>Ga0187853_10001027_pt1 | contig 26676 bp, 30 predicted proteins | sample June2016WEW_6_10_2_FD_132417 | JGI IMG/M metagenome (GOLD analysis project Ga0187853, IMG submission 132417) | Peatland microbial communities from SPRUCE experiment site at the Marcell Experimental Forest, Minnesota, USA - June2016WEW_6_100 | ecosystem: Environmental > Terrestrial > Soil >... | reverse complement strand
GGCGAAGCGCGGCGCGCGGCTCGCGCCGGAGCGCGCGGAACGCGTCGAGCAGGTGCGAGCAGCGGCCGACGGCCCGGCTCCGCCGCGCGCGGACCGTGAGCGCGACCCCGGCGGCGACGAGCGCGAGCGCGGCGAGCGGCGACCAGAGTGGGAGCGCCCCTGTGAGCGTGCCGGCGACAACGAAGCCGGCGAGCACGGCCGCCCGCGCGATGCCGAGCGCGGCGAAGGCGCCGCCGGTCGTCCAGAGCCGCTCCCGGCTCGGCAGCACGCGCGAGAAGAGGACGATCCGGAGGGCGTCGCCGGCACGGGCCGGGACGAACGTGTTGACGAGGGAGCCGGCGCCGTAGCGCGCGCACGCGTCGCCGACCGAGAGCCGGCCGCCGCAGAGCCGGATCGCGGAGAGCCAGGAGCCGGCCGCGCCGAGCACGGCGAGCAGGAAGCCGACGCCGGCGAGCCAGAGCCAGATCGGGTCGGCCTCGTCGAGCGCGCCGAAGGCGGTGACGACGCGCGAGCCGAGCAGCTGCGGCGTCGCGACGAGCACGACGAGCGTGAGCGTGAGCGCGGCCGCCGCTGCGAGACGCCGCCTGCCGATGCGGTTCAGGATCTCGTGCGGGGTCGTGCCCATGTCGTCCTTCTTATCGGCAGCGTCGAATCACGGTAGCAGCCTCTCCTGCGCAGGCTCCGGGCCATGCGAGGCGCGGTCGCCGCCGGCCGACAGAGACACTTGCGTAGAGACGAATCAGAGAATACGATTCGCGACGTGGCACAGTTCACGATCTCGGGGCACGACTTCGAGCTCGACCGGGATCGGGTCGAGGACGCCGTCGGCCGCCAGCTTCCCGATCCGGTCCGGGAGCACTACGTGGTCGTACACGGGCGAAGGTATCCGCCGAAGCAGGTGATCTCCTGCGCGACCGGGCTCGATCGCGCAGATTTCACGACGCATCAGGCCCGTCGCGTCTTGATGCGGCTCGGCTTCCAGGCTGCGCGGGTGACCCACGAGCAGAACCCGCCGGAAGCAACCGGCGAGGGGCCGTACGGGGGTAGGCAAGCGGCCGCGCTCGCGCCGTTCGTCGGCAAGTGGGTTGCGCTTGCGTCGCCGACCGACGTCCTCGTCGCCGCCGACACTCCTCAGGAAGTGCTCGGCTGGCTCGCGCGACACAACCGCCGCGCCTCGTACGGCATGTTCCGCGTCCCGGCCTCCCTGTACGAAGCCGAGGGTCTCGCACCCCAGTGAGGTTCGAGTTCCTCGAACTACCGGGCGAGACGTCGGCGCTGCTTCGGCCGGTCGTTCCCGTGCAGGTCGAGGATCTCGAGGACGCGCCGCAGCTCTGTCTCATCGACACGGGCGCGACGACCAACCGCTTCGGGATGTGGCTTGCCGAGGCGACCGGCATTGACCTGAGCGGGGCACCGGAGTCGACGATCAGGGTCGGGGGTGTGTCGACGACCGCCCGCCACACGCGCGCCGACTTGACCGTCGCCGGGGTTCGTTACGACGCACCTGTCACCTTCTGCGATCCCTGGCCGTTCGCGTTCAACCTGCTCGGGCAGGAGGGGTTCCTGCGCTTCTTTCGGCTGACGGTGTGCGCGGCCGAGTCCTGGCTCGAGCTCGAGCCGGAGCGATGAGAGGCGCGGTCGCCGCCGGCCATCCGCTCACCGCCGAGGCGGGCGCCCGCGTGCTCGCGGCGGGTGGGAACGCGGTCGACGCGTGCGTCGCCGCAGCGTTCGCCTCCTGGGTCTGCGAGAGCATGCTCACCGGCCCGGGCGGCGGCGGCTTCATGCTCGTCCACGACGCGAGGGACGGGCGGACGCGCGTGTTCGACTTCTTCGTCGCCGTTCCGCGGACGCCGGCAGGCGCGAGCGAGCTGCTGCCGCTGGCGGTCGACTTCGACGGCGACACGCAGCAGGTGTTTCACACCGGCGCGGCGGCGGTGGCCGTGCCGGGCACGGCGCTCGGGCTGGAGGCCGCGCACCAACGCTTCGGGTCGGTGCCGTGGGCGGAGCTCGTCGAGCCGGCGGCGCGGCTCGCCCGCGAGGGCGTGGAGCTGACGCCGGCGCAGGGCTACCTGCACCGGATCCTGGACGGCCTGCTGCGCCATTCGCCGGAGGGCGACGCGATGTACGGCGCCGGCGGGCGGCCCTTCCGCGCGGGCGAGCGCTTCGCGCTGCCGGAGCTGGCGGAGACGCTGGAGCGGATCGGCGCCGGGGGCGCGGGCGCGCTCTACCGCAGCGAGCTCGCGCACCGGCTCGTCGCGCACGTGCAGGCGGGCGGCGGTTCGATCACACTCGAGGATCTCGCCGCCTATCGGGTGATCCGGCGGCGGCCGGTGGCGGTGGAGTACCGCGGGCACGAGTTCCGCTCGAACCCGCCGCCGTCGAGCGGCGGCCTGCTCGTCGCGTACGGGTTGAAGGCGCTCGGCGACGCGGAGCCGTCGCCGGAGGCGCTCGTCGCGGCGATGGAGGCGCAGGACGCGGTGCGCGGCGGCGCGTTCGTGCGCGGCCTCCAGCGCGGCGGGGTCGCGCAGCGGCTGCTGTCGGGGACGACGCACATCTCGGTCGTCGACGCGCGCGGCGACGCGGCGTCGCTGTCGGCGTCGCTCGGCTCGGGCAGCGGCGTCGTCGTGCCCGGGACGGGCATCCACCTGAACAACATGCTCGGCGAGGCGGATCTGCGCGAGCACGCGCGCCCGGGCGAGCGGCTGACGTCGATGATGGCGCCGTCGCTCGTACTGCGGAACGGCCGCCCGCGCTTGGTTCTAGGGTCGGCCGGCTCGGCGCGGCTGCGCGGCGCCATCCTCCAGATCGTCGTGAACGTCGTCGCGAAGGGAATGGGCGTCGAGGAGGCGGTGAACGCCCCGCGCCTCCATGCCGAGGAGGGAATCGTGTACTGCGAGGACGCAGCCGTGGCGGACGCGCTGGAGGCGCAGGGCAGCGAGGTCGTCCGCTTCAAGCGGCAGAACCTCTACTTCGGCGGCGTCAGCGCGGTGGAGGTGCTGCCCGGCGGCCGCCTCGCCGCAGCGGGCGACCCGCGCCGCGGCGGCGCCGGCGTGGTGGTCCCATGAGCGCCCCAACGTGCAACCTGACTTCAGTCAGGTTGCGGCCGTTCCGAGCCGTTCGCCCAGGGGAACGCGCATGACCAGCAGCTTCGTCGTTCGCCCAGCCGAACCGGACGACGCGGCCGCGCTGGCGCGCCTGGCGGAGGAGGTGAGCGGCGAGCCGGAGGCGTGGCTGATCTCCTCCGAGGGCGAGTGGCGGAGCGTCGCGGACGAGCGCCGCTACCTGAAGGCGCTGCGCCGGTATCCGCATGCCGCGGTGTTCGTCGCGGAGCGCTCCGACGGCGCGATCGTCGGCCGCCTCTCGGTCGCGCGCGACACGCATCCCGCGAGCGCTCATGTCGCCGACCTGGGCCTGATGGTGGCAAAGGACGCCCGCCGCCAGGGCGTGGGGCGGGCGCTGATGGAGGCCGCGGTCGACTGGGCCCGCGTCGCGGGGATCCGCAAGCTGGAGCTTCACGTCTTCCCGTGGAACGAGCCCGCGATCCGGCTGTACGAGCAGTTCGGCTTCGAGCGGGAGGGCTACCGCAAGGGCCACTACCACAGAGCCGGCGAGGACGTGGACGCAATCTTGATGGCGTATCGCACGTGAAGGTCGGTCGCAATGATCTTGCCCGTGCGGGTCGGGTCGGAAGTTCAAGCGCTGCCACGGCGCGACACCCGCGGCTGTCGCCGCGCTGCTCAGCCCGCGGAGTGGGAGCGGCTCCGCTCCGAGGCCGGAGAGCCGGATGTGGCGGAGCGCGAGCTCGTCGCCGGCGTCGTCCTGACGACGATCGCCGAATGGAGGCCGCGCCCGCGACACCTACTCGAGGTGATCGAGGATGCGCGCGACCTCGCGGACGCGCCGCTCGCATGGGGGGCCAGGGTTGCCCCGCGGTTAGCGAAGCCAGCGGTCGGCGGGCTCGCCGAGGAACTCGTCGAGCGGAATCCCCTGACCGCCGACGAGCAGCGGCCGTGCGCCGGTGTAGCGTGACGTGAACTCGCCGAGCCCGGGCAGCGCCTGCTTGCGCCGGCCGCTCGTGACCTCGATCGCCGCCAGGTCGCGGCCACTGCGGACGACGAAGTCGACCTCGCGATTCCGCTCGCGCCAGTAGAGGACGTCGGCAACCCCGGCGAGGAGGTGCGCGCCGACGGCCGTCTCTGTCAACCGCCCCCAAAGATCGGCGTCCGTTCTCGCCTCCCGGAACGGGACGCGCAGGACGGCCGACATCAGCGCGGTGTTGTGGACGAGCAGCTTCGGGCTCGAGCCGCGCCGTCGCACGGCCGAGCCCGAGTACTTCTGCAGACCGGAGATCATCCCGGCGCCCGAGAGCAGCTCGAGGTAGTGCGCGAGCGTCGTCGTGTTGCCCGCGTCCTGAAGCTGACCGAGCATCTTCGTGTAGGAGAGAATCTGGCCGGAGTACTCGCAGCCGAGCCGGAAGAGCTGCCGCATGAGCGCCGGCTTGTGCACGGGCGTGAGGAGCTGGACGTCGCGCGAGATCGTCGTCTCGACGAGCGAGTCGAGGATGTAGGCGCGCCAGCGCTCCTCGTCGCCGGTGAGCCCCGCCGCGCCCGGGTAGCCGCCGAAGTAGAGGAAGCGCTCGAGATCCCAGCCGAACGCTGCGCGCATCTCGCCGAAGCTCCAGTGCGGGACGCGCGTCAGCTCGAACCGCCCGGCGAGGCTGTCGGAGAGCCCGCTCTGCACGAGCAGGGGGGCGCTGCCGAGAAGGACGACCTTCAACCTCGTCCCGGCCGCGGTGTCCTCGTCCCAGTGCAGCTTGACGACGTCGGCCCACCCGGGAGCCTTCTGCACCTCGTCGAGGATCAGCAGCGCGGTGGCGTGCTCGTCCTCGCGCGTGCGCGCGCGACCGAGCTGCCATTGCGCCGAGAGCCAGGCGCGGTCGAACCCCACGGCCTCGTCCGCGGACGCGTACTGGACCGGGAGCGCAAGGGTCTCCGCCGCCTGCCGGGCGAGTGTCGTCTTGCCGGCCTGTCTCGGGCCCGCGAGCACCTGGATGAACCGCCGCGGCTCGAGCAGACGCGCGGAGAGCTGCTCGAACACAGGCCGGTGGAAGGGCGGGGTGTTTGACAATGTACTCAATGCATTGAGTATTTTTACTCAGTACGCTGAGGAAATCAAGCCTCGCCGGCGGCGCTGAAGCGCTCGAGCATCGGCCCGTCCTCGTCGTCGAGCAGGCGGGTTGAGGCGCGGGCGGACGGGCGCCTTCAGCAACCTGACTTCAGTCAGGTTGCGGCCGTTCCCAACCGTTCGCCCAACTCCGCCCCAGCCGCCGCTCGCGCTCGGCGCCGTGATCCCGGTGTGGGTGGTGCTCGGCGCCGCCCTGATCATGCTCTGCTTCTACGCCGTGGGGACCATCGGAGCGATCATCCAGCGGAGCACGTGGAAGACGGAGCAACCCCGATGGACTTGTGGCCGCGTCCACTAGCCATTGCGCTTCTCGTGACCGTCCGGTAGCGGGCGTACGCTCCCCGCCGTGAAGGTCGGGCGCAACGACGCGTGCCCGTGCGGCTCGGGGCGAAAGGTGAAGCGCTGCTGCGGCGTCGACGTCGTCCGTGACCGTGCGCGCTGCCAAGACGAGGTGGCCGCTGAGCTGGTCGACCTGGCGTTTCACTTCCCGCGCTACCGTCCCGCGTCCGTCGAGTTCGACCGCTGGGCCCTCACGGCGCCCGAGTCGCTGACCCGCGAAGCGCTCGAGGCGGGCGGGACGTGCCTGGGCGAAGCCGAGCGGGAGCGCATCCGCAACGGGTTCCGGATCGACCATCCGCAGATGTGGTCGAGCGTCGTCGCCGACTTCGGCGACGAGGAGCTTGCAGCCGACCTCGTGCTCGCGGGCGCGGTCGTCGCCGGTGTGACCGAGCGACTCCGGCCGCTCGACCCCGAGGTGCTCTGGCTGCTGGAGCAGGACGCCGACATGCGCGACGACCCGGTCGAGGTGCTCGCGCTCTCCCTCGAGGGCCGCGACCTCTGGAGCGTGATCGAGAGCGCCGAGACGGTGGACGCGATCGACGCCTCCGCCGAGGACCGCACCGAGGCGGCGTACCGCGCCGCGGCCGAGCGGCTGGCGACGGAGTGGCACGAGGAGCGGCTCGCCGTCCTCGTCGAGCGCGTGCGTGAGCGGCTGCCCGATCCCTCGTATCCGCTCGCCTCCGCCGCGCTCGCGAATGCGTGCGCTCGGGTCGCGGCGGATCGGAAGCTGGCGAGCCGCCTCCGCGCGGAGCTCCTGCTCGACTCGCTGCCGAGCGTCTTCGACGCGCTGCTTGCCGCTGCCTGAACCGGCCGTGCCGGTTTCCGGCACTACCGCGGCAGGAGATGACCATCTACACTGGTCACATGGCGACGAAGCGGACGATCGCGGCAAGCGAGTTCAAGGCGAAGTGCCTCAAGCTGCTCGACGAGGTCGCGGAGACGCGGGAGACGCTCGTCGTGACCAAGCGCGGCAAGCCGGTCGCGCAGGTCGTACCGGCGGAGGAGCCGAGGAGCTTGATCGGGACCGTCACGTACCACATCTCCGACGAGGAGTTCGTGAACTTCAGCCTCGATTGGGGAGAGGGCGACACCGAGCTCATCCGCGACGACGACGCGCTGTGATCGTCCTCGACACCCACGCATGGGTGTGGTCCGTCGACGCGCCGCACAGGCTCCCCAGGGCGGCGCGGCGAGTGATCGAGGGCGCTGATCGGATCGGCGTGTCGACGATGAGCGTCTTCGAGTTCGTGCAACTCGTGCAGCGGCGGCGGATCAACCTCGACGTTCCTGTGCGTGCGTGGGTGCGCGAGGCCCTCGCGCGTGACCGTGTCGAGTCGCTGCCGCTCACTGCCGAAGTCGCACTCGACGCGGCGCAGCTTCGCTTCGCGGCCAACCCGGCCGATCGGATCATCTACGCGACTGCGCGCGCCGCCGGGGCGCAGCTCGTCACGCGCGACGAGCGGCTGCGCGCGTTCGATCCTGAGCTGACGGTCTGGTAGGCGGCTCGTTCAGTTGGAGCGGTCGGGCTTCTGGCCGGGCTCGAGGTTCATGCCGCGGGTCGTGGCGCGCTCGTGCTCCGCTTCCTCGATCTCGTCGGGGAGCAGCTCCGTCACGAACTGCGGCAGGTAGCTCCGCGTCTCCCGCCGGCCGGCCCAGGCCTCCTCGTCCGGCACGTGCATGCTCCCGGAGAGCACATACGCCGCGGCCTCCCTGAGCGCGGAGCGCCGGTTGACCTCCCGGAGCGCTGCGTTCACCGTCTCCTTGATGCCGTGCGTCTGAAGCGACTCCTGCGCCTTCTGCAGCTCCTCGACGTCGATCTCGACCGTGGTCTTCCGATAGCCCATCCTGCGTCTCCCTTACGGCCAGGCTTCAGTAACTTGCGTATAACGCACGATTTCGTGCATCATACGCACTATGCGAACGGACGCACCGCTCCTGCTGCCGATCTTCCGCTCGCGTGGCCAGGGCCGACTGCTCGCCCGCATCTTCCTGCACCCGGAGGAGCCAATCCCCCTCGCAGGTCTTGCCCGCGAAATCGGGCTCGACGCCACGACGGTGCTCCGCGAAGTGAACCGGCTGGAGGACGCCGGCCTTGTCGTAAGCGATCGCATTGGTCGCGCGCGGGTCGTCCGGCCCGATGAACGGTCACCCTTCTATCCGGAGCTGTCCGCGCTCCTGTTCAAGGCTTTCGGCCCGGCGACAGTGCTCGCGCGAAGCCTGCGCGGCCTGCCGGGAGTCGAAGCGGCATACATCTTCGGCTCGTGGGCAAGCCGCTACCACGGCGAGGCCGGACCGGCCCCGGCGGACATCGATCTGCTCGTCGTCGGGCGGCCGGATCGGCGTGTGCTCGCGCGAGTCTGCCGAGAAGCCGGTCGGGAGCTCGGGCTCGAGGTCAATCCGACCGTCGTGGCGAAGGAGAGCTGGGAGTCGGACGAGACTCCGTTCGTCCGCTCGCTGAAGCCGGCGCCCCTGGTGGCCCTCGACGACGCCCATGACTGCGGCTGAGGTCGAACAGCTCCTGCGCGACGGCAGGCTGCGCGCGACGCAGCCCGACCCAGAGACGGCGCTCGTTGAGCTCGAGAGCGCCCGCACGCACATCTCTTCGGCAGAGAAGATCGTCGCTGACGACCCCGAGGCCGCGTTCGCGCTGCTGTACGACGCGATGCGCAAGGCAGTCGTCGCGCACATGCGCGCGAACGGCTACCGCGTCACGCGCGGGGCCGACCATGTGAAGACCGGGGAGTACGGGCGGGCCGCCCTCGACCACCTTGACATCGACTGGCATCTCGACGAGTTCGAACTCCTCCGCCAGATGCGAAACCAGAGCGAGTACGAGGCGTTGCGAATAGACGACGACGAGGTTCGGGAGGCATTCGAGCACGCGACCGCCGTCGTCGACGCGGTCGCCCGTGACCTCGCGGGCGCCTCGTAAGATCGGGCCATGTCCCAGCGGACTGAGCAAAACGCCCGGGCAGCGGCTCAGCCCGCGGCGCTGAAGCGCTCGAATCTCGCGGCGAGCCGTTCGCGGTCGGGCTGCCACGTCCGCCGCGCCGGAAGCTCGATCGTCTTCTCGTGGAACGCCTTCAGGAGCTCGAGCATCGGCCCGTCCTCGTCGTCGAGCAGGCGGCGCGACACATGCACGGTGTAGTCCGGAGCGACACCGACGAGATCCTGGTCGAACGCGCGGTGGTGAATCGAGCAGAGGCTGAGGCCGTTCCGCACGTGCGGCTCGCCGCGCTCCTCGACGTCGCCGACGATGTGTGCGGCGTCGAGCAGCCGCGTCTCCTTCAGCCGGCAGATTGTGCAGCGGCTGTCGTACGCGACGAGCACCCGTCCGCGAAAGCGGGCCTGGTGGAGGCGGACGCGCGCCTCGCGGACGCCGTAGCGCCGCTCGAGTGGATCCTCGAGCGGGACGGGATCGCGCTCGTCGACGGGCCCGACCATTCGCCCGGGCGCGACGAGCACCCGCCGCGCGGCCGGGTCGTCGGCGACGACGTAGCAGGGGTAGAGCGGCTTGTACCAGCCCGGCCTCGTCGCGACGAAGTAGACGATCGGGACCGCGAGCGCGAACGCCGACCGGAGCGCGCGGTTGTCCGGCTGGTCGAGTTGCCCTCGCCGGTACGCGTACAGGAACCCGTCCGCGACCTCCTCGTCGTCGTACGGCGACCTGGCGGAGGTGTTGATCGAGAGCGCGGCGGGCCCCTCTTGCGCGGCCGCGCGATAGATCCCGCTGTACCGCGACAGAAATGGGATCCGTCGGCCGCGGAACGGGAAGCCCTGGTCGAGGCCGCCGACATACGGGACATCCTCACCGTGCTTCGCGCAGAGGACGTCCAGTGACGCGAAGCACGAGCTGCGCAGACCATCGTCCCGCATGGATCGATCCTAAAGGGCGGCGTTGACATTCTTCAGCTTCCAGGTGGCAGCGCCGATATTGGGCGCATGCGGCGCCGCTATCGAGCAGGGGTCTACGCGGAGGAGCGCTTCCGGCGGGGTCGGAGTAGTTGGAGACGCCGAACGCTGCCCGGCCTCGCGCTCAGGCTCGCGCCGTTCTGCGCGGCGTACGTCGCCGTGGCGGCCATGTTGGGGAACTTCGTATGGTGGTTCGGGGCCGGGCTGACTTGTGGCCTCACCGTCGGGGTTGGGCTCTGGGTCTGGGAGCAATCTCCCTGGGACGTCTTGAAGTGGGGCGTGGGCGCGCAAGGAGAGCGCTGGACCGAGGACGCCCTTCGCACGCTCGAATCAGAGGACTGGTCAGTCCTTCACGACGTCGACCACGGGCGAGGTAACGACGACCACGTGGTCTCCGGGCCGAACGGCGTGTATCTCCTCGAAACGAAGGCTCTTCGCGGTCGGATCACGGTCGAGGACGGCGTGCTTCAGACCCGGTCGTACGACGATGCAGGCAATGTCACGCCGTGGCCCCGTCTTGCGCCGCGCCTCCGCGGCCGCGCCAAGGAACTCGCCTCGACAGCCCACCGGCAACTCGGTGCCCGTGCCTGGGTTCAGCCCGTGGTAGTGGTCTGGGGAGACTTCCCCGACCGGCGCGTCGACGCCGACGGCGTCGTCTACCTCCAGGGAGACGAGCTCGTCGGCTGGCTTCGAGCGAGGCCCGCAGCTCGAGTCGAGCTGACGGTCGCCATGCCCTAGAGTTCCCAACGGTGTCCGATGGCAACGCGTCTCCTGCGGCCGAGACGTACCTGACGCCCGAGGCGCAGGCGCGGATCGAGATCGACCAGATGCTCGCGCTTGCCGGTTGGGTCGTCCAAGACGCCGACAAGGTCAACCTCGCCGCCGGGAAAGGCGTCGCAATCCGCGAGTTCGTCCTCGCGCCGGGACACGGCCGCGCCGACTACCTGCTCTTCGTCGACGGGAAGCCGCTCGGCGTGCTCGAGGCGAAGCCGGCCGGGACGATCCTCAGCAGCGTCGAGCCGCAGCGGAACGACTACGCCGAGGGCATGCCCGACGATCTCGACGTCCCGCTCGAGCCGCTGCCGTTCACGTACATGTCGACCGGCCGCGAGACTCGGTTCCGTAACGGGCTCGACCCCGACGCGCGCACGCGCGACGTCTACGCGGTGCATCGCCCGGAGACCCTCGCCGGTTGGCTCGACGCGTACCACGGCGACCCGCTCGCACCGACGCTTCGCCACCGCCTCCAGCTCATGCCCGAGCTCGCGACGGACGGCCTCTGGCAGGCGCAGGAGCGCGCGATCCGGAACCTCGAGGTCTCGCTGGCCGAGGGCCGCCCGCGGGCGCTGATCCAGATGGCGACCGGCTCCGGCAAGACGTACACCGCCGCGAACGTCGCCTACCGGCTCGTGCGCTACGGAGGCGCGAAAAGGATCCTCTTCCTCGTCGACCGCGCGAACCTCGGCCGCCAGACGCTGTCCGAGTTCCAGACGTTCTCGGTGCCCGGCGACGGCCGGAAGTTCACGGAGCTCTACAACGTCCAGCACATGTCGTCGAACTCGATCGACCGCGTCTCTCGCGTGACGATCTCGACGATCCAGCGGCTCTTCTCGACTCTGAAGGGCGAGACTGAACTCGACGAGGAGCTGGACGAGGAGTCCGCCTACGAGGCGCTCCCCGACGAGCCCGTCTCGGTCGTCTACAACCCGGCCGTCCCGCCGGAAACTTTCGACGTCGTGATCGTGGACGAGTGCCACCGCTCGATCTTCGGGCTTTGGCGACAGGTGCTCGACTACTTCGACGCCTTCACGATCGGGCTCACCGCGACGCCGAACAAGCAGGCGCTCGGCTTCTTCAACCAGAACCTCGTGATGGAGTACGGCCACGAGGAGGCGGTCGCCGACCAGGTCAACGTCGACTTCGACGTCTATCGGATTCGCACCGAGATCACGGAGCAGGGGAGCACCGTCGATGCGGGACTCGTCACCGGCTTCCGCGACCGCGCGACGCGCGAGGTGCGCTGGGAGAGGCTCGACGAGGAGGTGAGCTATGGCTCAGAGGCCCTCGACCGTGCGGTCGTCGCCGAGGATCAAATCCGCACGGTGATCGAGACGTTCAGCAAGCGCTTGTTCACCGAGATCTTCCCCGGCCGCACCGATGTCCCCAAGACGCTGATCTTCGCGAAGGACGACTCGCACGCAGACGACATCCTTCGCATCGTCCGCGAGGAGTTCGGCAAGGGCGACGAGTTCGCGGTGAAGATCACCTACAAGACGACGGGCCGGAAACCGGACGAGCTGCTGCGCTCGTTCCGAAACACCTACAACCCCCGCATCGCCGTGACCGTCGACATGATCGCGACCGGCACCGACATAAGACCCCTCGAGTGCGTCTTCTTCATGCGCGCCGTCAAGAGCCGAACCTTCTTCGAGCAGATGAAGGGCCGCGGCGTGCGCGTGATCGACGCCGGCGACCTCCGGCTCGTAACCCCCGACGCGGCGGCGAAGGACCGCTTCGTGATCGTCGACGCGGTCGGAGTCACCGAGAGCGACCTCTCCGAGACGGTGCCGCTTGACCGTAAGCCGACGGTGCCGCTCGAAAAGCTCTTCAAGCGGATCTCGTACGGCAACCGCGATCCGGAGGTGCTCTCGACCATCGCCGGACGGCTCGCCCGGCTCGACCGCCGTCTGACGAGGCAGGACCGCGAGGAGCTCGAAAGGCTCGCCGGGACGAGCTTGAAGGCGATCGCGCGCGGGCTTGTCGATGCGCTCGACCCCGATCGGCCCGCCGAGATCGCCGGGCTGGGGGCAAACGCGGAGGACATTGCCGAGGCGCGGAAGCAGCTCCTTGACGAGGCGATCGCACCGCTCGCGCACAACCCGGAGCTCCGGCAGCGCATCGTCGACATCCGCCGCTCGTACGAGCAGCTGATCGACGAGGTGAGCGCGGACGAGCTCGTCTCCGCCGGATACTCAGTCGATGCGACCGAGCGGGCGCGTACGACGGTCGACTCGTTCCGGCGATTCATCGAGGACCACCGCGATGAGATCACCGCGCTCCAGATCCTCTACAGCCGCCCGCAGTCGCAGCGGCTGACCTACGCAGAGGTGCGAGAGCTGGCGAACGTGATCGGCCGGCCGCCGCACCAGTGGACACCGGAGCGGCTCTGGCAGGCGTACGAGACACTCGACCGCGAGAGGGTCTTCGGCTCCGGTCAGCGGATCCTCACCGACCTCGTCCAGCTCGTCCGCTTCGCGCTCGAGCAGGAGGACGAGCTCGTCCCGTTCCCGGAGCGTGTGTGCGAACGGTTCGACGCGTGGCTACTCCAGCAGGAGAACGCAGGCCGCGAGTTCACGCCGGAGCAGCTCGCGTGGCTCGAGCGGATCCGCGACACGATCGCGTCATCGCTCGGCGTGTCGCGCGACGACCTGATGGATCCGCCGTTCGCCGAGCGTGGCGGTCTCGGCAAGGCATACGAGCTGTTCGGCGAGGAGCTGGATCCGCTGCTCGACGAGCTGACGCGGGAGCTGGCGGCGTGACAGAGCTGCCGCGCGGATGGGCGTGGGCACCGCTGGGAGACCTCGGGCGGTGGGAGGGCGGCGGAACGCCGAGCAAGAGCACCAGCGACTATTGGACCGGCGACATCCCCTGGGTTTCCCCAAAGGACATGAAGGTCGAACGCATCGTTGATACCGCGGACCACATCACCTCGGCGGCCGTCAAAGCATCTGCAACCCGAATCGTTCCTGCCGGCTCAGTCTTGGTTGTGACGCGGAGCGGGATCCTTCGTCACTCGCTACCGGTAGCCCTTGCTGATCGCGAAGTCGCACTGAACCAGGACATGAAAGCGCTGACGCCGATGGCCGGAATCCAACCGGAGTACGTCGCGTGGGCTATCCGCGCTGACGCGAACAAGATTCTCGCCACCTGTTCGAAGTCGGGCACGACGGTCAGCAACATCGAGACGAGCCGGCTCCTTGAGTACGAGATCCCAATCCCGCCGCTCGCCGAGCAGCGCCGGATCGTGGGGGCGGTCGAGGAGTCCGTCTCGCGACTCGACGTTGCCACGCTGGGTCTTGCCGCAGCGCGAAGAAAAGCTGGCGCGTGGCTTGACGCGGTGCTTACAGAGGCGCTCCATGAACCCGCGGCTCCAAGCATGCGGCTCGCCGACCTCTGCCCCGTCTTCGTTGATTGCCCTCATCGGACGCCGCGATATTGCGGTACGGGGATTCCGGCACTTCGTCCGCGAGACGTCGTGGGCGGCGTGCTCGACATGGAAAACGCTGCGCGCGTGGATCGTGCTGAATTCAGCCGCCAAACGGAGCGGAGAGTGCCGCAGCCAGGGGACATCATCTACAGCAGAGAGTTGAGCTACGGCTGGGCTGTTGTGGTTCCAGAGGGAATCGGGCTCTGTCTTTCGCAGGGCATGGTGCTATTCCGGCCTGACGAGCGAATGTCGTCGGCCCTCTTGGTACTCGTGCTGAATAGCCGTCTCGGCCGTGCTCAAGCCGAAGCTGCTGCCACAGGAAGCGCCCATCCCCATATCAACTTGCGAGACATCCACGCCTATTCGATTCCAGTCCCTCCGCGACCTGTTCAAGAGGCGGTGCTTGCAACGGTCGAGCAAGCCGCTACCGCAGTCTCTCGCGTGAGTGCCTCCCTCGCGGAAACGGCGCGCCACGCGAATGGCCTTCGCCGCGCGATCCTCGCCTGTGCCTACCGCGGCGAGCTCGTTCCGCAGGATCCGGATGACGAGCCGGCGAGCGTGCTGCTCGATCGGATCGCCGCCGAGCGCGCGGCGTCGGCGCCTGCGCGCCTGCGGCGCAGGCGCGCCCAGGCCGGCCGCTGACCGGTGCGGCCGTTCCCGCCGGGTGAGGCGGGAAGTACGATCAGACGGCGAAGGAGAACGCCGTGAAGATCCCGAAGGACGACATCCGCTTCGACGTGCCGCTGTACACCGTCGCCGAGGCGGCGCGGTTCCTCGGCGTGCCGACGTCGACCTTCGCGACCTGGGCGAAAGGCTACGTGCGCCGACCGCCGGGCCGGCCGGTCGTGGTCGGCGAGCCGATCGTCTCGAGCCTGAAGGCCGCGCGAGGCTTCGCGGCGGTCCCATTCGTCGGCGTGGCCGAGGGGATGGTGCTCGCCGCCTTCCGCCGCGCAGGGGTGAGCCTTCAACACATCAGGGCCGCGGTCTCGATCCTCGAGCACGAGATCGGGATCGAGCACGCTCTGGCGTCACAGCGCCTCTACACCGATGGGGCCGTCATCCTCTACGACTACGCAGACGCGAAGAGCGACGCGGAGCTTGCAGGCCTTACCGAGGTGGTCTCGCGGCAGCGGGTCTTCGCGCCAGTCGTGGAGGAGTACCTGAGGCGCATCGAGTATGCGACGGACGGCTGGGCGGCGAGGCTCGTGTCGCCTGCGACGCCGCGGCCGATCGTCGTCGTCGATCCGACGCGGTCGTTCGGTCAGCCGATCTTCATCCGGGGTGCCGCGCGCGTCGAGAACGTGGTCGACCGCTGGCGCGCGGGCGACCCGCTCGTCGAGGTCGCGGAGGACTTCGGGGTGCCGACGGAGGACGTCGAGGACATCCTGCGTGTCGCACTCCCCGCAGCCGCCTGAGTTCTTTGTTGACCGCAGCCTCGGGCGGCATCTCGTCCCGGGGGCGCTCCGCGCGGCGGGATGGACCCTCCGCGCCCACCACGAGGTGTTCGGCCAACGCGATGAGGCCGTGCCGGATGTCGAATGGCTCGAGTACTGCAGCCGCGAGGCGCTGGTCGTCCTGACCGCCGACCGGAGACTCCGGTACAGGCCGGAGGAGATCGCGGCGATCCGGCGGCACCGTGTGAAGGCGTTCGTCCTCGTCGGCGGGAACCTGCGAGCTGCGGAGCAGGCCCGCCGCTTCGAGCGCAACCGAGATCGGATCATCGCCGCATGCGCCGAGGTCGGCCCGTTCATGTACCTGGTGCACAGCGAGCGGATCGTGAGAGTCTTCCCGTGATGTCGACCGGCAACGGCCTCGTCCAGCGGCTCTGGAGCTACTGCAACGTCCTCCGCGACGACGGCCTCTCGTACGGCGACTACCTCGAGCAGCTCACCTACCTCCTCTTCCTGAAGATGGCGGACGAGCTGACGCACCCGCCGTTCGAGCGACCGTCCTTCATCCCGGAGGGGCTCGACTGGCAGAGCCTTCTCGCACGCGACGGAGACGAGCTCGAGGTGCACTACCGGCGCGTCCTCACGGAGCTCGGCCGGCAACCGGGGATGCTCGGCGTCGTCTTTCGCAAGGGACAGAACCGGATCCAGGACCCGGCGAAGCTTCGCCGGCTGATCGTCGACCTGATCGACCGCGAGAAGTGGATGACGCTCGACGTCGACGTCAAGGGCGACGCCTACGAAGGGCTACTCGAGCGGAACGCCGAGGACTTGAAGTCAGGCGCGGGGCAGTACTTCACGCCGCGCGCGCTCATCCGCGGGATCGTCGAGGTGATGCGGCCCGAGCCGGGGGCGACGATCTGCGACCCCGCCTGCGGCACCGGCGGCTTCCTGCTCGCCGCGTACGAGTGGATCTCGCAGAACACGCAGTTCCTCGATCCGGAGCAGCGCGAGCACCTGCGCTTCCACGCACTCACGGGCTGGGAGATCGTCGACAACACCGCGCGGCTCTGCGTGATGAACCTGCTCCTGCACGGAATCGGCGCCGAGGACGCGCCGAGCCCGATCGAGGTCGACGACGCGCTCAAGGCCGACCCGGGCGAGCGGTTCGACATGGTGCTGACGAATCCGCCGTTCGGCCGCAAGTCGTCGATGACGTTCGTGAACGCCGAGGGCGAGGCGGAGCGCGAGGACCTGGTCGTCGTCCGCGACGACTTCTGGGCGTCGACCTCGAACAAGCAGCTCAACTTCCTCCAGCACGTGAAGACGCTGCTGAGGCCGGGCGGGCGCGCGGCGATCGTCGTGCCGGACAACGTTCTCTTCGAGGGCGGCGCGGGAGAGACAGTGCGCCGGAAGCTCCTGCACGAGTGCGACGTGCACACGCTGCTGCGCCTGCCGACCGGGGTCTTCTACGCGCAGGGGGTGAAGGCCAACGTCCTCTTCTTCGACCGAAAGCCCGCGAGCGAGACGCCGTGGACGAAGGAGTTGTGGATCTACGACCTGCGCACGAACCAGCACTTCACGCTGAAGCAGAACCCGCTTCGACGCGAGCACCTCGACGACTTCGTCGCCGTATACAAGCCGGAATTGCGGCACGAGCGTCAGGAGACGGAGCGCTTCAAGCGGTTCATATACGAAGAGCTGCTCCAGCGCGACAAGGTGAGCCTCGACATCACGTGGCTCCGCGACGAGTCGCTGGAGGACATGGACAACCTCCCGCCCCCCGAGGTGATCGCGCAGGAAATCGTCGAGGACCTGGAGGCGGCGCTTGCGGAGTTCGCTGCGATCGCCGAGTCGCTGGGAAGTAGAGCGGAGAAACCAGAATGAGTGGCTTCGCCCGGTCGGTGCGAGAAGCGCGACCAGTCCGCCCGAGCGAACTGACGCTTCTCGAGGGCCACGAGGCCTTCAGCGTCGGGGGCTTCACCGTTCTCGACTTCTGGCGCTGGGCGCTCGGTGATCTGCGCATGAACAACACCCGTGGCTACCTGGCGGAATTCCTCGTCGCGCGTGCTGTTGGCGCGCGTTCCTCGCAGCGCGTGGAATGGGGTGCGCACGACGTGCTTGCGCCCGACGGCACGAGAATCGAGGTCAAGTCGAGCGCGTACCTCCAGAGCTGGGCGCAGCGCGCGCCGAGCATCCCGAGGTTCTCGCTCACCGGTGCGAAGTCTGTCTGGGATCCCGCCGTCGGTGCGTATGTCGAGGATCCGACGGGGCGAGTCGACATCTGGGTCTTCGCGCTTCACACGTGCACCGAGCACGCGCGCTACGACCCGCTCGACGTCGGTCAATGGTGTTTCTGGACTCTTCCTGCCAGGACCGTCGAGACCTGCGGTCAGAAGACGGGTGCCGTCTCGAAGATTCGGCGGCTCGCAGGCGAGCCGTGCCCGTGGGAAGGCCTGTCGGAAGCGGTCGCCCGCGCGGCTCGACGGCTGTAATCGATCATGAAGCGCTCGTGTGGCCCCGATAGCAGGACGAGCGGGCGCTTCGCCGCCGCGGTCTTTATCGAACTGCGCCGTAGGGTGCGACCGTCCGAGTCTCAATACTCCCAGGGTTGAAGGAGCGCAACGGCGATCTCCTGCTTTCGCCGTCCGACCTGACGGCCTACCTCGCATGCGAGCACCTGACGCAGCTCGAGCTCCGTGTCGCGCGCGGCAGGTTCGAGCGGCCGCACCCCGACGATCCGCAAGGCGACCTGATCCGCCGCCTCGGCGAGGAGCACGAGGCTCGCTATCTCCTACGGCTCCGCGACGAGGGGCGCGACGTCGTCGAGATCCAGCTCGCCGAGACCGACTGGGACTGGGAGCGCGCGGCGCGCGAGACCGAGGAGGCGCTCCGCTCCAGCGCCGACGTCGTCTACCAGGCCTGCTTCGTCGACGGCGGCTGGCGCGGGCTCGCCGACTTCGTCGTCCGCCAGCCGGACGGCTCTTACGAGGTCGTCGACACGAAGCTCGCGCGGCACGGGAAGCCGGCGCACGTGCTCCAGCTCTGCTTCTACTCCGAGCAGGTCGGCCGCATCACCGGGCGCATGCCGGAGCGGCTCCACATCGAGCTCGGCTCCGGCGTGCGCGAGAGCTACCGCACGCACGACTTCCTCGCCTACTACCGGCGCGTCCGCGACCGCTTCCTCGACGCCGTCCGGCACCCGCGCGAGACCGAGCCGTACCCGTGCGACCACTGCGGCATCTGCGACTTCCGCGAGCTCTGCGAAGCGTGGTGGGACGAGCGCGACCACCTCGTCCGGGTCGCCGGAATCCGGCGCGACCAGATCACGAGGCTCGCCGGCGCCGGAATCACGACGCTCGCCGAGCTCGGATCCGCCGACCCCGGAACCGACGTGCCACGGCTCGCCGGCGTCACGTTCGCGAAGCTCCACGAGCAGGCGGCGCTCCAGCTCGGGCACCGGCTCACGCAGCTCCACCGCTGGAAGACGCTCGCACCCGAGGCCCATCGCGGCTTCGCGCTCCTGCCCCGGCCCTCGCGCGGCGACCTCTTCTTCGACATCGAGGGCGATCCGTTCTGGGAGCCCGAGCGTGGGCTCGAGTACCTCTTCGGCGTCACCGAGCTCCGCGACGGCGGGCCGCGCTTCCGGGCGCTCTGGGCGCACGACCGCGACGAGGAGCGGCGCGCGTTCGCCGAGTTCGTCGACCTCGTCCACGCCCGGCTCGCCGACGTTCCGAGCCTGCACGTCTACCACTACGCCGCCTACGAGCCGAGCGCGCTCAAGCGGCTCGCCGCCGCATACGGCAGCCGCGAGGAGGAGGTCGACGATCTGCTGCGGCGAGAGGCCTTCGTCGATCTCTTCGCCGTCGTCCGCCAGGGGCTGCGGATCTCGCATCCGCGCTACTCGCTCAAGAACGTCGAGCAGTTCTTCATGGCGCGCGAGGCCGAGCTGCGCGCCGGCGACGACTCGATCCTGCTCTACGAGCGCTGGCGCGGCGAGCAGGATCCGGCGATCCTGCAGGCGATCCGCGACTACAACGAGGAGGACTGCCTCTCCACCTACCTGCTGCGCGAATGGCTGCTCGAGCGGAAGGCCGAGGCCGAGGCGGAGTGGGGGACGGAGATCGCGTGGCGCGAGCCGCCCGAGCAGCACGAGCCCGACGAGGAGGCGGTCGAGGCGCGCGAGGAGCGCGAGCGGCTGCGCGACGACCTGCTCGCACGCGGCGAGACGCTCGCGGCGAGGCTGCTCGACTACCACCGCCGTGAGGCGAAGCCCGTCTGGTGGTCGTTCTTCGCCCGGCTCGAGAGCACCTCCGACGAGCTCGTCGAGGACGCGGAGGCGATCGGCGGGCTCGAGCTCATGGAGGAGGTCGGCGAGGGGACGTACGAGTTCCGCTTCCCGGTGCAGCAGCACAAGCTCGACGTCGGCGACGGCGTGCTCGACCCGGAGACGGGCCAGGGGGCCGGGACGATCGTCGAGCTGGACGACGTCGCCGGCACGCTGCGGCTCCATCGCGGCCCGCACGTCGACGAGCGACCGCTGCCGCGGGCGCTGATTCCCGGTGGCCCGTACGACACCCGCGCCCAGCAGGCGGCGCTGCTGCGCTTCGGGCGCTCGCTCCGCGACGGCGACGGACGCTACGCGGCGCTGGAAGCCGTTCTCCGCCGCGAGCCGCCGCTCGGAGGCGAGCGCGTCCAGGTCTCGTCGCTCGAGGAGGCGAAGGAGCTCGTCGACCGGATCGAGGGACGGCACCTGTTCGTCCAGGGCCCGCCCGGCTCCGGCAAGACGTACTCCGGCGCGCGCCTGATCGTCCACCTGCTCGCGCGCGGGAAGCGCGTCGGCGTCTCGGCGACGAGCCACAAGGCGATCCACAACCTGCTGCGCGAAGTAGAGAAGGTGGCGCGCAAGGAGCGCGTCGCGTTCCGCGGCCTGAAGAAGGCGAGCGGGGGCAACCCCGAGTCGGAGTACGAGGGGCCGTTCATCGAGAGCACGACCGCGAACGCGGGGTTCACCGACGAGGAGGTCAGGCTCGTCGCCGGCACCGCGTGGCTGCTCGCGCGGCCGGAGCTCGACCAGACGCTCGACTACGTCTTCGTCGACGAGGCGGGGCAGGTCTCGCTCGCTGACGCGCTCGCCGTCGGCACGGCCGGGCGCACGCTCGTCCTGCTCGGCGATCCGCTCCAGCTCGCGCAGGTGACGCAAGGCGTCCATCCCGACGGCTCCGGCGCCTCCGTGCTCGAGCATCTACTCGGCGACGCGCAGACGATCCCCGAGGACCGCGGCCTCTTCCTCGAGCGCACCTACCGCATGCACCCGGACGTCTGCCGCTTCGTCTCCGACGCGTTCTACGAGTCGCGGCTCGACTCCGCGCCGGGGTGCGAGGTGCAGGCGACGGCGGCGGGCACCGGCCTCCGCTTCCTGCCGGTCGAGCACGTCGCGAACCGCCGCTCGGCGCCCGAGGAAGCGGAGGCGATCCGCGCCGAGCTGCGGCGGCTGCTCGGAGTCGAGTGGACGAACGAGAAGGGTGTCGTCGCGCCGCTCCGGCTCTCGGACGTGCTCGTCGTGGCGCCGTACAACGACCAGGTCGCCTGCCTCGCGGAGACGCTCCCCGACGGCGCGCGGATCGGCACCGTCGACAAGTTCCAGGGGCAGGAGGCCGCGGTCGTCTTCTTCTCGATGGCGACCTCGAGCGGCGACGACATGCCGCGCAATCTCGAGTTCCTGTTCTCGCGCAACCGCCTCAATGTCGCGGTCTCGCGTGCGCGCTGCCTCGCCTACGTCGTCGCGAGCCCGCGCCTGCTCGAGGTCGGCTGCCGCTCGATCGAGCAGATGCGGATGGCGAACGCGCTGTGCCGCTTCGTCGAGCTGGCCGCATAGCCGGCGCAGAATCGGCACAGACACGTCACGTTTCGGCTGGAACCATGCGCTCGTGCGGGTGGTAGCCGATCGTCTGTCTATAATACTAGACACTCATGAAGCGTGACCGGACGACAGCTGATCCGTCGGCTTCGCCGCCTTGGCTGCACGGTGATCCGGCAGCGCGGCTCACACGTGCGGGAACCCTGAGGGCGATCGAGCGTGACCTCGAGCCATGTCTCGGGAAGGGCTGGCTGAAATGAAGGCGACTCGGTACCGGCTCGTGATCGAGCGGGACGAGTCCGGAGCGTGGATCGGGCGCGTGCCGGAAGTGCCGGGCTGCCACACCTACGGGGAGACGCTCGCGCAGCTGCGCCGCCGGATCCGCGAGGCTCTCTCGCTCTACGTCGACGATGCCGACCGCGCCGAGCTGGAGGAGCACCTGAGCCTGCCGCGGGACGTGCGGGACGCGCTGCGCAGGAGCGAGGCCGCGCGCCGGCGGCTCGAGGCGTCGCGTCGTGCCGCGGGCTCGGCGACGAGCGAGGCTGCGCGCACGCTCGTCGAGGATCTGAAGCTCGGCCTTCGCGACGCGGGCGAGCTGCTCGGCCTCTCGCACCAGCGGGTTCAGCAGCTGGTCCGGAACGGCGGCTAGTCAGCATGGATGCGTCGGGGCTGGCCCTCGCGTCCGTAGCTGTCGCGGGTTAGCGTCGCGGAAGTCAAGGGCCGCTTTCGGCCAGAGCCGCATACGCTCTCTCTGCTGCCGAGCTGCAGCCCGAGCAGCACCTTGCGACCTTCGAGCGTTACGCCCCACGCCACCAAGACGCCCTCGGCCGGCGTGTCGTCGGGGCGCAGCTTCAGGTAGACGGCGTCCAGGAAGCAGTAGACGACGTCGTGCTCGTCCAGGCGCCGGCCGCACCAGGCGCGGTAGCGCTCGCGCGCCTGCTCGCAGATCCGCGCCACCGTCGACTTCGACACCATCGGCGCCTCGAAGGCCTCCTCGAGTGCCGCCTCGACGTCACGCACCGACAGGCCGCGCAGAAACGAGCAGAGCACGAGCGCCTCCAGCGCGTACGTGCGCGCGACGCCCTTGCCGACGATCCCGCTCGCGAAGTCGAGCCGCGACGCGTTGCGCAACCTGGGCCGTTCCAACTCGAGCGGCCCGGCGGTCGTCTTCACCGTCACCCGCTCGTAGCCGTTGCGGTGCGCGACCGGCACACCGCGCCGCTCGTAGCGCTCGCGGCCGAGGAACTCGCTCAGCTCCTCCTCCAGCGCCTGCTGCAAGATCAGCCGCGCACCCAGCCGGCCGATCGCCTCGATCGGGTCCAACTCCTCGCCGGCGCCACCGATCACGTCTTCGAGCTCGCGGCGCAGCCGCTCGCTCGGGGCTATGCTCGCCATCCGGGCGTACCTCCTCGTCGGCTTCCAGGTCAACGCGGAGGCTACGCCCGATTCATTTCCCCCGGCTCATGGGACGCGACCTGCCTCGTCACGTGCCGCGGGGGCGCACTCCGGTGCTGGAGACGGTGACGACCGTGCTCGAGCTTGCCGGAGAGCCGATGCGGACGCGCGAGATCCATGCCGCCGCTGCCGAACTTGTCGGTGAGTCGATCAAGTGGTCGTCGGTCAAAGGAATCCTGTCTTCCCACACGATCGGTGCTGACCGCCGGTTCCGGCGAATCCACCGCGGTTGCTACGAGCTCACGCCTGAGTAGACGCCTCAGTGCTTTGCGCAGGTGATTCCGAACGCGCGACGGACGGTGGTTGGGACGGTGGTCGGGACGCCGAGTTGGCAGAAGGCGGGGTTTCCCGGTCCCCAGATGTTGCGCCAGTTGCCGCCGGCGAGGTGGGCGAAGCCCACGCCACCCTGGATCGGGTCCGCCGGGCCGGCGGGCCCCCACGTCCACTCGACCCAGCTGCGATCGTGCGGGTCGTAGCGCACCGTGAGCGTGTACTCCCGCGGCGGGTAGCGGAGGAGTGTCTTGAGCGTTGCCAGGAGCCCGCTGGGCATCAGCGCCGTCAGCGCCGCGAGCGGCTTGAGCGAGATCGTGCCACTCTGGCAGACCGCTGTGGGCGGCTGCACGGGTACGATGGTCGACGTTTCGCGGGCCGCGCCGACGCGGAGTTGCACTGCGGTTGGCTGGCAGGGACCTCCGGGGCGATGTGAATCGCCGGCACCCGGGATGTCAATCGCGACCAGCGCCGTTGCCTCCGCGCTGCCCCCCGGGCTCAGGGTGACCGCAGAAGCCGCCCGCGACGGTGTCGCGTTGGTGGGGAGCGGCTTCCCGTCGCGGTCGAGGAGTTGCAGGCGCGGCCGGCCCGCCACCGTGCAGGTCTGCGACGAGTTGTTCGTCAGCCAGAGCGAGTACTGCGCGTGCCCCATCGCATCGCTTCCGGGAACGTGCGTGAAGCCGCCACTCAACGCGCTCCCTCGACAGCCGCCGGCCGCGTCCGCTCGGCCGCTGGCAGGCGCGGCGACCAGCAACAGGGCCGCGGCGCACGCCACGAGCAAGGCCAGCCCCGACCGGGTCATCGGCGAGCGGCCCGCGCACTCGAGCGGGCAATCACTGGATACGGGCCGGCGGTGACGGGCTTGCTCACACTGGCCCCCAGGCTCGCCCGTCGCCCGTCGCGCATAGCCGTCATGCGATAGCAACAAGTGCGTTGGGATGCGCCTGCTGCTGGCTCGCCATGTCGTCCTTTTCGATCATCCCGCCAAACGCAGAGGGAATCTGCGCCTCCTTGTAGTTCACCTTCGCGAACTCGCTGAACAGCACGTTGTCGACCGCGAGCGCCTTCTGCAGGTCTTTCCTGATCACGTCCGGAGCCAACAACAGCACCGCCAGCTCGATTGACTTCAGCTTGTCAGATTCGGACTTGAGTACCGCAGGTGCATTCGTGTGGGAAATTCCGTTGCTGCTCTTGACATAGGCGGCCATCACTTGGCAGAACGTGCTGCCGCTTCTCCCTGCCATCGCCGCAGACGAGACGGAGCCCGGCGAGGCTCGCCGCCGCACTTCCGCCAAAGCAGATGCTGACAGCACTCTCGACATGCGAGGCCGCCGCCCACGACTCAGCCCCACCCTTCCGCCGCGCGAGTTCATCAAGCTCACCGCACACCTCCTTCTGCTCGCAGCGGCAATGCTACGGACGCTGAGCCACGCCAGCAAGAGACTCGTCCGCCAGGCGTCGAGTCACCGACCGCGCCGGGTCGGTGCCGATCTCGTCGTCAACGCCGACGGGACGCATGTGAGGCAGTTGACGACCGGGCCTTCCTCGAACTACAGCCCGAGCTGGCAACCGGTCTGAGCGTCCAGCGCCTCGGTCAGAAGACGCCCGCCGACACACCGCACGAGACGTGGCTCGTCTCCAGGGTTGAAAAGCCCCGGCCTCACCGCTTCCCGCGGCGCCCGTGATCCGCGCCGTTCAGGAGCGGTTGCTGCTGCTGGGGGAGATCCAGTGCCTGCAGCGCCAGATCGACCAGGTCGAGTCCCAGAGCCGGCGGGTCACCGCGCTGCAGGCGGAGGTCGACGCGCCGATGCGTCACGGAGGGCAGCCATAATCGCCGCAGCGTTGGCATCACCGGCCACCAGAGACCTAGGTCAAAGCCCTCCGCGGACGGAGGGCAAGCGCCATGATCGTTTCTCCGCCGGCTGCACTCCGGAGCGTTCACGGCTAAGGTTGCGACTCAGACGACCATCCGACGAACTAATCACCGGCGAACGGGGGTGATGAGGAGGAGAACAGGGATAGCGATGATGCGGAAGTGGAACATGCGATCGGGAAGCTGCTGGGCAATCGCCGCTCTGGCCACATCAGCCGTGGCTTTGGGCCTGACGGCTGGTCAGGCGTCCGCGATTGCCCAGAAGAGAACACCCACGGGGCGCGTATCCCTGGCGGAGTGGACGCAATGGAACAGCGAGGCGACAAAACTCAATGCGTCATTCAACGCCACCCTTGTCGTCGAGTCGGGCTTCGTCTATCAGTGCGATGCGATCGCCAAGAGCGGTGCCGCGTCTGAAGAAGCTATCTTTAAACACCTAACGAACGGCACCGCAATTCAGCCTAAGAGCGACCAAGATGCCAGCGTGAAGCTCGCTCTCTGGGGGAAAGGTTTGGCGCGTCGCGCCTCCACCTATCGCACTGCCAGTGGATTGATCTACGCTGGCGCTTTGGACATGGGCTCGGCGCTGGTCCTTAGCCAGGTTGTACTCCACTCGCTAGGGGTGTTGAACTGCAACCAGGCTACGAACGAGGCGAAGGCCCAAAATTACTGGTTTATTGGCTACAAGGGCCATGTCATCCCAGGCCTCGCCGCTTTGAGGAAGGTGATTCACTAACGCCGTCTGCCCCATCTCGTGAAGCGGGACACACGACGGAACCGCTGCACCGTGGCTGGATTCAAGTGCGTTGCCCACTGGGATGGTCGATACGACAGGTCCTTCGGCTTCACGCATCACGGCGTCTGTACCGACGGGCGACGCTGGATCGAGTTCGATCTGGGATAGCGGCATCGAACGTTCCGACACGGGCTGCGGTCGAGGAATCCCACCACGGCTGAAGGTGTAGGCTCGCCAGCTTGATCGTGAGAGCTCTCGCCGCTGTCGGAATGGCGTTCTTAGTCACCGCTTCGGCTTCCGCGGCTCAGCACATCCCACAGCGGTTTTTTCTATCCCCAAGCGGGAACATCAGCTGTGAGATGGATCTCTTCAGCGCGACCAACCGTAGTGCCTATTGCCAAACCTGGTCTCCACCAGCCAGCGCCACCCTCTTTCCCGACGGGCACGTCGAAGAGTGCTTCCCCATCAAAGTCGGATGCCTCGGCAATCCGCCAGAAGATGACCGGAAGCTTCCCTACGGCGACTCCGTCGTCCTCGGCCCCTTCCGCTGCACGTCGCTCACCTCAGCCGTTCGCTGCATCGTGACGCGTTCACGCCACGGGTTCTTGATCAGTCGGTCAGGTATCTCGCACTTCTGATCCTCAGCATGAGGAGGCACAGACGTCCTACGCCGGCGATGCGAATACAAGCGCGTCAGTTACACCAGAAGAGTCCGGTTGGCCCAGCACGGCCACCGATGACAAGCCAGCCTCGGCCGCCCTGGTGGTATTCACCGCCGTCACTCCCGGTCGTCTTGCACCGAGCACGGAGCGCGACTAGGTCGAAGTCGCCTCTGGGGGCTGTACGCGGAAGCCGCAAGGCCAAGGCGGAACGTTCGCAGGGACGATGGACGAAAGCGTCACCGGCTCGGTGAACTTCTTTTCAGAGTCGGTCGTCTTCAGGCTCTCAGAGCTCGGGTGGCTTGATCATATCGACGCCGGTTCAATACTGACCCCCTGACGCCGGTCGAAATCTGACCCCTCTGGCGGCGCGGCTGGTGCTGTCCGGTTGGGTCTCAAGCCTCGCTTGATGGTGATTCGAGCGAGGAGGAGGTTGTGGTCGGGGTGGAGCAGTGGGCGGAGATCCGCCGCTTGTATTTCGTGGGGCGGTTGTCGATCAAGGAGATCGTTCGGCGCAGCGGCCACAGTCGCAACACGATCCGGCGTGCGCTGCGCTCGGGTGTGCCGCCCCGCTAGCGAACCCTCTCGCACGACGGACAACGACCCTGTGGCGACCATCTCGAGGTCGGCTGCCGCTCGATCGAGCAGATGCGGATGGCGAACGCGCTCTGCCTGTTCGCGGAGGAGGCGCGAGGATGTCCCATAGCTCGTAGAACTTCGTAGGTCGGCGGTCCCTCCGCCTCGTCCGCTCCTGTTGGGAGCGTGCGGGGTGATCCGACGAAGATCGAAGGAG
>Ga0187853_10001009_pt1 | contig 26980 bp, 26 predicted proteins | sample June2016WEW_6_10_2_FD_132417 | JGI IMG/M metagenome (GOLD analysis project Ga0187853, IMG submission 132417) | Peatland microbial communities from SPRUCE experiment site at the Marcell Experimental Forest, Minnesota, USA - June2016WEW_6_100 | ecosystem: Environmental > Terrestrial > Soil >... | reverse complement strand
TAGGCATTGTTCCCAAGCACACAAGAGACTTTGTGCCAAACCGGTTCAGCGAATGGGCGGATTATACACGAAATATACCCATACCCAGAACGGAACAAGTCCAAGCACCGCCACCAGCGCCAGCAGACCCAGGCCAATCGAAACCCAGTCAATTTCCTGGCCCGCGGCAGAAGCGCTTACAGTGGTGGCTGCCGGGAAGCTGGTGGGCATGGTCACCGCTTCGGGGGTGAGTGCCAGCGCCGGAGAAGATTTGGCATTTCCAAAGGTCAGCAGGACGCGTCCGAGCTGATCTGCCGTGCGGTAACGCTGGGAAGGTTCTTTGGAAAGGACTTTCGTCAGGATCTGTTCCAGGACGGGGGAAATATCCGGGAGCATCTCGGCGATTGGCACCGGCTCGGCTTCGATGTGCAAATGGGCCAGCTCTGCGGTAGTATTAGCATGAAAGGGCAGCGATCCGGTCAACATTTCATACATGGTGACGCCCAACGAATACACATCCGAGGCAGGCGAAGGGGCTGCGCCGGAGGCCTGCTCGGGAGAGAAATATTGCGGTGAACCCCAGACTTCGTCGTTCTGCTCCCCGGCGTGAATGGTGGAGAGAGCACGCGCAATTCCAAAATCGGTGACCTTGAGGCGCATATCCGGTGTGACCAGCATGTTCTGCGGTTTTACATCGCAGTGTACCAACCCGGCCCGGTGTGCATAGCCGAGACCAGCACAGGCCTGGATAAGCAACGGTAAGGCTTCCTCGGAGGAAAACCGGCCGCGCTGTTTGATGAGCGTTTTCAGATCCGTGCCCGGGACGTATTCCATGACGATGAAAAGTTTTTCACCATCCAAACCGAAATCATGGACGGTGACAATGTTCGGGTGAGACAGGTTGGCGGCTGATTTGGCTTCCTGGCGGAAGCGATCCAGGAAAGCCGGGTCACGCGAGTAGTTCTCGCGCAGGACTTTAACGGCCACCTCACGCTCCAGCATGGTATCGCGGGCGCGATAAACAATTGCCATGCCGCCTTTTCCCCTTTGTTCAAGGATAAGGTAGCGGTTATTGAGCATGCGGGATTCTTTCATAGATTGCCTGCGGGGATTATAACACGGCACTTTTGTGGTCCATTCCGCCGACACCCCAACTTCATTCATAACCATGGCAATCCCCAAAGGAACACGGCACAAGTATAATAAAGACATGGCCGATGCTCTGCTCATCTATAACCCGGCTGCCGGGCGTATTTCCGTACGTCCGTTCATCGGCGGCGTTATCCGTGCGCTTAATGACCATGGCTGGCGCGTGGAAGTGGCCGAATCGGTTAACGGCCGCCATACCACGCAACTGGCGCGCATGGCTGCCCAGGAAGCCTTCCGGGCAGTCTTTGCCATCGGCGGGGATGGCACTGCCGGGCAGGCGGCCAGCGGGCTGATCGGCTCACAAACTGCATTGGGTGTGCTTCCGGCCGGGACAACCAATGTGTGGGCACGCGAAATGGGTATCAATGCCTTTGTCTGGCCGCACATCCGGGCGCTGCGCCAGAATGCCCAGCTACTGGTCGAAACTCCGCCCTGTGCAGTGGATGTGGGTTTGTGCAACGGACAGCCATTCCTGATGTGGGCCGGGATCGGGCTGGATGCCATGACTGTCAAAAAACTGGACCCTCGCAAGCGTTTCGAGAAATATCTCAACTTATCCGAATACTTCGCAGCCACCGTTTGGAATGCCAGCATCTGGCACGGCATGAACCTGCGCGTCACCGCTGACAATAAGCTGGTGGAGGGGCACTACCTGCTGGGAGTTGCCAGCAATATCCGTCATTATATGGGCGGACTGGCACAGATTTCTCCCTCTGCTTATCTGGATGATGGCAGGATGGATCTCTGGTTATTCTCCGGCTCGAACCTGGCCGATACCTTCCGCCAGTTTTTTGAAATCCGCGCGGGCCGCCACACGACCTCAGACATGGCGGTCTGCATCCCGTTCCGTACCGTGCAGATTGAGTCCGAAACACCTTTCCCGATCCAAATAGACGGTGAGACGATGCTTGGTTCGCAACAGGTTACACTCGAAGTACTCCAACAAAAAATCCTTATCTTGATGCCACCACAGGCCAGGCACTTGTTGCAAAACGAACCGGTGTAATGTGAAGAATATTCTGAACGGCAAAGTATTGATTGCAATGTTGGTGATTGCCGTGCTGCTGCTATGCGGCAGCCTGGCATATATCCTGGTAATGCGACCGGCGGCCGATTCAAATCCGGAACTGGCCGCGGCAACCCCTGCTCTGACGATCATCCCAGCCCCAACTTCCACGCCGCTGCCCCTGCCCCCCACGCTGACAGCGATTCCGCCCACCCAGGGGCCAACCTCCACCCCGGCGCCAGGCCAGATCGCCATTGGTGTGTACGTGCAACCCAATACCGGCGGGGTTGGGCTGCGGATCCACACAGATCCCAGTCTAAGCGCCGCCTTTTTCTCCGCCTTTGATTCAGAGGTTTTCCTGGTCGACAATGGGCCGGAACAGGCCGACGGCTATACATGGTGGCATCTGACCGCCTCCTATGATGCGACTCGGGACGGCTGGGCCGTGCAGGATTATCTCACCGCCATTCCATCTCCATAAATATTCCTCCAAAAACCATCCAAGAACCGCATTTTGTGTGTGCGCAGCCTTGCGGCACACGCGTAAAATGCGAACTGCTTCCGAATTTTCGAATAGATGCACAATACTTATGAAACCCACTTCCATTAATGCCAACCGTGCAAAAAAAGAATTAACTGTTCTCTGGGATGACGGACATACCAGCTGGTATACGTTTTCCCTGCTGCGGGCGGGCTGCCCATGCGCCGAATGCCGCGGCGGGCACGACCGGATGGGCGATACGCCCGATCCGGCCGTTTTTGAAACACCGCAAACCGATGACTCCGCCACCCGTCTGAAGACAATTTTACAGGTAGGTTCCTATGCCATCTCGCCAGTCTGGGAGGACGGGCATGATGCCGGGATTTACCAGTGGCACTACCTACGGGCATTGTGTCCATGCGAGCAATGCAGAAAATAAAAGTCCGGCGGAAGGTTGGCTGCCGCCGGACGTGTTATTGGAAGGTATTTAGGGCGTAACCGTTGGTGTGCTCATCTCAGTAGGGTACGGTGTGGGAGTAAATGCGGAGGGTTCCGTGAAAATTGGTGTGGTTGTGGATGTATACTTGGGGATAATCGTAGGTATAAGCGTCGGGGTATAGGTGGGAGTTATATTGAGATATTGATAAGCCTGCATGCGCCACTCTATGGGCATCACATCCGCGGGAAGGGCAATCAGTTTGTTCCAGGCGTTATCGGCGCCTTGAAGGGATAACTTGTCGCCGATCTCCTCCAAGAAGACAGCTTCATAATAATAGACCTGTGCTTTGGTTGCATCTGTTTTTGCCAGCGGGGAGACTTTCTGCTCGATTTGTATGTACGCATCGCCGGGTTTCTTCTGTAAATCCAGGGCGCGCGCCAGGCCAAGTTGGGCGTCAAAGTCAGACGGATTGTAGGCTGTCGCCGATCTAAAATCTGTCACGGCCAAGCTGGCCTCTTGCAGATTAAAGTAAGCATAACCGCGCTGGGTATAGGCATCCGAGTCGCGCCGGTTGGCGTCAACGGCCTTATTAAGCGTATTTACCGCCATTTGATACTGCCCGGCTGCGTTGTAGGCCTCCCCAAGCACAAGATAAGCACTGGTATCATTAGGCGCATAGATCGTATACGTTTGCAGTACACTGACCGCTTGATCGCTCTGGCCAGTGGCGATATACCCGCGTGCCAGCGCCAGGTAGACCGGAACGAGGGTCAGGTCAATCTGGTTAGCACGCTGCGCGGATGCAAGACCAACATCGTACTCACCCAGGGCCAGTTGCGCATCCGCCAGATAGAGATAGGCCAGGGCAGAATCGGGGGAGTTTTCGACCGCAGCTCTGAAATCCGCTTCTGCCGCGCTTGGGTTGCTGGAAAGCAGATACTTGCCGCGTTGGATGTATGCATCAGTGTAATGAGGGTCAATACTGATGGCACCGTTCAAATCGTTGGATACGTCTGCTTTAGGGTTCAGAGCCAGATTGGCCAGGGCACGCCCCAGGAAAGCCGGGGCAAAATTGGCATCCTTGTTAATGGCTTTCTGATATTGATCCAGGGCTGCACGGAAATTACCCTGGGCGCTATAGATCTCGCCGATATAATAATAGACATCGGGTGCAGACGGCTCGAGGGTCTCCACCTGCTGGAACAGGGCCAATGAGTTCTTGTAATCCTTTGCGGCCAGGAAGCGCAGGCCCGCTTCAAAGGCACTATTACTGGTAACAGGATGCACGGTAATCACGTAAAGCGGCGTAGGAGTATACGTTTTATCCAGGAACCTCCAGAGCGGTGTTTGGCCCAGAAAAGTAGGCGTGGCAGAGCGCAGGTTGGGAGGAACTGTGGAGGTTGGGATGGGCGTTCTGGTCTCTGTGGAAGGAGGAGTGGGAATGATGGGAATGGCCGGGCTGGCCTTTTTCTGCAACAAAAGGCTGCCGCCAAATACCAAGCCAATCACAACCACCGCGATCCCCAGGATGATAAACACACGCGTCAGCGGGTTTTCCCAGCCAACCAGCTTCTCCTGTGCTTCGCGGGAGCTGGCCAGCTGCTGCTCCCAGCGGCGCGGCCGGTTGACCGGGAAGGGCGGCACCGAGTCGTCAGGTGGGAGCGCTCCAAGCAGGATCAGGCCGCGTTTGGCGGCGGCATTTTGTGGGTCCAACTGGATGGCGGTTTTCAGACAATACAGGCGTTCTTTGGATGTTTCCACGACCGCGCTGAGCCAGACCCAATATTCGACATTTTTCTGATCGGCTTTGAGCAGGCGTGTCAGCAAGTCGCGGGCGCGTGCCCGATCGCCTGTGCGAAGCGCCTCGATGGCCTGCCGCAGCATGGTGTCTTCCCCGGAGTCCGGAGAGAAGAATTCCTCATCATCAGCCATGAATTGAGTTTAGCACAGCCTGGGGGATGGGGCAAGTGGAACGGGTATAATTTCCCCATGCGAAGAACCCTGGCCTGCCTATTTCTTCTCCTCAGCCTGGTTGCCTGCCAGCCTAAGGCCGCAGCAACCCCGGACCTGGGAACTGCCGTGCCGTACCAGACTGGTACCCCCACCCGGACGCCCACCGTCATCCCGCCGTTGACGGAGATCATCCTGCCCACTCCGACAACTTACACATATACCGTCCTGTCGGGTGACACATTCATCAGCATCGCCCAACACTCCGGCGTCAGCGTGCAGGTATTGCAGGCAGCCAATCCGGGGGTTTCCGCGACGGCGCTTTCGGTCGGTACGAAACTGGTTATTCCGACCGGCGGCCAAGTGTCCGGCGAGCCAACCCCCACAGCCGCCACGCTGCCTGTGCTGCAAGCGCATTGCTGGCCAGAAACAACAGGCGGCCTGTGGTGCTTCGCCTTAATGCAAAATGACTATGCCGAAACGCTGGAAGATATCTCGGCGCAGTTCGCCTTGCTGGATTCTGGCGGGCAGCAAATTGCCAGCCAGGTAGTCTATGGATTGCTGGATATACTTCCCCCGGGCGCCAGCATGCCGCTGGCAGCCCATTTCACCGTTACGGTGCAGGCTTCCGCACCGGTGCAGGCCGGACCTGGGCTGCGCGTCCAGGTGCTGACGGCCATCCGCCTGCTGCCCGGGGATACTCGTTACCTGCCAGTTAGTCTGGAAAACACGCTGGTCAAGATGGGTGCTGACGGGCAATCGGCGGATGTCTCCGGCCGGGTTAGGCTGACCGGTACGGGCACGGCGAATACGTTATGGGTGCTGGCAAGCGCTTTTGATGCAGCCGGGAACGTGGTCGGGGTGCGGCGCTGGGAATCTGCTGCCGCGCTGACCGCCGTTGCTCCGGTTGCTTTCAATTTTCCGGTCTCCAGCGTAGGGCCGGGAATTGCGCAGGTGGAATTCCTAGCCGAGGCGCGGCCATAAGGGGTAGCTACGACTTAAGTCAATACAATGAATAGTTAGGGCGGGATTTGCTCCCGCCCCGACTATTTTAATGCTGGAGCCACAGGTAGCGTTCGATCGGAATGTCGATCGGCGTAAGCACAAAGCCCTTCACGTAAGGTTTCACCAGTGTGTAGGTAACGTCGTTTGAGATGAACAGCGCCGGGGCATCCTGGACAATGATCTGCTCGGCTTGCTGGTAGAGCTGGATGCGTTTGCTGACATCCTGTTCGACACGCGCCTGATCAAGAATGGCATCCAGAGCCGGGTTACTGTAATTGCCGATATTTTGCTGCGCGCCGGTATGGAACAGAACATCGGCGAAGTTCTCCGGATCGGGGTAATCGGCGCACCAACCGCTTGAAAATATCTGGCCGTGCTGACCGGAGTAAAGCAGGTCAAGATATTTGTCGGGTTCAAGATTCTCGATGGTGATCTTCACACCCAGATTCTGCTCCCACATCTGGACCATGGCTGACACGTCCGGTCCGGCCGTATTGCCAATTCCCTCTGATGTGAAGACGATAGGGGGCAATCCCTGCGGGCCGCCATATTTGGACTGTGCCAGCAACTGCTGGGCCTGCTTTGGATCATAAGGCAAGCCCTTGAGATCCGGGTTAAAACCGGGCAGGGAAGGCGGGTAGAGACCCACAGCTGGAATTCCGACACCGTTGTCGACGACATCGATGAACTTTTGCCGGTCAAATGCCATGCTGAAAGCCTGGCGCACCTTGACATCATCAAAAGGCGGCTTGGTCACATCGAAGAGCACGTAATTGGTGCACAGGCTCACGCCGCTGACCAGATCCGCATGCAACGGGTCGGCCGGGTCGAGCACGCGCGACACATCCGCCGGCGAAACACCGGTCATGTCAATTTCCCCTGATTCGTACATATCAATGCCAACACCCGTATTCAACTCAACGACGATTTGCGGGATGGAAGGCACACCCAGGTAATAATACGGATTGGCATCGTAGACCATCAACTTGAAACTGTCCCAGCGCACCAGTTTATAGGGGCCGGTGCCGTTGGGCGTGCGGTACCAATTCGGGCCGGATTCAACGTTTTTCTGGTCCAGCACAAAAGCGACCGGCATGGTCAATTTGAACAGGAAATACGGTTTGGCCGCATCGATGGTGACCTGCAGGGTATGGTCGTCGAGCGCTTTCAAACCGGAGATATGCTGGGCTTTACCGCTGTGCATATCTGCCACGCCGACAATATCCTCCAGGTAGGTCAGGACGGTATCGGACTGAGTGGCCGGGGCCGCGGCGCGTTCCCATGAATAGATGACATCCTGGGCCACCACCGGCCGGCCGTCCTGGAATTTAGCATTCGTCCGCAGGTGGAAGGTGTACACCGTGCCATCGGCCGAGATATCCCAGGATCCAGCCAGATCCGCCACCAGGTGCAGGTTGGCATCCAGGGAGACCAGTCCGCTGTAAATGCGTTTATCACCGGAATCGTGTTCGGTGGCCGGGTCATAATCCCTCGGATTGGTGCTTTCGCCGCCGGCAAGGAAAAGCGCCTGGTTGCGGTTGACCCCATTGACGAGGGGCGACTGGAAACTTATATCGGCCGCCAGGGTGTTGATATCCTGGCTGTTAGAATCGTAGCTGGATACCGGTCCATAGGTCAGCAGTGAATATTCGCGCGCTCCATAGATGAGCGTGGTAAGGTTGATCTTCAGGTCATTGCCGTTACTGGTGGCTGTCACCACCCGGCTCCAGCCGGTTGCAGAATCGCTGCGCGTCAGGGCAGCGTCACTCACGGTGGTGATATTGGTCAGCCTCTGCAGGGCGCTACCCGCCATCTGGACGGTTACAGATTCGGCCGTATCGCCCGGCTGGAGCGGGGAAACAAATAATTCGGATTGTATGCTCTGGTCAGGGCTGACGAAAGCGACCAGGAACTGGTCACCCTGTGCAGGGGACTGGGTGGTCCAGCCAGTGGGGTAATGAACAGTTACACCGTCTTCCGGGCTGACATAGGTTAACGGTTGCGTGCCCGAGGCGGCTGTGGAGCCATTCAATACAGCCGGAGTGGCAGTACCTGAAAGCTGGCAGGCCAGCACGATCACCAGCATGACGGGCAGGAAGGCGAGCAACTTCCGGGTCGGTTTCATTTTCGGCTCCTGTTCTGGGCTCGGACAACCAGGAAAATTACCAGGCCGGCCAGCAACACCAGGATGACCAGGCAGGCCAGCCCCCCTTCGAGCAGAGGCGTAATACCGCCGATGTTGAGGCCGGTCGGATTGGCAGCTGTTGGAAGTGCCCCTGACGGCGCGGTGGGGGTTGGAGGTGCAATCTGCGTCGCGGTGACCGGAGCTTCAGCACCATTCGCCTGGGTGGGGTGAGTTGTGACAAGCTCCGACACAGCCACTGGCGCGGCGCTGATGGGTACATAGGTCGGAATGATGGTGGGCGTGGGGATTGGGGTTGGTTGGCTTGACCCGTTCAACAGCTTTGTCCCGATGGATTTGCGCCAGGCGTTTTCCAACCCGTTCGTGTCGAAACCATAAACCGCCTGCAGGGCCTGGTCGATCGTCTGGCCATTCTTCAGGTCGAGCAGCAGGGAGGTCATTTTATCCCGACTGTAGGTTTTAATCATAAAATTGACCACACTATACGCCTCGGTGTAGGAGAGCGTGGCACGCGTGGCTTCCGCCGAGAATTGGCCGATCAGCGAACGCAAGGATGGCAACTGGTTGGCAGCGGCGGCCTGGTCGAACTGGGCCTGCTCTGCGGCCTGGACTCCGCCCTGGCCATACATCGCCAGGCCTTCGTTCAGCCAGGTTGGAATGAAACCCAGGCAGGAGAACGTCAGGTGGCCAACCAGTACGTGGGTCAACTCGTGGGCTTCGGTGCTCTTGCCCCAATCCAACTGGTCGGTCGGAATGCCGATGATGACGATATTATTTTCGGGGAAAGCCTGTCCACCGACCCAGCTGGGTGCAAAAAGGATGGCATCCTGCAAATCGGTGGAGTTGGCATAAATATAGATATCCACCGGGCTGTCCGTGGTCACGCCAACGTCCTGCGAAAGCCGCACCAGCGCCTGCGCAGCGGCATCATGCAACTGCTGGCCGAAGGAAGCATCACCATTGTAATAGTGCAGGTTGATGTTCCCTCCGGTGATGACCTGCCAGGAGTGGACAGCATCGAGCCACAGGACGGTTTTGGTGGGGCTGATGAACTGTGTCCCGCCGGATTCGGTCACCTGCCAGTGCCACCAGACCGTGGTACCGGGCGCCAGCGAGCCGGATTCGAGCATCTGCCAGGTCCAGGTCACCTTTACATCCGTGCCAGCCGTAAGCTGAGGGAAAGCTTTGGCATCCACCGTCCCGCAGGTCAACTGGTTCACTCCATATTCGAGCACGACGGAAGTTATATCAGAACCGCCCTGGAACTCGGCGTTAAAGATAATACTGTCCGGAAAAGTCAGGCTGGCTGAATCACTGACGACCTGGATGCCGGACTGGGCCGCGGCCGGCGTGGTCAGGCTGGCCAGAAGCACCAGCATCAGGACGAAAATAATGATCCGGGATCTTGGCATGGCGACTCTCCCTAAATGAATTTGAATGAAAGGTAGTATAGCATTTTTGTGCGGGTTTGCGTTGCGATTCTCATGAAAGGCTAATTTTAGGAAGAATTGAGGATTGAGGATTGTAGATTGCCGATTGGAATTGGTTGGAGAGATCGTAAAAAAATGCGGGATGTTGGGATGGGCAAGGGGAATTAAGGTCACTTTTTGTAATTTTTCCGCGAAACAAATGGGGGGATTTTTGATTGAGGATGGTTGATTGAAGATTGGAGAAGGATGGTATCGCTTGCCTGGGATGAGGTTCGTTCCGCGGAACGAAAGGAGGAACGAATAAGGGATTTTGTTGATTGAAGAATGCAAAAGGGGGGAAAGGGAAGGCATTCATAATTGGTTCACTTCTTCATGCAGAACACAGGTATTATAGAACTAATGTTCTTATTGTGCAAGGTCTGGAGAAGAAGGGCAATCACATTTGGAATGATCAAACAAGAAATAGAATGCGTCATCGCGAGGGCCGGTGCTTGCCTGCCCCGATGTTTTTACCGGGTCCGACCCGAAGCAATCCCCTCGCAAGCCAGGAGATTGCTTCGTCGGGCTGACGCCCTCCTCGAAATGACACAAAAGTTTAAATGCGATTGCCCCAGCTGGAGAGACGGACAAGAGCAGCGCATGATTATTAATCAGACTATTAATATCCGCTAACGAAAATATAATAGAGATTGGATAGACTTAAATCACATCCAATAATTCCGGATGGTTTCTTAGCCAAGGCATATTGTCTCTACCAACTTGAAATGGAGGTTCGAAATGAAAAATAAAATCCTGTTTTCCACCCTTTTTATCCTGTCCTTGATCATCTCTGCCTGTGGGGCAGCGACGCCAGTAGCCCCGACGACGGGGGCAGTGGTAAATGTCGGCCAGAGTGCAGCCCTGGGATCCTTCCTGGTCGATTCGAAAGGGATGACCCTGTATCTTTACACCAAGGACACCCCGAACACCAGCTATTGCTATGCCAGTTGCGCGACCGCCTGGCCGCCTTTATTGACCAGCGGGGCCCCAACTGCCGGGACGGGTGTGACTGCTTCCATGCTGGGTACCACCAAACGCACCGATGGTACCACCCAGGTTACCTATAATGGCTGGCCACTATACTATTGGGTAAATGATAAGGTCGCCGGCGATACCACCGGTGAAAATGTCCAAAATGTCTGGTTTGTGATCACACCGGGAGGGGCGAAAAAATAAGATATATGATTCACACGGAAGTTTCCACTGAAAATATACACCGCCGAGCACGCTGAGAGCGCAGAGTAACTCATTTCCATATCCGCCGGGGGGCTGTCCCTACGGGATCCCCTCCGGGGACAAGTTGCTCCGCGAAAGCCCCCGGATCAGATAACAACGCCCGCTACCTTAAAGGGTGCTGCGCGAAAGCGGGCTAAAAATCGTTTCAAGCTGATTCAAGACTGCATCCAAAGATTTAGCCGACTGGATTTATCCACAGGCAAAGGTTGCGAAGCAAGTTACCGAACGCTCTCCATTAATTCAATCTCCGCGTTCTTGGCAGTCTCTGCGGTGAATATTGGTTTTTTACAACCACAGGCGCGTTTCTCTTGTAGGCTGCCATAAACCCGGCTACAATAGCCGCACTATGAATATTGCTTCCGACCCCAGCCTGATTGTGAAAGACGTACCAAGCGTTCTCGAACTGCTCACTGTGACCCTGCTCAAGCAGGCCCAGGCCGGCCGCACATATCTCCAGGCGGAACTCACCCGGATCAACCAGATCCTGGACGAATCCAGGCACAAGTAAGCATGGAACCGACACTATCAGACCTCCAACGGCTGGCCCGCCAGGCCGGCGAAATCCTGCGCCTGGGCTACGAGCAGGAGCACCAGGTGGATTACAAGGGTGACATCGACCTGGTGACGGAAATCGACCACCAATCCGAAGATTTTGTGCTGGGCGAAATTCAGCGCCTCTTTCCCGGGCACCAGATCGTCTCCGAGGAAATCGGGCTGGTACCCGGCCGCCTGGACGTCCAGTGGTTCGTGGACCCACTGGACGGCACGGTCAATTACGCTCACGGCATCCCCTTTTTCTCCGTCTCGATCGCCTATGCCCATGAAGGCGTCATGACGCTGGGCGTGGTTTACGATCCCATGCGTGACGAATTGTTTTCGGCCGAACGCGGCCAGGGAGCCAGTTTGAACGGGCGCCGCCTGCAGGTCTCGCAAGTGACGGAACTCCTGCGCAGCCTCCTCGTGACCGGATTCCCCTATGATGCCTGGTCGAACCCGCGCAACAACCTCGAGAATTATGGCCGATTTGCCAAATTATCGCAGGGCGTGCGCCGGCTGGGCTCGGCTGCGCTCGACCTATGTTACGTGGCGGCCGGTCGCCTGGAGGGTTATTGGGAATTGAGCATCAAGCCCTGGGATGTGGCAGCCGGGGGCCTGATCGCCTCGGAAGCCGGTGCAACGGTAACGAACCTGGCCTGCCAGCCGGATTACATCACCCCGCCGTGTTCGCTGCTGGCTGCTCCGCCCAGCCTGCACGCCAAAATGAAGGCGGTTCTGGACGAGAAAGGATAATCTACGGGGTCTACCCTATAATGCTTTTATCTTTGAGACAGATAGAAAGTGTAGCACTTGGATGAAATGGGGAATTTCAGCCTATTAGTGATTGTTCCATAATTGGAAAATGCTTTATACCAAATACAATACGTACCAGTGGCTTTTCTACGCTGGCAAGCGCATGTCACTATTTTGACGCTTAGCCCAAACCGTTTTTGATATGTGCTCGTCACTACCGATTGCTTTCCTTTGTGAAAGTTGTGCTTCATAAAGTTGAATCCCTTGACTCAGCTTTTTTTTTCAGCTATACTAATTTAGGTTAACCTAAATATATATTTAGTCACAATATTTCTTTTAGAGACACAACATTATGACAGAACTCATCAGCGACTCCATCCAGGACTATCTCAAAATCATTTACGTTCTGACCCAGAATGGGGAAAGCGCCAGTACCAGCGCGCTGGCAACACGGCTCGGATTTGCACCCGCCTCCGTCACAGGTATGATGCAAAAATTATCTTCTATAACACCTGCGCTGGTTTCCTATCGCAAACATCAAGGTGTCATATTGACATCAGCAGGCCAACGCGCCGCGCTGGAAGTCATCCGACATCACCGTTTGATCGAAGCCTGGCTGGTTCAGACGCTCGGATATTCTTGGGATGAAGTCCATAATGAAGCCGAGAAGCTCGAACACGTGATCTCGGAAGACTTTGAAATGCGGGTCGCGGCTGCAATGGGGCATCCCGACCGCGACCCGCACGGCGAGCCCATTCCGAGCGCGGAATTGGTCATGCCAGCAGACAAAAGCATCCCGCTTTCTTCCATGCAGCCGGAGCAGGAAGCCGCCGTGCGCCGAGTCGACGCCCAGGATGCAGAGTTTCTGCGGTATCTGGAGGAACTGGGGCTCATTCCGGGCGCGCGCCTGAAGACATTGTCTGTATCACCCTATGACCAGGTAATGCGCTTACAGATTCAAGGGCAGAAGCAGACGGTCGTGCTTGGCCCCTCAATTACGAAGCGGGTATTCATCGAAATCTTATAAATATAAAGGATAACAGATGTGACCACAAAACAAGAAAAAGAGCCCGTGCGAGCAGGAGATGTCAGTACTCTGAAATCAGCCAATGAAGTCTTGGATGGTACCAGCAAGAAAGCCTTCTTATTACGCATATTGCCCTTCCTCGGTCCGGCCTTCATCGCTTCTATAGCTTATATCGATCCGGGAAACTATGCAACCAATATCCAAGGCGGTGCACAATTCGGTTATGAGTTGTTGTGGGTTATTGTTGCCAGTAATTTGATGGCCATGTTGGTTCAAACCCTGGCCGCAAAACTGGGGATCGCTTCGGGTAAGAATTTAGCGGAAACGATGCGCGATCACTACCCACGCTGGGCTGGAATTGGGATGTGGGTTGTAATGGAAATCGTCGCGATGGCTACGGACCTGGCAGAATTCCTTGGAGCTGCCTTGGGGGTCTATTTACTATTCCCAACCTTATTTCTTAAAATCGCGGCCCTGACTGGATTACCGGAGTTGTTATTGCCGGCGATATTGATGGGCGGGCTAACTTTTATCGTTTTACTGCTTGAGCATAGCGGCTTCAGGCCGCTTGAAGCTTTGATCACTTCACTGGTGGGCGTGATCCTGGTCTGTTTCATCATCGAAACGATTCTCGACCGGCCTGATATGGCAGTGGTTGCGTATCATTCGGTGGTCCCATTGTTTTCCGGGACACAAAGCGTTCTCCTGGCAACTGGTATCCTGGGCGCGACCGTCATGCCGCATGTGATCTTTCTGCATTCGGGGTTGACCCAGGGAAGGATCGTTACAAAGGATCCAAAAAAGCTGCGCATGCTCTTCCACTTCGAATTGGTGGATGTGATCATCGCCATGACGCTCGCCGGACTGGTCAACATGGCTATGCTGATCATGGCCGCTTCAACGTTCCATGCACATGGCTTGAGCAACATTGGGACCATTCAGGAGGCATACAAAATGTTGACACCTCTGCTGGGCGGAGCTGCAAGCTTCATCTTCGCGATTTCATTACTGGCATCCGGACACGCCTCCTCGACCGTGGGAACCATGGCAGGCCAGGTTATTATGCAGGGATTCATTCATCGAAAGATTCCGATGTGGACCAGACGCCTGGCAACCATGATGCCCTCCTTCATCGTAATTGCACTTCGGCTCGATCCCACCCGGACGTTGGTCTTGAGCCAGGTATTTTTGAGCTTTGGTCTTCCTTTTGCCATCATTCCATTGGTTATTTATACGGCCAATCATGAGATAATGGGAGGGTTGGTGAACCATAAAATTACAACCATCGCAGGGAGTTTGGTTGCTACGTTGATAGTCGTCTTAAATATCTTCCTGCTCTATCAACTATTAATCGTCGGGAGTTAATCCATGTTCAAAAACATTCTTGTCCCTTTGGATGGATCAAATCTCTCGGAAGTGTCACTTGCACCGGCTGCCTATCTGGCAAAGACTCTTAAATCGCAGGTGACACTCTTCCATGTCATTGAACAGGGTGCCCCAGCCGAAGTCCACAAAGAACGCCATCTCACCCAGCCGGAAGAAGCCAATGCCTATCTCAAAGAGATTGCAGAGTGTGCTTTTCCCACGAATGTCGAAGTCAAAACCCATGTTCATACGACAGCTGTCTCAAATGTTGCCTTCAGTATTGTCGATCACGAACCAGACCTAAAATTTGATCTTATCGTTATTTGCACCCATGGTCGGGGCGGAGTGCGCGATCTCCTTTACGGAAGCATTGCCCAGCAGGTCGTAGCCATGGGAACTATCCCTCTCCTGGTAATCAAAACCAAAATTCCCTCGTTCGAATTGAAAAAGATCTTGATCCCGTTGGACCCAGACTCGCTGCACGATAACAGTGTTATTGTGGCGGAGGGCTTTGCGAAAATCTTCGAGGCTGAACTGCACTTGTTAAGTATTATTCCGACCTTATCAACATTGGGTGACGAGCAGTCTGCTGCAGGTAATTTAATGCCAGCGACCACACAAGCCTATCTCGACTTGAAGGTTGAGAACGTAAAAAAAGATCTTCAAAACCATGTTGACGCGCTGCATAAGGACAATTTAAAGGCCATCGCTGAAGTAGCGCGCGGCGATCCCGCCTCGTTAATCGTCAAGGCTGCCGAGCAATCCGGCGCGGACATGATCATCTTGAGCACCCATCGCAAAGCCGGCATGGGCGCGTTTTGGGCGCGCAGTGTTGCGCCCAAAGTTGCGCAAAAGACAAAGACGCCGTTGCTGCTTATCCCACTTTCCAAAAACGAGTAGCGAGATCTATCATGGAAACAGCACGGGCAACAGAGATACGCTCAGGCATACAAATTGAAGTTATCTCTGTCATTTGGATGGTGATTGAAATGGCGGTCGCTATCGGTGCTGGGGTGGCGGCGGGCAGTATTCTCCTGACTGCCTTCGGTATTGATAGCTTGATAGAGCTAATAAGCGGCAGTATTCTACTGTGGCGTCTTCTAGTTGAAAGCCGAGGAGGCGATCTTGAGAGTGTTGAGCGGGCCGAACATCGAGCAGCCTGGATTGTCGCAATCACTCTGGGTCTTTTATGCGCCTATGTGTTTATCTCATCTGCCTATGGGTTAATCACCCATTCAAAACCCGAGAGCTCCATTATCGGGATTGGAGTATCTGCGGCTGCCATATTGATCATGCCTTATCTGGTTGTAACCAAACGCCGCATTTCAAAGCGAATTAAAAGCGATGCTTTAGCGGGAGATGCTACCAATTCCATCACCTGTGCAACCATGGCAGGAACCGTTCTAGTGGGACTCGTGCTGAATATCCTCTTTGGCTGGTGGTGGGTCGAGTATATAGCCGCACTTGTTTTTCTCGTCTGGTTATTGCGTGAAACCATGGAAGTATTTGAGGAAGTAAAAGAGAGACGTAAAGAAGAAAAGAATAGGAGGCCATGAAATGAACATCAATTTTAAAATGTGGCGGACGGCTGCCTGGCAACTGATCAAGATGGAAGACAAGAAAAAATGGGACGCGCTGGATATCGTCTCGAAGTGGCTGATTGCCACCCGCTCCGGCGTGACGACGGTCACCATTTATTCCTGCATCATTGCCGGCCTGCTGGCCTGGCGGGATAAATCCTTCGCCTGGCTGCCATGGATCATCGTGACGATCGGGCTATTCATCGCGCATGGCACCAACAACCTGCTCAACGATTACACCGATTTCAGCCGGGGCATCGACAAGGACAATTATTTCCGCATCCAATACGGTGTCCATCCGCTGGTGCAGGGTTTCTGGACAAAAGCGCAGCAATTGCGCTGGTTCGGGGTGAGCGGCGTGCTGGCAACGCTTTCGGGAGTCTACGCTCTTTTCTACACCCACTTCAACCCTGTGGTGATCGGCCTGTTTGCTTTCGGCGCGTTGATGCTTCTTTTCTATACCTATCCGTTGAAGTATTTCGCGCTGGGTGAAATGGCCATCTTCCTGATTTGGGGCCCGATCATGGTGGGAGGCGTCTACCTCGTCCTGACCCAGCACTGGAACTGGAACGTTGCCCTGGCAGCCATCCCATTTGGATTGTGCGTGGCGAGCATCAACGTGGGCAAGCACATCGACAAGCGCCTGGAGGACAAGGCCAAAGGCGTCACCACTCTGCCGGTTTTAATCGGCGAAACGGCTGCACGCGTGCTGAATATTACGGTCATCGTACTCGCCTACGCGATCATCCTGTATCTGATCTTTGTGGCGCGCTTCTTCACACCGGCAATGCTGCTGGTCTTCCTGGCTTCCAAAGACGCGTGGAAAGCCATACGGCGGTTGTCGAAACCGCGACCGGCGGAAGCACCCCAAGGCTACCCAATCTGGCCGCGCTGGTTCTCGACTGTCTCCTTCGTACACAACCGCAATTTCGGGAATCTGTTCATTCTGGGATTGGTGGCCGACACGTTGCTGCGCGTTTTCCTGCCGATCTTCTGGCATTAATTATAGTTTGTTTTATATTTGCGCTTTTTCCTTCAATGACTTCGTGTACTTCGTGTTAAGATATTTCCATCAAAAACGGTAGAACCCTAATTTGGAAAAGCCGGGCGGGATGATATAATTTTCTGTGAATTGCCAGACAGGAGAAATTGATATGGCAGATGCGCGCGTTGAAAAACTTGCTCAAATCCTGGTGGACCATTCCGCCGAGATCAAACCCGGCGACCGGGTGGCCATCGAGGCAACCACCGCCGCCCAGCCGCTGGTGCGGGCGCTGTGCGCCACCATCCTGGAACGCGGCGGCTTCCCACACCTGCTGCTGGAACTGCCCGACCAGGAGGAGATCCTGTTTGCCCATGCCAAAGACGAACAGTTGGATGCCATCCCGACCTTCCGCAAACTGGCCTACGACCAGTTCGAAAGCCGCATCCGTATCCATTCGGATACCAACCCGCGCGCCCTTTCGGGCGTGGAGCCGGCCCGGCAGCGCCGCCGGCAGAAAGCCAGTGCCTCCATCCTGGAGACCCAGATGCGGCGCGGCGCAGACCGTTCCTTCAAGTGGGTCACGACGCTCTATCCCACCGAAGGCTATGCCATCGAAGCCGAAATGAGCCTGCGTGATTTCGAAGACTTTGTCTACCGTGCCTGCCACGCCGACCAGGCCGACCCGGTGGCCTACTGGAATCAGGTGGAGACCAGCCAGAAGAAGATCATCGATCGGATCGAGGGGCACGACCAGGTGGTGCTGCGCGGCCCCAACGTGGATTTGAGCCTATCCATCAAGGGACGCAAGTACCTCAACGCGGCTGGCAAGAACAATATGCCGGACGGCGAGGTCTTCACCGGGCCGGTGGAGGATTCGCTGAACGGCTTCGTGCGCTTCTCCTATCCCGCCATCTATAGCGGCGTGTTGGTGGAAGGGGTGGAACTGACATTCAGCGAAGGCAAGGTGACCAAAGCAAATGCCGAGAAGAACGAACCCTTCCTTCTGGAAATGCTCGAATCGGATACCGGGGCAGGCTACGTGGGCGAGTTTGCCATTGGCACCAATTACGAGATCGACCGCTTTTCGCACAATATCCTGTTCGACGAAAAATTGGGCGGCTCCTTCCACATGGCGCTGGGCGCGGGCTACCCGGAGACCGGCTCCCATAATAAGAGCATCATCCACTGGGATATGATCTGCGGCATGCAAAAAGACTCTGAAATCCTGCTGGATGGAGAGGTTATTTACAAGAACGGGAAGTTTGTGTTCTAGAACGCAGCCGGAGATGTGCTTCTTATTTTGCCAGAAAAATATTTAACACAAAGGGCACTAAGGCACACAAAGGAACACGAAGGAAAGAATTTTTTATTAGAAGAAATAAGGTTGCAGGTCCATAAAAACAGCCTGCAACCTATTCTTATTTTGCAAGGGAGCGGAATCGCATTGCCGTAGCCGCCGAGGGTTAACCCTACGGGATCCCCTCCAGGGATAAGTTGCTCCGCGAAAACCCCCGGGGCAGAATACAAGGCCCGCTAGCGCGGGCTTGAACCATTTTTTAAGCCGTCTTTCGGCGGCTTGGCAAATTCAGCCCGGCGAGTTATCGCCGAGCTAGTACCCGGATATTCCCTTAATATCAATAATGGCTGCGGATTACCGCAAGCATCAAGGCCACCTGTACGATCCCGGCGATCAGGCAGACGCCAATATGCACTGCGATGTGCCGCTTGTTCCTTAAATCCGACCGGATGGCTATTACGGCAAAGATGATGGCAACTGGGAGATAGATGAAACCGACCGACCAAGCGCCCAAGATCGAAAATCCAATGAATATGCCGACCGCACCCCAAAGTAATAACCGACCGCGTAGATCACCATTAAAAAACACAAGCAACACACAAACCACACTCAGGACCGCCATTTCGAGGAAGTATAGGCCGGGCAGCGGCCACATGCTTTGCAGCGCGCCGATACTTGCCCAGAGGATGACCGTGACGACCAGGCAGATGGTGGCTCCCACAATGGCAAGGATTCGCTCGAGCGGGTGGGTCGTCTTTGTACCGGACGGTTTGGAACTCATGGATGTCATACTTCTGGCGCACAGGCAAAGCATCAAAAGAAACGGCTTGTGTTCAAATTCCCTGGTTGGAGGCTGCCCAGCGTCAGAATTGGCGAGACACATTCTCAATATGTCGCGCCATATTTAGAAACCGTACTCCTTAATCTGACCGCTAAAACTACCTGATCCTGATTTCATTATAGGGTTTTTCCCATTCGAGTCAAGTACCCACCCCGGCAATCTCATAATTATTTTGCACATTTTGATTTATTCGGTCGTCACTCCTGCCACATCTTCCCCTGATTATTTTCTTTTCTTCTTCTATTGCCAATATTACTGTCCCTCGTTTATAATATCCCCTCGCTACCGGGCGGGTAGCTCAGCTGGTTAGAGCACTGCTTTGACATAGCAGAGGTCGTAGGTTCAAGCCCTATTCCGCCCACCTGGTCAGTTGTCAATGACCATGCACCATTAATACGCTTTGACCGGGACGAGTAAGCGGTTCCCAGCCGACAGAGAGAGCAAGCCATTGCCAGCCAATGGATGAGAGCCTGCTCTGGCGAGCCCGCCGAAAACCACCCGCGAGCGTGAACCTGAAAGCGGTCAGCCATGTGCTGTAAGCGATTAAGGCGAACGGACGGCCCCGTTATCGGCCCGATGAGATATGTCAGGAGAGACCCTAAAGGTCTCGGAGACCTTTAGGGTCAAGGCATAACCCGGGTGGAACCGCGTGAGCCAGCTCTCGCCCCAGGATGGGGAGGGAGTTTTTTGTTTTTAACCGGCAGACCGCTGCGATGGATAACGGTCAATTGCCCGGCTGACAAGCTTTATCGTCCATCCTCACTATTATGGAGGCAGAAATGTCTGAACAGAACGAACGTTACGAAGATACGCAACTCTACCGCATCCGCCACTCGGCCGCCCACGTCATGGCGCAGGCCGTGCTGGAATTCTATCCGGAGACCAAGTTCACCATCGGTCCGCCGATCGAGAACGGGTTCTACTATGATTTTGACCTGCCCCAGCCCATCACGCAGGATGACTTGGAAAAGATCGAGAAACGCATGCGCCAGATCATCGCCGGGGCACATCCCTTCGTCAGAAAGGTCGTGTCGGCAGACGAAGCCCGCCAGGTTTTCAAGGACCAGCCCTACAAGCTGGAACTGATCGACGGGCTGGAAAAAGGCGGCCTGGACGAATATGGCAACCCGCTCGACACCAAGCCGGAGATCTCACTGTACCAGAGCGATACCTTCACGGACCTGTGCCGCGGGCCGCATGTTGAGACCACCCGCCAGATCAATCCTTCCGCCATTAAATTGATGTCCATTGCCGGGGCCTACTGGCGCGGCGACGAGCACAACAAGATGCTGACCCGCATCTACGGCACCGCCTGGAAGACGCCCGACGAACTCAAGCAATACCTGAAGATGCTCGAGGAAGCCAAAGCGCGTGACCACCGCAAACTCGGCAAAGAGCTGGAAATCTATATGTACGATGAAGAAGTCGGCCCCGGCCTGCCGCTCTGGCTGCCGCGCGGCGGCGTCGTCATCGAGGAGCTCGAACGGGTGGCGAAGGAGTTCGAAGAGCAGGCCGGTTATCTGCGGGTGCGTACGCCCCACCTGGCCAAGGAAGACCTGTTCCTGCACTCCGGCCACCTGCCCTATTATGCCGAGAGCATGTACCCGCCGATGGAAATGGAAGGCACCAGGTACTACGTCAAGCCGATGAATTGCCCGATGCATCACAAGATCTACGGCTCGAAACCGCGCTCCTATCGCGACCTGCCCATCCGGCTGGCAGAGTATGGCACCTGCTACCGCTACGAGAAATCCGGCGAACTGTTCGGCCTGATGCGCGTCCGCTCGATGCAGATGAACGATGCCCACATTTACGTGCCCGAGGAACTGTTCGAACAGGAATTCATGGCAGTCATTGACCTGTACAAGAAATACTTCGACCTGTTCGCCATCGGCAAATATGTCATGCGTCTTTCCCTGCATGGCAAGGAAGGCCTTGGCAAGAAGTTCGTGGACAACGAGCGCCTATGGCTCAAGACCGAAGACATGGTCCGCAACGCCATGAAGAACGGCAACGTCCCGTTCGTGGAGGCTGCCAACGAGGCGGCGTTCTACGGCCCGAAGGTGGATGTGCAGATCTGGTCGGCCATCGGTCGCGAGTTCACCCTGGCCACCAACCAGGTGGATTTTGCTGTTCCAGAGCGGTTTAACTTGAAGTTCATGAACAAGGCCGGGGTCGAGGAGACGCCGCTGTGCATCCACCGCGCCCCGCTCTCCACGCACGAGCGTTTCATCGGTTTCCTGCTCGAGCATTACGCCGGCAATTTCCCGGTCTGGCTCAGCCCCGAGCACGCCCGTGTCATCCCGATCACGGATAACCAGAACGAATATGCCGAAAAGGTGGTGGCCCAACTGCGCGAGCAGGGCATGCGTGTCATGGCAGATGTCAGCGCCCAGCGTATGAATGCCAAGATCCGCGAGGCGCAATTGATGAAAGTGCCCTACATGCTGGTGGTCGGCGAGAACGAAGCCAACGCCGGGCAGGTTTCCCTGCGCGTGCGCGACGGCAGCCGCTTCGATGCTATCCCGCTGGCCGAGTTTATCGCAAGGGCCAAGGACCGCATTTCCCGCCGGGCAGCCGAACTATAACAGTGATTGTTGGGAATAAAAAGCGGAGGGCAAAATTCGTCCTCCGCTTTTTTGAATCATTCCCTGCCGTTTTCCATGGGTTGATGCTCACCTTTAACATCCATCGACCCAAATATTTGCGCCATGCATGCATAAGACCACCGTTTTCCCATGAATTTATTGACGATTCGTCTGACTTCATGGTATCATCAGCCCGCTTAAGCCAGCCTTGTGGCAGGTTACTATTATTATCGAGGAGAGAAGTATCAGCGCTAACGAATTCCGAGTCAACGAGTCCATACGAGTTTCCGAAGTACGGCTGATCGACGCAACTGGCGAAAACGTAGGGGTGGTTCCCACACGCGAAGCCCTGCGGATGGCCCAACAAGCGGAACTCGACTTGGTGGAAGTCGCCCCCAACTCCACCCCGCCCGTCTGCCGGATCATGGACTTCGGCAAATTCCTGTATGAAAAGGAAAAGAAGGAGCGCGAGGCGCGCAAAGCGCAGACCAAAGTCGAGGTCAAGGAAATACGTCTGCGTCCCAAGACAACCGGCCACCACCGCGATTTCAAGGTTGACGACGCCCGTCGCTGGCTGGACCATAACATGAAAGTCCGTGTGACGGTTCGCTTCCGTGGCCGGGAAATCACGTACCCGGAAATCGCACTCGAAGACTTGCGAGAGATCGCCCTGAGCCTGGCAGATGTGGCAGTCGTGGAACAGCCGCCTGCCATTGAAGGGCGGGCCATGTCGATGATGCTGGTCCCTGCCAAGGGCGGCAAGAAAAAGACCAAAGAAGATATGGATGAGGCCGCTGAAAAGAAAGAACTACCGCAGGAGCAAGTTCCTGCGAAATCTGAAGTAAAGGAGTAATTAGCTGTGCCACGCAAGATGAAAGATGGTAAGTTAAAGCTGAAGACCCATAAAGCCACTTCGAAACGGTTTGGCATTACCGGGTCTGGCAAGATTATGCGCACCAAGGGCGGTAAGGCCCACCTGCGTCGCAATAGATCGCGCCGTGTGAAGGCTTTGTTCGGTGAAATGGTTGCCGTCCAGGGGAAAAGCTACATCAAGCGCATCCGGCGCCTGGTGCCACATATGAAGCCCTAGCTTCATAGTACATATCCGTTTTCGTTGCGGCTCCCGGGTGTATGCAACTGGAGCGCAGGGCCAGTCCCTGCACCGGCGCCCGGAGGTACGCAGGAGGTAAATAATGTCTCGTGTAAAAGGTGGACCGCAGGGTCACCTGCGCCATAAGAAAGTTTTGAAATATACCAAGGGGCAGCGGGGTTCCAAGCACCTGCTGTTCAAGCGCGCCAATGAGGCCATGCTTAAGAGCATGTGGTACTCCTCGCGCGACCGGCGCGTCCGCCGGCGCGACCTGCGCAAATTATGGATCGTCCGCATTAACGCGGCAGCCCGGCTGAACGGCACAACCTACAGCCGCCTGGTCTCTGCTTTGAAGAAGGCCAACATCAACCTTAACCGCAAGATGCTGGCAGACCTGGCCGTGCGCGAACCACAAGCCTTCGCGGCGGTGGTGGCACAGACCAACAAATAACGTAGCGAAATGATTAAGAACCGGTCGGGATTCTTCACGAATCCCGACCGATTGTTTTAAGCACAATGTTGATGCGGGTATGCAGTTGCATTCCTTCCCATAATCCGGGGTAAAATATTCTTGTGAACAGCCTGCTGCTCGAAACCGTTCTCCCATCCGGCCAGGCCATCCAATTTGTCCAGGGCGACATAACCGCCGAATCCACCGACGCCATTGTCAATGCCGCCAATGCACATTTACAGCATGGGGCCGGCGTGGCCGGAGCGATTCTCCGCAAGGGCGGTCCGGTCATCCAGCGTGAATCGGATGCCTGGGTACAGACGCACGGCCCCGTCAGCCACGCCGCGCCTGCCTGGACCTCCGGTGGGAACCTGCCGTGCCGGATCGTAATCCACGCGGTCGGCCCGGTCTGGGGAGATGGGGACGAGGATGCCAAATTAGCGAATGCGATTAGCGGGTCACTGCGCCTGGCTGACGAGTTGGGGCTGGGCTCCATCGCTTTTCCAGCCATCTCGACCGGGATTTTTGGCTTCCCGAAAGAACGCGCCGCGGGTGTGATGTTCGCCTCCATCCGGAAATATTTGGCCAGGCCATCCAGTCTTCGCCTAGTCCGGTTGGTACTTTACGATACTTCGACGATAAAAGCCTTCGAGAAAGCCTGGCATGATCACTTCGGTCCAAAACCCTAAGCTCAAATTAGCCCGCAACCTTATGGGCCGCCCAAAGGAACGCCATGCCGCCGGAGCATTTGTGGCCGAGGGGGTTCGGCTGGTGGAAGAAGCGCTGTCAGCCGCCTGGCCGATCCAATTTGTTTTGTATACTCCGGAATTGAGTGAGCGCGGCCGGGAATTGGTAAAGAAGCTGGTAGCACACGGCTGTGAAGTGGAGCAGGTTGCGGATGCACTTTTGAATGCCATTTCCAAGACCGAGACCAGCCAGGGTCTCCTGGCGGTTCTGGATTATTCCCCGCTCCCCCTGCCCCAACGGTTGAACTTTGCACTCATCGCCGACTCGATCCGTGACCCCGGCAACCTGGGCACACTCCTGCGGACAGCCGCAGCGGCTGGTGTGCAGGCGGTCTTGCTCCCCCCAGAAACAACCGAACCCTTTGCCCCGAAGGTGGTCCGGGCAGGCATGGGAGCGCATTTCCACCTGCCCATCTTCAATCTCAGCTGGGATGAAATCCGGATGGCGACCAGATCGCTGAAAGTCTTACTGGCCGACATGCAAGGCAGTCCCTGCTGGCAGACCGATTTCAGCCAGCCTTTGGCGCTCATCATAGGCGGGGAGGCCGAGGGAGCGACGGTAGCGGCGCGCCAGTTGGCGGATGGGACCGTCAGCATCCCCATGCCGGGCAAAGCTGAGTCGCTCAACGCCGGGGTGGCCGGGGCGGTTTTGATGTTTGAAGTGGTAAGACAGAGAAAATTGGCGGAATAGTACCTTTTGGTAAATTAAATCCCGGCTACTCTTTGTTTCCCGATCCCTTGAATTCTTCCGCCGTGGCATGGCCTGGCTGGCTGATGCCTTCACGCTTGAAGACTTTCCAGGGGGTCAGGAACAGGATCTTGAGATCCAGCCATAAGGACCAATTATCCACATACCATACGTCCAGGCGAAATTTTTCCTCCCAATCCAAGGTATTACGACCGTGGATCTGCGCCCAACCGGTGATGCCGGGGAGTACATCGTGCCGGCGCATCTGCTCTGGCGTGTAACGCTTAAGATATTGCATCAGCAGCGGGCGCGGCCCCACCAAGCTCATCTCGCCCCGCAGTACGTTGAAGAGTTGAGGTAAATCATCCAAGCTGGTGGAACGCAGGAAACGGCCAAAAGGAGTCAACCGTTCGGCGTCCGGCAGCAGGTTCCCATCCGGCCCGCTGCGGTTGTTCATGGTCCGGAATTTATAGGTGACAAAAGGCCGGCCTTTGTAACCCGGGCGTAGCTGGCGAAACAGGATGGGGGTTCCAAGGAAGATCCAGACCAGCAGGGAAAGAATCACCATTAAAGGCAGGATGATCACCAAACCAAGCACGGTCACTATAAGATCGAAAAGGCGTTTTAAGAAGGACATGCTTCCCATTCTACCAAAAGTTTGTGGTATATTTTGAGAGGAGGCGCAGCATGAATGAACGAATCCTGATTATTGAAGATGATCCTGCCATCCTGAAAGTATTACAACGTGGACTGGCCTATGAGGGGTATACCGTGGATGTAGCCACCGATGGCCGTACAGGTCTTAACCTGGCTCATGATCATCATCCGGATCTGGTAATCTTGGACTGGATGCTGCCCGGCATGGATGGGTTGGAGGTCTGCCGCCGCCTGCGACTTCAGGGAGGCCTGCCAATCCTGATGCTGACTGCCAAGGATACCATTCAGGATCGCGTGCAGGGCTTGGATGCCGGAGCAGATGATTATATCGTCAAGCCATTCAATTTGGACGAACTGACCGCCCGTATCCGCGCCCTGTTCCGCCGCACTCAGGTTGAACGTAACCAGGTCTACCAGTTTGCCGACCTGACCATGGATTCCGACTCGCGCCTGGTGACACGCGGGAAAAGGTTGGTACCATTAACCGCCAAGGAATATGAATTGCTCGAGCTTTTTCTCCGCCATCCGCGCCAGGTGCTGACGCGCGAGGTCATCTTTGACCGCGTCTGGGGATATGATTTCGGCGGCGAGAGCAACGTTCTGGAAGTTTATATTCGTTACCTGCGGCAAAAACTCGAATTAGAAAATGAGTCGCGTCTGATCCATACCGTACGCAGCGTGGGATATGTCCTGCGCGAGAATCCTTAATGTCCCTGCGTTTACGTCTGACAATCCTATATTCGGCGCTCACCGGGGGCATCCTGCTAATATTTGGAGTGCTGGTCTTTTTCTTGGTCAATGTACTGCTGGTCACCCAAATTGATGACACAATCATCCAGGCTTATACCGGCCTCATGAAAGACCTGCGGGTCAGCAGCAGTGGGGGCATCACCCCGGGTGTCATGACCGAATTGAATCTGACCACGAACATCAGTTATCAAGTTTGGGATCAAAACGGCCGCCTAAGTTTTTCCTCACCCAATCTGGGCGTTTTCGATAAACCACTCGATCAGGTTGGATTTCAACCCAAGACCTCCCTTTACCATGATTCGTATCAAACTTGGGGGCATTTGAGGGTATTGACCGTTCCACTGGAAGCCGGCGGCCGGCCGATCGGTATTCTGCAAATGGCTGCCAGTATGGATGTGGTGGACCTGGCCCGGCGCGCTCTGCTCGAAATCATTATCATCATCGCTGCCACTTCGATGGCCATGGCAGCCACGGCCTCCTGGTTTGCCATTGAACAGGCCCTTTCGCCACTTTCGGCAGTTACAGAAACTGCTCTGCAGATAAGCCGGGCCGACGATCTGTCGCAACGCATCCCTAATCCCAGTTCCAAACAGGATGAGACCGGCCGTTTTATCGACGCTTTCAATGAAACCCTTGAGCGTCTCGAGCACATCTTCATTTCCCAACAGCGTTTCCTGGCAGACGTCAGCCATGAATTGCGCACACCGCTGATCGTCATCAAGGGCAATGTAGATTTGATGCGCCGAATGAAACAGGTGGATGAAGAAT
>Ga0187853_10001005_pt1 | contig 27012 bp, 16 predicted proteins | sample June2016WEW_6_10_2_FD_132417 | JGI IMG/M metagenome (GOLD analysis project Ga0187853, IMG submission 132417) | Peatland microbial communities from SPRUCE experiment site at the Marcell Experimental Forest, Minnesota, USA - June2016WEW_6_100 | ecosystem: Environmental > Terrestrial > Soil >... | reverse complement strand
CGTTGTCGGCGTGGTGCCGTTGGTGGTGTAGTAGATCGTCGCGCTCGGGGTGGTATCGCTAATCGTTACCGACGGGGCTGAACTGTAGGTTCCGGCAGCGGGGCTGAAGGTTGGCGTGGCTGCCGCCCCGTTGATCGTATACGCCGCCGAGCCCACCGCGCTGTTCGAATAGCCCGTCTTGGCGGCGATGGCCTCCAGCGTTTCTGTAGCCGACACGGTGATCGCTGAGCTATAAGTACTCGAGGCGGTCGTCGGCGTGGTTCCATTGGTGGTGTAGTAGATCGTCGCGCCGGAGGTCGTGTCCGAGATGGTAACGCTCTGCGCTGGGCCATACGCTCCAGCCGCCGGGCTGAAGGTTGGCGTGGACACCTGGATGGTATACGCAGCCGAGCCCACCGCACTGTTCGTATCGCTACTGTGTGTAGCGATGGCCTCCAGAGTTTCCGTGGCAGAGACTGTGATGGCGCTCGAATACACGGTCGAGGCGGTCGTGGGCGTAGTTCCATTGGTGGTGTAGTAGATCGTCGCGCCAGAGGTCGTATCGCTGATGGTTACCGTCTGCGCCGTACTGTAAGTACCAGCCGCCGGGCTGAAGGTCGGAGTGGCTGTTGTCGGCAGATTAATGGTGTAAGCCGCCGCCCCCACCGCGCTCAGCGAAGACCCGTCAACAATGGCGACAGCCTTCAGCGTCTCAGTAGTCGACACCTGGATCGGTGCACTATAGACGGTAGAACTGGTCGTCGGCGCGGTTCCGTTGGTGGTGTAGTAGATTGCTGCGTCTATGGCTGAATCACTGATCGTAACCGTCTGCACCGAGGTATATGTACCGGCTCCGGGGCTGAAGCTCGGCGTGGGCGCCGGCGGTGTACTGCAAGTACCATTGCAAGTTCCCGCTGTCCAGATGTCATAGACATCGACACTCACCGAGGAGCCTTCGTTTGTTGAGGACGACTCAGCACAGGCGAGGACCCACAGATTCGATAGAGTCGCGCCTGTAATCGTCTTTGTAAGAGTATTTTGGGTACCGTTGAGACTGCCCATGGTTGTCCATGAACTACCTGCATTGGTAGAGTAAACGATAGAAGCACTCCCGCCATCATAAATGAGATCGTCAGCACTCACGTTGATCGTAAGTGCTGTATAAGAACCGCTGTTGCTGGATGTCTGCCAAGTCTGGAAGAGAGCTTGCGCGTATGCTTGTCCGCCAAGTCCAACTTGACCCCACTCCACGCCAAAAGTGTTTGCTTGACCTATTGGCCCAACACCTACCTTGTTTTGATAAACGCCTGGCATAGCACCGGCGCTACCATTCGCCCCTGCATCACACACGTTCGTCAACGAACTTCCTGACGATGCTGTAGGACGCAAATACTCCGTTGTCTGTGATGCAACGTTCGTCGAGGCGGTCGTTAGCAGGCATGCGGCAGCGATCACCAACAGGGTGATCCATCCTCGGCAGTGAAGAAATTGCAGCAGGTTTCTCATAGTTGTACCGTCGTAGATGAGGATTGTCCGGCAGAGGAATTCGCCTGGCCCGCAGGATTGCTCTGTATGGTGGATACACAGTTTGTCAAACCCCTTATCGTCGCTCATTGACTCTGCTCCGATCCGGTGATGGTCACCGTCGCTGAACCGCTAGGTGGCACTCGTAACAGTTGTTCCCGTATCGATCTCGCAAGTAGTCCGCAGCAGATTGTCATATGCCCGGTTCAGCGTGAGCCCATTGCCGAACGCGGCATTCGCCAGTCCTCCAAACGCAGTGTACTGTGAAGTTATGGAACCCGGACATGAGCCGCTCTCAGTCAACGAGGAGAAGAGCAGCGTCGGAAATGTACTGTTATTGGTCCAGTTGCTGATCAACGTCTGCAGGCGACCAGCGCCGTAATACGTATTTGTGTAGGTCGGGCCGACGCCGCTGGTAGAGGTAAGAAGATTGCCAGCCAAGTCGTAGGTGTATACAGGCGCGTAGGGTGTCCCGCTCGCCTGATTTGCTGGTGTGTACTGCTGCTCGTTCGTGATGCGGCCCATCGAATCATAAGCAGTAATCGAGCGCATCGCCCAGAATCCGGTCGTTGGCGGAGTTGTCGAACAGGTCCCCACTGATGCGCTCTGAGTCCAAGCATTCGAAAGTCTCCCGATTCCATTCACAACGGGGGATGAATCATATCCGACGAAGAAAAGGATGAGACGTGCGAACCAAGGGAGTTTCACTGAGGGGTCTCCGTGTGGAAGTGAGGGTATCCGTGTGAAAATCAACCGGGTATGGTTCTTAGTTGTGTGGAAAATCAACCGGGAATGTTTCTTGGATCGTAGCGTCATACCTAATTTACGTGTCAAGTAAAATTTGTTCTTATCACACAACACTGTATTCTTTATCACATTCAAATGTCCCAGTAACCTGTGTTGTTGATTCTTTGGATAGTAAGTATTTGGTAATGGGGCTTAGAAGAAAAGGCCATCAGAGCGGGTCCTTTCTGAGGATTGATAGTAGCACTTTGTAGAGGTTGTTTTTCCGTTGATTGAAGCGGAATTCTGTTTCTTTCAAATGGAGATGGAAGGCGCTTTTCTTGATCCCGTGGAACTTGGCCAGGCGATGTTTTGCGAAGCTCCAGAAGCTCTCGATTCCGTTGATGTGGTTGGGGCCGAGTGCAAATTCGTTGTCGCCATGGTTGACTCTCAGGTGCCTGTCGAAACCCAGGTCCACCAGCCCATCGTAGCCACGCCAACGATCCGTATGGAGGACCGATTCCAGACTTGCTTTGCCACGAATGATGGCCAGCAGCATGGCTTTGGAGGCATTCGGCACAATCTCCGTATAGACCTGATCGTCGCGTTTGAGGAGTCCAAAGACGATGGTCTTGCCGGCCGCGCCGCGTCCACGCCGCCCACGCACACGGCGCGGACCGAAGTACGATTCATCCGCTTCCAGATCCCCGGCAAAGGGCGATTGCAACTGGCATTCGTCGGCGATTTTCTCTCGGATGCGAAGAAAGATCTGATTCACGCTGCGAAGAGAAATTCCCGTCATCCGAGCCGTCTGCGCGGCCGTCATGTCGAGTGCAAAACAACGCAAAAGCGAGCGAAACTTGACCTCTGAAATCTTCGAAAAACGAAAATACCTGTTTACTCCAGCCATTGCAGCAGTTTACTTCGCCTATTGATGGCCTTTTCTTCCTAAGCCCTTTAAATAAAAAGAACGTTCACTAAAGAGTCCGCGCCATTGCACGCCAAATGAGACAATACGCGGAAGTCCTCGCGAGGTGCGCAAGCGCGCTCTGCATGGTCAACCAGACGGTGTATGTCAGTGAATTCAGTGTATTTAGCCCTGCGGCGGCGCCATATTCCACGCCACCATCGACCCGCACGATACTGCGAGTTGCTGGGCGCATGCGATTTGACATACGATTTATTTGTGGTATCGTTATCGCTTATTGAAAAACAGATGGAAAATCTACGCCTGATTGCGAAGGTTTTCGGATCTGTTCGCTGGGATTGCACCAGCCAGGGCGAGGGAATGCTACGGTTCGATCCCTCTGAGGATCGAATTCATACAGCGCGGACTCCAGGGGTTTCAGAAGACGATTTCCGGTAACGAAATTTGAATTGGGAGAGGAGAGAATGAAAATGCAGTCACGTAAACTGAGAGGAATCAATCCGATACAAGGGTGTCGGCTACCATTGCAGGTCAAATTCTTGGCGCTGGCCGCGATTGCCCTAGTGGCGTTCTGCGGCGTCAACCTCATGGCGCAGATTTGCCCCGGAAGTTCGAGCGGACGATGCTTTCCCGTCACGACCAACGGCATCTACACGTACAGCGACCAAGTCGAGATGAGTACTTCGGCCGGGGTAACCGATGCCCAGATTCAGTTTTTCGCCAATAATTTCGTTGGCGGGCAGAAGCAAACAGCCACGCAAGTAGCCACCTTGCGGGGATACAACTCGAACTTTATGATGCTGCACTACCGTTTGGCGGAGATGTTGGGCTATGGAAGTTGTGACTCGAACGGCAACCCGACAGCAAACAGCCCCTTAACCATTGTCGACACGCCCTCGGGCGATTGGGGCATAGAGTGGCCCTGGGCAGACAATACCGACAACCCACAAACCGTAACTACGCCCTATCCTGGAGGATCACCGTAGGAGTCCTCGTGGTATGCCGGCGTGAATGCTCCAATCGCGGGAGATCCGAACGTGTACGGCACGTCACCGTGGGTCTACGACTGCAGCATGCAGCATTACCTCATGAACATCGCCGACTTGTCCTCCACGGGCTGGCCGGCGTATTACAGCGGGTTGGTTCTACAGGAGCTCGCGGATAACAACGACGATGGCGTCTTCGCGGATAGTTTCAGCGTTCCCAATGAATGGGGAACCTGGACCCCGAGCTTGCCAGGGCTCGATACGACCTTCGAGCAGACCTGGTCAACGAACATGCACAACTATACCGACTACATTATGGGCAACCCCATTGGCAGCCCCATATATTCCAATCCTAATGCTCTCAGTGGCAATTACCTGTGGATACCCAATGTGGGAAGCTGGACTGTCACTCGCGACATCACTGACTACACCAACGTCGACGGCGCGATGATTGAGGATTTCGCGTCATACGGCAACGAGAACTTCCTGGCGCCGTCCGACTGGGCGTTGCAGATGAATCGCGTTATACAGCTCACCAACCTCAACAAGATCATGATTATGCAGGACTACCCCAACGGGTATAACCACCCCAACCCGCCATATACAGGCTCCTACGAGCGTCTCTTTGACACCGCAAGCTATCTGCTGGTGAAGGGAAACTACACTTACCTGAATTTGGACGCCAAAGGACAATCCTTAGAATGGTGGCCGGAGTATAACATCCCCATCGGAGCGCCCACTCAAGCGTTGCCCAGCACCGCCACCGGCATCTCTGGATTCTGGGATTCGAGCTGGAATGCCTATAAGCGCCGCTATTCAAACGGGATTGTTCTGGTGAATCCCACCGCCAGCGACTCTGGCACGATCAACCTGGGCGGGACGTATTACCTGGCTACCGACGATCTGGATCCGGCAAACGGCCACCTCGTTCCCGCGGATGGTGTCCCTACCAGCTCGATCACATATACGGTCGTGACCAGCGTCGATCTCGCGCCCTGCCCCTCTAACCCGAATGGCACGATTTGCGCGGCCATTCTGCTGTACCCGGGCACTACTGGCTTACCCTCTTTGCTTACGTCCACGGTGACGGTGACGCCGTCCGCAACGAACATCACGACGTCGGACACTCTTTCGGTGACGGTTGCCGTGAATGGTGGAACCGGCAATCCTACGCCCACCGGCATGGTGACGCTGACCAGCGGCGGCTACAACTCCGGGGCGACGGCCCTGGCGAGCGGCAGCGCAACCATCGTCATCCCCGCCGGCTCGCTGGCCGTAGGCAGTGCCGATAAGCTGCTGGCCACCTACACCCCCGCCATCAACGCCACCCCCGCCCCCGGTGATGCCACGACCTACTTTGGCGCCCAGGGCAGCTATTCGCCGGTGACGGTGACAGCAGTTGTCCTGACCGGCCCGAATGGCGAGTACGATTGGACCTGGATGAGCGGAAGCAGCACGGTAAGCGGCGCTCTGACCGGCGTGTACGGCACAGGGTACGGCTCAGTGGGAATGCCTGGAGGCCGCTTGTGGCCTTCGATGTGGACCGACAGCGCCGGCAATATATGGCTCTTCGGGGGGAGTGACGTCAATTGGAACTATTTCAACGACCTCTGGGAGTACAACCCGGCCGCGAACCAATGGATATGGATGAACGGGCCCAATGTAACCAACGATCCCGGATCATTCGGCGCGTTGGGTCAATTTGCCCCCGGGAACAATCCCCCCAGCCGCAACATGGCTACAACCTGGATCGACAACAACGGCAATTTCTGGCTCTTTGGCGGCTGGAGCAACATCTCTGGCAACGACCTGTGGGAGTACAGTCCCGCCTTGAACCAATGGGCCTGGTGGGGCGGAAGCATAACCCCCGGTAACTACGCGAACGGAGTGTACGGCACGCAGGGTGTGCCCAGTACCTCTAACGTCCCCGGAGGCCGGGCCTGGATGGTTAGCTGGGCCGACAGCTACGGCAATCTCTGGCTCTTTGGAGGAAATGGCGTTGATTCCGTCCCCAATGAATGGGGCGATCTCAACGACCTCTGGGAGTACTCTATTGCCGCGGGCACGTGGACCTGGGTGAGCGGAAGCAGCACGGTCGGCAGCAATGGCGGCCAGCCCGGCGTGTACGGCACGCAGGGTGTGCCCAATGCCGTAAACGTCCCCGGAGGCCGGAATCAGATGAGCGCCTGGACGGACGCCAACGGCAATTTCTGGCTCTTCGGTGGAAACGGCTACGATTCCACCGATACCAATGGCATGCTGAACGACCTCTGGGAGTTCAATCCCTCCACTGGCCTGTGGACCTGGGTGAGCGGAAGCAACACGGTCGGCGGCGCCGGCGTGTCCGGCACGATGGGAACGCCTGCCTCCACGAACGTCCCCATAGCCCGCGGGGACTCGGTGAGCTGGACCGACGGCGGAGGCAATCTCTGGCTCTTCGGGGGAGGTGACGCCAGTGGCAACTCTTACAACGACATCTGGGAGTTCACTCCTTCCTTGAGTGAATGGGCCTGGATGGGCGGCGGCAGCAACCAGGCCGGCGTGTACGGCGAATTGGGTATAACTGCCCCCGGAGACACTCCTGGAAGCCGCCTGTATGCTTCGGGCGTGACCGATCGCAGCAACCATCTTTGGCTCTTCGGGGGACAGGGTTTAGATTCCACCGGTGCGGGTGGCGCTCTCAACGACCTGTGGATGTATAAGCCTCCGGCGCCCACAACCCCCACGGTGACAGCGACGCTATCCGCGTCGAGCATCACCACGGCGCAGGATCTTGCCGTGACTGTTACCGTGCTTGGCAATCCCTCTCCCACAGGTTGGGTCACCCTGACCGGCGGCGGCTATACCTCAACGGCGGCGCCACTCGTCAGCGGCAGCGCAACCATCAACATCGTCGCCGGCGCGCTGGCCATCGGCAGCGACACGCTGACCGTTAGCTATATGCCCGACATGGCCAGTTCCACGCTCTACAACGCCGCATCCGGCACGGCCTCCGTGGCTGTGACGGCGTTTGTCCCACAAGACTTCAGCATTGGCGGTACAGCTGTCACTCTGGCGCCAGGGGCAACCAGCGGAAACACATCAACCATCACCATAACGCCCAGCGGCGGCTTTACCGGCAACGTGCAGCTCTTAGCCGCGATCACCAACAGCCCAACCGGAGCCGTGCAACTGCCCACCCTGAGCTTTACGGCCAACCCGGTGAGTATTTCCGGAACGGCTGCCGGAACGGCTACTCTCACCATCACCACCACTGCGCCTGTTTCACCCACCACCATCAGCAAAGGCCCCGGTTCCTGGTACGCGGCTGGCGGCGCGACTCTGGCCTGCCTTCTGCTCTTCGGCATCCCGGCCAGACGGCGTTCCTGGCGCACCATGCTCGGAATGCTGTTGCTGCTGGTAGCTCTCGCCGGTGGCGTCCTCGGTTGTGGCAGCACTAACACTTTCATTACTCCGGAAACTCCCGGCACAACGGAGGGAACCTACACCATCACCGTGATTGGCACGTCAGGTGCGACCACGGAGTCGGGTACAGTCTCTCTCACCGTACAATAAGTAGCCCGCGCCGCAAGAAACGGAACGTAATGGCGATTTCGCCATTACGTTCCAACGGGCCAAGGAGCGCGACAGGCAACATTTAAAAGACAATCACCTCTGCACGGCAGTACGAATACGCCGGTTGAATGCCTCAAAAGCGTTCAGCCGGCGTAATTCGTCAGGCCCTCTCGACAGTTCGGGGACGCCTTGGCCGCCCGGGCCGTCTTTTCATCGATACTTACAACGCCACCGACTGCAACCTCTACGCCGTTGAAGCCATCGCCTACCATGAAGGGCTTCCCGGCCACCATCTGCAAATCTCCATCGCGCTGGAACTCGAAGACCTTTCCGCCTTCCGCAAGCACCAGTACTACATGGCCTATACGGAAGGCTGAGGCCTCTACGCCGAGCGCCTGGGCAAGGACGGCAGCGAATCGCCTGGATTTCCCCTTGAAACTACCTCGTTGGTCTTGCCATTTGCGCCAACGGACGTACAATTGCCGGGGATCTGATCTTAAAATGGAGATTCAGGCTTGGAGCGTCAGCGCGGACAAAAGCAGCAAGAAGATGATCATGAAAACACGAAGCAAGCCTTTCGCATTGCTGCTAACACTCGCCATAGGCATAGGATGCGCTTCAGCCCAAAGTACAGCTATCAAGGTTGTATGCCGACAGGGCAACGATCTCTTTATTATCGGAGCCGATGGCAAGCCTCAACCGTTAACTAACGACGGCATTCCCAAGGGAAATCCGTTGTGGTCCAAGGACGGAACTAAGATAGCCTTTGAGCGCCAAATTGACGAGACCGCCGCGCTCCATAACCTGATCGTGATGGATCCGGTTTCAACCACAGGATGCAACGCGCTGATGAAGTCTACTCTCGCGGCATACCGGACAGAAGATCGCGCTAAAAAATCCGCTCACACTCGGGGGAACGAATAATGCTGATCGATCGACGTGTGTTTCTCAAAAAAGGTGCGGCAGCAAGCCTGTACGCCCGGCTCACAAGAGCGGGCGCGGCGCCCCTTGTCGCAGAGCCCGATAATCGCGGATATTACAAGATCGCCTCCGCCGTCCTTCCGCGGCACGCGAGAGTGGAGGAGGTTTTTCCGGTGCTTGAGCGGTACCGGGACAAGGGTTTCACAGGGGTCTGGATCGAGAACGATTATCTGCGCTGGAGTTGGAACATCCATCCAGACCAGGGCTTCAACGGGAACTGGATGCTCTTCAATATCTTCGACTTTACGATGAGTACGGAAAAAGCTCTATACCAGGACTATCTGTCAAAGCTCTGCGGAAAGTGCGTCGAGCTCGATCTGAAGTTCTACGGTTCGTTCTGGCTGCCTAAGTTGAACACCGAAATGCGCAGTTATCTGCGCGAGCACAATCCAAACGCGCTGGGCAGTTGCATGTCGCAAGGCAAACGCGAAGAAACGCTCTGCACCTGCAGGGATGGAGCGGGCCTGGCGTTTCTGGAGCGAATGGTCGGCACTTACCTCGCCCTATCACCCGCCATCCGGGGGCTGAAGATTGCCACACTCGATAACAGCGCCTTCGTATGCGACGAAACCTGCCCGCATGCGCACGGAACTACGCGGGCGCAGCACGTCGGCAATCTCTACGGAAGCGCGCAAAGGGCAATGCGGGCTGTTCGTCCAGACGCGGAGCTCTTTGTCTACGAATGGTTTTGGGAGCCGGGTTACTTGCAGGAGGTTCAGAAGCAGACCATGCGGCCTTATTTCCTGGTATGCAAAATCGAAATTGGAACCAGGCAACACCTGGAAACCGCAATTGAAGGCGCACCGCTATTCGACGCGTCGGATCTTACCGATGAAGAGGGCGGCGGCTACAAAGAGTCTGTGAACGCTGTTGGAGCAGATCGTGTTGTGGAGATGCCCGCGCTCGGCAGCGGAAACGACGACTTCTTCTTCGGATCTCCACCCATTCCCGGCCGCTTGCATCGGAGAATGCTGCTCCATCGCAAAGCGCATTGCGACAAATTGATTGAGTTCGATTGCGGCGGTCATTGGGCCGACTCCAATGAGGAGGCGTACGCGGTGTTTAACGCAGAACCCGGTATTTCTCAATCCAACTTACTTAAAAGGGTGGCTGCCAGAATCTATAAAAGTCCAGAAGCGCAGGCGCTGGCAATCGATGGCTGGCAGAGCTTCGATGAAGGCTTCGGTCAACTCCCTATCGGCATCGGTGAAACAAACTGTTCGCAATTCTCCGGCCGCTTCGGTTTTGCCTGGACCATGTGCATTGCCACGCCTTTGGTAAGAGAGGCGTTTGGCGATAGCGATCAAAAAGCTCGCATCCACTGGTTCAGTCCGTATAACTTCTTCAATCGATCGCTTGTCGATCGTCTGGAAATGCATTTCCTGCGCATTCAGAATTGCTGGCAGCGGGCGGCGGCGTCGCTTGCGGCAGCCGCGGCGCTTGACGGCGACAGAGCGCGGTCCAGCCATGAATCTATTGCCGCCCGGGCGCATGTTTTGGGTGTGGCAAGCGCGCTGAATTGGTGCGACGCGTGCCGCTATGCCTGCGACCCTGCCTTGAAGAGCAGCTTTGCCGACGTGGCGCGGACAGAGATGGACCTTACGCGGCAATTTCTCGCTCTATCGTCTCAGCACGATTGGGTATGGAACCACATCTGCTGGCATCCGCACCAAACGCCCATGTCGCAACAGCATCTCGGCTTTGAACGGGTAAAGACGCACAACACGTTTGAAGCAAAGCTCGCGATCATGCAAAGGGAGATGAATCGGATCTGACGTACAATTGAATCCCTAGTCCAGGTAATGTACGCTCTTAAGCCAGCCCTCGAAGTCGCCAGGCAGGGGAGTTTGAGGCCCCTGCGCAGAATCCATTGCGTACTGGATGAGGTTCAGCAGCAGGCGATCGGCGACAGGATGCCTGTCGATATTGTCTAGAATCGGAAAAGTGTTGACGATGAACTGTCCGGCTCCAAACTTGTAGGCGCCCAACAGTACTCCCGACGGCGAACCGCCTTCCGCTGTGTATCCAGTGGCGAACGCCGCAGCTATTACTTCGCTGGGGTTATCCTGACCGTCAAACAAGTAATGCGGCCACACGGGACCGTAGTAGTACCAATCGAGCATTCCGTTGCCTTGGAGTCCGTCAAACACGGGGTGGGGCTTGGCCACGCATTCTTTGTGGTAAAGCCAGTCGTAGAATTCGTATACACGTCCCTTATTTGCGAGCGGCATCCAGCCTGTGGGGTCTTTGCCTCGCTTGAACGCAAGTGGAGAAAGGAATACAGCCGTGCTCCCTGTTGCAACGCGCGCCGCCAGTTTCACCCAGTCGTCGCTTCGCGATTTATCGGAGACATCTCCGACCAGAATCACCTCGCGAGCCCCAGTTGCGTTATCGCTTAACGGCGCGGCGGTCACTCCATGCAGCTTCAGCCAGGAGTCGATGTTATCGGGGATGCACCAGGAACTAACATGAGCGCTGAGGCGCGGCAAAGAGGCTGGATCGGTAAGGTGAAACTCCCAGGATGTGTCGGGGGGAGCGACATCCCTATCGATAATGGGGATGAGCCTGTAAGACCCTGCTGGACCCGATAGAGTAACTTCCTCTTTCATCACCGACACCGCGAGCGGACCGTCTTCGCCCCTGGCAACTTCGGGAATACGAATGGAGCATTCATGTTCCCACGCAACGCCGATCGGGCCCCATATCTTGAAACGCACCGGGTAGTTGCCGGGAATCAATACATCCTCGTTCGCCATTACAGCTTCCAGGGTCAGAGGCCGTCCTATGTAGGCATGAGTTGGCTCCACGAATAGGCACCAGCGAACCGGAGCCCAACCATCCTGCATTGCGTCGAAGGCCCCCGGTTTCCAGTCACGCCAGAATCGCCATACACCTTCGCCGGTCATTCCGTGATCCAACATTCCGGTGAGATTGAATCCGCAAAATTTGGGATTGGAGCGGATCAAATTGAAGCCAAGCAGCCGATGGCGCGCCATGGCCTGTTGGCTTACTTGCAGTAGGGTTTCCGGGGAGGGATAAACAGCATCCATGCCATATCGCTCCCATGCAGCCACAAAGCGATCGGCCATCGAGCGCATGTAAACATAGTCTTCCGCATCTTTGCGAATGCCGGCCTGCCCATACATCCGTGCCTCGTGCATCACGTCCATCATGCTTCCAATGCCATACTCGGAAAGGAAGATGGGTTTGCTGTCGTGGCCCAGAGTGCGCATCAATTCGTTGATTTCCGGCGTTTGCGGCACCACTGGATATAAGTGAAAATCGCCGGAGCCAATTCCGGACGGGTATTTCCTGTCAACATGGCCAGCCCCAGGCCCTTCCTTGCCCCATACCGGCTCCCAATCATGGCTGCCTGGATTGCTGGCCGAACCAATTTCCAGATGTCCGTCGAATCTTCCACTGGAGAGTAGCACCAAGCGCGTCTCGTCCAGCGACCGCACCAAAGAAAGCCCATTGACGGCTTCGCGGAATACCGGCCCATCTTCTGTTTCATTCAGCATTTCCCACATCGCGATGCAGGGATGGTTACGATCGCGCAGGATCATCTCCCGAAGGGATATCTCATAGCGCGCTTTCATCTGCGGCGAGTCGCGCAAGAGCCATGCACCCTGTGGCTCTTCGTAGACCATTAACCCCAATTCGTCACACAGGTCTAGCTGATAGGGGTGCGCCACGCCCGATAGGAAGCGGACGGTATTGAAACCTGAGGTCTTGGCGTAGTACAAGTCGCGCCGCAGGATGTCAGGATAGCCGGGCGGCGGAATGTTGACGCTGAACGGAGCGTGGTTCCCGGTGTGCGTGCTGCGCACCAGGACACGGCGACCGTTCAGCCGGAAATATCCATTGACGATGCGAAAATCCCGGAACCCGAAACTGGTGGATGCTTGGTGAGAACCCTCGACACCCGCGGCCTCGATGGTGACCGAGAGCCGATACAAATATGGGTCTTGAATATCCCACAGCCGATGGTTCTCGATTTCCAATTCACGATCCACAACGGTTTCCCCGGGCTTCGCCTCCGCCTCGGCCACATCGGTCACGAGCGCCTGCCCAACGCTTGCGCCGTCCACGACAAAGCGCAGCCGCGCATGGCAGGCCCTGTCCAATGTATTCAGCAAAGTCGTGCGGATCCGAACCTTACCGGTACTCCAGTCGGGACGAACGTAGAGATCCGCAATGCGGATCGCGGGAGTCAGAATGAGATCGACCGATTCGAGAATTCCCCCGTAGGCATAGCCTATGGCGTTGGAGTAGGGGAGGACCTTACTGAGGAGTGGAGTCTCGGCTAGAACCATGCCATCGATGCGATCGTTGGTCGGATTCAATACGCGTACCGCCAGATGGTTCTTCTCCCCCTGACGAATGAACGTGGTGGCGTCGAGGACAAACGGCGTATCCGCGCCCTCGTGACCACCCAGATGCTGTCCATTCAGCCACACTTCCGCCGTGTAATCCACCGCGTTGAAGCGGAGCAGATACCGTCCGCCCGCATAAGGATGGGGCTCGGCCTCGAACGTCCGCCAATACCACGCCACGCCGTGGTATGCGGGAAAGGTCTCTTGAATGATGGACGGAACTCGGGTGGCCTGGGCATCTGGCTGAGTCGCTCGAAACCAGCTCTGCTCGCGGCCGACGTTCTTTGGATCGGTAAGGATCGACCACTCTCCATCGAGCGAGAACACCAAGGTAGGTACTTTCAATCCGCCGCCCCCAGGGTGGCGGCCTGCGACCGGAAGAGCTTGGAGCACATCTTGTCCGAAGCAGGAACTTGAGACACCAAGGCCGGCGCCTAGTCTGGCAATAAACTCGAGAAACCCACGACGCTGCATCTCTGCTCCTCCCTGACTCTCACTTCAACCCGGCGCCGTGCCTTTCGCATGCGCGGAAGAAATCTCGATTGTTGCGAGCGCACACTTGCTACTATCGAACATCCGAACAGTTAGCGCTCTCCAGAAAAGGTAGACTGGTTACCTTTTAACCGGAATCTCCATTTTAATAACAGATTCCCGGCAATTGTACCCATTGGCGCAAATGGCAAGACCAACGAGTTAGTTTCAAGGGGAAAAGCAGGGCGATTCGCCGCCGTCCATGCCTGCCTCATCGAGAGCCGTCCAAGTCAATTTCGCCGACACCTATCCACCCTCCTCTGCCCTCCGAGATTCGGCTTGCCGTTTTTGCCGTCGGCCGTCCAGTTTGCCGGAAGCGGCAATAACGCAATCCTGCGCAACATCGCCGAGAACCGTACTCTCGTCAGGTGTCCTTCCGCCAGCATCATTCAGTAATACCGCGCATGCTTTACCAGTAGCCCGCCCGTCTTCACCAACCGCTGCTGCAGGCTGGTCAAAGACCAGTTTGAGATGCCAGCTGGTAGAGTCCGCCGCCTGGAGTCGAGCTCTCTCGGGAGAATCCAGCGAGAGGCGGGCGTGACGGCGGCAGATTGCGCTCGGCCCAGTGGCCTGGTGTCTTGCCCATCGTCAGCACCAGCCGCCCGCCTGCGGCGATCTCACTATGGCGCAGCCAGGCACGGTCGATGGGCTTGCCGTTCAATGTGGCCGCGGTTACATAGATGTTTTCGGGCGATAGGTTGCGGGCTTCGATGATGAAGTCCTTTCCCGCTGCCAGGTGAAGCGTGGTCTGCGGATAGGCTGGGCTGCCGATGAGATAGACATCCTGGCCGGCGTTAGGGTAGATGCCTATTTGCCCAAATGCGTACCAGGAAGACATGGCGCCGGAGTCGTCGTTTCCGGGCAGGCCGTTGGGACCGGCATGGTAACTCGCGGCAATGATCGCGCGTACGTGCTCAGCAGTCTTGTCGGGGCGACCAGCCCAGTTATAAAGGTAAGGAGCCAGAAAGCCCGGCTCGTTGCCCACGTCGTAGCGTCCTGGGACAGTGAAGAAAGCGTCGAGACGGTCGACAAACGTTTGTGGGCCGCCGGACTTTTTTATCAGCGAAGCTACATCCTGGGGAACGAAGGTGGAGTAGGTCCAGGAGTTGCCTTCATAGAAGGTATCGCCGCCCCAACTGCAACTATCCATTGCAGTGAACGGCGTGAGCCAGCTTCCGTCGCGATGGCGGGGCCGGATGAAGCCCTGAAAGCCGTCGGCGGCAAAGTCGGGGTCCCACAGATTCTTCCAGTTGCCTGAGCGGGCGAGGTATTTCCTGTAGTCGGCGGTCTTGCCTAGACCTTTGGCGAGCAGGGCAATCTCGAAGTCGTCGGCGGCGTATTCCATGTTGACCGAGCCGGAGCGGTCGGAGCCCTCGATGGAGACGTAGCCCAGGTTGTGCCAGTCGCCAAGACCGCCGCGGCCTTCCTTGAAGTGGTCGGCGGGCGAGACTTCGGCGTCGTGGACTTCGGCCGCATAGGCTGTGCGCCAGTCGATGCCTTTGAGTCCCTTCAAATACGCATCGGTGATCATGAACTCGGCATCGCTTCCGCCTTGGGTGCGGCCGTTGTAGTTGCCGCTGCGCGCGTCGGGCAGCCACCCCTCGTGACGGTAAATATCCACCAGCGAGCGGACGATGGCGGCCTGGCGCTGCGGCGCGATCAGAGTGAGCAGCGGGCCGGAGGTGCGGAAGATGTCCCAGACGGCGTAATAGTCGTCGTAGTAGGGTTCGCTGGAATTCCAGAGCGGATTTTCGCCCGTGCGGTCGGTGGGCGTGAGCATGGTATGGTAAAGCGCGGTGTAGAATTCCTGCGCCTGCTCGGGCGTTTCACCCTTCAATTCAACCTTGCCAAGAGCGCGGTTCCACTCAGCCGTGGCTGCGGCGTGGGTTGCGGCGAAGTCGAAACCGGGAATCTCGGCGGCCAGGTTGCGGCGAGCCTGCTCAATGCTGATGAAAGAAATGCCGATCTTCATGAGCACCGGCCGGCCGGTTTCATTGGGGAAGGTCAACCATGCGCCGGCGCCGGTTTTCGCCGGACCGCTGACGGATTTGCCGCCGGGCTGAAGATGTCCGTCGAGCCACGTTCCCCAGGATGCAGCAGGAGTATCAGTCCTGGCATAGAAGTAGACGGTGTAGGTGTTGGGCTGCTTGTTCCACCCGCCGGTAATGCTGCTGGAACCGGCTACTTCAGTGGGGGAGAGGACCTGAATCTCTGAGGCCACGATGGATTGCGATTCTCCGTATGCCTTAACTCCTATCAAGCAGTGACTCACATCAAAGAGGAGGTTGGCATGGGTGGTCTGGGGATAGCGAAATCGATAGATGGCGGCGCGGTGGGCAGCGGTGATTTCGACTCCGATGCCGTAGCGGGCGAGCTTGACCGAGTAGAGTCCGGCTGAAGCCTGTTCGTCAGCCCGGGGCGACTGCGAGTCGAGTGGGGATGGATCACCTGTGGTGGGCTGGACAAGGATGTTGCCGTACTTGGCGCCGCCGCCGGTGCCGCTTACGTGGGTCTGGCTAAAGCCGTGAATGTCACCGTCAGCATTCCAGCCGGAGTTGGAATCGTTTTCACCCGAGGCGACCATATCTGGACCAGGCTTGATCATTCCGAAGGGCACGGCTGGACCTGGGAAGACATTGCCTCCGCCCGACGCGCCGAGAAACGGATCCACCGAGCTGGCGTACTGGCCGTTAGCCATTGACGCAAGAAATAGAACTGACAAGAAAGGCACAACAATATTAGAAGGCAATTTCAGATACATCCAGAAAGAGCCCAGGCATTGCATTCCGCGTGCTTGCATTAACCTTCACCTCTGAACCAAAATCAACGGGAACCTCATACTTGACCCTCTCGCTCGTAATCCCCAAATCTTACCGACCCCGATTCATTTTTTAAGGCCCAGCGCCTCCACCACCTCATCATCCACCCGCGCCGGCTGTCCATCCTCCTTGAACACCAACCCAAAGTTGTCGCGATAGTCCCACATCGCCCACCCGATGCCGTCCGCCTCCAACGCCGTCCTCACATCGTGAATCCAATTCGCCCGCGAACCGGGGTCGGCGAAATCCCGAAAGACCCCAAACTCGTTGCAGATCAGCGGCATGTTGTTCTCATGCCCCCATGCCGCCGCCTCATCGATCAGCAGCCGGATGCGGTGCGCGTCCCAGTGATCCAGCCAATACCGCTCCAACTCATGGCGATTGGCCGCATCAGGAACCTGCTTCACAAATTCCCGCATCGTGCTCTCCGTAGCCGGATACGGAATTCCACGGGTATACGTCCACCACACAGGGCCCCACCCGGCTCCCTGGTGCGTAAACTGTGTCGGATCGTAGAAGTGGAAGTTATAGATCACGTTGCCGTCGCTGAGCGGAAGCAGGCTGAGCAGGTCCGCGATGCCGGAACCGTTCGCTCCCGCGGCGATGATCGTGTGCCGGGGCGCAGCCTCGCGAATCGCAGCCGCCAGCCGCGCTTGAATCCCGGCCCAACGGTACTCGTCGCTCATTCCCGGCTCATTCAATATCTCAAAAAAGACCCTCTCGGGATCGCGTGTGGCATAGTGCGCCGCCAGCCGCCGCCACAGCCTGGTCAGCCTGTCCACGGCATCGTCGTTCGTGCCCAGCTGCTGCTTGAAGCTGACCTCCGGGTGCAGGTCGATCTGGACCGCCAGTCCGTACGCCAGCATCGTATCCACGGCGCGGTCCAGCCGGGCCAGGAAGTCGGCGTTCAGCCCATCCGTGCCCAGCGTCCCACTTTCCAGCGGAACCGCATCAATGCTCAACCTCACATTGTCAAAACCCAGCCGCGCTATCAGCGCAATATCCTCGGCATCGATGTACCGGTTAGTCCGCGCCGCCGAGTAATCGCCCGGTGACTGGGCAAACCATATCGAGGCATTGATGCCCCGCTTCAGGTGTTGGGCGCGGGCAAAGGCGGTCTGTACGCCCGCTGCGTGATCCTGCGCAGCCGCATGATCCTGTGCGGCGGCGGAATGGACCAGAGCAAGCAAAACTGCGAGACAACCCAGACGGAAATGCACGAGAATCCCCCCTGTAATCGACGAATCAGGCCTTCAATCTGAGAGGTCCTTCATCGTCGAAGTGAGCGGCGCGGCTTAAAAGCCGCGCCGCCTGTTTAGTTTGGTTGCGTTGAAGTTTAGAACTGGAACTTGCCCATAACCTGGAAGTTCCGGTCTTTGTCAGCGCCGGTGCCTCTATCCCAGAACAGCCACTGGTACAGAGGATTCCGATCTGGAGGGGCGTAGAGTCCCCTCCAGTCGGATTCCGACTATTTACCATTGGAATCGAGCAGCGAGTTGCCCTGTGCGATTCTCAGGGAGGCTCGCATCCAGACTTGTGACCTGGCCGAAGTATGGACTACTGGAACTTGTATTCGGCGCAGCAAAGTAATGGCGATTGAATACGTTGAAAGCCTCGGCACGTATTGTCGCGCGGAACCGGCCATCCGGGCCAAAACTGAAGGCCTTCATAAGGGAGCCGTTTTCCTGGGCAGCTCCGGGATTCCAGCGCCAATTGTTGTAGTAATACGGGCTGTTGCCCAGGGTACCCAGCGTAGGCGTTGAAAAGAGATTGGGATTGAAATCCTGATTCGAAGCATCTGTTAAGTTGGCCAGATCCAAATGCTTGCCAAAATGATTCTTGATGTTATACGCAGTGGTCCCATTCGCAAAGTTCGCTCTCTGGTTTCCGTAAAAGAACGGGTACTGAATGGCGGAGCTTACGGTTCCCATCGGGAATCCGCTTCCATAACTTCCGAATGCTCCTACTGTCCATCCACTGACAGCATAGTTGACAAGTCTGGAAGAGCCAGAAAGCCATTTCTGGCCCCTGCCCAACGGCAGATAATATGTCACGTAGCCCTCCGCCAGACTTCTTTGATCCATAGATTGTATCCATTTGTGAGAAGCCGGGATATCGTCTGCGCTTTGATACCCGTACCCCCATTGGTTCCCGAAATTGTCCCTGACTAAATTACTTCCCGTCAAATGCGAGACGGTATAACTCAAGTCACCGTTCAGACCATGAGAATTCCGCGCCTTCATCTCGATGATGACGGCGTTGTAATCACTGACACCAAGCTGTTCGCCTGTTGTCAAGACGGTTGTGTTGTTGTAGGAGGCCGTCTGTGGAATGGGTGCAATCGCGGCGTAAGCCGGCCCGCTGAAGCCGGCATATGGATAGGGAACGTTGGCAGCGGCCGCCTGTGCAGTGTTGCTGATGGTGTCGTTGATATGTCCGGAGGTCAAAAGCGCACTGTAGGTGCTGAAATTTGGATAATTCCTCCAAATGGACTCGGGATCATCGTGCAGATCATTTCCTCTTGTTCCCATATACCTGACATCCCAGGAGAGGTTCTTTGCCATTTCGTACTGGAATCCATAATAGAGATCCTGGGTATATCCGAGATGCAGTGTTTGCGGGCTGATATACATGACGTAATCGTAGGCGCCCATACTGGTCTGCGTAATGGAGCGAGGCAACAAAAGGGTCTGTCCGGGATATCCCTGGTCCCAATTGAATGCGATGGAGCCGGGAACGCTGTTCGACACAACGTTGGTTCCGGTCCAGAACTCAGCCTGATTCGCCGGGAACCACGGTCCATAACCAGAAGTCAAGGCGCCGAGCGGGATATAGTACAGGCCGTAGCCGGCACGTACGACGAGTTTATTGGTTAACTTGTATGCGAGGCCGGCATGCGGACCGAACTGACGAAGAGTGTTGCTGGATTCAAATGTAGAACCAGAATTGCTCGCAAAGGTCCAAGCGCCGGGGTAGTTTCCCCACAACGGGTTTTGGGCCTGAAGATCGAAATTGGTCCAGTGGCCATTCTGCTCGTGGCCGGCAAAGGTGAAGTCCCAATCCAAGCCGAGGTTCACGGTCAATCTGGAGTTGACCTTAATCGCATCCTGGCCAAAAAGTGTCAGATACTTTTGTCGGGGATAGGCTGGATAGGGAACATTTTCACTCGCGGACTGCACATTACCCAACATCATGCTGGCGAATCCATTGCCTACCAATCCACCCGTACCATGTGCGCCACCGCTTCCTACAAGCACGGGATCGGTCGGACCACCGGTCTCGTTCGCGAAGTTATAGTTTTCCTGGTTGCCGCCGAAGCTGGAGTCCATTCCCTGAAATAACAAATACCCCCCGAACTTGAAGGAGTGCCTTCCATTCTGCCAGGCCAGGGAGTCCTGGTAATGATACCCATAATAGTTGAAGTAAGCATCAACGGCCGAGCTGTCTTGCGTGACGCCGACACCGTTGGACGGTGCGAATATCAGTACTGGAAAGGCCGCACTGTCCGCGTTAAAGCCATAATCTGAAAAATTGCCTAGGGTTTGCGGGGTTTGAGTGCTGGGCTGATAACTAAACCCTGCCGCAAATGTGTTGAGGAGCCGGGGATTAAAGGCATAGTTATCGATGAAACGAATCATGTGGCTGGTTGCAAGTGAGCGGTATGCTGAGCTGAACGGGGAGGAATTCAGGATATACCATGTCCCGCCGTTTTGGTAAAGCCCCAGCCACTTCACATAATCATAAGAGGCGCTGATGTGATGGCTGGTAGAAAAATTATGATCCAGTTTGAGATCGACGGTGTTTTTGTATAAGGATGGGTTGTTGGAGGCCATCGACGGGAAGTTGTCATATATCCGGTCAATGGTTGGCGGTTCGTACTTGGTATAGATTTGGGCCACTAGCTTTGCTTCAGCACTGACACGCCCGGGAGGAATGACGTTGCCTGGAAATGGCGTGGCGCAGGTCTGGCCACCGACTACCGTTTGTGTCAGCGGGTCGAATATCTGTCCATATTGGTAAACCAGCCCAGTGCAGGGATTGATGTACGGCTGCTCGGTCGCGGGATTCGTAATGTCTCCCGTGTTCGCACCCCCCGTCAACAGTTCGCTAAAATTACCGATTAGCATATTTGCGTCCGGCACGGTCTGCGAATTGGGAATTAACGTGTCGTTTGTCACGTTGTAGTGCTCATAATCACCAAAAATGAAGGTGTGGTTTTTCCAAATTGGACCGCCCGCACTACCGCCATAGTCGTTGAAGCGGTCTCTTGGTCTCTTGTATTGGCTGATACAGCTCGCATCGGATGGGCTGCATTGCGCGAGGAAGAACTTGTCTGACCATGTGTTGGCGTTCAGTGCCTCGTTTTGGAGGAATTCAAAGGCGCTGCCGTGGATTTGGTTGGTGCCCGACTTTAGCTCAAACAAAATCACACCGCTGCCGGTGGCGCCCAATTCGGCATTCTGGTCTCCGGTCTGAACCTGCATCTCCTGCAACGCATCCGCACCAGGAGTGGGAACGTCTCCCTGGTTTCCTGCGGTACCCTCCACTCCATCGATATAGACTGTGGACGCAACGGCAAGACCTCCGGCGAAATAAAGAAAATTTGTAGTTCCGCCAATATTCATCGTTGAACCGGCCATGGTGGGAACGGTATTGATCATCAGGTTCATCGCATCGCGTCCCCCCGTTGCGTTAAGCGGAAGATCCTTGATCGCCTCCGCCTCCATTGTCATCCCGACGCTGGACGTTTCCGTCTCCAGAAGCGGCGGTGCGGCGCTCACGGTCACGGTTTGACTTGTTGAACCGAGGGGCATATGAACATCCAGCGATTGGACCTGCGCCGCAAGCAGATCCACAGACGTTTGGGTTTCCTTGAATCCAGGGTGGCTCATATGGACTGTGTATGGGCCTAACGGCAAGCCCGAAACGTTGTAGACTCCGGAATTGTCCGTGACACTGGTGAATTTTGCTCCTGTGTCTGTTTTAGTGATGACAATGCTGACTCCGGCCAAGACAGCCCCTCCGGGATCGGTGACAGTTCCGGTAACGGTGGCCCGATCAGCCTGTGCGAATGCCGATCCGGCATACAGGACCACCAAGAACACTACACAGAATAGGAATCTCATTTTTCGCATTTGGCTCTACTTCTTCGTTTCGTCAATTGTGGTTGCACTTGCCCTATTTCCACCTGCATCGGAACTGCCCGGCGCGCTGCTGCGTTGCCGATCTCACTTCAGATGCGTATAATCTGTGACTGCACGGAGAATAGTCAGGTATTTGGCGGCGTGACAAGTTTCAACTAGGTTTGTCTAGGTTTTGGAATAGTTGCGGAACGTTAAATGCATGATTGTAATGCACATATGGCCGACGTTATAGAAACGTTATATGCCGATTCCCGAGCCCCTCAGTGCCCTAGCCCACAAGAATGCCTTGCCCAGGTCGATCGCTTAATAAGCAGCCCTTTGCTACAGCGTTCCGAAAGCCTCTGCAGATTGGTCCAGTACTTGGCAGAGCACACGTTGAACTCTCCCACGCATCATCTCAAGGAGTATCAAATTGCCACCGAAGCCTTGGAGCGCGCGCCGGACTTTGACCCGCAGTTGGATGCCAGCGTCCGAATCCTTGCCGGCCGTTTGCGCAGCAAGCTTGCCGAGTACTATAAATCTACTGGAGCCCACGATCCGATTCTCGTCGATGTACCCAAGGGGACCTACACGCTCTCGTTCGAGCGCAGAACAGACATCCCAGAACCAAAGTCGACGGCGGCAGAACACGTCCCCGCCTCTCTTGAGTCGACGGCGCGATTCGGAATTCAAAGGAGTGTCGTTCTAGCACTGGCAATTCTAGCGATCGTGCTGCTGGCCAGCGGATCCGTGATTTATGTCATCCATCACAGGGCAGCAGAATCGGTCATCGGGAAGGCGGCAGCAGGCCCATCGCCAATGGCGTTTCAGACTTTCTGGTACCCATTCCTCCATGGACCGCAGGAAACCATTGTCGTTTTCAGCAATGCGATTTTTGTCGGAAATCCTTAGACTGGGTTCCGCTATTTCGTACCGTCCCGAGACTCTCGCGATCAAATCAACCAACACTACACCGGAATCGGCGAACTGCTGGGAGTTTTGGAATTGGACCGCCTGTTCCAGAAATCCGGAGGCCATTTCCGTGTCAAGCCGGGAGGCTTCTTCACGTTCGACGAAGCTCGTAACAATAATCTTATCTTCGTGGGCTCTCCAACGGAGAACCTCACACTCAGGCAGATTCCAACCACCCAGGAGTTTGTTTTCCGCCGTGTGCCTTCTGGAGAGAATCACTGGAACGAAGTCATTGCCGATCTTCATCCACGAGCCGGCGAAACTGGCATATATCCTCCCGCTTCGGAAGCCGGCGTAGAGGATACGGACTATGCCCTCATTGCCTTGATGCCCGGTCTGGACCATTCTCACTGGATACTGATTCTTGCGGGCCGTTCGACCATCACTACGCAGGCTGCCGTCGATTATGTTTGCGATCAGAGCTCTCTCGATGATCTTCTGCAACGTCTGAACTTTACGAGCGGAACGGACGTGAAGCCCTTTGAAGCTTTGCTGCGGGTCAAAATGGCCCATGATGTGCCTATTGAAACCAAACTGGTTGATTTCCGGCGGACCAACCATTGAATCGGTTGTCCCCCGTCTGCATTGAATTTCAGATATGGCTACTCCGCTTAACTCGCCGGGACGGGCGCCGCTCCCGGCCCGCCTACGCGAAACACCCGCGGAACGCGCGCCGCGGGCTCGGGCAGCGCAGGGAAAGCGGCGTGCGGTTCGGTCTGCTACCAGTAGGCTGTCGAGTAGAAGTTATCAGACCGATGGTTGGCATGCCCATGCTCCATCGTCACCCGAATCGACTTCTCAAACGTGATGGGGCTCTCAATGTGCCAGCGGTAGAGGCAGGTGCGGCCACCGACTCGCTCCGGATCGGCCATGTACGGCGCGCCGTTGTGCTGGTAGCCGAAGGCCTGGTCACCGAATCCCCACGCTCCGTTGTAGTAGTCCTCGCTTCCCGTGCCATTGATGGTGGGCAAAGCATCGCCATCGATGAAAATCATGTCGTCGCCTTCGCCAAACCAGCCGGACTGGTTTTGCTCCACAGCATGGGTTACGCCCACAAAATGCCCCTTGCCTGTGGCCTCCATGAAGACATAATTGTCCTTCCCGTCCAGATTTTTGCGGTTGCCCACCGGATCGTCCCCGTTGTTCTTCCAATCGTCGGTCCAGCCCTTGCAGGGCGCGGCCTGGCGATATTGCGCATGGAAGCGGCCCAGGCCGGCTGGTATCGCGGGAACGGTGACGTAGTCGAGGGCAAAGTAGAGATTGTCGGTGCGGATCTTTCCTTCGTTGGTCAGCGTGACGCGGGCAGAACTCGAAAACGGCATCTGGAAATAGGCGTTCAGCGCCTTGATGGGCGCTACCGCGAGCAGAGCCGATTGATAAGTGAAATACTCGCCCAGGCCCAGGCCGAAGAAGTCGCCGATGGGGACCTCGACGGAGGGTGTGGCTTCTCCGTCCCACCAGGCGCGCAGAATCAGGTTTTTCAGGTGCATTGGATCGCGCGAGTTGATGGTGAACCAGAGGTGTGTGATCGAGCCGGCGCCGGTGGTTTCGAGCAACGTAACAGTCTGTCCAGCTTCCACGACTACCGAGTCGTCATTGCCCCCTGTCCGGTCCCAGCTTGAGGAACGGCGGGTCTTGTAGTTGCGCAGACGGGCAAGCGCAAAGATGTCCTCTGATCCGGCTGCCTGCGACTCGGGGGGCGCAGGGATAGCGCCGGCTGTGGGGCTGGCCGCTGCTCCCGTGGCGTTTAGGCCGAGCAGTGCGGCTGCGGAGACCATGGAGCCCAGCAGCTTGCGGCGTGCAGGCAGACCCTCATTTGATGGATGCACGCGGGTTTTCTCCTTTCCCTTCGGCTCGCGGCAATATGCCGGCGCCGCGGAAGTTCGATTATACTGTCGTTTTCCACTGAGTAAACCACGAGAACCTTCAATTGCCGCGCTCAAGCCGCGCAGCGCCAGAAAAATGGCAACCTGCAACTTCGTCGAACCGTAAGGAACCAGAGACACTTGCTCGTCAGTCTCACTGACTTCGCTCACGCTTAAATCCGGCGAACTGGGAGGCTTGGTGTGAGGGTCGGGGGTGTGTCGTCGGCAATGCGGAAGTTTGGTTACAGGGGCGCGGAATCTTAGCCTGCCCAAAAAGTCGTCTCCTGCCCGTAGAGTCACCCGGAAACGGCACCTTTTAGGCAAGACCCCTAAGATAAGCTGCGCCTGCTCTGCGCCATTCTCCGCCAGCTTCATAAGAATTGGTGGGCAAATGGCGTCGATGCCCCCGGGGGCACACACTAGTGGTCGGACAACTGGAGCCTATTAAGCAAGACGACAGGCGCGCGGTGACCGGGATGGCGCTTGCAGGTTTTCGGCTGTCCCGTGCGGTGTCCCGTAATTGACTACTGAGGTCACTTTGGGTGCCCTCATGGACAGCTGCGCAACTGTAAGTGATTGAAATTACGTTGGGACAGCGGGAGAGAGAGAATTGCTAAACCGTTATAGGATCAAAAGCTCTATCGGGGGTTCGAATCCACCTCTCTCCGCCACGCAGTCTAAGCTGTTTATATTGTTCTACTTACATCGATATAAGACCCCGTTTTTCGGGCCATTTCTGAGAATCTCTTCCACCAGAGAATTTCTCCAGCCAGTGGAATGTAGCCCCCGAATAGGCCTTTTCTCTGACGTGACCATCGAAGGTCCGGTTTCTACAGAAAGTTCTAATGAGAGTTCTTTGGCCGATGCTTACGAATTGCTGGTGCCAGGCTGGGAAATCGAGCGATTTTAGCTCTAGTACTCAACTGGCTGAACGGTCACTTGACGAGTGATATGGCGATTTTGCATCAACCGAGAATCCTTCCTGGCGGCATGGGCGTTTACCAGTATCTTTCCTGAAATAGCTTTTATCGAGAGGCCGAAGCAGACTTTACCAGGCGCATGGACTCAGTTCATCGCTTGGTTATTTCGTCAAGCATCAGATCAATTCATGGCTGAACTTCCTGTTTGCCGATCACACGATTAATGCTTCCTGGTTCAAACTCAGATTGGCCGCGAAATGTACTGTCGACGATTTGCGTTCTCCATGACCCTCAATCGTTGTGTCACGTCTAAGACCTTCAAGCACTTTGGGAAATGCCTTTGCTCGGCATAGAAGAGGTCAAGAATCAGAACTTGGCGAATTCGACCATGACGTTTCTGCGCGCGGCAATGGGCTTGCCCTTGCTGGTGGCGGGCAGAAACCTGTATTGCCACACAGCGGCCTCCGCCTTCTTATCCAAGCCAAATCCAAGGCCGCGCACGACACGAACTTCTTTCGGCAATCCTTCTTCGTTCACCAGCACTGCAACAATGGCCACCTGAACATATGGATGCTTTGCAAATGGATCGGCGAAGTCCGCGTCAACCGTGTGGATGGGGATGGGCGGTGTGTACGAAAGGGGCTTGTGATGCTTGTCTTCCAACTGCGATGCATCCGGAGGAGGCAGATCTCTTTCAGTGATGAGAATCTCAGGAATGGCCTGGCTGCGGTCGGCGGTGGTGTAGTAGGCCACCGGCGTGCCGCCCCAGTAGTACTTGCCCTTGAGTTGCGCGCGCGTCGCCCCGTTCCACTCCGAGAGGACTGCGCGTCCAGTGACACTCCCAGGTCTTCCGCAGCGGCGGACGAGACCTGGGGCACCCATTCAGTTTAGGATGGTCAAGTCCTGGGCCACCCGCCTAAAACAGGTGTAGGACAAGTCCCCACGATGCACCAAAAACAAAAGAAAGCATTGCCATTGCGTACCCGCTGCATCTTTCACGGATCAATAAAACCCACAATGCAAAAGCAAACACTGCGAGACCAGATGCATCCGTACGTAAACCAGGGTCTATTTGTTGCCAGCGCCGAATCAGATGCGAAAAATAGAGAGCCCATTCGGCCAAAAATAGAATGCTCATAACGACAAACATGCTCTGATACTTCCGCGGCTCACTTTCTCCTGATCCCATAATCCCCCTCGTTCAACATTCGAATTTACTTAATGGCAGAACACACTGAACGCAATGCTCTCTGCCAAGGCGCTGCCCCCCTCAACAGCTGACGCACCAAAAAACACTTCCGGAACTGGCGGCGAGAGAAAAGTAGCAACTCCTCGAGCAAGGTCATTTTCCGCCGCATTCCCAAGGATCTGATGTCCCGAATAAAGCTGCGCGCAAAAATTACTCATTTGTGGCTGCGGTGTGGTGAGTGTTCCATTCGGCAGCTGCCCGTTATTTGTACTACAGCTATTCTGGCTGCTTGAGGAGGACTGGTTTGAGGACTGGTTTGGCGATGCCATTGCTCTTGCAGAATTGGACCTGCTGCCGCCGCCTCGGAGCGCGTGGCGAAAGACGTCCGCGCTGGCGCCGGTATCGCCGCTGTCGCTGCTCGTGTCAGTGTTGGACGGATCGTCGCAGGACAGGGTCTGGTCGTCATTGTTGTCCTGCTGGCTGCAGCTTGGATCCGACGGGTCGCAAGAATTGTTGTTCTGCTGGTTACAGCTTGGATCCG
>Ga0187853_10000981_pt1 | contig 27461 bp, 23 predicted proteins | sample June2016WEW_6_10_2_FD_132417 | JGI IMG/M metagenome (GOLD analysis project Ga0187853, IMG submission 132417) | Peatland microbial communities from SPRUCE experiment site at the Marcell Experimental Forest, Minnesota, USA - June2016WEW_6_100 | ecosystem: Environmental > Terrestrial > Soil >... | reverse complement strand
TCGCCGAGGATGGAGCCGAACCAGACATGGGCGAGCTTGGTCGCGGCCTGGGGATGCCAGCGGCGAAAGGCCGCGAACAACTGGCGGAAATGGAGTTGCTGGCGGCCGTCGGTGACGTAAATGACTTCGTCGGCGTGCCAGGTCTGGATGCGGCGGGCCAGGGTGGCCAGGTCGGTGGTGGCGTAGTTGAAAGCGCCGTCGGTTTTCTGAACGATGAACGGGTTGGGGGCCCACTCCCCTTCTTTGTGGACCAGGAACGGGTCTTCCTTGGGCGGCAGGGAGCCGTCGGAAAAGACGGCCTTGGCGCCACGGCTTTCGGTGGCGATGCCCCGCTGCAACAAGTCATCCACAGTGGCCTTGAGCTGCGGGTTGTAGAAGCTTTCGCCCAAGGTGTAGTCGAATTTCACTCCCAGGCGGCCGTAGATGGAATCGAACTGGGCTTGCGAGAGGCGGATCATTTCGCGCCAGATACGCAGGTTCTCGGCATCTCCGGCTTGGAGTTTGACCAGTTCGGCCCGGGCGCTCTCGAGGGTGGCGTGGTCAAAGCCGGGCCTGTCTGGGTCGCAACGCGCGCTAATGAGCTTGTAAATCCGCTCCATCTCACCGAGCGGGTCGGTTTGGAGCCGGGCGGGGTCAAGGGCCGTCTTCCAGCCCGCCAGCAGCATGCCGAACTGGGTGCCCCAATCCCCGAGGTGATTGTCGGTGATGACATCGTGGCCCAGCAGCCGCAACACGCGCGCGAGGGAATCCCCGAGGATAGTCGAGCGGATATGGCCGACATGCATCGGTTTGGCGGCGTTCGGGGAGCTGAAGTCAACCACAACGGTCCGGGGCTGGGCGGTTTTATCGAAGAACAGGTGTTCGCCCTGCGCGGCGGCTTGGAGCGTCCGGGCCAAGGCGGCCCGCTCGAGGCGGAAATTCAGAAAGCCGGCCCCGGCGATCTCGACCGGCTCGCACCAGCCGGCCAGGTCCAGCTTGCCGGCCACTGCGGCGGCCAACTGGCGCGGGTTCATCTTCCGCGCCTTGGCCAGGGAGATCAGGGCATTGGTCTGGTAATCGCCGAATTTCGGGTCCGGGCAGGGGCGGATCAAAACGGCCGCGGTGTCCGCCTCAGGCAGGACGGCCCTGACGGCCTGGTGTAAGCGTTGTTCGAGGATTTTGTATGGCAACATGCTTAGGCGACTTACTTCGTGCCCTGTTCCCGGATGACTTGGAGCATGGTGCCGGCATCGGGGGCTTGTTCGAGGGCTTGGCGGAATTCGGCCTTATGGAGCAATTTGGCGATGTTGGCGAGGGTATGGAGGTGCTTCTGGAACTGGCCCTGGGGCACCAGGAAAAGCATGACCAGATGGACCGGTTGATTGTCGAGGGCATCGAAGTTGACGCCTTTTTTGGAGCGTCCCAGCGCGCCGACGACCTCGGAAATCAAATCAGTCGAGGCGTGCGGGATGCCGATGCCAAAGCCGATGCCGGTGCTCATCGAGGACTCGCGCTTCTTGACCACCGCGGCGATGGCGTCGCGGTCCCCGGCCTTGATCTTGGCCGTGGCCACCAGGTTATCGATCAATTCATCAATGGCGTCCCAGCGGTTCGCCGCGCGCAGGTCAGTGACGATCTGCTGTTTGCTCAGAATATCGCCTAAATCCATAGCATCGGAATTAGTCCGCCCCGTCATTTCGCACCAAGTGGCGGCTCATTTCAAGACAGAAGTGGCGCAAACCCTGTTTGGGGTGCAGATCCGTTTTTAGGAAGCGGTTTTGTTGGGCAGCCGCTCGCCCCTCACCCCGGCCCTCTCCCCGAGGAGAGGGAGCAACCACGGCCGGCGCTCGAACATTCCCACACGGCTGGATTCGTCGACCGACTGACGAGGACGATTTGTTTTTGCACGAGCCCTTAGGGCGGGGTCTGTTGGCCCAGTTGGTGAACCAGGTCTTCGAGCACCCAGTTTGGGCGGGTGTCTTGGAGGCAATCGGCAGCGGCCCCGTGTTGCCAGACGGCGTAACGGAGCAATGTCAGGACATCGCTCTGAAGGGGAGGCTGGGCGACCAGCCCGGCGATAAAGCCGGCGAGCAGGTCGCCGCTGCCGCCCTGGGCCAGGTGCGGGTTGCCCGAGGAGTTGACGAAGACCTGGCCGGTGCTGCGGCCGATGAGAGATTGGTGGCCCTTCAAGACCACCCAGGAGTTTCCGAATCGTTTTGAAATCTCACGCACTGAGTTGAGACGGTTGGCCTGGATATGCTGGGGCGAGCAGCGCAAGAGGCGGGCGGCTTCGCCCGGATGCGGGGTGACCACGCGCAAGGCGTTGCGATCGGACGGGTCCAGGGGCAACCAGTCCAGGGCGCTGGCATCCACGACCAGCGGCAGCGCCGAATCGCGCCACAGGTTGCGGAGGACGAGTTTCATCTGCTCGGCCATGCCGGCGGCGGCCAGGCCGGGACCGAGCAAGACGGCGGAGTGGGAAGCGGGCAATTTGGCGGCGGGCAGCCAGGGTGACACCATCACCGCCTGGAGTTGGGCGGCGCAAGCATGGTAAACGGCCTCGAAGGTGTAGAGCGTAATGAGGCCGGGCTGAGCGCGCTGGGCCCCGCGCGCTGCCAGCACGGCCGCCCCGTGATAGCCGAGGCTCCCCGCCAGGATCGCCAGATGACCGTAGGAGCCTTTGTGGGTGGCGGCCGGGCGGCGGGGCGGATAAGCGGCAAAATCCCCCGGCAAGGTCCACAAGACCTCGCTGGTCAAGGGGCAGGGGAGCAGTCCGACATCGTGGGCGACTTCGAGCCGCCCCACATAAGGCCAAGCCGGTTCCTTGAGCAGGCCCAGTTTGGGGGCGCCGACGGCCAGGGTGACGGCGGCTTCGATGGCTGCCCCTTGGGGTTCACCGGTATCCGCGTTCAGGCCCGAGGGGACATCCACGGCCAGGACGATGGTCCGGGCCTGGTTGACCCGCTGCAGCAGGGCTATCCACTGGGGGCTGAGCGGCCGGTCGAGCCCGATGCCGAAGAGGCCATCGACAATCAACGCGGGCCGAAGCGAAAGCAATGTTTCCAGGCGCGGGAGGGCGGTTTCAGGGTCGGCGACCTCGAGCGCATCGATCCGGCGGCCGGCCAGGTGTTCGCGCGCGCAGCGGGCATCTTCGCCGTTATGGCCTTTGCCGGCCAGGAGCAGGATCAGATCCTGGGGCTGCGTCAACTTGAGCGCCAGCCGGGCCACGCACTTGCCGACGCGGCGGATGACTTCCGCCTCGCTTTGACCGGCGGCCCAGGTGGCCTGTTCCCAGTCCCGCATCTGCGCAATACTGACTACCGGGCATGGCATACGTACACCTTAGCGGCCTGACCGGCTGGCACAAACCAAAAAAGGCAACTGTTCAGGCGTGTGCCAGACCTGAACGGTTGCGGCGGATTACCATGCATTATATTTACTCGCAGAAGATTTCAATTGTCAGCCGCTGTTTCCATCGCGTAAGTTGCGCCACGGCCATCCGGACGGGCAGGCTGGGCGGGACAGCCGCCGGCGGATGGCGCCAGGGCATCATTGGCAGCATGATTGATGCTCATAGAGAAACAAGATCAGACAAACGCACAAACGACACTTATGAAAAAAATAATGGCACTCAGCCTCACTCTCCTGGCCGCGGGGGCCGTGGCGGCCCACGCCGTGGACGCCAAGGAGCTCTGGGACAAGAATTGCAAGAAATGCCACGCCGAGGACGGCAAGGGCAAGACGGTGATGGGCAAGAAACTGGGGGTGAAGGATTACACCAGCGCCAAAGTCCAGGAGGAGTTGAAGGATGACGCGATGTCCAAGGCCATCAAGGAAGGCGTGAAGAAGGACGGCGAGACCCGGATGAAGGGTTTTAGCGATGCGCTGAGCGACGACGAGGTCAAGTCGCTGGTTGCTTATATCCGGAAGATGAAGGGCAAGTAGTCGAACGTTTAACTGACAGATTCAATCACACATGAAAAAGTTCATCGTATTCAGTTTGGCGCTGCTGGCCGCCGGAGCCGTGAGCGCGCGGGCGGCCGAGGCCAAGGAGATCTGGGCCAAGGAATGCGCCAAGTGCCACGGCGCGGACGGCAAGGGCAAGACCACGATGGGGAAGAAACTGGAGGTGAAGGATTACAGCGACCCCAAGAACCACGCGGACCTCAAGGACGAGAAGATGGCCAAGTCGATCAAGGAGGGGATCAAAGACGGGGACAAGACCCGGATGAAGGCCTTCGGGGAGATGCTGAGCGACAGCGAAGTCAAGGCCCTGATAGCCTATTTCCGCGGCCTGAAGAAGTAAGGGGGCCAACGGCGGGCGCCGCCACGCGAGGGAACCGGAAACGCGGGCAGGATGCCGGCGCCCGGGAGTTGGGACATTTCGGATGACCGGATCGGGGGGCGCCGCGTAGCGATGCTTGGAAGTCCTTGTCATTACCCACATTCTCTTCGCGCCTCGATTAGCGCTCCTGTTGCGGACCAGCTCAAACCCCGCAGGGGTGGCCTGTTTATAGCGCCAGCGCAGCCACCCCCTCCTGCTTTGTGTTTTTCAGCGGCGCGGGTCTGGCGCGCCTGTCGAATTCCACGCCCGCCGCGCCGCTGAAAAACAAAAAGGACGGTGGTGGGTCGCGGTCCGCCTATAAACAGGTCACCCCTACGGGGTTTTTGGCTTGGCGCGCGCTGGGCGTGATACGAAAGCACGAAATCCAGCGGTGTGCGTGAACCGGTTCCTCTCAACGATCTCTCCGAACATGTGGGCAAGGTTGGCGACGAAGGTGGCGACAAAGGTCCCGAGTCGAGGCTTTTGTGGCAGGCATCAGTTACGCGCGGGCAGGATGCCCGCGCCACGACTCCGGGCGAGCCAACGGCGGGCGGAGTTAGCCGGACCGATGTTGGCGGGGGGGCTGGGGAGATGGATAAGCCAAGCTGCTGCATGGATTGCCGATTTCTACAATACCCTTTTTCAGCCCAAGGAGGAGCAAAAAAGGGTGATAGATCGCCAACAGAGGAGAAGCGGAAAGCGCGGCCATGGGATAGTAGTTTTTGCAGTATTCGCGACACGATGCAGTGCAGCAGCAATTGGGCTAATTGGCAACCATGCGAAGTTTTTTCAAAATGCCACCACAGGTGTTCCGGCTGGTCCTGCTGGCCGTGGGGATCGTGGTGACGTATTCGACGGCCCGGTATTTCCTGACGCCGCCCTCCTTTGGGCAATACGGGTGGTATCGGGGGGAGGCGCTGGCGGAGGCGAGCGCGCGGGAGCGGGTGTTCGCGGGCCGGAAGGCGTGCGACGAATGCCATTCGGACGAGTTCAAGAAGCTGACCGAGCACGGGCACAAGACGCTGTCGTGCGAGGGATGCCACGGGGCGGCCCAGGCGCACGCGGACAATCCGGATGTCAAGCTGGAGACGCTGCACTTCAGTGTGTGTGTGAGGTGCCACGAGGCCAATCCTTCGCGTCCGAAGTGGCACAAGCAGATTGTGGTCAAGAATCACTATACGGTGTCCAAGTGCACCGAGTGCCATGTGCCGCACATGCCTGAGGAGGCCCCATGAAGAGCCATGTTTCCCGCCGCAGTATGATCGGCCGTGCTGGCGCGGCGCTGGCCGGGTTGCTGGCCGCCCCGGTGGCCAGGACCGTCCGGGCCGCGGTGGCCAAGGGCCTGGTTTCATCGGGCGCGCCGCGAGGTTACGATCCGACGCAGCACAAGTGGGTGATGGCCATCGATGTGAACCGATGCATCGGGTGCGGGCTGTGCGTGGAGGCCTGCAAGAGGGAGAACCATGTGCCCAGCGGTCCGTATTATCGCACGTGGGTGGAGCGCTATATCATCACGAAGCCGGAGCCCGGCACGGACGGGGCGCGGGGAGAGACGCTCGTGGACAGCCCGGATGGAGGGATGCACGGTTTCGGGCAGCCGGCGGTGGGGGCGGAGAAGATTCAGCACTCGTTTTTTGCGCCCAAGCTATGCAACCTTTGCCAGCATTCTCCGTGCGTGCAGGCCTGCCCGGTGGGGGCGACGTTCGATGCGCCGGACGGGGCGGTGTTGATCGATCCGAAGTATTGCATCGGCTGCGGTTTTTGCATCCAGGCCTGTCCGTATGGCTGCCGGTTCCTGAGCCCGGCGACGCATACGGCGGAGAAATGCTCGCTCTGTTATCATCGGATTACGCGGGGATTGAAGCCGGCGTGCGTGGAGGTGTGTCCGACGCAGGCGCGGGTCTTCGGGGATCTGAAGAATTCGGGGGCGGAGGATCCGATCCGGCAATTTTACCAGAACAACCGGGTGCAGGCGCTCAAACCGCACCTGGGGACGGACCCGCGGGTGTTCTACGCGGGGATCGATAAGGAGGTGAGGTAGCATGACCAACGAGATCACCAACCTCGTCGTCGAGGCGATGCCTCATTTCGAGGGTTACGTTTATCCCAATGAGGCGACGCGCCAGCCGCTGTGGGGCGTGCTGATTGTGCTCTATCCGTATATCACGGGCCTGGTGGCGGGGGCGTTCATCATGGCTTCGCTGGTGCGCGTGTTCAAGGTCAAGGCGCTCGAGCCGGTGTATCGGCTTTCGATGTTGACGGCCTTTGCGTTTCTGCTGTGCGCCCCGCTGCCGCTGTTGTGCCATCTGGGGCACCCGGAGCGGTGCCTGGAGGTCATGATGACGCCGCATTTGACGTCGCCGATGGCGGTCTTCGGTTTCATTTACGCCTGGTATCTGATGGCGGTATTGTTGCTGGAGTTGTGGTTCGATTACCGGCAGGATTTTGTCCAATGGTCGCAGAATACCAGCGGTTTTCGCGGGATTCTCTATCGGGCCTTCACCCTCGGGGTGACCGATGAATCCAAGGAGGCGGTGGGATTGGACCTGAAGGTGGGGTGGATTATCTCGATTGTGGGGATTCCCTCGGCGTTTCTGCTGCATGGCTACGTGGGGTTCATTTTCGGCTCGATCAAGGCCAATCCGTGGTGGGGCAACGCCCTGATGCCGATCATATTCATTCTTTCGGCGATGGTTTCGGGGATTGCGCTGTGCGTGTTCAACTACATGACACTGACGTGGATACGGCGCCATTCGCCGGACATCCGCTGTCTGGATGCGATGGGGATGTTTTTGTTCTACGCCCTGGTGATCGATGCGGCGGTGGAAGGGCTGGACTGGATTCAACGGATCTACTCGGCGGAAGAGGGATTTCAGTTGCTGCGCCAGCTTGCCACGGAGAAGCTGTTTTACACGCTGAACCTGGGCCAGGCGCTGCTGGGCACGGCGATGCCGCTGGTGCTGCTGGGGACGTTGCAGGTCTTGCGCCGGCGGATACCCGAGCTGGCGCGCAAGCGGATGTATTTCGCCAGCGCGGCGCTCATCCTGGTGGGGGTGCTGGCGATGCGTTGGAACGTGGTCATCGGCGGCCAACTTTTCTCGAAGAGCTTGCGGGGATTCATGAGCCACAAGATGGACTTCGCGGGCATGGAGGGATGGTTCATGGGGGCGGTATTGCTGGCGCTGCCGTTCATAGTGTTGACTGTGCTGGTGAAGCTGTTCCTGGCGGAACGGCTGCCGGAGGGCCGGGGTGTGCCCTACCAGCATGAACCTGAACTATGAATGACAAGCCCAGAGTTTCGACCGTGCTTTTCATCCTGACGGTGGTGTTCTTGCTGCTGACGGTGTCGTTCTCGAGGCGCAAGTGGATGGAGTCCGAGCCGCTCAAGGCAATCGCGCTGGTGGATCCGGAGCTGGTGAAGCCGACGACGATGCGCACCTCTTACGTGCAGATGGTTCGGATGCAGGCCGATCTTTCGGATTTTGATTGTTACGGGTGCCACGAGAAGAACAAGGCGCCGACGCTGCGTTTTGACGGGAGCAATAACCTGGTTATCCCCAAGGAGCATTCGGACATCGTGATGGCGCACGGGCAGCACAACCGGAACAACAATTGTTTCAATTGTCACGATGAGCAGAACCTGGTGCTGCTCCAGACCCGCGACGGGCGGCAAGTGAAGTTCGAGGACAGCCCGCGGCTGTGCGGGAGTTGCCACGGGCCGACGTACCGGGATTGGGAAGCGGGGGCGCATGGGCGCACAGGGGGGTACTGGAACAAGGAGGCCGGGGCGATGACGCGCCAGATCTGCGTGGACTGCCATAACCCGCACAGCCCGAAAATACCGACGCGAACGCCATTGCCGCCGCCCAACCCGCTCCATCCGGCGGACCGGGCCGCGGCCGCAGTGGAGCATGACCCATGACGCGTGAAAAGCCAGACACCAACCCGGCCGCCGGCCCGAACGGCGGGCTGAGCAGACGCAGTTTTCTTCGGGGTTCGGCCGTAGCTGCCTCGGGGTTGGCGGCCCTGGCGGCCAGCCTGTGGCCCTTGCGCGAGTTGGACGATTTTCCGTCGGTGGAGCAGTTTGCGCAGAAGTACTACAAGGAACTGACGCCGGCGGAGATGGCCAAGGTGCTCAAACGCATCGAGGACGAGGTGGAGAAGCAGTATGGGCTGCGGCCCCACGTGAAGGATCTCAAGCCGCAGGACGGGGTGGAGTTTGTCTATGCGCTCAACCTGACGCGGTGCGTCGGGTGCCGCAAGTGCGTTCACGCCTGCGTGGCCGAGAACAATCAATCGCGCACCCCGGAGGTCCAGTATATCCGGGTGCTGCGGCTGCCGGACGGCTCGCTGGACCTCGAGAAAGCCGAGCACTTCTACAATCCGGAGTCGGTCCCCGAGAAGGGGTATTTTTACATGCCGGTGCAGTGTCAGCAGTGCAAGAACCCGCCCTGTGTGCAGGTGTGTCCCGTGCACGCCACCTGGCAGGAGGCCGATGGAATTACGGTCATCGATTACGATTGGTGCATCGGCTGCCGCTACTGCGAAGCGGCCTGTCCTTATTGGGCCCGGCGATTCAATTTTGCCAAACCGTCCGTTCCCAAGGAGGGGCTGAATCTGAACATGGCCTATCTGGGAAACCGGCCGCGGCGGCGCGGGGTGATGGAGAAGTGCCATTTTTGCCTTCAGCGGACGCGGGCGGGCCGCTATCCGGCCTGCGTTGAAGTGTGCCCGGTCGGGGCTCGCAAATTCGGCAACGTGCGGGATGCGAACAGCGAGGTCGCCTACATCCTGCGCACCAAGCGGGTGTTCATCCAGTTGAAGGAGGAGTTGGGCACGTCGCCGAGGTTTTTCTACTATTTTGACGTATGATCGGAGGGATCAGAAACTACCTGGTATTTCTCGGGCGGTGCGGGCGCATCGCCTTTGTGGGGGACTGGCGGTATTACTCGTGGATGGGATTTTTGAGCCTGTTCTGTCTGCTGGGGCTCAACGCGTACGCGCGGCAGTTTGCGCACGGGTTGGTGGTGACGGGCATGAGCGACGAGGTGTCCTGGGGGGTTTACATCGCCAACTTCACCTTTCTGGTCGGAGTGGCTGCGGCGGCGGTGATGATGGTAATTCCGGTGTATGTGTATAACAACGAGGACCTGCACGACCTGGTGATTTTCGGGGAGTTGCTGGCCGTGGCGGCCATTATAATGTGCCTGGCGTTTGTGACCGTGGACCTGGGGCGGCCGGACCGTTTCTGGCACCTGATTCCGGGCCTGGGCCAGTTCAATTTTCCGGCCTCGATGCTGAGCTGGGACGTGATCGTTCTGAACGGCTACCTGCTGTTGAACCTGCACATCTGCGGTTACTTGCTCTATTCGCGCTACCATGGACGCAAGCCGGCCCGGTGGTTTTACATTCCCTTTGTTTTCGTCGCCATCGTCTGGGCGGTGTCGATCCATACGGTGACGGCCTTTCTCTATGTCGGTTTGGGGGGTCGTCCGTTTTGGAATTCGGCCATCGTGGGTCCGCGTTTTCTGGCCTCGGCATTCACGGCGGGGCCGGCCTTGATTATTCTGGCGCTGCAGATCATCCGCCATGTGACCAATTATCGGATTACGGATCGGGCCTTGCTGACGCTGCGGAGCATCGTCCAGGTTTCGATGTTGATCAACGTATTCCTGCTGGCCAACGAAGTGTTCAAGGAATTCTACTCGGGCAACCTGCACGTGGCTTCCTCCAAGTACCTGTATGTGGGATTGCAAGGGCGGCATGCGCTGGTGCCGTGGATCTGGACGGCCATTGGGTTCAACCTGCTGGCGCTGGTGCTGCTGGTGCTGCCGGTCAGCCGGAGCCTGCGCTGGCTCAATCTGACGTGCGTCCTGTGCATTATCGGCATTTGGATAGAAAAGGGGATGGGGCTGGTCATCCCGGGTTTCATTCCCACTCCGCTGGGAGAGATGCTCGAGTACCGGCCTTCGCTCAACGAGACGCTGGTCTGCTTTGGGATCTGGGCCTTCGGGCTGCTGTGCTACACCGTCTTCCTGAGGATGGCCGTGCCGATTCTGCAGGGCCGGCTTTGCAAGGCCAACGAAAGCGTGGCCGGCTGGACCTCCGCCGTGGCGAGCGGCGAGGCGGGGATGAACCGCTGATTATTTGCCGCCAATGTCCCGCCAGCTCTCAGGCGAAGATGCCCGGCAGCCAATGGCCGCCCATGCCGCGGCCAAGGGACTCGAGATTCGCGGCCGATACGGCTGCCGGATTGGATGGCAAGAACTGCTGAACCTGCTGGAGGATCGCGCCTTTGTCCGGTATCCGTGCGAGATCGTTTTCGACGCGGGTCCGCTGCGGCCCGGAGAATTTGCATGTCCGGCGCCCAAGGGGGCCCGGCCCGAGGATGGGTTCGTGATGCATGTTCATCCGCTCTTCCAGAGGGACCTGGACGAGGTCCCGTTGCTGGTTCTGTATCAACTGGTGAGCGTGAATTACGGCGACTTCGCCTCGGCCCAAGACGCGGAGGCCTTCGGCGCGGCGGCGCTGGGATTGGACCCTGAGGAGTATTACGCGGCGGTGTGCCGCATGGCGGACCGGCTCGAGTCAGGAATATAAGGAGCCGTCACGGGCAGGCCGCTTTGGGTCGGGCAGTGGCCGGCGTTCCTGGACGTCCCCGGCGGATGAAGGCGCCGTCGCCGGTTCCTCACCCGGCAAGCTGCGCTTTGATTTTCCGGGCGATTCGGAGCATCTTCAATGTTTATGCAATTCATTCGAGACATCTACGCCGCCAAGCGCGCGGCCGGGCAGCCGGTGATTTCCTTTGAGTTCTTCCCGCCCAGGACGCCCGAAGGGGACTGCCACCTGCTGGAGAAGACCATTCCGGCCTTGGGGCAGGCGCGGCCGGATTACTGCTCGGTGACCTACGGGGCCGGGGGCAGCACGCGCGACAAGACGCTCCTGATCGTCGATCGTATCCAGCGGCAACATGGGCTGATAGCGGTGGCGCACCTGACGTGCGTCGAGGCCACCCGTGAGCAAATCGGAGAGCTGCTGGGCCAGATTCGGGCGTTGGGGGTCAAGAACGTCCTTGCCTTGCGAGGCGACCCGTCGGGCGGGGGCGAGTTCAAGGCGACGCCCGGGGGATTCGAATACTCCAGCCAATTGGTCCGCTTTATCCGTGAACAGCCCGGGCTGTGCATCGGCGTGGCCGGCTTTCCCGAGGGCCACATCGCCTGCAAAGAGGGCAAGTACAGCGATTGGCAGCACCTCAAGGAGAAGGTTGACGCCGGCGCCGACTTTATCCTGACCCAGTTGTTTTTCGACAATGCGGATTATTACGAATTCCGCGATCATCTTACGATCAAGCTCGGGGTCAGCGTGCCGATTGTTCCGGGGATTATTTCGATTCTCAGCGGGGCGCAGATTAAGCGGTTTACGGCCCTATGTGGCGCGCGGCTTCCCGCCCCATTGGCCGCCAAGCTTGATGCCCTGGGCAGTGACGATGCCGCGGTGGCCGAGTTCGGCATCGATTACGCCAGCAAACAATGCGCCGACTTGCTGGAATCCGGCGCCCCGGGACTTCATTTCTACACGCTCAACAAGGCCCGCGCAACGGCCCGGATTTTGCAGAACCTCCGCCTGGCCCAAGGCCCTACGGGGCGGGAGTCTCATTGACGAGCTTGAGGGCCTCGTTCACGAGGATCTCGCCGGTGCGTTCGCCCAGGCTGGTGCGGCTGACGTAGGCATAGCGTTTGAAGCTGTCGTAGTCTTCCTTGGCCAGGATGTAACCGAAGGCATCGTTGGTCAGGCCGAAGAGCAAATTGTGCCGGCCGCGCATCTTGCGTTTGAGATAGTAGCCGATGTTGGGCAGGGCCTCGCCGGGAATGGTCAGGATTTGCGCATCGCCCAGGTTAACCAGGTTCAACTGCGTCGTCACACTATCGGCTCCCCCCGCAGGCGCCCCCGGCAACTGTTTCAGAAGCGCCTTCATGAGCGGGGAATCGACCGGCAGGGTGAGGACCCGCGCGGCGCAGGACATTTTGGGGGAGTCCTGAACGGGCGCATCCTGGACAATCCGCAGGGCCTCCTCGGCGAGCCGGTTGCCGATGCGCTGGCATTCGGCCCAGGTCCGCGCCTCGCGACCCTCGGGCAGGCGGTTGTCGGCGGTCACCATGCCGCCTTGGGCACTGTTCATGAAAATGCCGACGCCACCCCCGTTGGCGGCCAGGCGCTCGTAAAGCGGTCCGACCAGGTCGGGGCTGCAGATGCCGGCGTCACTGCCGATGACCTCGGGGTGGATCGCGTAATTAACCAGGGTGACAAACGGCTTGCCCGAGGCATCCAGGGCCTGGATGACGTTGCAGCGCGGATCGTATAATTGCTCGGCGTAGTAATTATAAGCGAGCTTGCCTTTGGCCTCACCGGTGGCGATTTTCAAGCTTGCGGGCCGGAGTTGGGCGGCGGCCTCGCCGATCGCCTCGGCCATCTGCTCGCAAACCGCCGCCAGGTACTTCGGGTCCATCGATGTCCCTCCCCGCCCGTCCGGAAAACCGTAACAATCGGGCGCGCTGTGTGTATGGGTGGCGCCGATCAGAATGTTCTGCGGGGCAATCCCTTTAACGGCTGCCCGGACCCGGTTGCCGAGCAGGGCGGGAAACCCCAGGAAATCCGCGCTGACAATCGCCACGCGCGCGCTGTCCTGCTCGAACACCAGCGCGCGCACTGTCAACTCGCCCTCCTTGCGGGTGGCGGGGTGGGACGGCCCCACGCCGCCGCTCACGGGCAACAGCGGTTCGGGGGTGACGTTGCGGACCGCAATTCCGGCCCGGAATTCGGCCAGGGCCGGAAGCGCACAGACAAAAAAACCAAGCCAAAGCGCGGCTCGTCGGATGTTCATAGATTGTTCAGTGTGTTAACCACCGTGATCTCCTCGAGCTTCACGTCCTGCTTGCCGCCCAAGTCGATCCCCTGCTCCCGCACGACCGTCTCGAAGACGTGCAGCCGAGGGTCGCCGCCGGCCTTGACCATGATTCGCCCGGCTGCCTTGTCATAGCTGAACTGGCTCCACGGCTGGCCGTCGCGCAGGACCTTCTTTGGCTCGGCGGCCAGGGCCGCCGACCAACTGCCGTCCCCCTCGCGTTTCCAGCCTTCGATCAGGTCCGCCCCGCTGAGCGTCACTTTCTCGCCTTTCATGGCGCGGACCGTGACGCCGTCGTTTTTCGGGGCCAGGACCTCGTGATAGACTCCGCCCCGCAGGAGGATCGTCTCGCCCGGTTGGGCTACGGCGCAGGCCTTGGCCAGACTGGCCAGCGGCACGGCCGGATAGCCCCACGCCGGCTCATCGGCGGCGGCCGGGTGACGCGGATCGACGTAATACACGTTGGGGTACTCCAGGGCACCGATCGTGACGCCGCCCTTGCCCGCCCCGATGGCCGGGCTGTCCTTGCGCAACCGGAAATCCCGCTTCTGCGGATCCACCAGGAGCGGGTCCTTGCCGTTGATGTTTGACCCGCCCTCGAGCGGCGCAGTCTTGAATGTCAGGTTGTACTCGATGAGCGGGTTGGATGCCGAGAAGTCCATGCGGTCGTCGACGGCCCGCTCCGCCTCGCAGAGGATGTTATTGCGGATGAGCCCGCCGGTCGATTCCTTGCCCCGCAGGCCGATGGCGGCCCAATTCACGGTCGAGATGGTGCAGTTCTCGATCGTCACGCCGGGCGTCTGGATGATGTCCGGGCCCCAGCCCCCTCGCATCGCCGGCGCATTGGGCGAGACGATGTTGTGCCGGAAGGTCCAGCCCCGCACGTTGCCGAGGTGCGGGGCACTCTCGACCATGCACATCTGATGGAAGTCAAAACAGGTGTTGTGCTCGAAGAGCAGGTCCATGGCGATCTCGCCGTTGTTGCAGAAGGTCTGAAGGCAATCGACGTGCGCGGTCTTGATCTCCTGCCGCGCGCTGCCGTGATAGTAGTTGTAGCGCTGGATGCAGCCCTGGCCGAAGAACCGCGAGTAATCGCAGTCGTCGTTCCGGCTGCCCGGGGCGTACATGAAGAGGCGGTTGACTTCGTTGTTTTCCACCAGCCAGTCCTCCCCGCCCAGGACGAAGCCGTACTCGCTGTGATAGACCTTGTTGTAGGCGATTCGGTTGTGCGCCACCGCCGAGTAGTCGCGAGTATTGCCGTCGGCGCTCGGCTGGCCGACCGACCCGCTGACCCCCGCCATCATATCGTGGATGTAATTGTCCAGGATTTCGCAGTGGCTGGCGCGCAGTTGAACGGCCGTGGCCGGCCTGTCGGCCGTGATCTCGAAGCCCTCCACGCGGACGTAACTGGCCTCCAGGTCGAAGCCGCCCACGCTCGCCGAGCGCCGGGGCAGCGCCACCAAGGCGACTGGCCTGTTCTCAGTGCCGCCGGCCTTCACCGTGACCCGTTCGTCATACTTGCCCGCCATGACGCAGACGGTGTCGCCCGGCTTGGCCGCGTCGGCGGCGTGCTGCACGCTCTTGAAGGGCTGCTCCTGAGTTCCCGGGTTAGTGTCGGCCGCGCCGGGGGCCGCCTGGTCAACCACGTACGTGGCCGCCCAGACATGCCCGGCCATGCCAGCCAACACACCCACGCATGTCAGCGTGCGGCATCGGTGATTCCACGACATTCTCATGGTCCGTACGGGATATTCCACTCTGAGCTTGCGCGCCATGCCCCCAAGACTGCGCAACCGATGCCAATCTGTCAATATCAAGTCCCCTTTCCAGAACCCCTTTCCGTTTTGGTCGTTCATGGCGGCACACTGTCATTACCGCTAAGTGGTCATGACCACTAAGGTTGGGGCGTGGTTGGCCGATAAGTCCAAGACAGACGTGCTCTATGGCTAATAAGGTTAGTTGCATCGTTTCGAGTCGGATTTGTGGTCTGGCTGGGCGGCTCGTTGTCGTTGCCTTCGTCCCGTTCTGTTCCCTGGCGGGTTCCCCCAGCCTCTCTTTCGTGCCGGTGGGAGGCCAGGGTTTTGATGTCCTGGCCGATGGGGTGGTGGTCGCGCCCATACGTTTGGCGGCCAACGGCGCTCTCGTGGCCGATCAGGTCACGACCAACGCCACGAGTATCACGTTCTCGAGCCTCCGGGCGAAAGATTCTTACGCCGTCGTCTTTGGCGCCAACGATTATGTGAGCCTTACCCTCCCCACGGCGGGGTTGCCCCCCGAGCCGGTCGTTCAGTTTCAGTTGACTTTCCAGGCGTATCGCCAGGCGGCCTGGAACGCCCTGTTCCCCACCAACCAGCCCGCGCCTTTTCATTTCCTGGCCTGCTCCATGCCCACCGCTCGGGTCTGGCACCAGCGAGGCTGGCTCAATGCCACGCCGGTGGACGACCCCTTCCCGCTCTGCCTGGATCCGCACAACGGCACTCCCGAAATCGCCTGCTCCTGGAACCGGAACTGGGGTTACATCTGTCCCTTGGGCGGCCATCCCATTCCAATGATTGGGTTGTGGGACCCGTCCCTTGCGCTGTATGTCGGATATGATTTCCAGGCCTCGCGGGCCGGTTCCGCGCAGTCCGAACGCGATATTGCCACCGTCTATGGCTGGCAGGCCGGTGCTTCCTCAAACTTCGTTGCCCTGGCCTATCCTGCCGGCGGCTCCCGCTTCGGACGGCAAGTCTATCCACATGCCGGCGATTGCATCGCCTCTTCTTTCAGTCTTGTGGTGGACACCGCCTTGCCGGCCACCGAAGATCCCAATGAGCAGTTTCAGGCCCGGCTTTTCGCCCGTTACACCAATGCGCTGCCGCGGGTGCCGCCGATGAATGATCTGGCCTGGATTCCCGGGCACGCCCGCTGCGCCGATTTTCTCGGCTCGGTTGGACCGCAGTTGTATGACTCGCCCGCCGCTTCCACCTATTACCCCACCGGCACGGTGCAGTTGGTCGGCTTCACGGGGCACCGCGAGATGCCGGTCGAGGCCTGGCTGCTTAACGGCTACTCCCTGAGCGGCGTTCGAAAGCAGGTCGATCGGTTGCTGACCAATTACGCCAGGGTTTTTACGGTGGACGGCGACACGTGTCTCTACTGGCTCGAGCCATTGGAAGGAGCTTGGCTGCCCGCCTGGGGGGGCACTAATGTGAGCACCCTCCACAACTCCGAGGGCTGGTTTGCCGGACGGGTCCTGGTCGAGCTCTACCGTTACGACCGCGCCCGCGGAAAGGTCCAAGCCAACTATTTGCCGGCCATTGACGGTCTCTTTAATTGGGCCAAACACTTTGTCTGGACCCGCGGAGAGTTTTCCGACGTGCCTTCCTCGCCGTTTGCGGTTGGGGCTACGCTGAGCGCGTCTTTTCTTCTCGACTACTGCTTTACCTTCAAGGACGACCCGGTGCGGGGCACCAATGCCCCGCTGGCCTTGCATTTGGCCCGGAACCTGGTCTGGCGCTATTTGAGTGTATGGGCGATGGATTCGAACTTCCGGGACGGGGCCCTGGACAGCGCTTTCCTGGCCGAGCCCAACAGCGGGCGCGACTGGGCGGCCCTGGGTTGCTCCAACGAAATGAGCTGGATGCTGGATATCCTGGCCCAGGTCTATGTCCACACCGGCGATGAGCGCATGCGTTATTATCTGCGAGGCATGCTCCAGCGCTGGCCCTCTCTTTATCGGCCGAGCTACGAACCCTCTTTGGCTGCATTCGGCAAGGATGCGTTCAGCGAGGGCTACGGGCTTTTCGCCGGTTCGGGCCCGGGTCCAGGCGGCCACTATCCTTATGGTTTTACCGAGCCGTTGGCCTTGACCGAGCCGGTCGGCGATTCCACCCTTCGCGTGGTGGCAGGCGCTGCCGCTTGCATTGCCTTTAACAAAGGGGGCACGGCTTCGGACGTGACCGACTACCGCACGGATGGCGCCGGGGCTTGCTCGTTTCGCGTGGTTTCGTCGTCGCCCTCGCCGTTCGACCTGAGTTTTTCGTACCCGTTTGTCAACGTCCACACCAGCGCGGTCGCCCGGGTCCGGGGCGGGCAGGTGTCGGTTCTGGGCCCGGGGGACGTGCGCTGGTCCACCAATTCTCCGAGTTCAATATATTTTGCGCAGGTCCAGGACGGAGATGTGTTGACCGTGGGTTCCGTGCCGTCGAACGCGCCCCCCTTTTCGCCCGATGTTGCTTTGGTCTATGCCGAGTCAGCGGTGCAACCGGTCACCAACGGCGGTTTTGTGACCCTGCCCTGGGCCGGCAACTCTCTCCTGTCTCAGGATTGGACTGATTTCCAATCTTTCGCCGGGATTGTCCCGGGGTTGCATTGGGTTTATGGCGTTCCTTACCAGCAGCGTCTCTCGGGGGCCACCAATGTGAGTCCGCTGGCCGTTTCGGGAGCCTTCGCCGTCCTGGTGGCTTATTCCCCTCCGGAGGACGCAACTTTGAGCCAAGCCCCGGTCCTGCTTTTGGAAGGCGGGGCCTCTTGTCCTTTGAGCGGCGCACCGGTAATGGCGTGGCGGGGCTGGCCTACGATGTTCAATCGGATGGTTCTGTTGGACTATGCCTTGGTGTCATCGAACCGCCCCGTGGCGCAGGTGGCCCCCCGCGGTTGCTGGGTCATGGGTGCGACGGCGTTTATGGCCGATTCCAACGCCTGGCAGTCGGTTCAGTCCGGGCTTGCTTCAGGGGCGGCGGCGTTTTTCCAGGAGGAACAGGGCCGCTATGCCCAGTTGGCATTGCAGTCAGGCTTTGCCCAGCTTCCGCCTGGGCGCATTGCTCTCTTGCCTGCCTTGTTGCCCTTCGATGTCCCCGGTCCAGCTCTTACCTTTGCCTGCACGACGGGCCTTCGCAACCAGTGGGTTCAGCTCACAGCCGGCCAGTTAGTGGATACCAATGACTTTAACGCTAGCCGTTTCCCGCTGGCCTTCTATGTGGGGGACGATGATTATGTCGCCAAAGTCAATACCAATGGCGACGGCAAGGCGGCCGTGATTCAGTATTTGGCGGGGGGCGGGACCCTGGTGGTAATGTCCCAGGCGGCTTTTCCCTTTTTGAACGCCTGCGATGCGGCTGATGACCCCGGTGTGGAGGATCCGTTATTGCCCGCTTTGGGGCTTCCCCTGGTTCCCTTCAATGACCCCCCCGCTGGTCTGCTTGTCCAGGTCAACACCAACCAGGTGGCGCTGCCGATGTTGCCTGCGGTCTTTCCCTTCCCGCAGGGCGGTCAGCGTTGTTTGATTGACCCGACCCAGGTGTCCTCGGAGGATCGTTATGTTTCATGGCTTTCGGTGTCGGGTGGCAGTCCGGTCTCTTTAGCCTACGGCGATGCGGCCGGTTGCATTGAGTTTGGCCATCCGCCGGCGCAGGGGGGGCGCGTTCTCTATGTGTCCGACGGCCTGCTTTTCAGCGCTCAGGCGCAAACGGTCATGGCGGATGTGGTTTGTTGGCTCTTGCAGGAGTTGGTCCAGCCTGGGCTGCCGAGGGTGGACTCGATTGCCCGCGGTCCAGGGGGGACGGTTCTGAGCTTTCAGGCCCAGCCCAATCTGGCTTATCGGCTGGAGTTCTGTGGCGACTTGCGCCTCGGCCCGTGGTCTCCCTTGGCGGATGTGCCCGGGGTCCCCACCAACCGTTGCGTGACCGTGACCGATGCCCTGTCTCCCAGCGCGGCCCGGTTCTATCGTTTGGCCGTCCGGCCCTGACGCGGAGGGTTTCTGTTTTCGAGGGGACACATCTGTGTTAGACGGCTCGAACTTCGACTGGGGTCTGCCGCACCAGCACCAGGTCGGAGACTGCGGAGTACTGCTCGCCCTCCCAGGTGAAGTGGATTCGGCGACCGGGTGCATTCCCGCATTCGTCAAGATACTTGCCGATTTTCTCTTCCATCAGAGCCTTGGCCCGCTTGAGCTTCCAGGACTCGAAGTAATTGCGCTGATCGACCAGCACCAGGTACAAACGGTTTGAGGCATCGAAGCGTCGCTCGCCTTGGAATTCGTAGAGCCATCGAATGAGTTCATTTGGGTTCGCCTCGATCCGAGCGACCAGTTCGTTGCGAAAAGAGGTGAGTTCGGCGATCAGGGCCTTGCAGGCAGGAGCCGGGTGGTCGGAAACTTTGACCCAGAGGTCCTGCACCAGTGCCGATTCGGCGAGGGAGCCGTCGATCGGGAGACGGTTCTGCCTGGCATTCTGCTTGAGTAGGGTGAGTTCTGGCCGCAAGCCGGCTTCCTTGCGTTTGTCCGAGAGGTATTGTTCCGGGAGGTAGGTGACCTTCAGGTCAAACGGGACATCTTTGACAAAGAAATCGATTTTCTTAACGAGTCCTACCGCTGGGAGGACGTTGGGATGGTCCTTGAAGATGTCCTCGATGATTATGGAGGTCCAGTGGTTGTACCAGGAGCAGATGACGTAACCGCGCATGCTCGTCAAAAGCTCATTCTCTATGCAGGCACAGAGCATTTCATAGTCGGTGATTTTCTTGACGTAGTTGTCGACGATAGTCTTCTCAAGGCTGTTTTGGTGGAGACCGCCCCAGTTAAATTCCTGGACACGGTAAAGCTGGTTCAGGATGTCCGACTCCCTGGCCTGCCTCGCGGCACGCTCCATGCGATAGACGTCGCGGATGAACGCCTCTACGTTACGTATCGGGATGTTTGCTTCGAACGCGGATTTGAAGAGATCATCGCGGGAGCCGACGTCTGGCTTTTCGATGCCCGCCGCTGCGAAAAGTCCCTCCAGCTTCTCTCTCCGATTGAGTGAGCGCAGCTTGAGATATCGTTTTCCACCGGGATCTTCGGAGAGCTGGTTGAGTTTGTTATCTCGGAAGAGTCTGTGAGCCTCTGCAAATGATAATGGCATGGTTAGGGGTTCGGTGTTGGCATGTTGGAAACCCATCCGGGGATGTCGACCAACGAGCGGCCGGCGTTTGCAGAGCGGGAGAACACAAGGCCGTAGTCTGTCCGCAACGCCCCGTCTCGGTTGTCCTGGACCACTGAGGAAGCGGAGTAAACGAGGGGGAAACAACCGCAGTAGGTCATGCCGGCGCTGCCGGCCCCCGCAGAAAAGTTCTTGAAAAATCGCCAACTCTCCTCGGTGCGAGCGTTAAAAAAGAGAACGAGAAAGCCGCCATAGCGCAGCTTGTGGCCGGCGATGTTGAGAAAACGCACCATCGCCTTGTTATATTCGGCCTTTGTCTTGCGTCGTTCTTTGGCGTTTGAAACGACGATCTCGGACTCGAAGGGGGGACACTCGCCGAGAATAACATTCCAGAGCTCCGAGAGTTCCAGGTACGGTATGCGGTCGCTGTGTGGTGGATCGGTGATTACGAGGTCAACCGAGGAGTCTGGCAGAAGTGGCAGCACCTTGAGGGTGTCACCGACGATCAAGGAGTAATCCGCTTTTCCCTCGCAGACAGACTGGAGGTCACCAGCCTTCGCTGAGAAGTGTGCTGAGGCTGACTCGGCGACCGCCTTCATGAGTTTGTGGGCGCGGCGCTCGAAGCAATTCCAAACGTTGATCTCAAAGTGCTGCTCTGGCCGCCAGTAACCGATGACCCAGGAGCCAACTTCCATGCGCTCGGATTGCCTGCCGCTGGTTTTGCCCCGGCTGGTGATTGCGAAAACCATTTTACTCATTTGCCCAACAGCAGCGGTTAGAGAGAGTGTGAGTGCTTCTCGCGCGTCTGAAGGCTGTTGGCCAATGGCGTCGAGGAGCAGTTCAATATTGCGCAGCGCCCGTCCTGTAAAGAGGTCCCTCAGCGTGAGGCCGGGGGAGGAGTTAATTCTGGAATTCTGGAAAAAGCGCGGATTGAGAAGATGGCGCGGTTGATAGGTGGCGAAGGTGCCCAGCAGCGCGAGGTCATGTTCCGTCGGTTCCATTTCCGTTCGTGTCCGTCCTTCGACGGGAGCGACCCACACCTTTTCCAAGACCTGCCGGCGCCAGACATAGTGGGTTGCCGCCTTTCGTTCGCTAGTCATGTAGCTATCGAGAATCGGGGCCTCAGTCGTGGCAGCAACGCGCCTTAGGGCATTTTGCAGCAGGTTGACTGAGGGGGGGGCGACCAGCAGACGAGCGAGGCGGACGGCCGACGGATTCACGTCTATCCCAATTATGCGGCGGCGGAGCTGGACGGCCTCTATCGCAGATATTCCAGAGCCGAGGAAGGGGTCAACCACCAGGCCGTCACGCGGGCATAGGTGCTCAACGAGATACCGGATGGGTTCTGCCGGCTTCTTGCCCCAGTACTTGTGGAAAGCGTAGAGACCACGATAGGACTGCGGTTCTGAAAGCGCCGCTGCTTGCGGAGCGAGATTGAGCTCGGTGAATGCTAGCTGCATCTGATACCCTCGGTCCTCACCCCGTCTGCCTCTGGCGGCCCGCATCCCGCCTCCTGGCTGGGGCCTCCTGTATGACCGGCGGGGCGGTCGTCGGCCCGGCTGTCGGCTGGTATCCCACGCGCAGGTCGGTATTGGGCAAGTCGCCCACCAGGTCCTTGAACTCGTCAAGTTCGGACAGCCACTTGTTGGTTTGATCCAGGTGCTCGACCGTGGCATCGATCCGGGCGGTCAGGGTCTCGGCGTTTTTGGTGGCGATGGCATCGGCGCGGAGCAGTTTGATTTGCTGGTCCAGGCGATCCTGTTCGGCCACGACCAGTTCGAGGTTGGCGCGGGCTTGTTCGCTCCGTTGCTGGCGCTTGCGCAACACTTCGAGCCGCTCGAGGCGCGAGCCCAGGTAACGCTGTTTTGTCTCGAGCAGCGCGGTGTTGCCCTTGGCCTTGAGCGACTCGATTTCACCGTTCAACCGGCCGGCCTCCGCTTCGGCCTCCTTCAGGAGATCGGGCACCCTTTCCCGCCCTTCGGTTTCCAGGAATTGCCCGAGCGACTCTTCGATGCTCAGCAGGCGCAGGTAAGTCCACATCAGTTCATCGAGCTTGCGCAGGCGCGGGTCCGTGGCCGGTTCGGCCGAGCCGGCCGGGGTATCGGCGCGGGCCGCCTCGATGTCCCCGCAAACCTGGGCCAGGCGCTCGTAGCGTTGGCCGTCCGCCGGCGAAAGCGACCGCAGCAGGGCATCGCGGCGTTGGAGAAACTCGGCTATCTTCTGCTCCTCCGCCAGCCGCCGGGCCGTCTCGTGCCGCCGGTCAACCCAGCGCCGGAACAGCGGCAGGTCCGGCAGGTAAATCCAGCCCAGGAGGTAAAGCGTCACCCCCGCGATGAGCCCCAAAACCTGCGCGCTCAGAAAACCCAACCCGAGCGTTAGCAGCCCCAACGCCGCGTGATGCGGGCTCTTGAGGAATTCGCCGCGATAATTTGGCGCTTGCTCGTCCATGCGCGTTGGCGATGGCTACACCTTCACCCCCGTGTGCGCCGGAGATTCCTCCTCCAGGCGGTGCAGCAAGGCCTGGCAAAAGTTCACAAACCACGGTTTGCGCCGGCTCTCCTCCGGCGGCTCGGAGGGGCGCGGCACCTTGAGAATCTCCACCAACCGGCCCGGTTTGGCGGCCATCACATAGACCCGGTCCCCGAGATAGACCGCCTCTTCGACCGAGTGGGTGACCAGGAAGACGGTCTCTTGCTGTTCGTTCCACAGGTTGATCAGCAGCTCTTGCATCCGCAGCCGGATGCCGGGGTCCAGCGCCCCAAAAGGCTCGTCCATGAGGAGAACGCGCGGCCCCAGGATGAGGGTTGCCGCGATCGCCACCCGCTGCTGCATCCCGCCGGAAAGCGCGGAAGGAAATTCCTTCTCGGAGCCTTCCAGCCCCACCTTCTTCACCCACTCCTGCGCGCGGTCCAGGCGCTCCGACCGCCTCACTCCGCGCAGCTTCAACCCAAAGGCAATGTTTTGAATCACGGTCAGGTGCGGCAGAAGCGAATACTTCTGGTCCACCAGCCCCCGATCCGGCCCCGCTTCCTGCACCGGTTTGCCCAGCACGCGCACCTCGCCCAGCGTCGGGGGAAAATGAGGTTTGAGGCCCGCGATGATGCGCAGCAGCGTTGACTTGCCGCAGCCCGAAGGACCTACGATGGTGATCAACTCCCCCACGTTCGGCGCGTCTTCAACCACAAACGAGACGTCCTGAATCGCCACCCTCGCCTCCTGGCCCTCGCCAAAACGTTTGGTGACTTTGTTGAAAACGACGACATCCGGCGGCGGAGCCGGGGCGGCTGGGGCCTCGGGTGTGGCCGTTTTTGAGGCGCAGGCAGCGTTCTGGGGTTGGTTCACGGTTATTCCTCCTTCCGGTACGGGAACAAGAGTTCACCCCCGATGCGCCACATTTGATCGCAAGCCACCGCAATGAGCACGATGACGATAATGACGGCGTAAATGGCCTGCGTCTGGCTGCGCCGTTCCGAGGCCTCGATGAGACCGCCCAGCCCGTACTTGGGCCAGACGACCACCTCCGCCATGATAATCCATCCCCACCCCACCCCATAAACCCCGCGCAAGTGGTCCCAGATATTGGCCTGGGCCACCGGAAAGAGCACCTGCCACACGAGCTGCCATTGCGAGGCCCCTTTGGTCACCGCCACGTCCAAAAACGCCGTCGGCACATCCGCGATGTCCTTGATGACCAGCGGCAGCAGCGCCACAAAACAGCCAATAAACAAGAACCCGATCTTTTGCGGCTCCTGGGTCCCGAACCACATCAGGCTCAGCGGTATGAACACCACAATCGGCACGTAGGCCCCCGCCAGCGCGAGCGGCCGAAAAAAGGCGGCTATGGGCGGAAAGGTGGCCATGTAGATGCCCAAGGGCAATGCGACCAGCGCCGCCAGGCCGAAGCCCGCGGTCACGCGCAGCCAGGAATAACAGGCGCTGCGCACCAATCCCTGCTCGAAGTGCAGCGGCCCAAACGATTTGAGGACCTCCATCGGGCTGGGCAGGATCAACGGCTGCACCAGCCGCTCCGTGGGCTGGCCCCGCGTCACGAACCACCACACCGCCAGCACCACCCCGATGAACAGCGCCGTCAGGCCCATCGCCCGGGCATAAGACAACTCCCCATGCACCCGCAGCCTCGCCACGCGCGCGACCAGCGTCAGCAACCCCACAAACACTACCGCGGCAATCAGAAACGGGGCAAACTCGCGCATAACAAAGAATTATGAATTATGAATAAAACCGCGGCAACCAGGAACCGGTCGAACTCGTGCATGGGGCGTCATGATCCCGCCTCGAGCGGGGAGACTTGCACCTCACACTTCATAATTCATCCTTGCCCGGGCGTCATGCCCCCGCCTCGAGCGGGAAGACTTTCACCTCCACCCGGCGGTTCTTCCGGTTGTGCTCCTGGTTGCTCGGGTCGGTGCAGCCGGGCAGCGGATTGTCCCAGCCATTGCCGACGACCTTGAATTTGTTCGGGTCGAACTTGTATTTCTCCATGATTGCGCGGCGGACGGCATCGGCGCGGTCGTAGGAAAGCTGGCGAACGAGGTCGGTAGGAACGACGCCCTTGCGGCTGGCATCGGTATTGCCCTCGATGATGATGTAGGCATTGCCGAACCTGCCGGCCAGCTTGCCGATCTCCTCGAGCGTGGCCGGAATCGTCGCGTCGTATTGCGGGTCGAGCACGGCCTTGTTGGGCTCGAAGGCGACCATGACCGCCTTGGTCAGGACCTGTCCTGCGCCGGCCTCCGCGCTCATATTGGCGAGGGCGTTGGGCCGGAAGGTCGGTTGCGAAAGATCGCGCACGTCTCTGTAGGCGTCGGACATCGCGGCCAGCACCGTGTGGGCCTTGACCTTGCCCGGCGGGACGGTGGTGCCGATGGTGCCCAGGGACTTGTAGATCGTCGAGGCGCTGTTCCAGACCACCTCGAAATTCGCCGGATTGTATGGGTCGAGGAAGAACTTGGCGTTCTCGCGGTAGTTGGTCAGGTGCGCGTCGCCTTCGGTAATCCCGCCATCCTTGCCGACCATGCTCAGGCAATCGGCCTCCTTGAGCTGGAAGGCCTTGGCCAGGGCGGCGGCGGCGGCTTTGGGGTCTTTGCGCACCATGTCCATCCCCTCGAAGATGCCCTGGACCAGGCCGGAGACGACTTGGGGGTTGTCGTGGAAGAAGTCGTTGCGCACGGCCCACACATCGGCAATCAGATGGTTGGCCGTGCCGGTCGTCACCACCAGTCGCGTGGTCTTGTCCCGGTCCGTGATGTTATAGATGTCCGGCGACCACCCCACGAACGCATCGTAACTGGGGTCGCTCACGAAAATCTTCGCCGCCGACGGGGCATCGGCGGCCCACTTGAACTCGACATCGCCAGGGTCAATCCCCGCGTCAATGAGCAGCGACATGATCAGGTAATGGCTCGGAGAGTTCTGGGCCAGGATGACCTTCTTGTGTTTGCCCCCTGCGCTCCGAAAATCATTGATGTTTCGGATCTCCCCGCGCGCCACCACGCCGTCGCCCCCCGCGGACCAGTCGACCTGCTGGCAGACCACCGGAATCGTGCGCGAGTCCTTGACCAGTTCCGGAGCGAACAGGGCTATCATGTCCAGGGTGCCCCACAGGACATGGCTCTTGCCGCTGGCAAAGAGGTCGCGGGCCTTGACCGGGTCATCCACAATGTCCAGCCGCACATAAAAGCCGTGCTTCCGGCAAAACACGCTCTGGTCGCTCGGTTCCAAACCGCCATTGGCGACGATGATGGGCGCCCAACCCGGCCACACATTGATTGGGAACTTGACCACCAGCTTGCCGTCTTTGCTCTCTTTGGAGTAGTCGCTCACGCCGCTGACGGCCGGAATACCCGACCGCTCCACCAACGTCGCCGCGTTGGTCCCGATGAGCAGTGGAATGCTGGCCGGGTCCGGCCGCTGGGCCTGGACCGCTTTCTTGACCTCGTCAACATTGATGGAGAGGTGTTGGGGGCTGATTTGCGGGGCAATCTTGTCCCACCAGCGGGCAACCCCGAGACCGACGATCGCCAAGAGCAGTATCGTCAACGCAATTTTGCCTCGTGTAGTCATAGGAATGGATTGTTGGATTGTTGGATTGCTGGATTGTTGGAGGAATGGGCTGGGAGCCAAGCCGAGTCTCCCACAATTTTGTCATTTCCTCCTTGGTTTTCATTTTTCAGCGATCTTCTGCCGTTCCGGCTGGGCGGCGGCAGGCGGCGCGCTCGCCGCGGCCTCCGGCTGCACCAGCCCCATCTTCTTCTTGTATTCCTGAAAGAGCATGGCGCCGCGAACTTTGCGCGCCTCCTGCTGCCGGGCAACGCCGGAGCCCATTTCCTTGGCCAGGTCCAGCGTGGCGCGCATCTGGCCCTCGCCGGCGGCGGCGGATTGCCGGAGTTGCTGCATGGATTGGCCCATCTCCCCGCCCATCATGCCCTGCAGCTCACTGATCGAGCTCTTCATCATGCTCGACAGGCCCTCCAGCGAGCGGCCAATGGCGACTTTGGCCTTGACGGCTTCGAACTCGCGCTGGAACCTCTGTATCTCGCGCAGGCTGCCGGCGATGACTTCCGTGTTCTGCTTGTAGAGCTGTTCCAGGTTGTCCGCCTGGCTCTTGTTGTCCTGGAGGTCCTGTTCCAGCGTGGCCAGTTCCTCGGCATAATGGGAGCCGTTGCCCTCGTCGTTGGCGTTGGCGGCGGCCTGAAGCAGGCTTTGCAACTCCTCGCGCTGGCGCTCCTGGCGTTTGATCTGGTCCCTTAGCAAGGCGATCTGCCCGGCCAGTTGGCCGTTGGCATAATGGGCCTTGTCGGCCTTGGCTTTCGAGTCGCGAATCCCGCGCTCGACTACCGCTTGGTTTATCGCGTCCGTCTCGGTCGCCTTCTCCGCCATCAGCCCCAGCCAAATGAATAATCGTTTAATCGCTCTGAACATAGGGTCTCTCCGGGTTGGTTTCAGTTATGGTTATCTGGTCTCCCGCCAGCAAGTTGCGCGTCCCTTCCGATGCAGCCGAAGCCGTCATCAGTGCAGGCATCAAAATGGCTTTGATGTTCATGTTCATTCCGGCCCATTCTCCCACTGCTGGCCACACGCGCCGCCAGCATCGTTACCAGCAGCTTGTGACGCTGTCAATATATCTCAGACCCCCGCCCGAGCGCACCTACAAAACCTCGGACCGTTTATAGTGCCGGGGGTCGAAGTGCAGCGAGACCCTGCTCTTACCCCGGATCATGCCCGTCTATGAGACCGTGGCGTGAGCGGTGCCCCATGCAACCCTTGTCTCTGCGGTCAATTGATAATTGAAGATTGAAAAATGGTCATTGGCAATTGAAGAACCCCGCTCCGTGAC
>Ga0187853_10000980_pt1 | contig 27461 bp, 19 predicted proteins | sample June2016WEW_6_10_2_FD_132417 | JGI IMG/M metagenome (GOLD analysis project Ga0187853, IMG submission 132417) | Peatland microbial communities from SPRUCE experiment site at the Marcell Experimental Forest, Minnesota, USA - June2016WEW_6_100 | ecosystem: Environmental > Terrestrial > Soil >... | reverse complement strand
TGGCCGGGCTTCGGCGCCGCGGCGCCGCCCTTCGCCCGCGAAGTCGCCGACGGCTGCGACGCGACGCTCGCGATCGGCTGCCGCTTCGGCGAAGTCGCGACCGGGAGCTACGGCATGGCGGTCCCGCGGCCGCTGGTGCACGCCGACATCGACGCCGACGTCATCGGCCGGAACTTCCCCGCCGATGCGCCGATCGTGGGTGACGCGCGGCTGGTGGTGGAGGCGCTGCTCGCCGCCCTGCCCCCGCGCCCGGCGGACGATGCGCTGCGGGCGCAGATCCGCGCGGGGCACCAGGCAGTCGAGCGGGAGTGGGCGGCGGCGGCCACGGAGCGCGTCTCGCCGTTCCGGCTCCTGCGCGCGCTGCAGGACCGGTTCGGCGCCGAGACGATCTACACCGCCGACAGCGGGAACGGGACTTTTCTGGCGATGGAAATGCTTCGGCTCGAGCGGCCGCGGAAGTTCCTCGCGCCGGTGGACTACTCGTGCATGGGGTACGCGGTGCCCGCGGCGATCGGCGCCAAGCTCGCCCGGCCCGAGTGCCCCGTCGTCGCGCTGGCGGGCGACGGCGCGTTCCTGATGACGGGCCTCGAGCTCCTGACCGCGGCGCAGCAGGGCGCGGCCGTGGCCGTCTTCGTCCTCCGGGACGGCGAGCTGGCGCAGATCGCGCAGTTCCAGGACGTGGCCCTGAGCCGGCGGACGGCGAGCGCGGTGCCCAACTACGGCCTCGCGGACATCAGCCGCGGTGTGGGGGTCGAGTGCCTCGCGCTCAGCCGCGACGAGCAGATCCCCGAAGTGCTTGAGCGTGTCGCCGCCATCACGGCGCGAGGCCAGCCGGTCGTCGTGGACACGGCGATCGACTACGGCGAGAAGACCTACTTCACGCGCGGGGTGGTGAAGACGACGCTGCTCAGACTGCCGTGGATGGATAGGCTGCGGTTCATCGGGAGGGCGCTGCTCAGGAAATTGTGAGGGGTGAGAAGAGAGAAGTGAGAAGGCGAAGTGCGGGGTGAGAGGCAAAGACGTGAGAAGCGAAGGCGTAAGAAGGTGTCGCCTCACGCTCTTGCTTCTCACTTGAACTTCTCACTCCTCACATCTCACTTCTCACGCTTCACCTAAAACCAGACTCGCATCCCCAGTGTCGGCCCCCGGAACGGCGCGCCCACCCCGATGCGGGTCCACCGGTACCCGGCCTGGATCTCGATCGGACCCACGAACACCGAGCCGTTGGCCGCCAGGTCCACGAACCCCACGCCCCACTCGGGGCCGCCGTTCCAGGTGAGCGGAGCCACGCGTGCCGTGGCGCCGAGTCCGAACGGCCGGCGCGGAAAGAGCTGCACGCCCGCTTCGATCTCCGGCCCGGTCGCGGCATCGCCTCCCACCGTCACGACCTGGACGCCGCCGCCGATCTTGAGGTAGCCGATGTCGCCGAGCGGAGGCACCGCCGTGAAGCTCATGCGGAACATCTGCAGGTGGTCGGTCTTCGTCGCCAGCGGCTCCCAGTAGCTCGAGAACTCGAGCTCGCGCCGGATGAACCCGCCGGCCCACTCGACCGAGAAGTGCATCGCGCGCAGCGTGGACTGATCGTCGGCGAAGTAGGACCCCGACACGGTGCCGAACGTCCGCCCGTCGGTCACCCAACGGCGCACGTACGGCCCGCTCCGGGCGTACGGATAGCTCTGGTAGCCCTGCCCCGTGTCGCTCGGAAAGACGCCGAAGAGGAAGACCCTCGCCACGCCCCAGCCGAAACCGCCGCCGCCCTCGTCGTCACCATGGTCGTCGTCTCCGCCGCCGTGGTGCTTCGCGGCGGCGGCGGAGCGCTGGACGTCGCCGATCTTCCCCGACGTGGAGTCCTGCGCGCGGAGCGCCGCCGGAGCGGCCAGGAGAGCGGCGACCGCGATGGGTGCGAGCAGGTGGAGCTTCATGCCGTGCGAGAGTGCATCGCACGTGCCAGAATCGCAACCGCGCCCGAGTGCCGGGCTTGACGAACGCTTGACGCCGGCTGGGAGCCGGCGCTGTCCTAAGGCAGAGACGGGCCGCCGCGTCGCGGCGACACGGCGCTACGCGCGCTCCATCAGCGCGCAGCCCGCGAACCGGTTCCATTCCCCGCGCCGCTTCCGCGTTTGGATGAACGCCATCGGGCGGAAGAGCTGGTACATGAACGGCAGGCGCTTCAGGCGGATGGCCTCCGTCCAGCTGCCGCGCCACTCCAGCTCCTCCCACCCGTGCGGCGTGAAGAAGGCGGTGCTCTCCGCCGGCGCGAACAGGAACTCGGCGTTGGACTGCGCCATCTGACGGCGCGTCCCGCGCCGCATCATCTCGAGCAGGCGCGGCGACGCGATGTCGAGCGCCCACCAGCGGAACGAAGGCTGGGCGTGGAGGTCGTCGGCGAGCGCGGCCGCCTGCTCGGCGCCGAGGTAGATCAGCAGCCCCTCCGACACGACCAGCACCTTCGTGTGCGCCGCGCCCACCCTGGCGAAGAGCGCCCTGCGCTGCGCATCGTCGGCGAGGTCCGCCGGCTCCCACTGAAGCACGCAGCGCGGCCGCTCGGCGGAGAGCTGCTCGCGCACGTAGGACATCATGTCGGGGTAATCCACGTTGTACCACGTCAGGGCCGGCGGCAGGTCGAGGCGCCAGGGGCGGGCGTCCAGGCCCGCAGCCAGGTTCAGGACCGCGTCCGCGCCCTGCGCCACGCACCGCACGACGAAATCGTCGAACACCACCGTGCGGACGATGTGCGGCCAGGCCCACGACCGTACGTTCCGCATCGTCTTGAGGATCTCGGTGCCCTTCTCCCCGGCCAGCCGGCGTGCGTAGGGATCGCGGAACAGCGCGTCGGGGCGGTCGGTTTCCATCGCGCGGTACATCGCCACCCAGCGCGCGGTGTCGGAAACGTGGGTGATGGGGCCGGAGGTCATCCTACTTCAGCCGCGCCATCCGGTCCCTGATCCGCCCGCTCAGCCGCGGGTTGCCGGCGAACTGGCGCGACAGCGCCGTCAGCGTCGCGCGCGCCGAGTCGTTCATCCCCGCCGCGGCGAACACGTCCACCTTCGCGAACGCGACGCGCGCCTTCATGAAGCCCACCGAGTCGGGCACCTGGAGAGCGTTCAGCACCGCCAGCGCCGCCTGCGGGTCCTTGCGGTCCTCGAGGAGCGACTGCGCGTACACCAGCGCGACGTTCGGGTCCCCGGGCTTCATATGCGCCAGCAGCGTGAGCAGCGTGTCGGCCTCGCCGCTCTTGTGCGCGTGCCGCGCCGCCATCGCCTGCTCGTAGAGGCCCGCGGTGAGCAGGTTCCTCACATCGGCCGAATCGCCCGAGCGGATGCCGACGCCGCCGGCCCAATTGAACACCAGGTCGCCCCCGAGGTCGGCCGTCTTGTAGAGCGCCGCTCCGCCTGCGAGCCCCACGACCGCCGAGGCGACTTCCGCCCAGCGCCGCCACGCCGGCCGGCCCACCAGCGCCAGCGCGATCAGCTCGATCGCGGCGATCACGAGGAATACGTTCTCCGCCCAGTGCGCCGCGTCCTCGTGGGCGTTCACCGCCCCGCCGATGCCGGGCACGCGCTCGGCCAGCTCGTGCGCCTGCGTCCCCGAATGCACCGCCAGCACCGCGGCCAGCGTCCCGAGCAGGAGCAGCGCCGAGGCCGCCAGCCGGGTGAACTGGAGCCTGCCGGTGAGCGAGATCCAGCGCGCCACCACCCCGGTCATGAGAAACGCGACCGCAAATTCGGTGATCTGCGGGTGGAAGATCCCGATGTCGAGCATCCGTGCCGTTCCAATTGTGGTTTGGGTGCCGGGGAATATACGCGGGGCACGCGCCGGACGCTGCCGCCTTGACGCACCCCCATCCTCCCGGCGAATCTTGCGCATGCCCAAGAACGATGCCTGGCACGAAGCCCACCCCATGCCGCACAAGGCCACGCTGGCCCAGCGGGTCGCATGGCACCGCCTGCACGCCGAGCACTGCGGCTGCGAGCCCATCCCCCCGGCGGTCATGATCGAGATCGACCGGCTGGAACGCTCCAAGGGAAAGAAGACCTACCGCCCGCCGCGGTGACCGTAGCGACGCCGGCGCCGGAAGCAGCCTCCACTATCGAGCGGCCGCCCTTCGCGGGCCGCCTCGTCTGGCCGGCCGCGGCTCTGATGCTGGCGCTGCATCTGGTCACCAACCTCGTCACGCCGTACGGCATCCATCGCGACGAGTTCCTCTACTTCGCCATGGGCCAGCACCTCCGGCTCTGGCACATGGACTTCCCGCCGTTCATCGCGATCGCTTCGGAGATCCAGCGGTTCATCTTCGGCGACTCGCTGGTCGGCCTGAGGATCGTGCCCGCCGTCGCGAGCACGCTGACCGTGGTGCTCGCGGCGCTGCTGGCCCGGGAGCTGGGGGGCGGGCGCTTCGCCCAGGGGTTCGCCACACTCGCCGTCCTGGCCACCGTCTTCTTCCAGCGCGCCGGCAACCTCTTCCAGCCCGTCATCCTCGACGTGCTCTGGTGGACCCTCGGCTTCTACGTCCTGGCCCGGCTGTGCCGCGCGGAGCAGCCGGAGAAGCGCTGGTGGATCTGGCTCGGCCTGGTCGGCGGGATCGGCCTCCTCACCAAGTTCAGCATCCTCTTCTTCGGCTTCGGCGTCCTCCTGGGCCTGCTGGCGACGCCGCATCGCCGCGCCCTCCTCACGCCCTGGCCGTGGCTGACGCTCGCGCTCGCGCTGGTGATCGGCAGTCCCTCGGTCGTCGGCCAGATCACCCTGGGCTGGCCGCTCGTGGGCCAGATGCGGGACCTGCGACAATCGCAGCTCGAGCACGTCTCCGTTGCGGGGTTCTTGCTGACGCAAGTGCAGTTCGGGCCGGCGATAGTGGTCGGCGCCTGGGGAGTGGCGGCGTTGGCGGCTCGGCGCAGCCTGCGGCGATTCGCGCTGGTGGGGTGGACCTGCGTCGCGATCTGGCTGACGCTGATCGTGCTGCACGGCAAGGCGTACTACGTCGCGGGCACCTATCCCCTGCTCTTCGCGGCCGGGGCCGTCCAGCTCGAGCGGCTGCGCGGCGCGCCGTGGCGCTCGGCCCTGCGCTGGGGCGTCGCCGGCCTCGTCGCCGCGTACGGATTGCTGATCCTCCCCTTCGGGGTCCCGATCCTCGCGCCGCCGGCGATGATGCGGTACATGGCGGCCCTCGGCAAGGCAGCGGAGCAGCGCGACAACCAGGGCCACCCGCTCCCGCTGCCGCAGGACTACGCCGACATGCTGGGGTGGGAAGAGCGGGCCGCCGCGGTGGCGCAGGCCTACCGCACGCTGCCGCCGCTCGAGCGCGCGCGGGCGGTGCTCATCGGCAACAACTACGGCGAGGCGGGGGCGCTCGAGTTCTACGGGCCCCGCTACGGCCTCCCGCCGGTGGTGAGCGCCGCGGGGTCGTTCTACTTCTTCGGGCCGGGAAAGCTGCCGGGACAGGTGGCCGTGACGCTCGGCGAGGGTGAAGCCGGGCTGCACCGGCTGTTCGATTCCGTGGAAGCGGGGCCGCACCTGGTGAATCCGATCACGGTGCGCGAGGAGCGGGACCTGACGGTGTACGTGTGCCGGGGAATAAAGCGGACGCTGCAGGAGATTTGGCCGAAGGAGGCGGGGAGGCAGTAGAAGGGGTGTAGGGTGTAGGGTGATAGGGTGTAGGGAAGACCAAGAAGCGCCGCGAGTCTCGTGGCGCCTTTGCTTGTCTACACCCTACACCCTCCCCCCTACACCCTTCTTGTCACCGAAAGTCCACCGCCTGCCGAATGGTGACGGCCCATCCTCTCGGGACTCCTTGTGAGCCGCCGAACCGCTGGGACAGCGCGATCTCCGTCACCTCGCCGCGCGTCGAGCGCGTCGAGCCGAGGCGCAGAGCCAACCCCGCGTCGCCGCCGGCGCGCGGCCGTTCGTCGCCGTACCACGCGCCGCCCCATTCGACGAACGGTGCCAGCCCCACGCCGAACAGGCCCAAGAACTCCGGCGTCACGAGGAAGCGGTCCTCGGCCACCAGCCAGTAGCGGCGCGTGCCGGTGAAGACGTGGGCGCCGTAGCCGCGCGGCCCGTTGAAGTAGAGCCACAGGTCGAACTCGGTGCCCGGCGCGACGTGGCGCGCCGCTCCCCCCTCGGCGTGCAGCACCACCGTCTGCCCCGGCCACCGCTGGCTCATCAGCGTCGCCCCCGCCTCGACGCGTCCCGAGTCCGCGCCGCTCCCGTTCACCACGCCGTCGGCGTTGAGCCGCGCGAAGGCGAAGGTCCTGCTCCATGCCCCGCCGAGCTGCGCGCTGACCGCCGGCCCGATGCCGGCGCGCCCCGGCGCGTAGCCCAGGGCGCGCGGCGCCAGGTACAGCCCGACGAACAGGCGCCGCGACACGTCCACGTCCTCCCGGCGCGCGTACTGATCGAGGAACTCGCCGATCGCGTAGCGGGTGCGCCCCACCTCCAGCCCCAATCCCACCGCCGCGCTCGCTGAGTCTCCGGTGATCGGAGCGCCGTAGCGGGTGAAGGCCTCGCGCCGCCACTGCCCGAACAGGTAGAGGCGGACGAAGCTGCTGTCGGTCGCCGCCAACGCGATGCCGCCGCTCAAGCCGACCGCGAGCGCGCGGCGCCGCACGCTGTCCGCGGTGGCTCCGTCGCGGAAGAGCAGCACCCGCTGATCGGCGGCCTGCCCGTCGGTCGTGTGCGAGGCGCGCGCCGCGCTCTCGTAGAACGGCACGCCGTAGCTCCAGAAGCCGAGCCGCCCGTCGGTCAGCCCTTCGTATGCGGCGCTCAGGTCCGCGTGCCTCCAGAAGAGGCCGGGCGAGGTGTAGATGAAGGTCAGGAGGCCCCGGTCGGGGGTCTTCTGGTAGAGCGCCTGGATCTGGTTCGCCGTGCCGAGCAGGTTCTTCTCCACCAGCCCCGCCGCCCAGCTCGTGCTCCCGCCCGCCGTGGAGAAGTCCACCTGCGGGCGCGTGCTCCAGCCGTCCGCCGTAATCACCTCAAGCGCCAGCCGCCCGTCCACCCGCGCGGTGTCGAGCCGCACGTCGCGGAACACGCCGAGCGCGCGCAGCGCCCGCTCGCTCTCGACCACGCGCGCGGAGTCGTAGCGGTCCCCCGCCGCGAGGAGCAGCGTGCGGCGGATCACCCAGGGCCGCGTTCGCACGTGCAGGGCGTCGCCGAGCTGCGCCAGCAGCGGCAGTGGCTCGCCCGTCCGCTCGAAGATGTTGTGGTTGTCCACGACGATCGTGTCGATCGTCTGGGCCGCGAGCGGACCGGCGGCTCCCGCCGCCAGGACCAGCGCGACGCCGAGCGCCAGCGCCTTGTTCAGAACGAGGCCAGGCCCGTGACGAGGAGGCTGCGCGGTGCGCCCGCGTTCCGCTCCAGCACGTCCACGTACCTGGCCTGGAGCAGGTTCGACACCTTGACCTGCATGACCGCCCTGGAGAGCCGGAACGCCACCCGCGCGTCCACCACCGTGATGTCGCCGCGCGGGTCCGCGGGGTATGCCAGCACCGCCTCGAGCCGGGTGCGGTAGCGCACGTCCAGCCCCGCGAGCCCGCCCAGGACGTCGAGCGAGCCGGTGACGGTGTTCCGCGACCGGTAGGGCAGCCACTCGCCGGTGTCGAGGTCGTGCGCGTCGAGGAGCGTGTAGTTGAGGTCGAGGTCGACCAGGCGCGGCACCACGCTCAGCTTCGAGGAGGCGTCGAGCCCCGCGACCCGTGCCCGCTGCACGTTCTGGAACGAGATTGCGCCGAACTGGCCCGGCACCGCCGCCGGGCCGATCAGCCCGCGATACCACGACGAGAAGGCCGCCGCGTCGAGCCACACGCGGCCCAGGGACGCGGTCCCGCCCACCTCGCCTGACCACGCCGTTTCCCCGTGGAGCGAAGGGTTCGCTTCGATGCGGAACCCCTGCTGCACCGTCGAGACGAACTGCTCGATCGCGCTCGGCGCCCGGTACCCGCGCCCGATGGACGCGCGGAACGTAAACGGGCCCGGAGGCGTGAACGCCGCCGCGAGCTTCGGGTCGAACGCCTGCTCCGCCAGCCCCCCGTCCACGTGGTGCAGGTCGAGCCGCGCTCCCGCCGTCGCCTTCAGCGCCGGGCTCAGCGCGAACTCCTCCTGCGCGTAGGGCGCCGCGTCGGTGACCCGCTTGGGTCCGTAGTACGACGAGTTCACCGCCGTCTCCGCCAAGTCCAGGCCCGCCGTCACCGCGTGCTGCGACCCGGGGTTCAGCGACAGCCGGGCGTTCAGGCCGCCCCGCAGCGCCTCGTGCCAGTTGTGGCTGTCGTGCATGTGGTCCTTCACCGTCGTGAAGGTCACCGACGGCTCGAGCTCGAGCAGCGCCCGGCTCCCCGCGATGGCCGCGTACCGGCCGCCCGCCAGGATGTTGGACACCCGGTTCCAGTCGCCGACCGCCGAATCCGGCACCTGGTACGGCTGGGAGTCGGAGCGCCAGGAGTTGAACTGCCCCGAGCGCAGCATGGACCAGACGGCGTAGGCGTCCCACGGGTGCGCGGCGCCCGGCATCGACTCCACCTTCAGGCGCCCGAGCCAGCGCGAGGACTCCCCGTTCTGCTGGTAGCCGTCCGAAGTCTCCTGGCCGAGGGCGACCCGGAGCCCGACCGCGCCCAGCGCCTGCGAGTGCTGCAGGTTGAAGCCGGCGTAGTCGTGCGGCACGCCGGTGTAGCGGAACTCCGGCGGCACGTCGTACGCGCCGGCGAGCACCTGGACGACGTTGGCCGGCCGCGCGTCGATCGGTGTGGTGATGAGGTTCACCACGCCCCCCAGCGCCCCGCTGCCGTACAGCGCGGACTGCGAGCCCTTGACCACCTCGGCGCGGTCGAGGTCCAGCAGGGGAAGGTCTTCGAAGTCGATCTCTCCCCCGTCGCCCGTGAGCGCCGGATGGCCGTCGAGCAGCACGAGGACCCGGCTCCCGATCCCCTCGGACATGCCCGAGGACCCGCGCACGTCCACGGAGCCGTGGTTCATTTCGACGCCGGGGATGTACGGCAGCACGTCCGGCAGCTGGATCGGGTCGAACTTCTCCAGCTCCTCGTGCTCCAGGACGGCCACGGAGACGGGCGCCTCCGCGATCTCGCGCGTGCCGCCGCTGGCCGTGACGTCGATGCCGGGCAGCTGCAGCGCGACCTGCTCGAGCTCGATCACCACCTCCGCGGTCGCGCCGGCCCGCACGGACACGGAATCGTGGAGCCCCGGGGCATAGCCGACGGCGAGCACGCGCAGCGTATAGGCGCCGCGCTCGAGGCCGAGGATGCGGAACTCACCGTGCTGGTCGGTGGAGGTGGCGAGCGGCGTGCCGACCACGAGGACGTGGGCGCCCGCCACCGCGCTGTCGGTGGTGTGGTCCTTCACGACGCCGTGAATGCCGCCGTCACCGGCCGCGGGCGGCCCCTGCGCGGCGGCGGTTTCCGCCGTGCACAGGGCGACCAGCAGGGCGACGAGGCCGGCGCGGCTCATCGGGCTGTGGGTTTCTCTCGGGCTCCTACTGCTTGACCGCCGCGAACCCCACCGCCCCGGCCAGGGTGTTGGTTCCGGTGAAGGTGAAGACGGAGCCGGTGGTCGTGCCGGTCAGCGTGAACGTCCCGGTCGAGGACCCCTCCCCCAGCACCGACGTCTCGCTCATGCACCGGACGCCTGAGATGGCGTAGGTGCCGCTGTCCCCGATCGCGCCCGTAACCGGGATGGTCGCGTTGAACGCGTAGTTGCTCGTGTAGAACCGCAGCTGCCCGCTCGCCCCCTCCGTGGTGTCGATCGTGTTCGTCCCCAGCGTGTATGAGGCGAGCTTGTAGGTGCCGACCACACTGGGCGGCGTGCCCGACCCGCAGGTGCCGCTGCTGGTGGTATCGTTGCACGCCGTGAACGCGAGGGCCCCGGCGAGCAGGGCGCCGGAGGCGACATAGGATATCCTCAGACGCATATGCAGACCTCCGCTAGGGGTTCCTGCACGCTAGTTGCCCCTGCCGCGAGCGGCAAGGTAGTTTGGGCTGTTACCCCGCAACCGGAGTTTCGTATGCCGCTGGCGCAGCTCTTCCTCCCCGAATTCGACGCCGAGATGATCTCCACCCGCTGCCTCCTCGAGTGCGTGCCCGACGGCAAGAGCACCTGGCAGCCGCACGAGAAGTCCATGTCCCTGGGCCGCCTGGCCGCGCACGTCGCCCAGCTGGCGGGGCGCGCGGAGGCCGTGTTCGCGCACGACGAATGGGACCCGCGGCCGCCGGGCTCTGCTGTGCAACCGCTGGTCCTGGATTCCCGCGCCCAGCTCCTCGAGCTGTTCGAGGAGGGCAGGCAGCGGGCGCGAGCGGCGCTGGCCGGGACCTCCGACGCCGACTTCGGCAAGAGCTGGACGATGAAGCGCGGCGGCACGCCGATGTACACCGGCGCGCGGCTCGACGCCTACCGGAGGATCGCCATGAACCACCTGGTCCATCACCGCGCGCAGCTCGGCGTGTATCTCCGCCTGCTGGGCGTGGCGATCCCCGGGATGTACGGCCCGTCGGCCGACGATCTCGCGAAGTCCAGGTAGGAGGCTCCCGACATGGAACAGCGCGCACTCGGCTCGCAGGGGCTCGTCGTCCCCGCCCTCGGCCTGGGCTGCATGGGGATGTCCGACTTCTACGCCGGCCGCGACGACCAGGAATCCATCGCGACGATCCACCGCGCCATCGAGCTGGGGATCAACTACCTCGACACGGCGGACGTGTACGGACCGTTCACCAACGAGGAGCTGGTGGGCCGCGCCATCAAGGGGCGCCGCCGCGAGGTGATCCTCGCCACCAAGTTCGGCAACGTGCGCGGGGCCGACGGCTCGTGGCGCGGCGTCAACGGGCGTCCCGAGTACGTGAAGGCGGCGTGCGACGCCTCGCTCAAGCGGCTGGGCGTCGAGTACGTGGACCTCTACCAGCAGCACCGCGTGGACAAGTCCGTGCCGATCGAGGAGACCGTGGGCGCGATGGCGGAGCTGGTCCGGGCGGGCAAGGTGCGCTACCTCGGGCTCTCCGAGGCGGGTCCCGCCTCGATCCGCAGGGCGCACGCGACCCATCCGATCACGTCGGTCCAGTCGGAGTACTCGCTCTGGACGCGCGACATGGAGGCAGAGGTGCTCCCCACCTGCCGCTCCCTCGGCATCGGGTTCGTGGCCTACAGCCCGCTCGGGCGCGGGTTCCTCACCGGGCGCTTCCGGAAGCCCGGTGACCTCGCCGCCGACGACTACCGGCACGAGCATCCGCGGTTCACGCCCGGGAACTTCGAGAAGAACCTGCTTCTCCTGGAGCGCGTGGAGCGGATCGCGCGCGAGAAGCAGTGCACGCCGGGGCAGCTCGCCCTGGCCTGGCTCCTGGCGCGCGGACGCGACATCGTGCCGATCCCCGGCACCAAGCGGCGCAAGTACCTCGAGGAGAACGCGGGCGCGGTGGCGATCGCGCTCACGACGGAGGAGATCGCGCGGCTCGACGCCGCGGCGCCCGTGGGCGGGGCCGCGGGCCCCCGCTACCCCGAGCGCGCGATGGCCGCCGTCAAGGACGCCTGAGCCGCCCCATCCAGGGAGAGAGCGGCGGCCTGGAGGCCTGGAGACCAAGCGCAAGTGATTGCGGTGCAACGCCTTGCGCATTTCAGCCTGACCGTCCGATATAGATACTACACCTCCCGGCGGATGGTCCCGCCGCTCGAGCCAAGCGATCTTGGCTGTGCACAGGCACCATGGTCCGGCGTGCGGCCAGGCGCTCCTGCCAGCGGTTCCCTTGGCGTGGACACGCTGCGGGTATGGCCGACACGCCGGACCTGTGTCTTCTGCCTGTCGCCCGCCCTGCGAGTTCCGTATGCTATCTCCCGTGCCGGCCCAGCCCGCGATAGTCGTGCGCACCGCTGATTCGCCGGATCCCTCGCGCAGGCGCATCGAGCGGATCGCGGCGGTCGGGCGGCTGGTGTTCATCACCTTCACGCTCCTCGCGCTGTCGTTCGATCCGAGCCAGCCGCGCCGGTACGCCAGCCTGACCTATGCGCTGGTGATGGGTTACCTGGCCTACTCCGGGATGGTCGCGGCGTTCACCTACTGGCGGACGCCCGGCCCGCGGATCGCTGTGGCGACGCACGTGCTGGACCTCCTGGCCGTCACGGTTTTCATGTACCTCACCGAGTGGACGACCAGCCCCTTCTTCGTCTACTACACGTTCGCCCTCGTGGTGGCGACGATGCGGTGGCAATGGCGCGGCGTGCTGTGGACGGCCGTCTTCGCCATCGGCGCGTTCAACGCGCTCGGCCTCTACGCGGCCCGCGGACTCCACGATCCGGCGTTCGAGCTGAACCGGTTCATCATCCGCAACTTCTATCTGCTCGTGACGTCGACGCTGCTGGGGTACCTCGGCTATTTCGAGTCCGAGCTGCGCTCCGAGCTGGGGCGCCGGACCAAGAAGGCGGCCGCCGACGAGGAGCGGATGCGCCTGGCGCGGGACCTGCACGACGGCGTGCTGCAGACCCTCACGGGCACCGCGCTGCAGCTCCAGACGGCAGAGCGCCTGCTCGACCGCGACGCCGTGCAGGCGCGCGCCGTGCTCAGCGCCGTGCAGCACACGATCGCGGACGAACAGCGCGATCTGCGCTTCTTCATCCAGGAGCTGAAGCCGGGGCAGATCGGCGTCCTGGACGAGGTGGGCTCGCTCGCGCCCGCGCTCCTCGAGCTCGGACGCAGGCTCGAGAGCGTGTGGGGCGTCCGACTCCGGCTGCCGGAGGCGTCGCCCCGGCTCCCGGCATCCGAGCTGCTGCCGCCGGAGATCTACCGGATCGTGCAGGAGGCGGCCGTCAACGCGGCGCGCCACGGCCAGGCGACGGAGGTCACCGTTTCGTTCGGGGTCGAGGACGGCCGGCTGGCCATCGCGATCGCCGACAACGGCCACGGCTTCCCGTTCCGCGGGCGCGTGGACCACGCTGCCCTGGCGGCGGCGCGCCGGGGGCCGCGCAACCTCCGCGAGCGCGTCGTGGCGCTCCGCGGCACGATGGACATCGAGTCCGACGCGACGGGGAGCCGTCTCTACATCCGGCTGCCGGTGCCGCCGGCGGGGGCGTAGCGTGGCGATCCGGATCCTGCTGGCCGACGATCATCCCATCGTGCTCGACGGGCTGGAGGCGCTGTTCCGCCTGGAGAGCGACTTCGCGGTCGTGGGGCGCTGTCTCTCGGGGGACGAAGTGCTGCCCGCGGTCCGCCGGCAAAACCCCGACCTCCTCCTGCTCGACATCCGGATGCCGGGGATGGACGGGATGGAGGTGCTGCGCGCGCTGCACCGCGAGCGCCTCGCCACGCGCGTCGTGCTCCTGGCGGCGGCGTTCGAGGACGACCAGGTGGTCGAGGCCCTGCGGCTCGGCGTCCGCGGGATGGTGCTGAAGGAGCTGGCGCCGCCGCTGCTGATCGAGTGCGTGCGGCGGGTGCACGCCGGCGGCCAGTGGATCGAGCAGCAGGCGTCGGGGCGCGCCCTCGAGTCGCTGATCCGCCGGGATACGGCCGAGAAGGAGGCGGGGCGCGAGCTGACCCCACGCGAGATCGAGCTGGTGCGCCTCGCCGCGTCGGGGCTGCGGAACCGGGAGATGTCGCGGCGGCTCGAGATCAGCGAGGGCACCGTGAAGATGCACTTGCACAACGTCTACCGGAAACTGAAGCTGGAGAACCGGGTCGCGCTCGCGAACTACGCGCGCCAGAAGGGGCTGCTCTGACCGTTGCGTCCCTCCCCCGTTTCCCGGATACTCCTGGCATGCCGGAGCCGGCGACGACCCCGCCGCTGATCGCTCGCGCCGAGACGCAGCGCGAGCGGACGGCGATCGTCGCGCCGGAGGGCACGTTCACCTACGGCGACCTGCTGGACGCCTCGGCGCGGGTTGCCGCGTCGCTGCTGGCGGGTCGCGCCGACCTCGGCGAGACGCGCGTCGCCTTCCTCGTGCCGCCCGGCTTCCAGCACGTCGCGATCCAGTGGGGCATCTGGCGCGCCGGCGGCGTCGCCGTGCCGCTGGGCGTCGCGTATCCCCCGCCGGAGCTGGAGCACGTCGTGCACGACGCGGGCGCCGAGATCGTGGTCGGCGCTTCCGAGGCGGCCACGGTGCTGCGACCGATCGCTTCGGCCGCCCGGGTGCGCTACCTGCCGACGCTCGAAGTGCTGGCGGCGCGGCGCCTCTCCCCGACCGGCGCCCGCTTCTCGGCGATGATGGGCGCGAGCAGCGGCGCCCTGCCCGAGGTCGCCGAGTCGCGCCGGGCGATGATCGTCTACACCAGCGGCACCGCCGGGCGGCCGAAGGGCGTCGTCACCACCCACGCCAATCTCCGCGCCCAGATCGCCTCGCTGGTCGAGGCGTGGGAGTGGAGCGCGGACGACCGCGTCCTCCTCGTCCTGCCCTTGAGCCACGTGCACGGGATCGTCAACGTCGTCGCCTCGGCGCTCTGGTCGGGGGGCGTGTGCGAGATCCTGCCGCAGTTCGACGCGGAGCGCACCTGGGAGATCGTCGCCACGGGACGCGTCACCCTCTTCATGGCCGTGCCCACGATCTACGGCCGGCTCATCGCGGCGTGGGACGCGGCGAGCACCGAGCGGCGGCAGGCGATGGGCGACGGGTGCCGGAAGATCCGTCTGATGGTCTCCGGCTCGTCCGCGCTCCCGGCTCCGACCTTCGCGCGGTGGCGCGAGATCACCGGGCACGCGCTCCTCGAGCGCTACGGCATGACGGAGTTCGGGATGGCGCTCTCCAACCCGCTCCACGGGGAGCGGCGGCCGGGCAGCGTCGGGGGGCCGCTCCCCGGCGTCGAGGTGCGGCTCGTGGCCGACGGCGGCGCTCCCGCGCAGGTGGGCGAGCTGGGGGAGCTCGAGGTCCGGGGGCCGGGCGTGTTCCTCGAGTATTGGGGCAAGCCGGAGGCGACCCGCGCCGCGTTCCGCGACGGCTGGTTCCGGACCGGCGACACCGCGGTGCTCGAGGACGGCCGCTACCGGATCCTCGGACGGACCTCGTCCGACATCATCAAGTCGGGCGGCTACAAGATCTCGGCGCTGGAGATCGAGGACGTCCTGCGGACGCATCCGGCCATCGCCGACTGCGCGGTGGTGGGGGTGGCGCACGGCGACTGGGGCGAGAAGATCTGCGCGGTCGCGGAGCTGCTGCCCGGCCGGCTCCTCGGCCTCGAGGAGCTGCGCGCCTGGGCAAAGGACCGTCTCGCGCCCCACAAGATCCCGAAGGACCTGCAGTGCCTCCCCGCCCTCCCGCGCAACGCGATGGGGAAGGTCGTGAAGGCGGAGATCGCGAAGCTCTTCTAGTTCCGCAGCACCGGCAGGACGACGCGCGACGCGAGGCCCGCCGAACGGTAGACCCGCTGCGTCGTCGCCCGGAAATCGCCGTCCTTCGCCAGGAAGATGTTCTCGAACACCCCCGGATTCCGGTCGATCATCGGGAACCAGGTGCTCTGCACCTGCACCATCAGCCGATGCCCCGCGCGGAAGGTGTGATACACGTCGTTCATCCGGAACCGCACCTCGGCCGGCACGCCCGGGCGGAAGGGCACCGGGTGCGACGGATGCTCCGCGTCGTCGCGGTACTTCCCGCGCACCACGTCGCCGCGGATCAGCATCTCGTACCCGCCGAGTTGCGCGGCGCGGCCGGGGCGCCCATACGCGAACTGCGCGCCGCCCCCGGAGTTGTCGGGGAAGACGTCCACGACCTTCACGATGAAGTCCTGGTCGGTCCCCGTCGTCGAGACCTGGAGGTCCACGTCGATCGGCCCCGCCACCGTGAGGCCGGAGTCGAGCGGCGCCGTCTGGTAGACCAGCACGTCGGGCCGGCGCGCGGCGAACCGCTGGTCCCCCAGCATGAACGCCGGGTCGTACCACTGCGTGATCTCGTCCGTGTAGGGCACCGGCTTGGCGGGATCCGACACGTATTCGTCGAACGCGCTGCCTCCGGCCCGCGCCGCCGGCGGCGTCATCGAGAGCCGGCCGCTGTCCGCCAGGTAGACGCTCGTCGGCACCGCGTCCGGCGGCGGCCACTTGTCCACGAAGTGCCAAGCATCGCGCCCTGTTTCGAACACCGCTGCACCGAACCGGCGCGGCGCCGGCTGGTTGTCGAGCAGGTAGTAGTTGAAGAACGGGATCTCGATGCTGTCCGCGTAGAACGTCGTCGTCGCCATCCCCCAGCCGATCGGGCCGAGCGAGTCGCCGACCGGCGTGTTCCACTGCCCGTGGTACCACGGCCCCATCACCAGCCGGTTCTCGGCGCCGGGGCTCTGCGCCTCGACCGCGGCGTAGGCGTGCAGCGCGCCCCACAGGTTCTCCGTGTCGAACCAGCCGCCGACCCAGAGCACCGCGGGCTTGACGTCGTGCAGGTGCGGCCGGCCGCTCCGCGCCGCCCAGAACGCGTCCCACATCGGGTGCGCCACGATCGAATCCCAGAACGCGACGCTGTCGTGATAGAGCATCCGGTTGATGTTGGGCAGCGCCCCCAAGCTGAGGGCGTAGGCGTACCCGTCCGGCGTCGTCGGCCCGGCGAAGTTCTGGCGCCCGCTCGTCGGGTGGGGCCGCGGCCGCCCGAAGAAGTTGAAGAAGAACGAGTGCGCCAGGAGCAGCGCGCCGTGGTGGAAGAAGTCGTCGCCCCCCATCCACTCCGTCACCGGCGCCTGCGGCGAGGCCACCTTCAGCGCCGGGTGCCCCGACAGCGCCGCCATCTCGGCGTAGAAGCCGGGGTACGACGTGCCGCGCACGCCGACGCGCCCGTTGTTGTGCGGGACGTTCTTGATCAGCCAGTCGATCGTGTCGTACGTGTCCGAGGGCTCGTCCACGTCCCGGTTCGACGTCTTGTGCTCGATCACCGGGCGCACGTCCACGAACTCGCCTTCGCTCATCCAGCAGCCGCGCACGTCCTGGCCGACCAGGATGAAGTTCTCGCGGGCGTACTTGGTCGTGATCGGATCGAGCCGCGCGGGGAACGAGTCGGGCCCGTACGGGAAGTTGGCGTACGGCGTCCGCACCATCACGAACGGGTGCGGCTGCGTCGTGTCCTTCGGGACGAAGATGCGCGTATACAGGCGCACCCCGTCCCGCATCGGGATCATGATCTCGAGCTTCGTGTAGTGCGCGCGGTAGTCGAAGGGCTCCTGCGCCACCAAACTCGAAGGCAGGGCGATAAGTAGTAGGGCGAAGATCGCGTGTCTCATGGGACCCCAATGTAGGACCGGGGTGGGAAGTGTCCAGTAGTGTGCAGACGCGCAGACGCGGCAGTGGTATGCAGCAGCAAGGGGACAGCCTGGCGCCAGGCTGCCCCCTTGTCACTTGGTACCACTGCGCGTCTGCCGCGTCTTGACACTACTGCGAACTGATGACTGTTCCCTCAGTAGTTGAGCCAGTAACTGACTTTCACGAGGAACGTGTTCATCGGGTGCAGCGCGAACAGGTCGCGCATGTCGGTCTGGAAGTCGCCGTTCCCCTCCTGGCCGACCACGCCCTGGCGCCCCTGGTTCCAGACCAGGAACAGCGTCGAGCCGGGCTTGTACTCCCACCGGAACACCACGTTCGAGGCGAACTGCTTGTAGTTGAAGCCGCCCGGGTGGCTCGTGACCGCCGTGTCGCCGTAGGCGGCGAAGCGCTGGTCGTAGGCGTCCGCCCGGGGCGTCGCGCTCAGCTCGCGGACGTTGGTATACGTTCCCTTCGAGTCGAACGGCTGCGCGTAGACCTGGAACGACATGTTCGGCGAGATCGTGTAGTTGAGCCGCACCACGACCCCCACCGTCGTCTGGTCCAGGTGCGCGAAGGTGTAGTGCCACGCCCCGGTGGTATCCGTGTAGTTGCCGTACCACTGCGCGTCGGAGCGGTTCCTGGTCCAGTTGAGCGACAGGACCGAGGAGAACCGGCTCGACATCCGGAAGTCCAGCTCGGGGCTCAGGTTGATCGAGTGCGAGCGCCCGCCGTCGCCGCGCCAGTAGTTCACCCACAGGTACGGCACCAGCGGGTGGCGGTCGTCGCCCTGGATGCCGAACCACGGCGCGAGGTACGCGTCCTGCCGCACCGCCGGCCCGCCGCGCGCGCACCGGTCGCAGAAGGTCGAGCCCAGCTGCCCGTACGTGCCGCCCGCGTGGATCCACCAGGCGTTCCGGAACTGGACGTGCAGGTTCGTGTTGTACGCCGCCTCCAGCGGGAGGCCGTTCGTCGTCCAGTACTGCCACCAGTTCATGTTCCACTGGAACGAGTTGTAGAGCGTGCGCTGGTGCCGGTCGAAGTACCCGGCCCAGGTCGCCCAGGTCTGCTGGTCGGCGCGCTGCAGGTAGCCGGCGTCGTTGATCTCGAAGCCGGCGGAGCGGCGCATGTACGCCGACTCGAACAGCAGGTGCTGGCCGCCGTACTTGGCGAAGTGCAGCTCCTCGGCGTCGCCGGAGAGCGAGGTGCGCGTGGTGTCGAGGGACAGGGCGCCGTCGGGCCGCTGGTAGTAGTGCACGGCGTCTTCCTGCGTGGCCGCGATGGACTGCCGGCTGCCCGCGATGCGGCTCATGTCCACCGACCCCGAGATCTGGAAGTTGTCGTTCCAGAACCGGTGCATGAAGTCTGCTGCGCCCGCATATGCGCTCTGGTGCAGATACGGCGACGAGAAGGCGTCGTTGCTCCGGTTCACGCCGGTGAACATCAGCCCGATGTTGCTCTTGCCCTGGCGCAGGTCCTGCCGGAGGCGCAGCGCGGAGAAGTTCGTGGCCGGCTCGATCGTCGTGTCGCCCCGCAGCGTCGCCTGCTGGGTGACGGCGTCCATGAAGCCCAGCGTCAGGCCGTTCGCCAGCCGCCCGGTCAGCTTCGCCGCGCCCAGGATCGTCGTCGGCTGCTGCGGCGTCGTGTCGCCGTAGGTGCCCGCCAGCTCCGGCGTGCGCCCGATGCGCCGGCTGTAGAACAGCTGCTCGTTGTTGCAGTTGACCTGGCTGCAGTCCACCTGGAACTGGAACAGCCCGCGGCCCGCCACGAAGAACGGCCGCCGCTCGTCGAAGAAGCTCTCGTACGCCGTCAGGTTGAGGACGGCGGGGTCCGCCTCCACCTGGCCGAAGTCCGGGTCGAACGTCGCATCGAGCGTGAGGTTCGACGCGACCCGGTACTTGAGGTCGCCGCCGAGCGTGACGTCGGAGCCCCGCGTGAACGCGTTGTTCCGGATCTCGGAGGCGTTCTTCGTCACCAGGTAGGGTGCGGCCTCGAGCCGGCGCGGCGCCTCCAGGCCGTCGAGGCCGGCCACGTGCCCGAACTGGGAGACGAAGCCGTTCTTCGATTGCCGGATCAGCGGCCAGCTGTACCGCTCGCTGTAACGGTAGAGGTCGCGCAGGATCGTGATGCCGAAGGTGTGCTCGCTGTCGGCGCTGTAGCGCATCTGGGACAGCGGGATCCGGTATTCGGCCGTCCAGCCAAGGGAGTCGATGCGGGTCGAGACGTCCCACACCGCGTCCCACGCCCCGTCCTCGTTCCCGTCGTCGTAGATGGCCTGGTCGATCTTCACGCCGGCGGCGTTGACGCCGAATTCGTAGCCGGAGCGGTGGTCGTGGTAGGAGTCCACCATGACCCAGATCATGTCGGAGGCGGTCCAGGTGTCGCGGCGCGCCAGGATCTTGACGATGCTGTCGGGGTGCGGGTCGAAGGCGCGCACGAACACGTACAGGTACGACGCGTCGTACGCGATCTTCGCCTCGGTCTTGAACCGCGGCTCGGCGTCCTCGGTCGGCCGCCACTCGCGGAAGGCGGTGATCGGCGTGGCCGTCGCCCACACCGCGTCGTCGTCCTTCCCGTCGATGACCGGCGGGAGCGCCGCCCGGACCGCCCGCGCCAGGTTGGCCGTGGCGTCGTGGGGGTGGTTCGGCGTCGGGGGCGTCGCCATCGCCATCTGGGGGCCCTGGAGCAGGGCCGCGAGCGCCAGCACGGGGAGCATGGTCAGACCCGGTGGAGGTGTCGGTGGTGCCGCCTCGGTCTCTTACTACGCTAGTAGTTGGACACCGGATTCAACGGGATGGTTTGCTTGAAGGCAGGGGGTAGGGGCTAGGGGTTAGGGGTCACGTCGAGTCCCCCCGGGGGGACGGTGACCAACCGCGCGGACACGGCGTCGCCTTGCGGCCCGGCGCGAAAGGTGGTCTAATCGCCCACATGAAACGGCGCACCTTTCTCCAGGCCGGGGCCGCGGGCCTCGGCGCGATGGCGTTCGCTCCCCTCCCGTTCGGCGCTCCGGCCGGGAGCGGCCTCTGGGCCACCTCGGTCCTTCCCGGCGGGGGCGGGGCGCTCCACGATCCGCGGATGGCGTGGTGGCGCGAGGCGCGGTTCGGGATGTTCATCCACTGGGGGCTCTACTCGATCCTCGCGGGCGAGTGGATGGGCCGGACCGACCACGCCGAGTGGATCCGGAACACGGCGCACATCCCCCTGGCCGAGTACCATAAGCTGGTGGGACGGTTCAACCCGACCCTGTTCGACGCCGACCACTGGGTGGGGATGGCGAAGGACGCCGGGATGAAGTACGTGACGATCACGTCGAAGCATCACGACGGCTTCTGCCTCTTCGACAACCGGCTCACGTCGTTCTGCATCCGCTCGACGCCCTACAAGCACGACATCATGAAACTGATGGCGGACGCGTGCCGGCGCGCGGGGCTCAGGCAGTGCTGGTACCACTCGATCATGGACTGGCACCATCCCGACTATCTGCCGCGGCGCGACTGGGAGGCGGCCACGCGGGCGGTGGACGGCGCGCGCTACAGCCGCTTCGTGCAGTACCTGCACGGGTGCGTGGAGCAGCTGCTCCGGAACTACGGCGACATCGGCGTGATGTGGTTCGACGGGCAGTGGGAGCAGACCTGGACGCACGAGCTGGGGCGGGCGCTGTACGCCAGGTGCCTGGCGCTGCAGCCCTCGGTGATCGTGAACAACCGGTGCGAGGGGTGGTCGCAGACGCCGATCACCGATCCGCTGGGCGACTTCCGGACGCCGGAGCAGGAAGTGCCCGCGACGGGGTGGCCGGGCGTGGACTGGGAGTCGTGCATCACGATGAACGACAACTGGGGCTACAACTCGCACGACCATAACTTCAAGTCGGTGCCGCAGCTGATCGGCCTGCTGGTCGAGACGGCGTCCAAGGGCGGGAACCTGCTGCTCAACATCGGGCCCAGGGCGGACGGGACCTTCCCCGACGAAAGTGTGGAGCGGCTGGCGGCCATCGGGCGCTGGATGCGGGTCAACGGCGAGGCGATCTACGGAACGACGGCGTCCCTCTTCTCCGGCGCCCCGTTCCGCTCGACGACCAGGGGGAACCGGCTCTACGTGTTCGTGACCGACTGGTCGCCCGACACGCTCTCGCTGCCCGGATTGAGGACGATGCCCCGGTCGGCGACCCTGCTGGCCGATCCCGGGCGGCATCCGGCCGTGGTGGCCAGCGGGCCGGGCCCCATTTCCCTCGCTTTCCTGGGCCCGATGCCGGATCCGGTCTGCTCCGTCATCGCGCTCGACTTCGAACGCGCGCCGGAGGTGGGCGCGTAGGGGAGGCCGTCATGCGTCGCTTACTCGCGATCGCCGTGCCCGCCGTGCTCGTCGCAGGTTGCGCCACGTCACGGCCGTTCGACCGCTCCACCGAGCCCGGCGCCGTGCCGACCCGGACCTCCACCGCCGGCGCCGTGATCCTCACGCGGCAGGCCCTGAGCATCGATCCCGGCCGCACCGTGCTGGACGCGATCCGGCAGGTCATGCCGCAGGCGCAGGTCACGGGGTGGTCGCCGCCGCCGGACGACTGCCCGCACCTGCAGCTCCGCGGCAGGGACAGCATCACGGGCAGCTCGGATCCGGACGTGTACGTGGACGGGACGCACACGCCCGACACCTGTCCCCTCGTCACCATGCAGGCGGTCGAGACGAGCCGCGTCGAGGTGTACCCCTTCGGCGTCACCACACGCCCGGGGTACCCCGCGAGCCCGCACGGCCTGATCCTGATCTTCGTCGCCCGCGCGGACAGCGCCTGAGCGCGCCGCCGCCGCCACGCACGAGGGGCCGCCGGCTGACGCCGGCGGCCCCTCTCGCTTGGCACGGTATGCAGCCGGCGGCTAGTGCCGGCCCGTGAACCAGAGCGGCTTCGTCAGGTCGAGATAGCTCGAGAACCCCTGCCGCGCGACCGCCGCGTCCACGTTGGTCTGGTTCAGGACCTCCTCCTGGTCGTTGTACGGCAGCCGCTCGGGAATCTTCGTGAGCGTCGCGTTGGGCCCCGGCACGAACGTCGGCACACCGGTGCGGCGCACCTCGGTCCACGCCTCCAGCCCCTGCAGGAACAGCGACGCCCACTTCTGATACGCGATCTGCGTCAGAGCCGTCCCGGCGTTGTAGACCACCCGCGGATCGGCGAGGTAGACGGCGATCGCGGAGTCGCTGATCCCGTACTCCTGCATGGACGCCGTGATGGCGGCGTTGTAGAGCGTCGCCGGCGTGCCGGTGATCCAGCCGCGCTGCGCGGCCTCGGCCTCGAGGAACAGCACCTCGGAATAGGTCAACAGCTCGAGCGGCGCCGCGGGCGTCTCGCGCCACATCGCGCCGATCCGCGAGATCGAGCTGATGGGCGGGCCGGCGCCGTCGTTCAGGCCGTTCGGCAGCCCTTCGTACTTGGGCACGGCATCATGGTTGAGCTGCGCGTAGAAGGGCAGCCGTGGATCGTTCCACGACAGCATCGAGTCCACCAGCGTCTTGCTCAGGCCGTAATCGTCCCGGACATCCAGGTGCACGTTGGTGTAGACCGGGTTCTGGTTCGGGGACGTCCCGAGGTACATGAGCTGCGCGTTGTCGGAGTTGTCCGTGAACACGCCCGCGGCCAGAGCGGCCTGGGCCATGGCCTTCCCCGTCGCCGCGTCCACGCTCGTGAGGTGCAGGGCGAGCCTCAGGCGCAGCGAATTGGCGAACTTCTTCCATTCGGTCATGTCGCCGTTGTACATCAGGTCGCCCGTCGAGAAGCCGATGTCCGCGGGGGCGATCTCCGAGTTCGCCGTCGCGAGGTCAGCGAACAGGCCGGTGTAGATCTGCTGCTGGGTGTCGTACGCCGGCGTCAGGTTGGTGTCGCCCTTCAGCGCCTCGGAATAGGGGAGGTCCCCCATCGCGTCGGTCAGCTGGCTGAAGATGTACGACTTCATGATCCGGCCCACCGCCGACCAGTTCGGAGTCTTGCTGGCGTCGCCCTGGACGATCATGCGCTGGCAGTCCTCGAGCGCGCCGCTGTAGAAGCCCCACCCGCCGTCCGTGCCGGGGCGGATGATGTACTTGTCCTCGTCCCGGTACTGCAGCTCCGCGTAGTACTGCACCCACAGGCCCCCGCCGCGGATGTCCACGTTGTTGTTCGGCCCGTCGAACCCCGCCACCGTGGACTGGATCACCTGCGACAGCGTGGACGGGGGCGGCACGCTCACCGGCCCGTTGGGGTTGGTGTTGATGTTGGTCAGGTCCTTGTTGCACGCCGTGGCACCCACGAACAGGGCGGCGGCGATGAGGCTCAGCGTCCGCTTGTTCATTGTCGCGCTCCTCGCTCGCAGAGTGGTCACGGCCGGAGAGTGATGGTGAAGCCGACGCTCTTCGCCGTCGGCAGCTGCCCTTGTTCGACGCCCTGGACGTTGCCCGTGTCGAATTCGGTCTCGGGGTCGAGCGTCTTCTGATGCGTCCAGATCGCCAGGTTGTGGCCGACCAGGGCGATGGTCGCGCCCCCGAAGCCGATCATGTGCGCGTACCGCGGGGGAACATCGTACGCCAGGCGGAGCTCACGCAGCTTCATATAGGACGCATCCACCATCCCGTTCTCGTTCGCGTAGAACGTGTTGTGCCAGTAGTCCTGGGCCAGCACGTGCGTCGTGTCGGGCTTGCCGTTCTGGTAGACCGCGTTCGGCACGACGATGCCGGGGCTGTTCCAGTCCTGCTCGCGTCCGTACACCGTGGCCGCGAGCACGCCCGAGTAGTCGCCGAACCACTTCGTCACCGAGTAGATCTGGCCGCCCACCTGGCCGCCGATCGTGAAGCTCAGGCTGAAGTTCTTGTAGGTGAACGTGTTGGTGAGGCCGCCGATCCAGTCGGGGTTGTAGTTGCCGAGCACCTGCTGCGTCGCGTCGCCGATCGGCAGGCCGCTGGCGGAATCCACGACGACGTGCCCCGCCGCGTCTCTCTGCCACTTCGTGCCGACGAGGTTGCCGTACGGCTGCCCGACGTCGGCAGTGACGTTCACTTCCCAGTAGTTGCCGACCACGATGCGCTGCACGCCGCCATAGAGCGATACGACCTTGTTGGTGTTCTTCGACCAGTTGGCCACGAGCGTCCAGCTGAAGTCGCGCGTCTTGATCGGGATCGTGTTGAGCTGCAGCTCGAGCCCGCGGTTCCGCAGGTCGCCCGAGTTCACGACGGCCTGGGTGTAGCCCGACGTCTGCGAGGTGGACACCGGGAGGATCTGGTTGCTCGTGGACTTCTGGTACACCGTCGCGTTGAACGTGAGGCGGTCGTTCCAGAATCCCAGGTCCACGCCGGCCTCCTGGCCGGTCGTCTGCTCGGGCTTGAGCGAGGCGTTCAGCAGCTCGTCCGCCGCGGCGAACGTCGGCTGGCCGGCCCACGGCGTCCCGGAGCCGTACACGGCGGCGAGCCGATACGGATCGGTGTCGTTGCCCACCCGGGTCCAGCTCGCGCGCACCTTGCCGTAGCTCAGCACGTCGCTCTTCAGCCCGAGGGCCTCGGTGAACAGCAGCGCGGCGCTGGCCGAGGGGTAGAAGAAGGAGTTCCCGTTCGCCGGCAGCACGGACGACCAGTCGTTGCGGCCGGTGACGTCCACGGTGAACCAGTGCCGCCAGTCGAGCGTGGCCGTGCCGTACAGCGAGTTGACCTTCTTGTGGGTCTCGTAGAGGGACACGGTCGGCTGGCCGGCGGAGTTCTGCAGCGTGTAGACGCCGGGGATCACGAGCTGGGTGACGGTCCCGGTGTTGCTGTTGAAGTCCGTGACCCGCGCATTCCCGCCCGCGCTCGCCGTGAGCGTGAGGCCCCTGAAGATGGGCCGGTCCGACGCCGTGACGAGGAAGTCCGTATTGGTCTCGCTGTGGGTCTCCCCGACGTCTTCGAAGCCGCCCAGCGGATCGGGCGAGATGTCGTTGACCGGGTAGTTCACCCGGAAATGGTTCTGATACCAGTCACGCGCGGTGCGCCCGGTGATGCTGAGCCAGTCCCAGGGCTTGAAGGTGGCGCTGACGTGCCCGATCCCCCGGTCCCGGGCGAAGGTGTTCTGCTTGACCTGCGCCATCCAGTACACGTTGGCGTGGTAGCTGTAGTTCCAGCTGTAGGGGATCGGCGCGGCGGTATTGAGGCTCGGGTTCCCCGCCAGGATCTGCTGCGTGAGCGGGTCGTTGGGGTTGCGATACAGGTTCTGCTGCAGGATCCGCGTATCCACCTGGCGCCCGAACCAGATGAAGCCCTGCATCGGGTCGGTCTCTTCGTACTGCTGCGCCGGCCAGTCCTGCATGCCGTCGTTGGTGTAGTTGATGGACGCCTCGGCGCTCCACCGGTCCGACAGCTGCGCCCCGCCGGTCAGTGTGAGGGCGGTGCGCGTGTTCGTGTTGCTGGGGTACATGCCCGACATGTTGGTGCGGCCCAGGGAGAGCCGTACGTTGGTGTTCTCCGTGGCGCGCGAGATGGCGATGTTCGACTGGATGGTGTTCCCGGTGTTCCAGAAATCCCGGACGTTGTTCGGGTGCGCCACCCACGGGCCCGCGCCGAAGAACTGCTCGCACGGCTGGGTCTTGTCGTAGTTCGTGGTGCCGAAGGGCGTGCCGGGGACCATGACGCACCCCGTGGTGCGGCCGTCCAGCTTCGGCCCCCAGCTCTCGTCGGCTTCGTCGTTGACGCCGCCGCCGTTCCCGTCCACGAACTTGAACTCGCCATAAAAGCCCTGGCCGTACTGGTTCTGGTAGTCCGGCAGGCGCAGCGGCGTCTCGTAGGTCGAGCTGAACGACGCCGAGACCCCGAAGGTGCCCTCGGGGGCGCCGCGGCCGTTCTTGGTGGTGATGACGATGGCGCCGTTGGCCGCGCGCGAGCCGTACAGCGCCGCCGCGTTCGGGCCCTTGAGGACCGTGTAGGACGCGATGTCGTTGGCGTTGATGTCGGCGGCCGCGTTGCCGACGTCATAGCCGGCCATCGAGCCCCCGTTGCTGTAGCCATTGACCGAGGCCGCGGAGTTGTCGATCGGTACCCCGTCCACCACGATCAGCGGCTGGTTCTCGCCGAGGATCGAGGTCGCGCCGCGGATGACCATGCGCGAGGCGCCGAAGGGGCTGCTCGAGCTCGTCACCTGGAGTCCGGAGATCTGGCTCTCCAGATCGGAGAGGGCGTTGGTCGTGGGCACGTCCGAGATCTGGTCGCCCTGGATCTCTTGGATCGACTGGCCGATCGAGCCCACGGGCTTCTCGATCCCCAGCGCCGTGGTGACGATCTCCTGCAGCTCGATCGCCTGGGCCGCCATCCTGAGGTCGACGATCGGGGCCACCGCGACCACCACGGGCCGGTAGCCGATGCGGGCGAACCGGAGGTTGTCCCGCCCCGGCGGCACCATCAGACGGTAGTGGCCGCTCGCGTCGGTGATGGCGCGCAGGCGCGTCCCCGGGACGCTGACCTGCACGTCGGCGAGGGGAGTGAGCGTGGCGGAGTCGGAGACCTGCCCGGTCACGGGGGTGGGCTGCTGCGCGACCGCCGGGACGGCGGAGAGCGCGGTGAGCAAGAGACCGAGCGCCAGACCGTAGCGAGGCTTCATGAGCCCTCCTGTGGCCCGGACGCAGCAATCGTCGCGCTGACGACACGTGGCGCCGCCGCACCGGGCTTCCGGGTTGTGTGAGAAGGCGACGTGGTCTCGACGGCTCTTGCGTGCATCGCGGTGCGCCAGGGCGCATTTGCGGGGTCGCAGTCCCCCGCAACCGGATCACCGCCGAGGTCGAAACCCTTGTCGCTGGGTCAAGATTATGAAGATCGGTGCCGACGTCAAGACTGGGGGCGGAAGCCTACCTGACTCGCCAGATGTCGAGCACGCCGCTGGTGCGGTGCCGGTTCGCGTTCCCCTCCGGCAGGGCGATCATCCCGTCCACCACGATCGGGCTGTTCCAGTGCCCGCTGCCCGTCGGCAGATCGGCGAGCTGCTTCCCCGACGGGGCGTCGTAGACGTAGAGCCCCCCGCTCGGCGCGTAGACGAACAGGAGCCCGTCGGCGACGACGGGCGAAGTGCCGCCGACGGAGTTCTTCCACGCCTGCACCAGCCGCCCGCCGGTCAGCGTCCACGCCGCCGTGCCGCCGTTGTCGGCGGCGAAGAGCCAGGTCGTGGTGCCGTTGCGCCAGACCGCCGGCGCGGTGAAGAGGTCCGTGCCCGACGGCGTCGAGACCGTCTGCGTCTCGCCGCCCTGGTGCGCCGCGGAGCCCTGGTAGCCGGACCACGCCAGCAGCCGGATGAGCCCGTCCTTGCCGCCCTGC
>Ga0187853_10000974_pt1 | contig 27521 bp, 26 predicted proteins | sample June2016WEW_6_10_2_FD_132417 | JGI IMG/M metagenome (GOLD analysis project Ga0187853, IMG submission 132417) | Peatland microbial communities from SPRUCE experiment site at the Marcell Experimental Forest, Minnesota, USA - June2016WEW_6_100 | ecosystem: Environmental > Terrestrial > Soil >... | reverse complement strand
GTTGCGAACCTCCCCGGTATCCCGGTTGATATAGCAGCGATCCCTGAGCAGTGTCAACATCCAACCCGGGCCTGTTCCCAGGTGGGGCAGGATATTCTAGACAAAGAAATGCGTTACGCCCAGCCGGTTGGTGTCCGGCATGATGTGCTTGTGCAGGCGGGTTGCCAGGGCAATCAGGCTCCCATTCGGGATCAAGTCCCCAAACAAGCTGTGCAGGATTGCCGTGACAGTCTCTGAGGTATCCTCCTTTGCCAGGGCATCCGGAGGCAGCAGCTCTTCCAGCGGCATTTCGGAAGCCGCCTCGATAACGTTCTCCGGCCCGCCCAACCTTTCCACGTTGCTTAGAAGCCAGGTCCGCAGGGAATGGGTATCCGGGGCTGTCAGGGGCAGGGTCATCGCCACGATGTACCGTCGCGGCAGCCGCCTGGGCGTGGCGCTGCTGGCATCCCATTCCGGAGAGGCTTCGGTGGTGGTGACAAGCCCTTTTAGACGTTCCCAGGTTTCGGCTTTCCCGACCCGGTTCCAAAAAGTCCGCTCGCTGATCCCGCTCAGTATAGCGATGGTCTTGCCGGAGAAACGTTCGCGCTTGCTGCCTCTGCGGGCGCCGGCGTTGAAGGCGGCCTGCCGAAAGCCCATATAGAGCCAGCCCAGGTCCGGGCCGATCAGCCGCAGGTGACGCAGGAAATAGCGTGGGACGACCGTGACATGCTCAGGGATCACGATCTCGTCGTAGGCCAGATCGTAGTGGGCTTCGACGAGTAACTCGTCATTCTTGTCAGGGAGGTCATCCTGGGATCCAACCTGATTATCAGACTCGGGTTCGGTTTCGGCGATCACGAACTCAACATCCACTGATTGGTTCATCATGCCCATCAAGAGGCGATTCACGGTGCTGGACAGCCGGCTATCCAGCCAGTCGTGTGCGTACGAGTTGCGCACCCCGATGACGAACTTACCATCCTCGTAGGAGACGACCCGGGTGTCGCGTACCCAGGTATCGAAGGAGGCTTTAGGCATCTCCATTTGCAGTTGGCCGAGAGCGGATTGCCAGGCTTGTTCAGCGTCCATATTTCGCTCCTCAACAACGGTCTTCAGAAGACTAAAAATGGCTGAGAATAATTTCTTTGAACAAAGTGATAAAAACCCACAGGAATGCTCAAGACGGAGCGTTCCATTTGGGCATATAGCAGGTCAAAAACCCGGATCGGGGATACTTGTAGGGAGTTCTGTACGTTCAACGTTAGCGGCGGGGGTAGCGGCATTGATAGCGGGACGGTAACAAAAAGTTAGCGGCACGTTAGCTGTGCCGCTTACATCCTTTCCTCCTGGTTTGTACGATTGAGGAATTTTCTCGGAAAACTTCAAGTTTGTTATTAATCGTCTCACGAAGCATTCTCCGTAAGGGTCATCTTGACCACCTTTGGTTGGGGGTTGAGCTTTAACTGGCCAGACTTGTAGGACTCCAAGCCATGCTTCAGAAACAATGTCATGATCTCTCCGATCGGGAGTGTATGTGTTTCGGCCAGTTGTTTCACTACCTTGTGGGTCTCGTCGGCGAGACGATAGCCGGGAGCATTTTTCCAGGAGGGGATTGCGTTTTTCGCAGTCTTCCGTCTCATTGGAATTTCCACAGGTTTGGGTTCCCATTCGTCTGAATCGCTCCAGCCAGCCTGTTTCCCCCAGCCCTTGGGGAGTGGATACAAGGTCATTCGCTCTGCCTTTGGACGAGGGGAGATGGTCAGGATACCCCGGTCCAGGCAGGATAGGCCGTATTGCACGAAGACCTGCGCGACCTCATCCGCCGGCACTTTTAGATTTTCTGCCAGGGCAACCACCTGATTATGGATCTCCGAGGGAACGCCGCGATACGGGCGAGCCTTATGTTTCGCTTCCCATCCTCGGTTCCTCGTCTTCGGTTCCGGCCCCATCAGGTCCATGGGAGTGAGCGGGGCAGGGATGGTACTCTGACCCTGGACAGGCTCGGGCTGCTCTTGCACCCATTCCTCGAAGGCGCTGCGACGCTGGTCGCTCTTCTTAGGAGGCATGAATGATCACCTCACTTTCATGACGTGCTCGACGACCGCCTGGTATTCCTGGACGGCCCGCTGCGCCGAAGAGGAGGTTGCCTCGATCTCGAAGATGGTCCGACCCTCCGCCGGGCATTCGCGCAAGATGGTGGCCCGGTGGATGGGTTGCATCACCAACTCTTTGAAGATCTTGCGATACTCGTCCAACTGGGTCTTGCTCTCGCGGGTCTGTTCGTCGTAGAAGGTCGGCAGGATCCCCAGGATCTTACCCTTCCACCCCTTTTCCTTCTGCATGGTCATCATCGACTCACAGATCTTGCGCGCCCCGTCGGCGGACAGGAATTCGGTGGCTGCCGGGACCAGCACCAGGTCGGATGCCCAGATGGCCCGTTCCTGAATGCCGCCCACGCTCGGGGCTGTGTCGAAAATGACGTAATCAAGGCCCATACCGTTCTTGACCAACGGGTGGAGCTGGGTAGCGATGTAAGACAGCGGCTGGCCTTCGGCGCTGATCAATGCCTGGGAGGCGTTGGTCGAGATGTCGCCAGGAACCAGCCAAAGGCGCTCGCGGCCCTTCCGGATATATTGCCTGACGGTCACCACGCCGCCAGGCGGAGGAGTGAGCAGGTAGTAGGCTCCCGGCCCAGCAGATAAGCCTAGAGAGATGGCAGACTGACCCTGCGGATCAAGGTCGATCAGCAAGACATCTTTGCCTTTCAAGGTCAAGCCATGGGCCAGGGAGACGGCGGTGGTGGTTTTCCCAACGCCGCCCTTCTGGTTTGCGACTGCGATCACGGTGGTCATGCGTCGGCTCCTTTTTCTTTGTCGTCGGATTCGAATCGGGAGACGAGAAACCGGACGAGGTCGGTTTTGGCAAAACGCCATTCAGCCCTAGAGCCATCATCGTCCTTGATGCCTTGGATCTGGCCCTCGCGGGTCAGCCTGCGGAGGGTTTCCAAGTTGCACTTCAGGAACTTTGCCGCATCCTTGATATTCATCATGGTGGCGATCCTGGCGGCGCGCTCTTCGCGCATCTGCTTGAAGGCGCGGATCTTATCGGCATCGAAGCGCCAGTCGGCGTGCAGACCGGGGCCGATCTTGTAGCTACCGGGGACCCTGCCTTGGCCTGCCAGGGAGATCAGCCGTTTCAAACGCATGCCGAGGTAGCTCGCTGCCTCGGCGCTGGTCCAGAGTTCATCCGGGAGATTGTTATCGTCCATCTTGGTCATCCTTTTTTAGGTGTGGTGGGTGGGAAACACAGAGGACAGCGGTCATAGTGTCCGTTCCAAACAGTCGGCAGGTTTCCGGCGGTGCGATCTTTTTTTGGGTTGCCATTCTCCAGGGCAGCCACTGCCTGGGCGTGTGCCCTGGTATCACGGCAGATGTGCGCGTACATCTTCAAGGCGTTCCTGGGCGGGACGGTCACGAGAAATCCGATCGTTTCTTCGACATCCTCGCCATGCTTATTCTTCTTCCATTCCCGGACCGTCTCCCACTTGAGGGTGCGGACGATGGCGACTGGTTGATCCCCTTCAGGGGCGCAGAGCAGCACTTCCTCAAAGCGAGGTTGATCGGGAGCATGGGTGGTCTTGTCGGGTTGATTGGCCATAGTAACTCCAGTTTGTTGGTTTGCTGATGGTTTGATGAGGTTTGCCGGCGGTTCTACGCCAGTTTGCTGGTTGTTGGTCCCGGTTTGTCATCCGGTTTGTCGCGGTTTGCAGGGGTTTGTTGGGTTTGCTGGTTTATCGGTTTTTCATCCCGGATCAGCGTCTTTCCCCGTTCAGTCAGGGAAAAAGAGTTGTCTTTGCTGGGGATCCTTGGCGATCCAGCCGCGCCGGCCCCAATCCTCCTGAAGTGTGCGCGCCCGAAAAGGTCCAACACCTGTGCCTGCCCACTTGATGATCTTCGACAGGGGCAGACGCCCTTCGTTCTCTTGGAGCGCCCGTGAGAACACTATCTGTTCGATCTCTTCCAAAGCGGCGCCGGCTGGCGCAGTTCCTGAGATAAGCAATTTCTTAGGCATGAAGAATGTCTGGAAAGGGCCGAAGCGATCGGAGATCGCCAGGCCTGGCCGTTCCGCCGGGATGTTCTGTGCGCCCCAGCAACCCAGGTTCTCGGCCACCTGGCGTTGGCCAGGCTTGATCCGGAAGTAGACGGAGGGAGCGACCTGCTCGCGCACCGGCCCGACCAGGTCCTTGGCGAAGTCCTGGCCGGCGAAGACCTCATGGACGCTGAATTTGCGCCCGCGCCAGCTCAGCGTCGAAAGCACCTGGCCCGCCTCGCCGGTCGAGCGGCCATTGGACTGCATGACGGAGCTGAACTCGTCCAGGAAGACCACGACGCGCGGCAGCAGCTCCTTGCCGTGTTTGACAGCCATAGCGTTGTACTCGGCCAGTTTTTCCGGGTAGCCCGGCATCGCCTTGTAAAGCGCAGCCCGGTGATCGCACTCGGCCAGCGCCTGGCGCAGCATGTCCAGGACGGAAGCGACTTCCGCCCAGTCTTCGAGCTGGCCGTACCCGATGAAATGGCCGTTGAAATCTCCCATGAAAATCCTCCGTTTGGTCGAGACAAAAAATTCCCCGCTGGTGTTACCGCACCAGTATTGCGCCCTGGGACGCCACCGCGCTCCAGGGCGTTATCGTTTTGGGGGATTGTAAGGAACTGGTGAACCGAGTGTAGCATTAACTGCACTTGTTTGTCAAGTTAATGTAAAGTATTGCAGACTTTTGTAAAATAAAGACGGCGATGGAAGTCGCCGTCTGTTACATTCTGGTATAAAACCCACTCGCTAAAAAGCGGGTTGGCGTGTCTTACGCAGGGGCCTGAATTTTTTCAGCTCGTGGCACATAAGGAGTGCCATCAACGTTGAAGAGCCATTTGCCACGACCGTGGTGAGAGTTGTAAATTTCAGCGCAATAAGCAACATCTTGCTCATTCAACATTAACCGATTTCCGCTTTTGCCGGATTCAGAAATGAAACCTCTCTGAATCCACTTTAGAATTGTTTGATGGGGAATGCCATACTTTCTCGCAGCTTCACTTAACCAAATTGCATCCCCTTTTAGATAATTAAATTTTCGATACTCCAGCAAGTCTTCCTTCCGGATCCCAGTGGGTTGACTGATCGGCTGCTGCTTCTTGTGGTATTTATTGACGCTGGCTTCACTCACGACAATCTCTCCGCTGATATTGGCTGCCTTGATTCTACCAGCCTCGATCATGCGTCGCAAACGAGCCTCACCGACACCCAACTGGTGAGCGGCTTCTGCTGTCGAAATAAAAGTTGGAAGCGCTGCCATCGTCAATCTCCTTTATGCTACAATCCCTGTGCCCCAAGATTCGGCGAGGTTGGGGCTCCGACCCTGTGCCGGTTGGTTGCCGGCACAGGGTAATCTGGTCAGATCGTCTGAAAGGTTATCTGACCTTCGTAAGGAGCGGGCGATCGGATTCGAACCGACGATATCTTGCTTGGAGGGCAAGCGTTCTACCACTGAACTACACCCGCGCGGCCCTTATTCTACCGTGAGGGCGGCGGTAGGTCAACCTGTCCGGACGATAAACACCCCTTACCTCCTTCCCCTGCATTCCTGCCCCCTCCCGGGTTTATAATACCTGCGAGATGGAGTCTTATATGTATATGTATATGAAACATACCCGCATAGTACTGTCAGCCCTTTTCTTGGGCCTGTTCCTGCTTCAGCCATTGCACGTGGCCGCTTCCGGCCCGGTGGCGCTGGTCCTGACCATCGACGGCGCCATCACCCAGGCCACCCAGGATTATCTGGTGCGCGGCATCCAGACCGCCGAGCAGGAGCACGTGGAAGTGGTCATCTTGCAGCTCAACACCCCTGGAGGTGACATCCTATCGATGACTGCGATGACCGAGGCGATGCGCGCCAGCACGGTCCCGGTGGTGGTCTACGTGACCCCGCGCGGCGCCATGGCCGCCTCCGCCGGCACGGTCATTACCCTCGCCGCACATGCTTCCGCTATGGCGCCAGAGACCATCATTGGCGCGGCCAGCCCGGTTGGCTCGGGCGGCCAGGACCTCGGGCAGACCGAACTGGCCAAGCAGACCAATGCCCTGGTCGCCAAGGTGGACGCTTTCGCCGGATGGCGCGGCCCGCAGGCCGTCGCCCTGGCCGAATCGACCATCACCAGCGCCAAGGCGGTTTCTTCCACCCAGGCTCTCCAGGTGCACCTGGTGGATTTCAGCGCCACTGATTTGAACGACCTGCTCCGCCAGTTGGATGGCTTCACGGTCCAGATGCCCAGCGGTCCGCTCACCTTGCATACTGCTGGCATCGTTCAGCAAGCCCTGCCCATGTCGCTGATCGAGCAGTTGCTGCAATTGCTGATCGATCCCAATATCGTTTTCCTGCTGCTGGCCATCGGCCTGCAGGCTCTCCTGATCGAATTGACCCATCCGGGCGCCTGGGTGCCGGCCTTCTTCGGCGTGGTCTGTCTGGCCCTGGGAGCCTACGGGCTGGGCTTCCTGCCGGTTAACTGGTTCGGCCTGATCTTCATGGTTACGGCCTTTGTGCTGTTTATTCTCGACATCAAGGCTCCCACGCATGGCGCATTGACCCTTGCTGGGATTGCCTCGTTCATTATTGGGGCGCTGGTCCTGTTCAATTCCCCCGGCACGCCCCACTTTGAGCAAGTCTCGATCCCGCTGGTGATTTTCGTGGGCGTATTCATTGGCCTGATCTTTGCCGTCATTTTGACCTATGCCTTGCGGGCCCAAAGCCGCCCGGTCATAACCGGGAGCGCCCGCCTGGCCGGGCAGACCGGCTTCGCTGTCAGCGAGATCGACCCTTCTGGGCAGGTCCAGCTGGCCTCCGAGCTCTGGAGTGCCGACCTGGTCGATGCCTCCGAGCCGCTCCACCGCGGTGACCGCCTCGAAGTGGTCCGGGTCGAGGGCTTGCGGCTCAAAGTCCGCAAAAAATAGGATGGCGGGATTGCATCCCGCCGCCTCCCATGGTATCTCAAAGAACCCGTTTCCTGCTAGGAAACGGGTTCTTTGATCATGAGGAAGAAGCAGGCCGTATTTTCTCTGCCTCCCACATTCGCACCTTCTCCAGCAATCCGCCCAGCGGATTCAGCCTGTCTGCGCGCACCAGCAGGTTCCTGGTGTGCGTGTGGGCGAATTGGAACGTCGGCATCCCGGCGTTCAGGACCACTGCCTTGCTGCGGAATTCCTCATGCGTCAGCCAGCCCGCCAACAGGATCTGCTCGCCCCGGATCCAGATATCCGCCCATTCATACGGCTGGAGGATGTACGCTTCTCCGCGCAGCAAGCTGTGCAGCCCCAGGCGTTTCTCGGGCAGGTGCCCGGCATGCATGTAAGCCAGGCTGTAAAACTCCTGCGTGGCTGCGACACGGGTAAGCGGCGGTAGTTCGCATGCCTCTGTGACAAAATCTCGCTGGGCGTCCAGCCCGCCGATCTCCACCGCCATTGCCTGTGCGCATTCGCTTTTCAAAGCCAGCCGGTCCAGCTGCCGCCAACTGCTTGGGCGCCTCCATGCTTCCGGCATCACGTGGATCAAATGGATGGTCTCGCCGGCTGCAATGGCGCACTTTATATCCTCCTGCGCCGCCGCTACTCCTCCCGCCAAAAAAGCGAACACATACAGGTCATCCGGCTGATGCCCTTCCGCCGCGAATTGGTCCAATGGAATCAGTGCCGGAGCCTGCAACAGGCTGGCCGGATCTTGGCGGAGCTGGGCCAGCTGGTCGGGCCGGCTGATCAGGTAGCTGATCAAGTCGCAGCGATGCCCGCCCAGTGCCAGGTTGGTATGCTCCGGCTGGCTGAAAGGTGTCCCCTTCCGCACCTCGAATGGCTCGGCCTGCGCTGAAAGATGGCGCCGGAAGGCCAGATCCACTGCCGCCCCGCCCGCGCAGCGCCGCATCCGCTCGGCTGCCGATTCACCCATCCGCTCGAATGTTCTGGCCAGCCACTGGCAGGCATACGCGATCCCGCCTTCGCTCAGGTCGGGGGTATATGGCATCTGGATGAGATCGTTTGTGGAAATCATAATTCAATATACCTCTTGCGTAAGTGAGTTACAATGTCCATCCCTGTCCTTACATTCTCCGGCATACTAACCCGTGTACCGTTTCGTGCCAATTTCGCGATCTTCGCTTGATAGGTAGACAATCGTAAACATCTGCTTAGACTCCTCATTCATGGCAGGCTGATCTGCACGAAATAATCGGTCTGGCCGCGCGAGCCAAAGAAGACGATCAGGTTTGTAAACATGCGCGGATTACTTTGAGCTGCACTGCAACTGCCGTAATGGGAGATGTGATCATATCCCAATGGAATGACCAGTCCATCATACCAAGCATCGATCTCTCCTTTTTTCTGGAAAAAGTAGAAAGGTCTTCCGCCGAGGGTCTGGAAGTTGAACGCCTCTTCATATCCGTATTGACTGTTTAACGATCCTCCATCTTCGACTAGCTGGCCCTTTGTATCAATCTCGATGCCATTGTTGCCGATTTTCTTTTCTGTGATCGGGGCGACTTCCAATACCCAGTGGTTGTCAAAGCTCCAAAGTCCCCGTAGAGGTTCCACCGGGCTGGCTGGCCCGGTGGAGATGCGATAGATTTCGGTCCCATTGCGCTGGACTATCACCCAGCTTTGAGATGAGTCGCGGTTGTAGGACAAAACCGCGTTCAGCAGGTCGTTCCCAACCTTTGCCCTTAACCCACCGTTCGACGGCCCGATCGTATAGGGGGAAAATGAGGAACCGGTGCCAATGGTGGAACCGGTATGTTCCGTCCCATCTACGGTTACAAAGTCCAGGTTGTCTCTATTAATCCATCTTTGTATTTCGCGAGTTACGATGATCAAACCGGCGGCGTTGGCGGTGGGGGAGGGAAGGGCGGAAGGTGTGATTGATGGATGTGGGCTAGTAGCCGAAGCGGTCAGCGTTAAAGCCGGAAGGGTATTGGTCGAGGTTATCAATGTAACCGGTACGGTCGGCGTCTGGCTGGGTAAGACACCACGGCAGCTGGAGAGGAAGACCGAGAGCACAATCAAGATCCGGATTCCCCTATTCGTTTTCATTGTGTGTCTTCCTGGAAATCAACGCGAATGGCTTGAGCGGATAAATAATGGACAGTTTTACCAACCGGGTCTGCTTGAGAGTCATTAACAACACTACTTTTGCAAGACGTCGAATATATAACAATTTCTTACAAAGTGAATAGAAAATAACGAACCTGTTCTTCACGCCAATCGCGAAAAATCCACCGCCTTATCTGACCAATCTTTGGCCTGCAGGGACAGCAGCAGGCGCTCGTGGGGGTTTTGGCTGGCGATCTCCCAGACTGTCTGCCAGACGGTCAGAAGGATCTGGATCCGCACCAATTCAGCGGCTTCTTCCGGCTCGGTCTCGCCAGCTGTCCACTCGATCAGCCATCTGGCTTCTTCTACCAGGTCGGAAATAATGGCGGGATCGGAGCTATTCCTTGCAGAGGATGAAATGCGCCCCAAAGTGGCCGCCAACCCGCCCAGCCGCCGGGGCAGCGGGTCGCGCATAAAACGCTCCCGCAGTCTTTCCCTATCGATCATTGCTCACCTCCCAATATTTCCCGTGTGATGGATTCAACCTGCCTGCGTATGGATTCATCTTGAATAAGGATATTTCTATTCCCCTGGCGCGGGCGGATGTTGATTAACGATTCGAATTCGATGCGCTGTTCTGCCGGATACCAGTTTGCTCCCCAAAGATCATCCTGTTCGCTGCCATTATCGAGCAAAACGGTTTCGCAGTCGGAGTGCATTTCTCCTCCGCCTGATAAGATCCGTCGGCGGATATCCACCACGATCTTGATCATCTTTTCGTATTCCCGGAGCATCTCCGCAGTTTGGGTGGAGTTGGCTGGTTCTTTCAATAAATGGATCATAATGTCTCCAAAAGGTATTATAACGTTTAGGCAAGGAAAGCCGTCTCACGTATTCGTTAATTCTTTTCTTTCCTTCGTCCTCCTTGGTGACCATTGTGGTGAGAGTTTTTTTCCTCTTAAATTGAATTGGTATATTGTCGATTTACTCATTCCGGAACTGCAGACAATAATGATGGAACGTATTGCTCACCCACGCCGAGCCCAGTCCGTAGGGTGCCAGCCTCTGGTTATCCTGGCACCACAGCTTCTCGTCCTTCAGCGTGTATACCTTGCCAAGTTCCCTGCCCAGGTCCCAGGCCAGTGGATAGATCCTCCCGCCTTTTTTCACGTTCTTGACAATGATGGTGAGATACGCTTTCTGACGCAGTAGCGGCTTCAGCCCTTGATAGACCGCCACCAGTTTCGCCAGGAATTCCTCGTAATCCTCCAGGTTGCCCAGGTCGTTTGGGTCGTCCGAGTAGAACACATCCAGTTCTGTGGATGTGCGGCGCCGCTTCTGCGTCCCGGCCCCTTTGGCTCGCAGCATATTCCAATAAGGCGGGGAAGTTAGCACGTAGTCGATCGTCGGAAATCCGAACTCGTGCGCCCGCGCGGCATCCCCTGTAATAACTTCAGCCGTCAGCCCTTCGACTGCCTGGCCGAGTAGCGCCCGTTCTTCCGCCACGCTCTGGCATGCGATCGCGGCGTACTTCGGGTTCAGCTCGATCCCATACGCATTCCGCCCGGCCCGCAGCGCCGCCACCAGCGCCGAGCCGGTACCGGCCATCGGATCGAGCACTGTCTCGCCGCATTTGGTGAAGAATTCAATGAACTCCTGTGCCATGCTCTCCGGGAACTTGGCCGGGTGTACCAGCACGTCCTTCTTGCGCGGCGGCGGGTTATGGATGAACCAGGATTTTTGGAATTTGAGCCAGGTCTTCGGGTCAAGATCGTTGAGTTTGTTCTTCATGGCTTGAGGGTCGTGGCTGGCAGGGGCGTCCAGGAGGGGAGCGGCGAGGGCGTTGGGAGAATATAGGAGACCGAATAAACCGACAGGTCTGAGAAAGAGATCGTTACGGGGCTCTTGCCAGTTGCATAGGCATAAAAGCCGAATGTCCCGGCGGAAAAGACCGGGTCGATCATGCTGAATTGGAAAGCTTCGTTCAGGAAGAACCTCATTTCCGTGCCCACTGCCCAGACCCCCAGCGTGACCTGCGCCGGCGCTCCGATGGGAACATCATTGCCCAACTGCCAGCCGATCAGCGGATAGGTTACCCCGCCGCGCACGCGTTCCAGTCGCTCCTGGCCGCTGCAGGTGAGCGCGAAACGATAATAATCCCCGCTGCTGGCGGCGCGAAAGAGCATCCCGTACTGGTCGCTGTTGTTGCACAGGCTGATTTTTGCCGTGGCCTCCGCAAAAAAGTCACCCACGCTCGGCTGGTCGCGCCGGCTGGCGATGGAGACCGGTCCCGGCTCGGTGATCGATAATACCAGCTGGTTGTTGGTCACGATGGCGCTGGCTTCTTCAGAACTGGCCGTGTTCCATAAAGCCGGGTCGTCGAAGGAGTCGGAGAACAGCAAATCGCCCACACCGGGACGATTATCCTGCGTGGGGGTGGCTGGCTGTACGGGTAAAGCCGTCGGAGTCTCCGTCGGTGGGAACCAGATGATCGTGGCGGTGGGGGTTGCGCTGGCCGCAACCGTTGGCGTCAGGGTCGCGGGTTGTACCGTACCGGAACAACCGGCCAATATCAATCCGCATGCCGCCAGGAGCGCAATCAAGGTTAAATTTCTTTTTTCCATATTGGTGAGTTTCATCGTGTCAAAACCGGAAGATTTTTTGTCCAGGTTGTTGTACAATAAATGAAGACCAGGGAAAACCGCCTGGCTTGGTCTTCATTCTACTGCGTCTTGGCTGAATCTGGCAATTCTGTATTACCACTATGATCCTGTTTGATACTCTTTTTTTTACCAGGGATAAACACAGAAATTATGGATTTGATGCTTTCCACCAGTGCTTTTCACCAAAAATCAATGTCCACATCGTACCCGAAGGGTATCTGCGTTTATCTGTGGTAGCTCTTGTTTCAAGGAGAACCATATGACTGAAAAAACTGTCCTGGTAACCGGCGCATGTGGTGAGATCGGCCAGGCCCTGGTGCAAGCCCTGGCACAGCGGGGCGGCTATCGGATCGTCACCGCCGACCTGGCTGTGCTTCCGGCGGCCATCCTGTCGCTCTCGGCCGAACATGTCCAGGGGGACCTGGTCAACAAGGTCAAGCTGTTTTACGATTGCGACTTCGACATCATCTTCCACCTGGCCGCATCCCTCTCGTCCAAGGCCGAAGTGTCCACCGAGGAGGCCCATCGCATTAATGTGGAAGGCACCATGCAGCTGCTCATGCTGGCGGCCTATCGCTCCGAGAAGTACAAAAAAGAAGTAAAATTCCTCTTCCCCAGTTCCATCGCGGTCTATGGTTTCTCTGATTTGGATGCCAAGCACGCCGCCGGTAGCGTGAAGGAAGACCAGTACAACACACCGCATACCATGTATGGCTGCAATAAACTGTACTGCGAAAAGCTCGGCATGTACTACAGTCGCTACAACGGCCAGCGCCACCTCGACCCGCAGCCGCCGGTCATGTGCGACTTCCGCGCCATCCGCTTCCCGGGCCTGATTAGTGCCTTCACCCTGCCCAGCGGCGGCACGAGCGATTACGGCCCGGATATGCTGCACTCCGCTGCCCAGGAGCTGCCCTATGCCTGTTTTGTCCGGCCGGATACCAAGATCTCCTTCATGGCCATGCCGGATGCCATCAAAGCCCTGCTGATGCTGGCAGATGCCCCGCGCCGGAATTTATCCCATGTGGTTTACAACATAGCCAGTTTCAGTCTCACCGCTCAGGAGTTCAGGCAAAAGGCCTTGCAGGCCTTCCCCGCCGCGCAGATCTCCTTCCAGTCCAACCCGCGCCGCCAGGGCATTGTGGACTCCTGGCCTGAGGACGTGGACGACAGCCTGGCCCGCCTCGAATGGGGCTGGCAGCCTGATTACGACGTGGATAAATTCTTCGATGATTACTTCCTCCCCCAGATCCGCAAGCGTTATCGCCGCCCCGGCATGCGCACGAATGAATAAGTAAAAATATTCGCCAATTACTTCAGGCTTGTAATTCACCGAAGGTAAACAGAGATGCATAGGGATGTTCAAATAAACAGATGGTTTGATGTCATTCATCAAAATAATCTTTGTTTATCTCAGTTCACATCGTACCCTTCAGGGTATCTCCGGTTAATCCTTTTTAGTTCCTGCTCATTCGATATATTTGGAGGTGTGTGTTGTCCAAATTAACTCGACGAGACTTTCTGAAAACGGCTGCCGCCGGGGCTGGTGCCATCAGCCTGGGTGCCTTCCTGGATGCCTGCAGCCAGGTTCTTTCACCCACTCCGCCTGCCACGCAGGCGTCCGCCCCCATCCCAATGCAACCGTCCGCGTCGCCTGTTCCTCCAACGGCCACCGTTCCTCCGGCGGTTACATCCTCTCCACAACCGACTGCTTCGCCTGTGCCGATCCCCGACCTGGTTGTCACAACCAATGGCGAACCCGAAGTGCTGGTCCGCCGGGCCTTGGCCGCCCTGGGCGGCATGGGCAGGTTCGTCCCCAAAGGGGCCAGCGTGATCGTCAAACCCAACATCTGCGTGGCCTATCACACCTACGAGTATGCCGCCACCACCAACCCCTGGGTGGTTGGGACATTGGTCAAAATGGCCTTTGAAGCCGGAGCCGCCAGCGTCAAGGTCATGGATTTTCCCTTCGGCGGTACAGCCCAAAAGGCCTATGAGATCAGCGGCATCAAGCAACAGGTCGAAGCGGCCGGTGGGGAAATGGTCTTCATGCTCCCCTATAGATATGTCGTCACCAAGAATCCCAAGGCGGTTGTCTTGAAGAACCCGGCGGTTTTCGACGATATTCTCAAGACCGATGTTCTGATCAACGTCCCGATTGCCAAAACGCACAGTTCCTCCAAACTGACTCTCGGGATGAAGAATCTCATGGGTGTCGTCCAGGACCGCAGCGCCATGCATATTAATCTGGGACAGTGCATTGCCGACCTCAATGCCCTGGTCCGGCCCCAACTCACCGTGGTCGATGCGGTTCGTATTCTCACCGCCAATGGCCCAACCGGCGGCAATCTGGCCGATGTCAAGCAATTGAACACGCTCATCGCCAGCCCGGATGTGGTCGCCGCGGATAGCTACGCCGCCTCCCTGTTCGGCATGAAACCGGAGGACCTTGACTTTATCGTCAAAGGTGTCAGCATGGGCCTGGGCCGCAGCGACCTGCAGAACCTGCGGATTCAGACCATCCCGGTCGGCGCGTGAGCCGCCAATTTCAAAAATGGATAATCCAGTCGTTCTACCAAAAAAACCCGGGAAAAAACTGCGCAAAGGCCAGGTTGCCGGTCCGTGGATTACTTTTCGGAAAACCGTCCAGTACCTGGCCCTGTTCGCTTTTATCGCCTTGTTTGTCTGGTCCACTCAGGGCGGCGGAGCCGGGAACCTGATCAATATCCCCATGCGGCTGGATCCTCTATTGATCCTGGCCAACTTGTTCGCCAGCCGGGTCTTTTTGGCCGGTTCATCCCTGGCATTGATCGTTCTAATCCTGACGTTTGTGTTTGGGCGGGCCTGGTGTGGCTGGCTCTGCCCGCTCGGCACCATCCTGGATCTGTTTCCCCTCGAGCGCGGTCGCAAACAGCGCCCCGCTCCCTCCGATGGCTGGCGCAAGGTCAAATTCGACCTGGTCATTGTCATCTTCGTGGCGGCTTTACTCGGGAACTTGACCCTGTTATTTTTCGACCCGTTGGCTTTGCTCCAGCGCACCCTCACCGTCAGCCTCTGGCCGGCCCTGGACCGCATCGTGACCGCCCTGGAAGCGGCGCTGGTAAATGTGCCCTTCCTGGCCGACCCGCTCTCGGCATTCGACGGCTGGATTCGGCCGGCCGTGCTTCCGCTCCAGCCGGTTTTCTATCGCGCTGGGTTCCTGTACGCCGCCGTTTTCCTGGGGGTGATTCTGTTGAATCTGTTGGCCGCCCGCTTCTGGTGTCGCTATTTGTGCCCGTTGGGTGGGGGGCTGGGCCTGTTGAGCAAGCTGGCCATCTTCCGCCGCAAAGTGGACTCCCAGTGTAAGGGCTGCACCCTTTGCACCGACATCTGTCCCACCGGCACGATTAACCCGGCCAAAGACTATGCCAGCGATCCCTCCGAATGCACCATGTGTCTGGATTGTCTGGAAGTCTGCCCGCGCGGCCTCAACCATTTCGTCCCGGCATTCTCGCTGGAAAAAAGGACAGAATACGATCCCGGCCGGCGCGAGGCCCTGCTTGCGATTGGCGCGACTGTCGCGGCGGTTGCGTTATTCAAGACCGACTCGCTTGCCAAACGCCAGTCCCCCTGGCTTATCCGCCCGCCCGGTGTGCGTGAGACCAATTCCGATGTGGCAGCTTTCACCAAATGCACCCGCTGCAACGAGTGCATCCGGGTCTGTCCCACCGGCGGCCTCCAGCCGTCCGTCTTCGATGCCGGGCTGGAGGGCCTGGGGGCTCCCATCTTGGTCCCGCGCCTGGGCTGCTGCGACTATTCCTGCAACGCCTGCGGCCAGGCCTGCCCGGTCCAGGCCATTCCTCCGCTCTCCCTCGATCAGAAACGCCAGCTGGTCATCGGCCTGGCTTATATCAATCAGAACCGCTGCATTCCCTGGTCCGATCACCAGCCCTGCCTGGTCTGCGAAGAGATGTGCCCCTTGCCCCAAAAGGCCATTCAATTGGAACAAGCCACCGTTTGGGCTCCCGATGGTACCCAGGTCGCCCTCCAACTCCCGCATGTCCTGCGGGATCTTTGCATCGGCTGTGGTATTTGCGAGTACAAATGCCCCGTCAGCGGCGAGGCCGCCATCCGCGTGTATATGCCAAAAGTGGAAGTCCCATTCTGAGATGATCAGACTCGTAGTAACGACTTTAGTCGTTTCATATCTGAGAGGATCCATTCCGGAGAATAGCCTTTGCCGCTGCTTTTGCCGGTAGAAAGGATGGGTCCGCCGGAAGTTTGCTGATTTTGGTTGAAAGACAAGAAATAGGCATAAGATAGAGGGGAAAAAGATGTGAAATAGCCCTCCCCCAACTGGCGGAGGCAAATATTCCCCACTTGGTGGATGTAACCGAAGAGCAATCTCTGTATGATTAACCTGAAGCAATACCATAAGAGCCATTGACCTCTTCGCCGAGGCGGATACGTTTATCATTAAAGCGAGCACAATTAAGCAAGGGGTGGAAGGCCGGTAGGCTTTTTGCGCGAATGTGCTTGTGTCTCTTTTAAAAATGGAGAAGATGTATGACCGATCCGCTTGAAAAATCGATTCTCACCCAGGCTGAATACTTCAAAGATATCGTCGCGACCATCCGGGAACCGCTGCTGGTGCTGGATGCAAGCCTGCGCGTGCTGGCAGCCAATCGCAGTTTCTATAAATTCTTCAAAGTGAAGGCGGGGGAAACGATCGGGCGCCTGGTCTATGACCTTGGGGACCGCCAATGGGATATCCCCGGCCTGCGGCTCCTGCTGGAAACCATCCTGCCTCAAAAGGCGCTCTTCAATGACTTCAACGTGGAACACGACTTTCCCGTCATCGGCAGGCGCATCCTGCTGCTGAACGCAAGGCGGATACCCAAGCCGCCGAAAGAAGCGCAGTGGATCCTGCTGGCCTTTGAAGACGTTACCCAACGCATGGAACTGGAACGCTCTTTGCAGGCCTCCGAGAAGCAATTTCATGCAATCTTCGAGACCGCCTCTGATAGCATGCTCCTGGTCGATAAAATCAGCGGGCAGGTACTTAATTCCAACCGGGCTGCGCAGGATTCACTAGGTTATTCCAACCAGAAGCTTCTCAAGAAGAACCTATGGGAGCTCGGCATCCTGAAAGACCGACGGCAATTCAGGCGGATATCCATAGAATTGGAAAAGCAGGGCGTTGTCGGGTTCGTCGACACGACGATTCCAACCAGTCAGGGAGGGGATTATCCTGCCGACATAACAATTATGGACAGATTAGAAGTGATCCAATGCAACATCCACGACATCACCGAGCGCAAGCAATCGGAAGGAGCCATTCACGAACTGGCACGCTTCCCAACCGAAAATCCCAATCCAGTGATGCGGATCGACCGGGGTGGAAACCTGCTCTACGCCAATGAATCGGCTCTGGTTCAGCTGGAGGAATGGAAATTGGAATTTTTCAGCCCTGTTCCCAAGGTATTGAGTGATCCGATCCAGGAAGTTTTTAAGACTGGAACGACAAACACGGTTGAATTGACCTGTGGAGGGCGCATTTTCTCGATTGCCATCGGACCTACGCCTGAGGGAAATGATGTCAACATATATGGAGTTGATATAACCGAGCGCAAGTTGGCGCAAGAAAAACTAAGCGAATCTGAGAACGAGTTGCGTGTGCTGTTTGCGGGTATGACAGACGTTGTTATAGTTTTGGATGGAAATGGCCGCTACCTCAGGATCGCTCCAACCAACCCCATCAACCTTTACCATCCACCGGAGGACTTGCTTGGAAAAACTGTACAGGAAGTTCTCCCAAAGGAACAAGCCGACTTCATCATCGCCACAATCGGCGAGGCCATTCAGACAAAACAGACGGTCCTTGGCGAATATGCCCTGCAAATTGACGGTAAGGAAATTTGGTTTGCAAGCAGCACTTCAAGACTATCGGAAAATTCTGTCATCTGGGTGGCACACGATATCACCAAACGCAAGCAGGCGGAAGCGGCGCTGCGGGAGAGTGAGCAGCGCTATCGAACGCTGGCAGAAGCCTCCTCCGACATTATCTTTGTAATTGACCGTGCTGATCGCATCCAATACGTCAACACATTCTCTGCACAGCAGTTTGGTATGACGCCGGAGCAAGTGATCGGCCAGGCGCGTTCGGCCTTATTCCCTCCCGATATTGCCATGCAGCAAGCTCAGTCGTTGCAATCTGTCTTCGCTAACGGCCAACCAGCCGCTTATGACATTCTCTTGCGTTTCAGTGAGCACCAGATGTGGGTCAGCAGTTCGCTGGTGCCACTCCGCGATAAATCAGGGGCTGTAACAGCGGTGATGGGCATCAGCCGTGACATTACCAAGCGTAAGCAGGCAGAAGAACAAATCCAAAAAATGAATGCTGACCTCGAGCAGCGCGTCGAAGAACGCACGCGTGACCTGCGCCAGGTCCACGAACAACTGGTGCGCGAGGAGAAACTGGCCGTGCTGGGGCAACTGGCCGGCGGCGTGGGACACGAACTGCTCAACCCGCTCGGGGTCATCAGCAACTCGGTCTATTACCTGAAAATGGTGCAGCCGGATGCGAACGAAAAGATTAGGAAACACCATGCCATGATCGAGCAGGAGTTGCATATCGCAACGCGCATCGTCAACGATCTGCTCGACTATGCGCGCGAAATATCCACGGACCCGCAGCCAGGATCTGTGCGCGATATTATAGAGCAAACACTCAGCCACTTCCCGGTGCCCGCCTCCATCCAGATCAGCTTAAAAATCCCGGACGGCCTGCCACCTGTCTACGCCGACCCGCTGCATGTAGAGCAAGTACTCGGCAACCTGATCACGAATGCCTGCCAGGCTATGTCTTCCCTTTCATTAGATATAGAGGCAGGTTCAGCCACTATAAGCGGTGGCGGAAAACTGACAGTTACAGCCCGCCAGGTAGTCCCGGTTAAGTCCCGGGACCGGCAAAAGCAGATGGTGGCTATCGCCGTGAAAGATACCGGTACAGGCATCACCCCCGGGAATATGGAGAAACTGTTCGAGCCGCTTTTCAGTACCAAGGCTAAGGGCATCGGGCTGGGGCTGGCTGTCAGCAGGAAGCTGGCCGAGGCGAATGGCGGCCGGATCGAAGTGAAGAGCCAGGTTGGGAAAGGCAGCACGTTCACGCTGTATTTACCGGTAAAAGCAGATAAGTGATGAGCGAGACGATACGCATTCTTGTGGTGGATGATAATCCGGCCATGGCTGACACCCTGGCGGATATCCTGGAGGTGAAGGGGTTTTCTGTTCACGCGGCAGCTTCCGGAGCGGAAGCGCTGAAGATCCTGCGGGAACAACCGGTGGATATCCTGCTTACGGATGTGAAAATGCCGGAAATGAATGGATTGGAGCTCTACCGGGAAACCAGGAAACTTTACCCCAGGCTCATCACCATTTTCATGACGGCCTATGCGGCCGATGAATTGATTCAGCAGGGTATGGCGGAAGGGGTCAAAACGGTATTAACCAAGCCGGTGGATATTAATTTCCTGCTGCTGCTGTTTTCTGCCGAAAAACGCATCATTAACCGGGCTGGCCAAACGGCTGCGGGGTAACGGGAATGGGAATGGATGTAGGATATAAGACCGCCTCAATCCCCAATCCTCAATCTAGAGCAGCCTGTCTCCCGCCTGCACCGCGTCCGTGCGGTAGTGGCAGCCGCGGCTCGTCCGGTTATGCCGGGCCGCCTGCGCCACGATCAGCCCCACTTCCACCGCGTTGCGCAGGCCGATCAACCCGTCGCTCAGCTTGGTGCGCCGGTAGAAGGTCTCGATCTCGTTCTGCAGGTGGCTCAGTTCCCGGATCGCCCGGCTCAGCCGTTCGCCCGAGCGCACCAGTCCCACGTAATGCCACATCACGTTCTGAATGGTCTGCATGTCGCCCTGGATCAGGGCCGGGTCTGAGTCGGTTGTCAGCCCGCTTTCATCCCATAACGGCACATCCTCCAGGCTGGGCAGTTCCGGTCGCTGGTCTGTCGAGAGCTGTGCTTCGATATCGGTCCCCGCCCGCTGTCCCCACACCAGCCCCTCCAGCAGCGAGGTCGAAGCCAGCCGGTTGGCCCCGTGCAGCCCGGTGCAGCTCACCTCGCCCACTGCGTACAGGTTCTGGATGCTGGTGCGCCCCCATTCATCCACGGCCACCCCTCCGCAGAAATAATGCGCCGCCGGCACCACCGGGATCGGCTCGCGCGTTATATCCAGGCCCACCCGCAGGCATTCGGCATGGATGTTGGGGAAGCGCGTCTTGATTTCTTCGGCTGCCATGTGCGTGGCAATATCCAGCAAAACATACGAATAGCCGTGGGTTTCCATTTCCGTGTGGATCGCCCGCGCCACCACGTCGCGCGGCGCCAGGTCCTTCCATTCGGGCGAGTAATTCTCCATGAACGTCTGGCCGTCCGGCGTCAGCAGCACCCCGCCTTCGCCGCGCACCGCCTCGCTGATCAGGAATCCCTCCGCGCCCGGCACCGACAGCGCGGTCGGATGGAATTGGATGTATTCGGCGTTGGTGATGCGCGCCCCCGCCCGGCTGGCCATGGCCAGGCCGTCGCCGCGTGCCCCCGGGGGGTTGGTCGTGTTGCGATAGATGCGTCCCAGCCCGCCGGTGGCCAGGATGGTGGCCGCCGCCAGGGTGCGGTGAACCGTCTTGCCGGCCCGGTCGAAAATGTATGCGCCGTGGCAGGTGATCGGCTGGTAAGCTGCCAGCGGGTCGCGTGAATTATGCGGAAAGGTGATCAGGTCCACCCCGGTGTAATTCGTTTCCAGTTCCACGTTCGGCTTTTGCTTTAATGCCGCCACCAGTCCTTCCATGATGGCCCGGCCCGTTCCGTCGCCAACATGCAGGATGCGCCGCCGGGAATGCGCTCCTTCCTGGCCCCAATCCGGGTCGCCGTTGCTCAGGCGGTCGAAGCTGATCCCGGCAGTTTGCACCAGCACTTCCTGCAGCAGCTTTGGCCCTTCCTCGGCCAGGATGCGTGCCGCCCGCGGCAGCGAGGCGCCCGCCCCGGCCGCCAGTATATCTTCCACCAGCAGATCGGCGCTGTCATCCACGCCGCGCCCGATGATGCCGCCCTGGGCGTAACGGCTGTTCGATTCGTGCGGGTCTGTTTCGCGTGTCAGCAGTACGATCTTCCGCTGCGGGTTTTGCGCCAGCTTGAGCGCTGCGCTTGCCCCGGCAATCCCGGATCCGATAATGAGCACGTCAGTGGTTTTCATAAGCCAGTTATCTGGAGATCAGAGAACAGAGAGCAGTTTTTTTCACACACTGTTCTTTGCTCTCTACTCTCTTTTCTCTCCTCATCCAATCTCGATCATCCTCTGCACTGCCCGGAAGGCTTTCACCCGCACCTCTTCCGGCACATCGATCACATAGCGGTTGAATTTCAGTGCATCGCGTGTTTCTTCCATAGTGATGGTATTCATGTGCGGGCAGCGCACCATGCACAGCCGCAGCATGTCCTTTTCCGGGTTAGCCGCCGCGATATTGTCGCCCATCGCGCACTCGGTCAGCACCAGGTAACGCTGCGCTTTGGTTTGTTGCACATACCGTATCATGGCATTCGTGCTGCCGGAATAATCCGAAGCCGCCACCACCTCCGGGCTGCACTCTGGGTGGCACAGCACGACCACATCCGGGAACTGCTCGCGCACGGCCTGGATATCCGCCACTGTGAACTTTTCGTGCACCTCGCAGCGTCCGTGCCAGCCGATCATCTGGTAATCCAGCTCCGCCAGCTCCCCTTGCCCTTCGGGACGTGTGCCCGGTAGGGTAGAGTGGTGGCGGGTGAGCGCCAGGGTGGCAGGTCCGGATGCCGGGAATACGATGTGTTTGCCGGTCTCATTGGCCACGTTCTTCGCCAGGTATTCATCTGGCAGGAAGATGACCGTGTCCGTCTTGAGCGATTCGACCACTGCCACCGCATTGGATGAGGTGCAGCAGATATCCGATTCCGCTTTCACATCCGCATAGGTGTTTACGTAAGTCACCACCGGTACGCCCGGGAATTTCGCCTTGAGATCGCGTACATCCTGTGCGGTAATGCTGGCTGCCAGCGAGCAGCCGGCCTTTTCGGCCGGCAGGAGCACGGTCTTGGAAGGGTTCAGGATCTTGGCTGTCTCGGCCATGAAACGCACGCCGCAAAAGACGATCACACTTTTATCGGTCTGGGCGGCCTTGCGGCTCAGGTCAAGCGAGTCGCCGGTAAAGTCCGGAATGGAATAGAACAGTGCCGGTTCCATGTAATTGTGACCAAGGATGACGGCGTTCTTCTGTACCTTTAATTCTTCGATTTCCACGGCAATCTCGGCCTTGATGCGCAGTTCCACATCCGGAACGATTTTTTCAAGCCGGGATTTCATTTTCTCGTACATTTCCTGTGAATTCATTTTTCCTCTTGCTCATCCTCTCCCCTCTCCCTTCGGACGTGTGCCCGGTAGGGTAGAGGGGTAGGGGGTGAGGAAATATAATCGAACGATACGTCGAACACCCTGGCCGAATGGGTCAGGGCGCCGGCAGAAATATAATCCACGCCTGTCTCGGCAATCCGCCGGACGGTTTCCAGCGTTACGTTGCCGGAAGCTTCCAATTTTGCCTTCCCGGCGGTCAATTGAACTGCCTCGGCCATCATTTCCGCCGTCATGTTATCCAGCAGGATGCGCTTGACGCCGATTGCCAGGGCTTCACGCACATGCTCCAGTGTACGCGCCTCAACTTCCACCTCCAGCCCGCTGGCTGCCGCTCCGGCGCGCCGCACAGCTTCGGTGATCGACCCGGCGTAGTCGATGTGGTTGTCCTTGATCAGGATCATGTCATCCAGGCCAATTCGATGATTCTGTCCGCCCCCGCGGGCCACCGCTAGTTTGTCCACCGCCCGCAGGCCGGGGGCGGTCTTGCGCGTATCGAGGATGATCGCCTTTGTCCCTGCCACTGCCTGCACGAATTGCCTGGTCAGCGTGGCGATCCCCGACATGCGCCCCAGGAAGTTGAGGGCGGTCCGTTCGGCGGTTAGCAGGCTGCGTGTCCGGCCGGATACGAGTGCCAGCACTTGGCGGTTATCCACCTGGCTGCCCTCCTCCACCCGGGATTGGAAATCCACCTTCGGGTCCACCGTCAAGTAAACCGCCCGGGCAACATCCAACCCGGCAACCACGCCAGCCTGCTTGGCGATGATCTGCCCGCGCATGCTTGCATCTACCGGGACAATGCTGTCGGTGGTAACGTCGCCTGAACCGATATCTTCAGCCAGAGCGCGCCGGATGGATTCGATGATATTCAGGGGAAGGGTTTTGTCCAGGTCCATTGATAACTTTGTATTTATCCAAAAATTATGGGTGAGCCGCATTTTGCATGTGTGAGGCTTGGCCGTACACTCGCAAAATGCAATCTTTGCCTGTATTTTTGGGTAGGTGTTTATAGGTTCCAAATAAAATAGGCTTGCGCCAAAATTATTCTACCTGCCTTATCCAATTTGTCAATAGGAGGGCATTCTTCAGACCTGGGTTCTAAATGTGTGAAGTTGCAGAAAGATGGTCCGAATTTGGACGGATGAATTCGCCGCAGATCAACACAGATTCTCACGGATTTATCAAAGGGAAAAACGTTTACCTCCGCGGTTATCTAAGGTAAAAAAACCTGGAATTGGGAATACCCTTGCGAAATTCTGAATTACGAGTATCTCGCAAACGGAAAGCGCGTTTGTTGAAATTTATTGTATTTTATAAATATTGACAAATTTCAACAAAACAGGTACGATGACAGAGTTCTGATTTTCCTTACCTTCCCTCGACTGCGAGAAAATTTGATATCTTTTGAGCGGCGCCAGCGATTGATCACCATCCTGCGAGAGCAGCCCGGGATCCGCGTCCCGGAGGTGGCTGTGTTGTTGGATGTATCTGAGGGGACCATTCGTAACGACCTCAACTCCCTGGCTGGGTCTGGGCAGGTGACCCGGGTCAGGGGGGGCGGAGTGCTGCTCAATGAGCAGCAAAGCCGCAGTCCCATTTTCTCCACCCGCCTCATGACCCACAGCATTGCCAAACAAGCTATCGCCTGGCAGGTTGCCGCCCTGGTCCAGGACAACGACTCCATCCTACTGGATTCCAGCACCAGCTCGTTCTTCCTGGCCAGCTGCCTGAAGGTGCGCCGTGACCTGACCGTCATCACCAATGGTATCGAATCTGCCCGTGAGCTGGCAAAGAATTCCTCCAATACCGTCATTCTGCTGGGTGGCGTACTGCGCGTGGACGGCACCGCCATTAACGTACCTCTGGCGGAGCAAATCCTCACCGATTATCACCTTAAGACGGCCTTCCTTTCCTGCAGCGGCTTCACCCTCGAGAGCGGCCCCACGGAAGTGGATATCTACGAAGCGCAAATGAAGCGCAAGTTTATCGCCAGTTCAGGCAGCCTGGTTGCGTTGATCGATTCGAGCAAATTCGGCCGGGCAGACCTGACCTCCTTTGCCAACCTGAACCAGATTACCCGCCTTTTCACCGATACTGGTCTCGCCCCGGCCTGGGTCAAAAAACTCGAACAGGCCGGCCTCCCGTTTACCCTGTGCAGTGAAAAAACGGATCCGGCATGACAAACTAAGCTGTCTCAATTGGTGAAAATGCGCTGGAAGCCCGGTTGCCGTTTTGTAAAGCGCAGGGTCTGACCGATTTCCGGCTGGTGGATGATGGACACACATTTCCAGTGCCGGGCAAATCAGTGCGGTCTGCAGCCAAATACTGGCAGATGCTGTGGTAAAACGAGTTTATATCTTAAAGGTATGGCAGGTAAAAGAAATTCATCTAATTTCAAGGAGAAAAAATTAAATGGCTAAACAAAAAGGCAAAAAAGTACGTGTGGCAATAGTTGGCGTGGGCAACTGCGCCTCCTCATTGGTGCAGGGTGTCGAGTTCTACAAGAATGCCAAGGCTACCGAAAAGGTCCCAGGTCTGATGCACGTCAATCTGGGCGGATACCACATCCATGACATCGAGTTCTCTGCCGCTTTTGATGTGGTCGATACCAAGGTTGGCCTGGATCTGAGCGAAGCAATCGCCGCCTTCCCGAACAACACGATCAAGTTCTCGGATGTACCCAACCTGGGTGTCAAAGTCGAGCGTGGCATGACCCATGACGGGCTGGGCAAATATCTAAGCACGGTGGTAAAGAAGGCGCCTGGCCCAACCGCAGACATTGTCAAGATCCTGAATGATACCAAAACCGACATAGTGGTCAGTTACCTGCCAGTCGGTTCGGAAGCAGCCACCAAGTGGTACGTGGAACAGATCCTGGAGGCGGGCTGTGGTTTCGTTAATTGCATACCGGTTTTCATTGCCTCCCAGCCCTACTGGCAAAAGCGCTTTATTGAGCGCGGCCTTCCGATCATCGGCGATGATATCAAGAGCCAGGTCGGCGCCACCATCACCCATCGTGTCCTGACCACCCTGTTCCGCGAACGCGGCGTGCGCCTGGATCATACTTACCAGCTGAATTTCGGCGGCAACATGGATTTCTATAACATGCTGGAGCGCGAGCGCTTGGAATCCAAGAAGATTTCGAAAACCCAGGCGGTCACATCTATGGTGGGCTTTGAGATGAATCCCGATGACATCCACGTCGGCCCGTCGGATTATGTACCGTGGCTGACCGACCGCAAGTTTTGCTATATTAAAATGGAGGGCACAACCTTCGGCAATGTGCCTCTGAACCTGGAATGCAAACTGGAAGTGTGGGACAGCCCCAACTCGGCCGGTGTGGTGATCGATGCAGTCCGGTGCGCCAAGCTGGCCATGGATCGCGGCCTCTCTGGCGCGTTGCTGGCCCCGTCTTCCTACTTCATGAAGTCCCCGGCCGAGCAGTACACTGACGATATCGCCCGCCTCAAGACCGAGGATTTTATCGCCGGGAAATAGCTCTTTCAGCGCCCTTGCCCATCTACCCTAAAGGGCACACGTCCTGCCGGGAGAGGTGCAAGGGGGTGGATAATTCAGGATGGGAACGGCCTGGTGGTTAAACTCTTGCAAGATGGTACCTCCCATGTAACCAGGGGGAAGCCGGGTCTGTGGCTGGCTATTGTTAAAATGGCAGTTTCCCACAGACTGCCATGCAATCAAGTTGTTCAACTGAAAAGCCGATATAGATAGGTATTTATCCACATTGGACTTGCCTGAAGAAACGGGTTGGTTAGGAATCTAGGTCTGCCCTGGGAAACAACAAAAAAAGCCCGCGCTTGAGCGGGCTTGGGAGGGGGATGATACCCTGTATTTGAATCCAATATAGGGCAACCATTGGATCTTGGTGCCGAGGGTGGGAGTCGATCCCACGACCAAGGGCTTATGAGTCCCCTGCTCTACCACTGAGCTACCTCGGCAAGCGGCATTGATACTGACAGTCGCCTATTTTACTCGATTTTACTTCCTATATGGTGGATATATGGAGAAAAGGACTATGCCTACAACCACCATAAACCAAGGGACTATCAGCACTTTCTTGCAAGATGATTTACTGTTTTCGTGGATAGAAGGTTTCCTTGTTGACAGGAAAGCACAGAATATGAGCAAGGGGACAATAGAGTTTTATCGCAAGAAAATAAAATATTTTTTTGAGTTTTGTGAAAAGCAATCAATAGCACAAATCTCTCAAATCACCCCCAATCTACTTAGAGAGTTTTTACTATACCTTGAAACCACAGGACATAACGAAGGTGGGAGACATGCCGCATTTCGAGCTGTGCGAGCATTCTTCCTGTGGTATGAAACTGAGGCTGAACCCGAGAATTGGAAGAATCCAATTCGCAAAGTCAAACCCCCAAAAGTAAGCATCGAACCTCTTGAACCTGTAGATATTGAATCAGTAAAAGCCATGATGGAAGTTTGTTCAAACAATCTCACAGGTCGAAGGGATGAGGCGCTTTTTCTTTTCCTCCTAGATACGGGAGCAAGGGCTGGCGAACTCATATCGATAAATCTTGAAGATGTGAATCCTATCACTGGAGATATTTTAATTAGAGTAGGTAAGGGGAGAAAACCTAGAACTGTTTATCTTGGATCCAAGTCTCGGAAAGCTTTGAGGGCTTATCTAAAACTAAGACAAGATTCCTCCAATGCTTTATGGGTTACTGACGAGGGGGAAAGAATCACTTATTGGGGAGTGAAGGATATCATGAGAAGGAGAGCCTCCCAAGCAAAAGTAGAAACGCCTGAAATCCATGCATTCAGAAGATGGTTTGCTCTTGCTTGTTTACGGGCTGGCATGGATGTCTACAGCCTTCAAGAATTGATGGGACATGCGGATTTACAAGTCTTGAGAAGATACCTGAAACAGACAAACCAAGATATTCGAGAATCCCATCATAGGGCAAACCCTGTAGACAATTTATAAACCTTACTAAGAAAACAATCCATCCAACTCAGACTACTTTAGTCTAAATACCACCCCCCCCTATTGCTCATAAATATGGGGGTATTTGTCTGATATTTGGGTGGGTGTATACCCCACAGACGCCAAAGGATATTTTTCAAAACCTTATCGTATTAAATAGATATAAGCATATTGTTTCAATCTGAAAAATACTATATACTGAATAAGGCTTACATCGTGATTTAGAAATTTGATTGAGTTTATAGCATCTAGCCTAAGTTTTGTGCAATCAGTGGTCGAACCATAAAAAGTAGCTAAAAAAAGTAATATTTTTGAACCTTACCAACTGAATCCGGATAAAGTAAGCTCGAGGTCATTTCAGAAACCACG
>Ga0187853_10000971_pt1 | contig 27552 bp, 23 predicted proteins | sample June2016WEW_6_10_2_FD_132417 | JGI IMG/M metagenome (GOLD analysis project Ga0187853, IMG submission 132417) | Peatland microbial communities from SPRUCE experiment site at the Marcell Experimental Forest, Minnesota, USA - June2016WEW_6_100 | ecosystem: Environmental > Terrestrial > Soil >... | reverse complement strand
TGCCAAGATAGTCCGTTGTAAACCAGCCGGCAACAGCGACGCTAAGCAGAAGAATAATCAGTAACGAATAAAACAAACGTCTCTTACTCAAGCGCAAAATCCCCCAGGTAGGCAAAGCCACATCTTTGATAAGAAATCGCTTCTGCAAGTTAAAAGTTTACGATGGGCGACCTTGTGAGTCAATGAAAAACGAACAACGATGCATGTATTATCAGCAGCCCGGTTTATACTGAGGATGAAAGCATTTACCTCATTCCCCAACCCAGCCTTCCTGACCACTTCACCGATCATCTGAAACTTATCAGGCAGCAGAATCTTGATGGCTTCCTTTCCGAAATAGCCATTTTCCCTTGAGACCAATTTGACAGCAGAGGCTGTTCCCATTGTTATAGCTTCCTTAAGGCCGGAAACCACCGTTCTCTCATCAAGTGACTTTATTGAAGGGGCATCAAGCTTTTTCAGCAAATCACCAAAGATGTCAGCCAAGACGACTTCAGGAGTGAGTGATGCAATACATACAATGACTAAGACCATCCGTATTTGCGTCTTGCTACAGCGACGGCAGATATAATAAAACATCTTTAATCTTAATATTCAATCTTTCTAAAAGTAAAATAATAAGCTTTACAAGTTAACAAGTAATGCTTTCCAGATTATTCGTGCCGTATTAAATTATCATAGATAATTTGTATTATGCATCGTAACCAATCTAGCTAGCAACTGTTTGCGTTCACTCCCATCTGAAATGTTGCATTCGTAGGCGTAATTAGAAAAACAGCACTGCAGGAACAAACGGGCATAAGAGATTCATTTGCCGGAAATGCCGCAACATCCTGTTGAAAAGCTTTGATTTTTAACGGGACCGTCTGTATATGAAACAAAACACGAGTCATGTTGAGGATGGTTCCTGTATGAAAAATAAGGATCGAAAGATAAGCAGACCAACACAGGCTTTAGTTCAAGACAAAAAGTTGTGGAAAATGACCTTTAATGCGGTCCCTGATGCCGTTACCGTCATTGATCGGAATCATCAGATTCTGCAGGTTAATAAATCCATGGCCGAACGCTTGGGTGTGTTGCCTGAACAATGCATTGGTCTGACTTGTCACACTGTCGTTCATGGTTTGGATACTCCGCCGCTCTTTTGTCCACACTCGCGATTGCTGAAAGACGGTTCTGAACAGAGGCAAGAGGTACATGAGGACCGCCTGGGTGGAACCTTTATTGTCACCGTATCTCCGTTGCTCGATGAGACGGGTAAATTGCAGGGAAGTGTCCATGTAGCTCACGACATAACTGAACGCAAGCACATGGAAGATAATCTTCTTTCACTCAACTGCGAGCTTCAGGAAACCAATAAGAAACTCCAGGAGGCCTATCGATGGATGCGGGATAGCAGGGATCTTTTAAGAAAAAGTCGCTATGAGGAAGGCCTTGCTTTCCTCGTTGACCGTGAGGGTCAAATTGAGTGGATATCAGAAAAAGTGCTCGAATATACGGGTAAACCCAGGAATGAGCTCATTGCCAGCAATATTATGGATCTAATCCATCTATCCTGCAGAAACCATTTAGAGCAAGCCCTGAAGCAGGCGTGGATCGGCAGCATCAATCCCATAAAGGTCGAAATCACCTTTGTACGGACAGAGGAAAGACTGTTTGAGGCAAAAATCTCCCGCCTGACTTCTTCTGAGCAAAGACTCTTATTGGTCTTATTAGAATGCTAAGGGCAGGTCAGTTTTCCTAAAGAGATAGAGTTTTATATTTCAACAAAAGAGAATAATAATGAAAAAATGTCCTTTTTGTGTTGAGGATATCCAAAGCGAAGCCATTAAATGTCGCTATTGTGGCGAATGGCTCAACGATGAAGATTATATCAATCGAAAGACCGGAATCAGTACGAAAACAACCCGGACAGAAGCGGGGTTCTCCCAGAAGGTAGAGGATTATGCAGCCTATTTTGACAGGGGGCTTGCCTACGCTAAAAACGGCAATTACCATCAGGCAATACAGGATTATGGCAGGGCGATTGAACTGAACCCGATATTGGCGGAGACCTATTATAGAAGGGGAAATCTCTATGTCAGGCTTGGCAACTGCAAGGAGGCGATACAGGATTATGATAAGGCCATAGAGATAAACCCTAAATATGCAGAGGCCTATTGTTGGCGGGGGATTGCCTATGTTATACTTTACAATCGCAATCAGGCAACTAATGACCTGAGAATAGCAGCAAGATTAGGCAATGAAGAGGCACAGAACATTTTAAGAGGGCACGGGATTGAATGGTAGGTTGTTTGCCATCTTTTGGTTAGGCACCCTGATCTTCTCCCCAAAAACTGGTCCATCTGTAGATTTAGTTTTCCATTTTGGGGGCGGGAATGACAACACACACTAAGTCGATATGACACTTTAATAATGAACTGATGTACTTAGTATATCCTGCTGGGGTACGTCATGATCAACCACGTTTCCTTCCACAAGAAATCCCCAGTTCTTTCATTTTGCTTCTTAGTGTGCTCGGGTTTATGCTCAGGATGGCGGCCGCTCCGCCAAGTCCGTGCACGCTGCCGCTTGTAAGAATACCAACGGTGAAAGGTTCTGATGAGTTTCAGGGAATTGAGGCGCTCATTACTCTCTTCAGTGTATGGCGCCGGTCTCGCTATTGAGATTCGGGGTGTGTTTCTTGTCATGGTCTGAGGCAATCTTATTATCCGCCTCTATGATCCAGCCGCCGCCCATCGCTTTGTAAAGGTTCACGAGAGCCTGGAAGAGAACTCCTGTTGTCTGAGCCCGGGCAAGTTCCGCGTCGAAAAGGCTGCGCTCCGCATCAAGCACCTCAATGTAGCTCGTGTAGCCGTTTTCAAATCTAAGACGCGCGAAATGAGCATAGGTACCCAGAGATCCGACCTGCCGCGTCTGCATCTCAAGCACTTCCCGTGATCTCCCCTGGTCAATAAGGGCGTCTTCGACTTCGCGAAAGGCCGTCTGAATGGATTGCTGATACTGAACGAGGGCCTGACGTTGTATCGCCTCTGCTGCTTCGACCTGTCCGCGAATGGCGCCTGCTGTGAAGATCGGCACATTCAGAGGAACGTTCCAGCTCCAGGCTCTGGATGGACCTTGGAAGAGAGTTGAGAGGTCCGTGCTCGCGAATCCATACGTGCCGGTCAGAGATATTGTCGGGAAGTATAGAGATCTCGCTACGCCGATTCTCGCATTGGCCGCGATCAGGGTCTGTTCCGCCTGACGTATGTCCGGACGTTTGGCAAGGAGCTCTGACGGAAGGCCCGCCGGTACGGCGGGAAGGACAAGGTTATCGATCTTTTTCCCCCGGGGAATAGAACCCGGATTCCGTCCTAGGAGTGTCGAGAGGGCGTTTTCCTGCTGGGCAATGGCCTTTTCGAGAAATGGGATGATTGCCAGGGCCTGCTCATAATTTGATTTAACCTGGCTCAGTTCGAGTTCGGAGATTACACCACCTCTGAAACGCAACTGGAAAAGATCGTAAGACTCCTTGCGGCTCTGCGCGGTGCGTCTGGCGATCTCAAGCTGTTTGTCAAGGTTGAGAAGGTTCACGTAGGCGCTTGCCACAGAGGTTACAAGAGTAAGGATAACGCCCCTTCGTCCCTCTTCCTGACTTAGGAGATCGGCACGGGACGCCTCTGTCGCCCTCTTCAGCTTGCCCCACAGGTCGATTTCCCAACTCGCGTTCAGGGAGGCCGAATAGTTGTTCGCGGGGTTTATAGTGGCGGTTGTGTTGGGAGTTGAGCCGTTGTCCGTGACCCTGCTTCTGCCCGCAGCTGCTCCTATGTCCGCCTGGGGGAAGAGGGAGGCACGAGTTATACCATATCGGCCTACAAATTCTTCAACGCGTGCCGTGGCAATCATGACATCCTTATTCTCTTTCAATGCCGTTTGAACCAGTGCGTTCAGGACTGAATCATTGAATTGCTCCCACCATGCGGCATTGCCGATCTCTCTTGCTTCTTTTTCTTCAAAGCGCCAGGATGCAGGCGTCTCGACAGCCGGTCTCCGGTAGTCCGGGCCCATCATGCAGCCGGAAAGGATGAGCGCCAGCGAAAAGGATAAAAGGATCTTACGCATGATCCCCTCCCCCGCTTTCCGGCTTCTTGTTGTTCCTGCGTCTTTCCGTTATTTTGGCAACGACATAGAACGTCACAGGAATCAGGAATATAGCAATCAACGATGCGGCTGCAGTGCCGCCCATAACAGTGGTCCCCATAATTTGTCTTGCCACGGCCCCTGACCCTGTAGATATGGCAAGGGGAAGCGTGCCGAAGAGAAATGCGAACGACGTCATGAGAATCGGCCGGAGCCTCAATCGGGATCCTTCGAGGGCGGCGCCCTCGGGAGATCTTCCCTGTTCATGACTGTTTTTCGCAAACTCGACAATCAGAATTGCGTTTTTGGCGGCCAGACCGATCAGCACGATCAGGCCGATTTGGGCATAGACATTATTCACCTGGCCACGAAGCCAGATTGCCGTGAAGGCGCCCAAAACAGCCACTGGCGTTCCGAGGAGAACACTGACGGGCAGTGACCAGCTTTCGTACTGGGCCGCAAGAATGAGAAAAACACAAAGCAGCGAGAACCCGAAGATGACCGTCGCCGGTATACCCTCTTGGGCTTTCTTCTCCTGGAAACTCATGCCCAGGTAATCAAAACCCATCTCCCGCGGCATGCTCTGTGCGAAGGCCTCTTGAAGTGCCTTCATCGCCTGGGCCGAACTGTAGCCGGGATTGGCCATAGCGTTGATCTGTGCCGAACGGTACATATTGTACCGCATCGTAAATTCGGGTCCCATTCGTGATTCGACCGTTGTGACCGCCGAGAGCGGAACCGGATCACCCTGGTCGTTCCGTACATAAAACTGTCCGACATCCTCCGCTTTGGTGCGGTAGGCACCCTCCGCCTGGACGTAGACCTGCCATTGCCGCCCGAATCGGTTGAAGTAATTGATGAAATAACCGCCCATAAAAGCCTGGAGCGTCTGATATACCTCTTCGATGTCGATACCCTGCTTGAGCACCTTGTCCCGATCGACATTGATGAAAACCTGGGGCACCGTCGGGAGGAAGGTCGTTCTCACTGAGGCAAGCTCCGGCCTCTTCTGTGCGGCATCGAGGAACTTGTTAACATTCTCCGAGAGAAAATTGATGTCCTTGCCGGCACGGTCCTCAAGGATCATCGTTACACCGCCGGCCGTCCCGATGCCTGGAATTGCGGGCGGAGAAAAGGCGAAGGAGGTGCATTGCGGCAGTTTGGCCAGCTCTCTGTTCAGATGGGTCATAATCGCGTCATATTGCTGTTCCGGCGTTTTCCGATCCTTCCACGGCTTGAGGTTTACAAAGAAAAAAGCGCTGTAGGTGTTCTGCACAAGGCTCAGCAAGCTGATGCCGACGATGGTTTGATAATACTGAACACCGGGCGTCTTGGCGATGATTTTTTCTATCTCTTTGCAGGCCTCATCGGTGCGTTGCATTGAGGAGGCATTAGGCAACGACACATTGACAAACATGTACCCTTGATCCTCTTCCGGCAGAAATCCCGTGGGGATGCCTTTTCCGATCCCAGCGGCAAGGAGCGTGATCCCTGCAAGGAATAGAAGACTGAGGGCACTCTTGCGGATCAGGACTCTGCAAAATCCCACATATCCTGTTGTGGCACGTCCGAACCAGAGGTTGAATAACCCGAAGAAGGAACCCAAGGGGCCCCGTGCCTCTTTCCGGGGCTTGAGGAGAAGAGCGGCTAGGGCGGGACTGAGACTTAAGGCGTTGAAGGCCGAGATGAGGACTGAAATGGCAATGGTTGCCGCAAATTGCTGGTAAAGCCTGCCCGTAATTCCCGGGATGAACACCGTGGGGATGAAGACCGCCGAGAGCACCAGGGCAATAGCCATGACCGGGCCGGAAACCTCCTGCATGGCCTTGAATGCCGCATCCTTGGGGAGCATGCCCTCCTCGATATGACGTTCAACGCACTCCACAACGACAATGGCATCGTCAACGACTAGGCCGATAGCCAACACCAGGCCGAAGAGAGACAAGGTGTTGATGGAGAAGCCGAGAAGAGGAAAGAAGGCAAAGGTACCGATGAGGGAAACCGGAACAGCGACGGTCGGAATGAGGGTCGGCCTCCAGCCCTGAAGGAAGATGAAGACGACGACAATGACCAGCGCCAGGGCGATCAAAAGCGTCTTGACAATTTCATGGATGCCCTCGGTAATGGCCCGCGTCGTATCAAGACCGACGACATAATCGAGACCAGCCGGAAATTGCCCCTTAGCCTGTTCCATGACTCTCCTGACACCATTGGCCGTTTCGATGGCGTTCGTGCCGGGCAACTGATAGATACCGAGATTGGCGGCAGGTTTCCCGTTCAGACGCCCCCTGAACGTATAGACCTGCGAGCCCATTTCAATGCGGGCCACATCATTCAGGCGAACAACCGATCCATCAGAGTTGGCCCGCAGAACGATCTGGCCGAATTCTTCCGGCGTGATCAGCCGGCCCTGGGCGCTGACGGAATAGGTGAACTCTTGGCCCGAAGGCGCGGGTTCAGCGCCGATCTGCCCTGCCGGGTTAACCGCATTCTGTTTCTGGACGGCATCGATGACCTGGGGAACAGTTATTGCGAGTTTCGCCAGTATATCAGGTTTGACCCAGATACGGATCGCATACATGCCGGAGCCCCAGACCGTGGCCATGCCGACGCCTGGCACGCGCAGCAGTTGATCGACCAGATTGATATAGGCATAGTTCGCCAGAAATTTGGCGTCAAGGGACTCGTTGGGTGAATACACGGAAAGGATCATCAGGGGAGCAGAACGGGCCTTCTGGACCGTGACGCCGTAATTGCGCACATCCGGGGGAAGCTGGGGCTGAGAAAGATTCTGTCGGATCTGGGTGAGCACCAGGTCCGTATTCGGACTGGTCGCAACATCGAAGCTGGTCGTCAGCCGCATGGTACCGTTATTGGCGTTGAGGGAGTACATGTAATTCATGTTGTCCACGCCGCTGAGCTGCTGCTCGATGGGAGTCGCAACGGACTGCTCGACGGTCTGGGCATCCGCACCTGTATAAGTCGTATAGATCTGGATCTCAGGGGGCACGATCTCCGGGAACTGGGCGATGGGCAGACCGACCAGCGCCACTATGCCCACAATGATGAACATAATGGAAATCACCATGGCAACAATAGGACGATTTATGAAGAACTTCGACATAACGGCCTACTGTTGCCCCGGCCCGGATTGCACCGATTTCTCTTTTTCGGCGCTCAAGGCGGTGCCATTGGCGGATAGAACGTAAGGCTGCGGATTCACGATCATGTCCTGCTTTACCTTCTGGAACCCTTCCACGACCACTTTATCTCCCTGCTTAAGCCCCTCGTCAATCACCCAGAGGCTGTCGATTCGTTCAGCCGGTTTTACCGATCTTATATCGATTTTATTACCGGGGCCTACAACGGCCACTTGATAGCCTCCCTGAAGCTCTGTCACTGCTCGCTGGGGTATCAGCAATGCGTTTTCCTTAATTTTACTTCTGGCACGGACCTTGGCAAATTGTCCCGGTCGAATAATATTTCCGGGATTGTTGAAAAAGGCCGCGAGCTTTATGGTGCCTGTCTTCACATCCACCTGGCGGTCAGCTAGGGCAAAGTATCCTTTATATGGATGGACGAGGCCGGACGATAGAATCAATTCCAGCGGAATGTTCTTGAAACTGGGCCCGCCGTTTCCGACAATCTTGAGGTACTCCTGTTCACCGACAGACACATAGACCTTAATAGGATCAAGGGTTGATACCGTCGTAAGTTCCTCGATCAATCCGGGACCAACGAGATTCCCGATCTGGGTCTTCGCAATGCCGGCGATGCCATCAACGGGAGAGGTAATCTTTGTGAAGCCGACGTCCAGCGTTGTTTTTTCAACAACTGCTTGTGCTGAAATCACGGCCGCGTGCGCTGCCTGTTCACTGCCCACGGCATCGTCCAGGTCTTTTTTACTGATGGCATTCTGCTCTGCCAAGGGCGCGATCCTGGCAAGATTCGCCTTGGCAGTTACCCAGCGTGCCTGCTGTTCCTCCAGTTGCCCCTTCGCCTGGTCCAAGGCGGCCTGGAATGTGCGCAGATCGATATCGAAAAGGAGCTGTCCCTTCCTGACAAAATCGCCTTCACGGTAATGCTGCTTGATCAAATAGCCCTGGACCTGGGCTCGGATTGTGGCATTGACCTTACCATCCGTTGTGCCAATCCATTCTGTATATGCAGGGACGCTCTGCCGGACGACCTCTGCTACTTGCACCATGGGCGGAGAGGAATCTTTCTCCTTTTCCCCCTTTCCGCAGCCGACCATGAGGGAAAAAACCAGACTGATGGTGGCGATGGAAACCGACACGGCCATTCGTAGAAATGTCACACCACTGTCATTTCTTGTCATATAAATACCCCTTTGCACCTGTCTCTATGTCGCGGAGAATAGGTGAATGCATGATCTCCAGCATCAAACCGTCTGCGGGTTTGCATGGATCAACGTCTCTCCGAGAGAATTCCTTCCGGAATAGTCACAACAATCAGTACCAATAGATAAATAGTCAAGGAAAGCCGCCAATTGTTCATTCCGTCAACTCCAGACCCACCCCTTTGAGAAAGATATCCGAGACGCAACCCACTTTATCACTCAAAAGTGTATCCTGATTTGTGAGCATCCAGTAATAAAAGAATGACCGGATGATGCCCAAGAGAGTATAAGCCATCATGCGCGGATCCCCGCTCTTCAGGGTTCTTGTCTCCATCCCGAAGCGCATGATGCTTTCCACAAAACCGATATGGTCAAAGTAGTCCGCTATTAGCTTATCCCTCAAAATCGCCCCCTTATCTGAGAGACTCAAACCTTCGCCGCGTATAAGAAGGTCGCAGAAATCAACGTTGTTTTCTACGAAGTGAAAATGAGATGCTATCAACTTCTCGATCTTGTCGATCAATTTTTCCTGACTGTTTACTGACTCTCTGATTTCCAGATACATCCTGTCCAGTTTCTCGCCCACCATTATGTTGTACAGGTTTTCCTTGCCTTCAAAGAACTGATACAGAGTGCCTGTAGCAAAACCGGATGCGTTGGCAATCTCTGCCATGGTGGCATTATGGAATCCCTTTGCAGCAAATATCTTCTCTGCCTGATTAAGAATTTCAGTCCTGCGGACCTGAAATTCCATCTCTTTTCTTTTTAATTTTTCCATAACGGAATCTCTGTTCAAATATTATAATAAGCATTCAAATAGTGAATTATGGTTCAATAATGATATAATATGTATTATTTGTCAAGAAAAAACCCGTATATGTGTTGAGATTGTAATTTGAAACCACCATGCCGACCAGTCGGCAAAAAGAAGGATGAAAATTATGGTTCCATCCGAAACCTCTGTTGGCTTGTTAGATGACATAGTTTGAATACTGTGGAACAAGTGTCGACCCTTACTGGTGGTTTAAGAACCTAGATTTGAAACTGGCCTTAGCCAGCTATAAGAAACAAACCAATGTCGCCATAGAGTACGCAGGAGAATTTCTTTAAACCTCAAGAGGCTTCTCCACATGTAAAGAAGGGGTACTATTAGGATAATTAATTTTCAGGAGATATGTTGTTCCTGATCTTGAGTTTCATTGCCGTCACGGCACTCGCTTTCCAAGCTGACATTACAAATGTCTGCTTTTCTCCCAGAGGCGCACCACCGCTGAGATCGGGAATCAATTTTGGATGGCGAACAACGACGAAATATAGTAAGAGAAAATCAACGGAGGACATCAATGACAGAAAAAACACCGGAACGATTTGACGACGTAACTGTAATTTGCAAAGCAAACATATTCTTTGAAGGCAAGGTGGTAAGTCATACTATCTTGTTTAAAGATGGTAGCAAAAAAACAATAGGCCTGATTCAACCTGGTTCTTTCAAGTTCAATACCGACGCCCCTGAAAAAATGGAAATTACTGCCGGAAACTGTTTGGTGCGACGAGCCGGCGAGAAGCAATGGAAAATCTACTCGACAGGTGAAAGTTTTCAGGTGTCCGGTGAATCTTGGTTTGAAATAGTCGTGGATGGAAACATAGTAGAATACGTCTGCTCACTCGAATGATTGTTAGCAGGGAATGGAACAAGTAATCAGGATAAGTTATCGCTAAAGAGCTTAAGCCGAAAGGAATAGTAACACTCGGCGAGCACTTTGCTTGCTGCCAGTTTCAGCCACGTCTTCTTCCATAGGGAATACCCAGTTTTTTCATTTTGCTTCTTAGTGTGCTCGGATTTATTCCCAGGATGGCGGCCGCCCCGCTAGTACCGTGCACGATGCCTTTTGCCTTTTGCAGTGCCCGCTGTATATGAAGGGCGGTGGCTTTGTCGAGATTGAATGGCTCATCCGGCAGGCTGGCAAGAACCTCAGGGGGACAGGCCTCATCTCCTCCCGCCACAAGCCTGAAAGTCAGAGGCTCTCCCTTGTTCAGTATCAGCTCGCGCTCCACAACGTTTTCCAGCTCACGGACATTCCCCGGCCAGTGGTACGTCATCAAGCGGTCAATCGCTCCGTGTGAGAGTTCCGGGGTGGCGGGCAACTTCAGCTGTTTCATTTTCTTATTAATAAAATAATAGACGAGCGATGGAATATCCTCTTTTCTTTCCCTTAGCGGCGGCACTCTGATGGGAAATACATTTATGCGAAACCACAGGTCCTCGCGGAACTGCTTTTCCCTGACCATGTCCTGGAGGTTTCTGTGGGTGGCGGCTATGATCCTTATATCTACGGGAATGGCCTTTGTCCCGCCTACGCGCTCGATTTCTTTTTCCTGAAGGACGCGGAGCATCCTGATTTGGGCGTGCGCCGGAAGCTCTCCGATCTCGTCAAGAAAGATTGTGCCGTGATTCGCGCGCTCGAAACGCCCGCGCTTCTGCTCGATGGCGCCCGTGAAGGCCCCCTTCTCGTGCCCGAAGAGCTCGCTATCTATGAGGGTTTCAGGAATGGCGCCGCTGTTGACGGTGATGAAAGGGCCTTTCCTCCGGGGGGAGAGATAGTGGATGGCGCTCGCTATGACGCCCTTGCCCACTCCCGTTTCCCCCAGGAGCAGCACAGGGCTTTCGAGGGGCGATACTTTCCTCACCATCTCCATGACATCCTTTAGGCCGAAGTCATTGCCGATGATCTCATCACCTGACATACGCAGCAATTCCTGGCTGAGATAACGGTTGTCATCCGTCAGCATGTCCTTCAGCTTGAGGACTTGCTGGTGCGTGAGCGCATTGGAGAGTGCGATTGCACACGGTTCATTGAGGAGAGAGAACAGCCGGGCATGCTCCTCCGTATATCTGCCCTTTCCTTCCGCAGTGAGGGTGAGGGAGCCCACTCTCGCACCTTCAATTACAAGGCGCATCACCAGAGCGGAGGAATTTGGCATGTTGAAGGATTCGGCGATTTTCTTGATGACGGCATCCGCTTCGGGACTATTGACGATCCGCACATTCGGCACGCCTGGCTTTTCGAAGCTGTCCCTGCCTTCGCGGGTGAGCGGCGTTATCTTCTCCAGGGTTCTGGTCTCTGCGGCATTGACCTCGGTGATCGTGCGAATGGCGCCCATGCTCTTTTCGTAGAGGTGCAGGAAGATGCTGTCCACGGGCATGTATTTCACGAGATAGTGGAGCGAACGCTGCAGGGCCGTTTCCAGATCTAGGCTGCTGCATACCAGCACTGTCATCTGACGGAAGAATTCGTTTTCAACTATGTTCATGGTTGCCTCCCATGATGTGTTTCATATTGAAATAATTATTTTCCTATTCTTGTCACTGCGAGGAGGGCTATGGCACGACGTGGCAGTCTCAGAGATTGCCGCGTACACTACGTGTACTCGCCGGGGGCTGGAATGACGTAATTTCCGTTTTGTCATTTCGACCCTTTCTTGTTATTTCGAGCAACGCGAGAAATCTTTTTACCGACATGAGAGAAGGACATTAAGATTCCTCACTGGGTTTACCCTAAGTAAATCGAAGGTTTCCGAATGACAACGGACTGGATTCCCGATCAAGTCGGGAATGACGACCTTGTGGTTGTTGTATTTCGCAAATTAGCACGCTGTTGCGAAATAACGCAAGGGTTATTGTGGTTATTCGTAACTATGAGAATTTGGCTTTTGCAAATAGCCAATATTACAAGAATTATTTTTTGGCACGCTCTATGCTGTAACACATCACAGAATGAGGCCGGAGGTAGCTAAATGCAGTGGATGGAGGCAATAAAGCTTCGGATCGCAGAAAAAAAACCGGGAGCAGTAGAACGGGAAATTGTGAAACTAATAAAGGAGCTCGGCGATAACGGCAACATGAAGGATATAAAACTCTACCACGATGCTGTGGTGGACAACGACCTGATGGTCCACCTCTATTGGGACACTGATAGTGCAGAGCCGCAAGGCAGCGCCACCGGTCTTTGCCTGGTTCATGTCCTCAGAGACTACGGTCTGATTTCTCATTCCGTCTGGGTGGAGTGGATATAGGGAAACAGGAACAAGAAGCATATAGGCGCTAAATGGAGGAACATAACATGTTAGAAAAATCAAAACAGAAAGCAAAAGAGTGGGTGGTAAATGCGATCGCATTTTACAAAACTTCCGGCAGGGAGATCGCACTGGCCGAGTTTACAAATCCTAATGGACCCTTTGTTCAGAACGAGATGTATGTCTTCGTGCTGGATTTCCAAGGGAACATGGTTGCGCATGGAGTCAATGAAAAGTACACGGGCAAGAGTTTCGTGGATCTCAAAGATTCCACAGGCAAGAGTTTTATCCGGGAAATCATCGAAGCCGCAAACGCCAAAGGCAGCGGCTGGGTGGAATACCAGTGGTACAACCCAGTAACAAAAGTGACGAGACCTAAGAGCGTGTATTTCGAGAAGGTCGATGATCTGATCGTCTGCAGCGGAATCTACATAGAGAGACTGTTGGACGTTATCACCTACAATCTGCAAATGTCTTCGATGGAAGGCAGCACTGATTCTGCAGAGATTCGGCTTAGAACTTGATACGGCGGCATCCGGCAAGATTCATACATGACTTGCAAAATTAAATTCTATTAATCATTAAAGATAAGGAGGCACATATGTACGGAGCATCAGGAAAAGAAGCGAAAGAGTTTGTGAAAAAGGCAATTGCGTTCTACAAGAAAGCAGGCAAAGCGATTGCCCTGGCGGAGTACACCAATCCCAAAGGGCCTTTTGTCGGAGGCGAGCAGTATGTTTTTGTGTTAAACCCCAAAGGGACTATGCTGGCGCACGGGGTCAATGAAAAATACATAGGGCAGGACTTCGTTGACGTCAAAGATTCCGATGGCAGGAGTTTCATCCGGGAGATCGTCGAAGTCGCCGACAAGAAAGGCAGCGGTTTTGTCGATTACAAGTGGTACAACCCGGTAACAAAAGAGGACTTGGTGAAGCACTGCTATTTTGAGAAGGTCGATGACTTGATCATCTGCAGCGGTGTCTACAAAGAGATGTGGCGCGATCTGTTATAGTTTACGGCTTCCCTCCAACGGCGCGTAGAAGCAGACCTGCATCTGTAGACAACGCTTTCCGGGCCGCCTCACATTTTAGTGGGGCGGCTTTTTTTATGAAATCAAAATCGGCGGAAAATAAGAAATTTACTGAAGGGGAAAGACGGCAAAGATGATGGAGCTACAGAGGGGGTGTGGTACGATCAGGCATAGGTGCGTTGGATGCCGGCGGCAATCACAGTATCACTCTTGCCTCACAGAAAATAGCCATCATAAGGAGAATGCCGAAAACGGTATCGAACTGTGCTGTCAAGGCATCGGCCATATCGGGGACATTCTCCTTGAACGTTTTCAAAAGGCTTACCGCTTTGGGAATAGAGAGGAAGATGAGCAGTCCCCAGAGGCTCATAATTCCTGTAAGGATCATGCCGAGGACATACGCGTAGGCAAGCGCGATGAGCCCCGCAAAAAGGATGAAGCTGTTGCGGCTTCCGAGCATGATGCTCACGGTCTTGACGTTATGGCGTGAATCGTAAGCGATGTCTCTCATGTTGTTGGCGAAGAGGACGAGGGCGACGAGGACTCCGAAGGGAACCGATATGTACAAGGCCTTCATGGACAAGGCCTGGCGCTGCACGGCGTAAGCGCCTTCGATCATGAGAGGACCCCACATCATGAAGACGGCAAACTCGCCGAGAGCGCGGTACTTGAACTTCACCGGACCGGCCGTATAGTAGATGCTCGTAAAAAGGCCGATAAGGCCGATCCACAGTATATGCCAGGAACGGATCACGGCCGCTGTTATGCCGATGGCGATTGTTAAGACCAAAAAGACAGTGGCTTCAACTATGGTCTGGCGTGGCGTGAGTATACCAGAGATGATGGGCTGGGGTCGATATTTTGCCGTCGGCGAATCCTGCTGGTCGATGTCATATAGGGTGTCGAAATAATCGTTGATCAAATTGGCAGCGGCGTGGAAAAGGGTGATGCCGATTGCGGTTATCGCAAACCATAACCATGACACGGATCCCTCTTCGGCGGCCAGAAGCGTCCCAACGGAAACGGAAATGAGGGACATCGTGAATGACCACGGACGGGTCGCGATGAAATATTTCTTGATATCGTTGAACATGAATTGCTTCCCATTTTTTTATCTGCGCGATGGGCGCAATTTAATAGTAGAAGGTTTTGATGTCAAGTTAATTATGAACGCACAAAGCTGGCAGCAAGCTAAACTGTTCCTCATTCCCGCGAAAGCGAGAATCCAGAGTTACTGTCATTCCGAACGAACGTGAGGAATCTTTAAGATTTCTAAGTCATTGCGCTCCTTCGAAGTGACAAAAAATTAACTTTTTCTCACCCTCTTTTAAGATGCCATCCCCTTCTCACCCCTTTATCAAAGGGGACCGGGGGTATTTCTTCCGCCTTCCACGTCAGTAAAAAGATTTCTCCTTTCAGACGAAATGAAAAAAAGGAAAAGTCTGTCATTCCTGCCTTGATCCGAAATCCAACGTTTTAAATCCTAGATTCCCGTGCTACAGCAAAAGGCTTCTTGAAAAATTTGTGATATTTTGATTGCCTTAAGATAGGAATATTGATAGTAGAGAAAGTTGGTAAGAACTCTTCATGTTTTTTTTGAAAAATACTTCACTTTCTAGAGACTTAAGCTCACACCCTTAGGAAGAGAAGAGGAATGGAAGCGCTGTCCGGATCCGACTTAAGGATGCCAATTATGGAACCGGCGCCGATTGCCGAATCACACGAATAACAGGAACTATCGATGGCACTGAGTGAAGAGATTCAGAGTGGAACGGAAGGCAAACCTGTCTGGCGGCTTGTCAAGCTGCTGCTGTCGCCATTTACCGCCGTCGGCATAACGGCGATCAGTTGGGTCAACAATTCCGGTGCCTCAGCAATTTTTCTCGCTCTCGCCGTAGTAAAGTCCTTCTGGCACAAGCAGCTATCCAAGATAGTCCAGCAGCTCTATTTTATCGGAGTGAGTTCTACGACGATCATTCTGCTTGTCGGCTTCTTCACAGGCATGGTCTTGGGTTTGCAGTCTTACCATGCCCTGGTTAAATTGGGCGCACAGGGGGCAATCGGCACACTCGTGGCACTCTCGCTGGTAAGAGAACTGGGGCCAGTTCTCACGGCCATCATGATTACAGCGAGAGCCGGCTCTGCCATCACCGCCGAGATCGGCGTCCAACGCATCTCTGAGCAGATCGACGCCCTGGACACCATGCGGATTGATCCAATGCGGTACCTCATTAGCCCGAGAATTGTCGCTGCGATCATCAGCTTTCCCCTGCTCACGGCTCTGTTCGACCTCATCGGCATCATCGGGGGCTACGTCTCGGCAGTGGTGCTCTTAGGCGCTAACGCCGGCACCTATTTACATCGCGTCCAGTCCAGCCTGGAGATGAAAGACCTCACAGACGGATTTGTCAAGGCAGTAGTTTTCGCGGTGATCGTAGTTACGGTCTGCTGTTATCAAGGCTATTTCGCACACATGCGCCAGGACAGCCATGGGGCCAAGGCCGTCGGCCTTTCCACCACCTCGGCCGTCGTGCTTTCATCCGTGCTCGTTCTTGTGGCGGATTATATAGTTACTTCCTTGTTGATATAGAGAGGCCCATGGACACTCCCTTGATTGAATTCAAAAATGTCACGAAGCGCTTCGGAAGGCGGACTATCCTCGAAGACGTTAACCTCAAAATCTATGAGGGAGAGGTAACAACCATTATCGGACTGAGCGGCGGAGGCAAGACGGTTCTCCTCAAGCATATCATAGGGCTCCTCAAACCGGACAAGGGAACCATCCTCTTCCGGGGCAACCCACTCAGCGGTATGAGCAAGAGCGAGGCGGATGCCTCCCTGGCCCAGATGAGCTACATGTTTCAAGACAACGCCCTGTTCGACTCCATGACGGTCTATGAAAATATAGCCCTGCCCCTCCGGGAAAGGACGACCCTGACAAAGGCTGAAATCGACCGTAAGGTTATGGCAAGAATAGAGCAGACAGAACTCACCGACTCGGCCCGCAAGTTTCCTTCCGAACTTTCAGGGGGAATGCAAAAGCGGGCAGCTCTGGCCCGGGCACTGGTGATTGATCCTACTATTGTCCTCTTTGACGAGCCCACCTCCGGTCAGGACCCTGTACGGAAAAATGCGATACTGAGCATGATTGCCCAGTACCAGAGAAAATTCGGATTTACGGCGATCGTGGTCAGCCATGAGATTCCGGATGTGTATTTCATCTCAAACCGCATCCTTGCCCTATACGGCCGCAACATCGTTTTTCAGGGCACTCCGGAGGAGCTTGAAGACTTCGACCACCCTTTCAAAGAAGAGGTCATCCGCAGCCTAGAAAGCCTGCAAAAGGAATTGACGGGTCTGCACTCCAAGCGGCAGTTCAAGGTCATGTATCATGGCCAGATGAAACGGAGGGCCCTCAGGGATACATACTGTGTTGCGGTTTTTAAACTGGAATCGCTGGATGCCATCATTGCGGGCCTGGGCCACGAATCGGCACAGGAGGCTATACAGTCCATGGGGGTGTATATCGATTTGCACTTTGGCGCCATAGGGGGCTTTTCCACCCGCCGCAGCGTCAATGAATTCGTTACGGTCTTTCCTTATTCGGAACTGGACGAGGCTGAGGATATGCTGGAGGATTTTGTCAAGGATTTTCAGGAGCACGGAATTCGTGATATTTGGGCGGCAGCCCGTGAGAGGGCGGCACCGGGGACGTGCGTTGACTTCACTATTCTCGCCGGACTTGCCCAGGGACAGCCCATTGCAGAAATAGAAACCATTATAGCGTCTGCCGAAAGTCAGCAGAAAGAAATTGGGCGGCTACGGTGCGCCGTCGAGGAGTAAGCAAATGAAAAAGTACCTAATGGAGACAACTGTCGGCATATTCGTCGTGTTCGGACTGCTCTGCATAGCATACATGAGCGTCAAACTTGGCCACATATCTTTGCTTGGCGACAACTCCTACTCTATTTTCGCGCGATTCACGTCCGTGTCCGGACTGAGAGTCGGCAATCCTGTAAATATGCTTGGTCTGGACATAGGACGGGTGGAGAATCTTTCTATGGATCAGTCCGATCAAAAGGCAGTTGTAGAAATGCGAATAAAAAAGGATGTCAAAATTTATGACGATGCCATCGCTTCCATTAAAACGGAGGGGCTGATCGGTGACAAGTTTGTCAGCATCGATCCCGGTGGCGCAGGCACACTCCTTGCGCCCGGTGCAACCATTACGGAGACACAGCCCGCCATAGACATTGCGGAGCTTATCGGTAAGTATGCCTTCGGCGAGGTGAAGAAAACAGATGATGCCAAAAAAGATTCTGAGGCAAAGCCATGAAGCGACTGTTCGTTGGATTAAGCATCCTGATGATTCTTCTCATAACTACTGCTGTGTATGCCGGCGCACCGCTCGAGACGGTTAAGGTAAATGCCAACCAGGTCCTCGATGTATTGCGCGATCAAAAGCTCAAAGCCCCGTCTGCCAAGGAGATGAAGAAAGACAAACTCCGGGCCATCTATGTAAACATGTTTGACGAAGTCGAACTTTCGAGGCGGTCCCTGGGAAATAATTGGAACAAACTGAATGCCGCTCAGCGCCAGGAGTTTGTTAAGCTGTTCGAACAGGTTTTGGAGAAGGCATACGCCGACAGGATCCTTTCTTACACCAACGAGAAAATTGAGTTTACCAAAGAATCAATGACCTCCGACAACATGGCAGAGGTCAGGACGAAAGTCATCACCGCATCGAAGGAAATCCCGATTTTCTACAGAGTCATTCTGAAGGATGGCGTCTGGAAGGTATACGACGTTATTATAGAGAATGTGAGCCTGGTGCAGAATTACCGCACCCAGTTTAATGATATCCTAACAAAGAATACGCCCGAACAGCTGCTCGAGATCCTGCGAAAAAAGGTAAAGGCACAATAGGGTTTGAGAAGCAACGACAAACCACTCAAGAGGGGTTCCGTCTCATGAAATCTTTCTCGCTTGCGGTTCTGCTTTTCGCCTTCATTGCCGTGGGATGTGCTCACGCGCCCCAAGCCGCATCTACACCTGCATCACCTGCTGCATCATCCGAGCCGCAAACGGTTCTGGTCGCTTCCAACTCCGATGAGATGCCCGCAAAAGCGCCGGAGAAGCCGGCAAAAGCTGAAAAGGGAACTGTCAATAGCGATGCGAGTATGGATTACACGGAAGAGGCGAAGGAGGACCAGGCTCCGGCGATTGCAGATCCCATCGAGCCCTTCAATCGGGCGATGTTCGAATTTAACGATAAGCTGTACTTCTGGCTTCTCAAACCCGTGGCGCAGGGATACAAAGCAGTCGTTCCCGAACAAGCCAGGGTGAGCGTAAAGAATTTCTTCTCCAACCTGGGATTCCCGATCCGTTTCGTGAGTTGCCTGCTACAGGCGGACGTAAGTTGCGCGGCCACGGAAGTCGGGCGCTTCACGGTAAACACCGTCTGGGGCATCGGGGGGCTGATGGATCCAGCGTCCAGCAAGGATTTGAATCTGCAAAAGCAGGATGCAGACCTGGGACAAACTTTGGGAATCTGGGGAGTGGGACAGGGTTTCTACATTGTCTGGCCCTTCTTAGGACCCTCCAGCGCGCGGGATTCTATTGATATAGCCGGTGAATATTTCCTCTATCCCCCCTCCTATATGGGTGAGATTGCCCCCTGGTATGTATGGCCCATAGTCAGATCATACGAGGAGGTGAACAGGACGTCTCTCAGGATCGGCGACTATGAGGCTCTCAAAGAGGCAGCCATCGATCCCTATTTGGCGCTCCGCGACGCATACGTCCAGTATCGCTGGAAAAAGATAAAGATGAAAGGTTCGCAGATAGAGGAACTTGCTCCTAGTGGAATGAGGATGGAGAGATGACGGGCCTGGGCGGGAAGAACGCGGAGCGATCTAAGGGGGGAATTCATACGAAAGCTCTCAGAATAATCGCGATATCAGTATTCCTGGCTCTCGCCGTGCATGGAATAGCTGCGGCCGGAGGGCCATTCGGTCCACCCCAACCCATTGCAAGAGAGGCAGGAGGATTACACACGGCCATCGGCTACTGGCATCAAGAAGACAGATATAAAAATGGCGCAGAATTTGTGACTAGGCAGGATCAGGTTTATTCGGAAGCAGGCTACGGAGCGCAAAATCGCTGGGATATATATGGGCGCATAGGTGTGTCGAATCTTAAAATCCAGGATACCTTCAGCTCTTCAAGCCCATTGACTACGACATCCAATAACGATTTTGACGAGAACTGGAAATTTTTTGGCACTCTGGGAGCAAAAGTGTTCTATCCATTTAGCAAGACCTTCGGAATGGGGGCATTTGTCCAAGGATCATATTCCTTCAACAGCCTCAAAGATGATGTGTCGGGAACAAACGGCGGTACTCCTTATAGGGCGGTGCTCAGTGTGAATGATCTATGGGATGTGAATTTCGGCATTGGTTTTCAGGCCACCGTCCCTTACGGCATAAGGCTCTATGCCGGTCCTTACGTCTATTATTCGGAAGCAACGGCATCTTTGTCCACAAACGTGCCGGGGCTTCAATTTTCAACAGCAGATACTAGTATTAAGAATAAGACGAATGCAGGAGGGTTTGCGGGAATCGACCTGCCTCTCGCCAAGGGATTCCGTATGAACGTCGAAGGACAATGTTCCGAAAGATTCTCTGCCGGGGGTGCCATTACCTACACATATTGATCCGCGCTCTCGCCGGTCACCACTAATCATCAAATCACTCCATCACCCAAATTGCCACTTCGTAAAGAGAAAGTTCCTCCATGTCCCCCTTTTCCAAAATGGGGATTGATGGAGAATATTTTAATGCCTGCCTTTTTCGCAAAGGGGACTCCTGGGGATTTCAGAAGTGAGTACATTGGTACTCTCCCTGTCATTCCCGCCCCCGATAGGGACATTCGAGGGCAGGCTCCATCGGGAATCCGGAGTTGCTGTCATCCTGAACGAACGTGAGAAATCTTAATGTCTTTTTCTCAGGTAGGAAAAAAGATTTCTCTCTTTCCCTTCGCGATGCTCTAGACTTCAGCTCACCGAAATGACGAGAAGGGGCTGCAATAAACCAAGCGGAAATTATTTCAAGACTCGCAAGTGATACTATGGCAACTTGCCCTGCACATTGAGCAGAACGTTTAGGTTTCTTTTTGCTTCTTCATAATCGGGCTGCAGCTGCAAAGCCTTCCTGAGATGACTGATTGCTTCGTCTGTCCTGCCTTTCTGCGCCAACGCAACGGCGAGGCTGTTATGCGCTTTCGCAAACTTTGGATTGATCTTCAGGGCCGTCTCAAAATGTTCCACGGCCTCTTCCAATGCTCCCTTATATGTTAAAGCCACGCCAAGGCTGTTGTGGACCTCCGCAATATCAGGCTTAATCTTGAGCGCCTTGCGAAAATGTTCGATGGCTTTATCGAGGTCACGCTTCTGCGCCATAATCAAACCCAGTGAGATATGCGCTGCTACGAGCTTCGGGTTTAACCGCAGCGCCTCTTCAAACTTGGGGATGGCCTCGTCGGCCCTGCCCTCCTGAAAAAGAGACAGGCCCATACGCAGCTGACCTTCGGCGCTATTTGGGTCCGCGGGTTGAATGTCCATTTTTTCTGGGACTGGTTTTTTCGTTCTTGTCTGCCCCATGAGCGCCTTTTCCAGGTTCGATCCTGCATCCTGAAAATCGGGCTTTATGCGGATCGCTTCGCGGAAATGAACAATGGCCTCATCGTTCCTCCCCAGTTGAGACAATGCTATGCCCATGTTGTTGTGGACTGCCGCAGAATCAGGCTGTGTCTGCAGGATCCCGGCATAGTGAGAGACGGCCTCTTCCATTTTGCCCTGCCTCGCCAGGGCATTGGCCAGATTGTAACGGGATTCAAAATCATCCGGCTTGATTTTCAAAGCCTCTTGGTAATGGGTAATGGCTTCCCCAAATTTACCCAGTTCCGCCAGAGATGCGCCCATATTGTTTTCGATTACAAAATTATTTTTTGTAACACTGAGGGCGCGTGCAAACAGGGTCATGCTGTTTTGCCAATAGCGGATTTGAAATAGCGATACCGTCATCAGAGCCGCAATCACACACACGGCAAGTGCGATAAGGGCAATACGATGAAAACGCCACCCGGCCAGCAAATCCGGTACTGTCCACGCAATTGCTATGAACAAGCCGATCATGGGCAAGTACGTGTACCGATCCGCCATGGACTGGTACCCGACCTGCACTAACCCGATGACAGGCACAAGAGTTCCCAGATACCACAACCACCCTGTTATCACATAGGCATAGCGTCTCCTCAAACGCATGGCAACTCCGGTAATCAGAACCAGCAACAAACTAGCGCCACCGACCTGCCATAGGGGGATAATCTCCGGATAGGGATAGAAAACTGCCAGGTCGTGAGGCCAGATCATTTTACCCACGTACGAAATATAGGAGACAAGGGCATTGCTGATCCGTGTAGAAAACTGCAGAGATATAATAGGGGCAATACCGGACCACTGCGCAAACAATGTAACGCAAATGGATGCGCCTGAGAGGATGAACAGGGGAATCTTTTCAATAATCAGTCCCATGGCTGATTTCTTCCCGTTCCCGTCTCCGACGGCTTTCATATCGTTTGGATCTATAATGAAGCCTGGCCCCTCCAAATGCAAACGACCAAGGGGCCAGAAATCAAGGAGAAGCAAGACAAAGGGCAGGGTCACCAGCATCGGTTTAGACATCAGCCCCAGGGCAAAGAATAAAAGAATCGCAAGATAACGATAAATGCCCGGACGCTCCACATAGCGGACATACGCCCATATGGTTAACATGAAGAACAATGTGCTTAACACGTCCTTGCGCTCTGCCACCCAGGCCACAGATTCAATGTGGAGGGGATGGATGGCAAACAGCGCGGCCACAAAGGCGCTCCGCCAGGGAAAATCCGTCATCCGCTTCAGGATAAAGAAAAGCAGAAGCGTGTTTATAATATGGAAGAATAAATTGGTGAGATGGTGACCGGCCGGATTTGCTGCGAAGATCCGGCAGTCCAGCATGTGCGAGAGCCATGTTAGGGGATGCCAGTTGTTGGCATAGACGCAAAGAAACGCCCATGCAATGCCGCCCCTTGTCAGTCCCGCTTTTACATGGTGATTCTCGGTGACATATTTGTCGTCATCATAACGGACGAAGTCAAAGCTGCTCACCTGCCAAAATACGGCAGCGGTAACCATGACAAGAAAAAAGCAAATAATAAGATCGCGATGAATGGCCTTTAGTTTATGCATAATCTGCACGATTCGGAACGAGTCCCGTGCAACCTTGCTTTTCCAACGTTTTAAGGTTTCTCCCGGAGTTTACCCTGAGTGAATGCGAAGGAACCTAAATAACAAATCGGTTCGTTCCTCACTGTTCATTTACCCATCTCAAGGCCAGTTATTGAACCATAATTTGGCCATTATTCGCTCTTAACTATATAAATATTATCTTCAAAAAAAGTTTTTGGAAACCATATTATGACCGAGAGTCCTTTTTGGAAGCATATTTTGTCCACAATTTTTTTTCTCATATAGATTTTTCAATTAACCTGCATATTGATCTGACTTCCTCGGCGTCATCCCAGGTGATGCCAGAGAAGTAACTCAAAAAAAGGTCATTTGAGAAGATATTACCATTAACCTAAAACCCCTGTCGGATACTCTGAATTTACTACGCTGATCTATGCAATGCGGGATTCAGTCCAGAATGTTTCTAAGATGATATATAGTATTTTTCGGGATATGTCGAATGATTCAAGGATATTTTTAAAAGAATACTGATAATCTTAAAAATATTCTGCAAATTTAACTATCGATGTGGATGTCGATTGTATAACCCCTTCTTCCTTGTTACAATGTATTTGCCCGTCTACCGTGGATTTCTCATGAAAATTGTGACAGCCACACGTACATCTCGTTATCCAATAGTATTGACATACAAGACTGCATCCCCTATACTTTTCATACTAAGAAAGATCTCATCCAACAAATAAACCATAAGATGTCTTGCTCGGGCAGAACCAGTTACACCCAGGTTTTAGGCGGATTGTGAAGACGCTCCGGATATGAAATACCCTTGGCAGATAGATTGGAAAGATTATTATCAGGTGTTGCAGATTATCCCCGAAGCGGAGTCTGAGGTTATAGACGGTGCTTATAAAAGACTTGTAACCAAATATCATCCCGATAATAAGAAAACGGGTGATGCAGACAAGTTCAGGTTAATTTATGAGGCTCACGAGATTCTGGCCGATCCCGCCAAGAAAAAGGAATATGACGCCGCATATCAAGACCTTCTCAAAGACAGGGATCAATACCAAATCATTCCAGAAAAATTTGGTGTGCAGGATTCAGTTTCCCAAAAGATATTTTGCAGTGATAGCTTCTGTAAGGGTGTTATAAACAAAAAAGGTTTTTGTACAATGTGCAAAAAAGCATATGTACAGGAAGCACAGAGAGAAATAAAAAAACAGCCTGAAATGCGAATTATTGACGAAGATATTTAGTGCAGCTTAAGGCGGTTTTGATCCCGCTCCTGTAAACCGACTTCGCGGGGCCCTTCACTCATCTCTTGGTTGGGTAGAGTCGAGGCGCGGACCGGACTTCGTATGATGCCGACGTTTCCTCGTCCCCCCCGCTCATTCCGTACGGCGGGTTTTCCCCGATACGGCTGGAAGGCTGGCTTTCAAGTGGGACCTTCCCTGACTGTTTCCAGCTTAAGTCTGCTCCCGACATACGCTCGTCCCGGCCTAGTTTGTCACCACCCTTAGTGTACCAATCAAGTCCGCCCTCTTCTCCTGCTCAGTGTCAGGTCGACGCCTTCTTGATACACCGCCTTGGAGGGTAATAAGCCCTCCGCCCCAGGGGTCCTCGCTCTGGTCCGGGTTATGCTGTCCCGGTCCGTCATCACTTAATCGACCCCATTCGCCCCTCTCGCAGGCACATCGCGTCTTCGCCACCTTTGTGACTTATGCTCGATGTCTTCGCTGTGCGGGGCGCCTAGGCGACCCGCGAGAGGTTCCGAGCTTTTGCTGTTCATTCCTTCCTAACATGCCATCCTCTTCAACCCCGGGGAGTTCAGTCATCGTTCTTGTCCAATATTTCGATGCCGACATGGGCCTTCGCCAAGCTGCAAACGGCTCGGCACTCCCGATATTCCCGCCATCCGTTTCACGCGGGGCCACATTTCGGGGCTTCTCTGGTTCGCTCTTGCTACGGCCTGCTAGGTTGCTCGTCCCCCTGGACGGATCAAACTAGGACTCTCCCAGCCTCCGGGGACTTTTACTTCCAGGCTTTCGATGAGTTGGTCACCCTTCTCATCGCTGGGTATAACTACGGCAGTCATTGGACCCCTCTGCCGGCGGGACTTTCACCCGCTGGAATAACAGCTAGCTTCGCTGCACTGCAGCCTCGTGGCGCACATACGGAATGAAAGCTGCTATTCCTCTGCAACTTATTCCCATTACATGCAGCTTACGGCGGCCTTCCTTGTCAAGCATCCGGTGATTTTGACAGACATACATCATTTCAAATTGTTATCAATGAAATTTGTCTCTTGACTTTTCAAAGGATTAGGAGCAGAAAGAGGAATATTCAAATAGGCATCGTCAAAAGGTTAACAACTAATTTGAACCCTTTTTATAAGGGTGGTGCCATGAAGAGATTATTGAAACCCCGTGTCTCAAAAGAGTTCGGGGTTTTGTTTATTGTTATTCGAGCATCCCTGAATAGGGGAGTAAATGCTTATGCGCAAGAATAATGTTCGAGAAGCGCCTATGTTTTGTGACCGCTTCAGATTTTGGCGAGTCATTTGAATCATCCTTGTATGAGTCAGCATAATGATGATTATGCTGAGTTGCATAAAACAATAGTCGGTTCACTAAGGAGAAGGGGATGAAAGAATCTCTTTCTCCCCGTAATTCACAACGTTTTATAGAAGAGTATATATAACACAAGATGGGGCCGACAATCTTTCCCAGGCTGAATATTTATAACTAGGAGAAAGTATGACTCTAAAAAGAAAACTCTCATTGGGTTTAGGATTTCTATTTCTGATTATTCTCACTCTTGCAGCTTTTTGCTCCTACTATGTTGGGAAATTAGGTCAGGAATCTGAAAATGTTTTGAAAGATAATTATTATTCTATTGTTTATTCCAAGAACATGCTTTCTGCTCTGGATGATATGAGTACTTCCATCAGCAGCACCATGTATAAAACAAGTCATACTGGAAGGATGTCAGACTATTACCTCAAGCGTTTCGAATCAGGAAAAAATATATTTGAGACTAATTTAAAAGCGGAGAATAATAACATAACAGAGATACAAGAGAAAGAATATGTCGAGACACTTAACCATGATTATGAGATGTATATGAAGCTCTGTCTTCAGATAAAGGGCGGAGCAGGCAGAACTTTGGTGTATCTTAATGACTTTCTGCCCGCCTGCGAAAAACTGAAGCAATCTATCAATGGCATTTATGACGTAAACATGCAGGCAATAGTAAGGAAAAATGAGCAAGCAAAACATGATTCCGCCAGGTTTACCATCTCCATGGCTGTGATAGGATCGCTCTGCATCCTGCTCGCTGTGGGATATTTTTGGTATTTTCCGGTCTATATTTCCACCACCCTTAGCTATCTTTCAGATAGAATGAAGTATTTGCTAAAGAATGTTGGCGTCACATTTGACATACAGACAAATGATGAGGCTTATAACATTTTGCATGCTATAAACTTACTTGAAACTAAATTGGGCGTGAAAAAAGAGGATAGGGGCGAGGACTAGAGCGGCATGCAACAATCATTTAGCAGTTGGCAGGTTGGACCGTGAAGTGGGACATCTCATTCATCGGCCGCCAAGTAGGCGTTGTCCACTATTAGGTCGTGGGATAGAGGTCGTCCATTGACATCGGACAGGCAGTAAAGAACCAGAAGCATTGCCGAATAAATAGTTCAAGAGGGATGTGGCATAGTACCCACTTTGCTGTGGCGTTATAATCTTTCAAAATGCAATTTTCACTTCAATAAGGAACGAACATGATGCTGCACAGCCGTAGATGATGGCAAGCTCCATTGCATTTCATTTTTTCATTAATTACGGTCGCGCAGTTCAAATACCTATTAAAACTGCGCGCCGTATTTCTATCCCAACCCCGACTCAATTGCCGGAAAAACTTCTAACTGCCGGAGACTGCCCTGAACCAGGAGATCATGTTTCTCTCGACAATATAGAAGAGATGCATATCAGGCGCGTCCTTGCTTCAGCGAAATCTTTGCACGAAGCCGCCGATATTCTCGGGCTTGAGCAAGCGACTCTCTGGCGGCATCGCATACGTTATAATATCTGAACAGGCACATCTCTCTCCACCATTCCCCCTTCAGAGACAACTTGCACTTTGCAAGGAATGTATTGCCGTCTTCTTGCTAAATGCAAAGCAAGCGGTCTCCATAAGTTTATAACTACCGATAATAGTTGCATTCATCTTTGGCATACCAGTTGCTATAGCAGCAACACAATGAGAGAAAATATGTTTGGTTTAAGACAGAAATTATGTCTGGGGTCATTCTCAGGGAGAATTATCAGAGCGTGATCGCCTGTCAAAAAATGAAATCAGGAGAAATTGCGATGAAAAGAGATATCTTCGTGAGACATGCCTTTTTAAGTGTGATTGTGACTTTGCTTTTACTGACAGTGTGTGTGGCCTCCGTCTTGGCTGAGGATCAGAAACCCGCAGAAGCAACTCCTGCAACAGAGGCTCTTGCTGCTGCGCCTGCGGAAGATAAACCCACCGGTTCGTTATCCGTTTCCGGTTTGTCAAAATATGTATGGCGGGGATACGAAAATACCAAGGACAGCATCGTTGTTCAGCCTTCTCTAACAGTTGGTTATAAAGGGTTTAGCGCCAATATATGGGGAAACATGGATA
>Ga0187853_10000967_pt1 | contig 27593 bp, 18 predicted proteins | sample June2016WEW_6_10_2_FD_132417 | JGI IMG/M metagenome (GOLD analysis project Ga0187853, IMG submission 132417) | Peatland microbial communities from SPRUCE experiment site at the Marcell Experimental Forest, Minnesota, USA - June2016WEW_6_100 | ecosystem: Environmental > Terrestrial > Soil >... | reverse complement strand
AAGACAATTCCGGCCAGGGAGATAATTGCGATTTCGCATGTCCCGCCGCCGACATCCACAATCATGTTGCCTGCCGGCTCGTGGACGGGCAACCCGACCCCGATGGCCGAGGCCATCGGCTGTTCGATCAGGTAAACCTCGCGCGCGCCGGCGTGTGTCGCCGAGTCTTTCACGGCCCGCTTTTCCACCTCGGTTATCCCCGAAGGAACGGCCACGACAACCCTTGGGGCAATCAGTTTCCGATGATGGACCTTTTGAATGAAGTGGCGCAGCATCGCCTCCGTGATCTCGAAATCCGCGATCACCCCGTCCTTCATCGGCCGGATAGCGACAATGTTCCCAGGCGTCCGCCCCAGCATCCGTTTGGCTTCTTCCCCTACGGCCAGGACGTTGGTGGTTCCTGCCTGGATTGCAACCACGGAGGGCTCCCGCAAGACAATCCCCCGATCGCGTACGAATACCAGGGAGTTGGCCGTCCCCAGGTCTATTCCAATGTCATTGGAAAACAGGCTTTTAAGTTGTGCAAACATGAATCGTTGCCTAACAAGGGCAGAGGTTAAGCGGAACGATACTCGCGGTCAAGACTATTAAGCGGCCTTTCTTGCGCGGGGGACAGCACTGATTTATTCGACAAATCCTCGCGGGTGCGGCTACATTGGCGGCAATGTTTGTGCAAAACCAACCCCTTGCCATTGCCGGGCGGCTATTTCGGTCGCGCCTGCTCCTGGGCACCGGCAAGTTTTCGTCCCCCGAGGCCATGCGGGACGCCCTGGCGGCCAGCGGGGCTGAGCTGGTGACGGTCGCGTTGCGCCGGGCAGACCTGAGCGGCAAGAAGGACCCCTTCGCCAACATCCTCGAGTTCATCGATTCGGAGCGTTTCCTGCTGGTCCCCAACACCAGCGGGGCGATGGACGCCCCAGAGGCGGTGCGCCTGGCGCGTTTGGCCGTGGCCACGGGGCTGCCCAAATGGGTGAAGCTGGAGATCCATCCGGACCCGCGTTACCTGCTGCCTGACCCGGTGGAAACGCTTAGGGCCGCCGAGATCCTGGTCGGAGAAGGCTTTACGGTGCTGCCCTATATCAATGCCGACCCGGTCCTGGCAAAGCGATTGCAGGATGCCGGCACGGCGGCCGTCATGCCGCTGGGCTCGCCCATCGGGTCGAATCGGGGCCTGCAGACCCGCGACCAGCTCCGGATTATCATCGAGCAGGCAACGGTGCCGGTGGTCGTAGATGCCGGCCTGGGGGCGCCGAGCCACGCGGCGGAAGCCATGGAGTTGGGAGCCGACGCCGTGCTGGTCAACACGGCGATTGCCGTGGCCAACGACCCGAGCCGAATGGCGGTCGCCTTCAAGATGGCGGTCGAAGCCGGCCGCGCCGCCTACGAATCGGGTATGCCCGCCACCCAGGAGACGGCCAGTGCCACCAGCCCCCTAACCGCCTTCGTGGGATGAGCCAGACCCAACTTTCGACCGGGCCCGTCCGCCGCCTCCTGGCGGACGCCAGGCGCACACGCATCATTGTGGTGGGCGATGTGATGTTGGATCATTTCATCTGGGGCACTGTGGAGCGCATTTCGCCCGAAGCGCCGGTCCCGGTGGTGGAACTGGAGCGCGAAAGCTTCATGCCCGGCGGCGCGGCCAACGTGGCCCGGAATCTTAGCGCGATGAACGTGCCGACGGAATTGTGCGGGGTCGTTGGCCGGGACCAGGCGGGCCGGCAGCTCAAAGAGTTGCTGAAGCAGCACCACATTGACTTCACCGGAGTGCTGGCCCAGGTGGGGCGGACCACCAGCGTTAAGACCCGGATTGTCGCCCACAAACAACAGGTGGTGCGGCTCGATCGGGAAACGCGGGAAGGTCTGGATCGCCGGCTGACCCTGCGTCTGGCCTCCCTGTTGCGCCGCCGGATTGCCGCCGCTGCCGCCGTCATCATCGGAGATTACGGCAAGGGAGTGGTCACGCAGCCGCTGCTGGACGAGATCAAAAGGCTCTGCCGCCGCCACGGCATCTGGCTGAGCCTGGATCCCAAGCCGGTGCATCACCTGGATCTGTCCGGCCTTTCACTGATTACTCCCAACCGGAAAGAGGCCTTCGAGCTGGCCAAAATTCCCGATGAGACGCGCAACGCCAACCCCCTGGCCGATGCCAATCTCCTGCGGGCGGCCGAGCGCGTGCTCAACGATTTGCGGCCGGCTCTGCTGCTCATTACCCTGGGAGAGTTGGGAATGCTGCTCTGCCAGCGGGGCCGCAAGCCGTTCCACATCCCGACGGTGTCCCAGGAGGTCTTCGATGTCTCCGGGGCTGGCGATACGGTGATCGCGACCTTCACGCTGGCCATTGCGGCGGGGGCATCCCCGCTCGAGGCCGCCCTGCTGTCCAATCATGCCGCCGGCATCGTGGTCGGCAAGCTGGGCACTGCCACCGTCGCGCCCGAAGAACTGGCGGCCAGCCTCAGGATGTAGGGAGCGCCGCAGGATCACTTCATTCTCCTGCCCTGTGCTCGCCCAGAGCGGCCTTCTGCTGCCCAGCAGGTGGTTTATCGCGCTGGCCGCTCTTTGGGGGCCATTCGGCTGTGCGCGGCGGCCCCCTTCAAGGAGGGTGGATGGCGTCGGGGGCTTCGGGTCAGCTATTCAGACGAAGGAACCTCGTTGAAGGGCCCTGGCTGGGTCATACCACGCGGCGGTGATAAAGGCTCGAATCCTCTCAAGAAACTGCCAAACCACCTCTGGGTCGATTGGGGCTTGTTCGTGCTGGCGGCGGACTTCTTCGTAGACTGATCGTTTCTCGAACGGAAGGCGCTTCGTGTGCCGGAGCAGGAAGACATTGTCGATCGCTGTGAGCCGACAGTCCTCCGGCTCCATGTCGAGGTATTCGTTTAGAATGTAGTATTGGGAGTAAGGGCATCCTTGTTTAAGCCTGGCGGCTGTACCCGCAGCCTCCTGGAACATTGTCTTGTCCAGGTTCACCTTGCACTCCGCGGCCAGGACAGCAAGGGACAGAGAACCACTGGCGGTCTTGCTGGGTGAGAAGTCGGGGTCTGGGAAAACCGGTAGTGGATTTCCTTCCCGATAATAAAGTCCTGGTCTTTGACCTTGAGCGCGACGATAGGGGTGTCGTCGAGGGCCTGCAAAGAGGGCGGTGCGAACGAAAGGGACATGAAGGCTGTGGTCGGTCCGATAGAGAGCGGGAAGCTTGGGAGCCCGTCGAGGATGGCGGGTTGTGCGAGCTCGACGAGGAACTCCTCCAGTACTGAGTTGTCGAGCTTTAGCTGGCCTTTCTGACGTTTGAGGAACGCGGAGCCGCGACGCGCGATCAGTTCGACCTCAAGGAAATCTTTGTATTGGTTAAGGAGTCGTGTCATCTCAATGACGCGTTCCTTGCCCCTGGAGGTCAAGGCGGCGAGAGACTGCTTCCACTCCCGGTAACGCCCGCGTGCTTCTTCCAGCATGCGGACGTCGCCCTGGGCGCACTTCTGATTCTGAATGGCTGCTTCGAGTTTGTCGAAGTGGGAGGTGGAGTGCATTGCTCAGAGTTGCGGGTTGCGCGTGAATACGGGGGATGGCTGGATGGACGGTCCGTCTGCTGCGGCCTGATGGATGTCCTCGAGGACCTCCCCTGCGGCGCGTCCCGCAAGTTGTTTAAGGCAGAGAGTTGCTTGGCGCAAGGCCCCGCCGGGCACCGGTTGGACGTTGAGGCGCCGGAACACGAGAATGTCTTCGTAGATTGACGCGCCGAAACGGTTTGTAAAGCGCCTCTCGGACGTTGTCTCGTGCTGGAACCCCCCGAGGTCGTCAAGGATCGCCCGGACGAGCCGGGAGTTGGGAACGGCAACACCCCGAACATTGGACTCTCGGCCGACAACCAGGATGAGCCGTCCACCGGCAGCCAGACTCAGGGCGAAGGCTTGCAAGCACTGCTCCATGTCGAGCGCATACTGGACCACCGTGCGGAAGCGGTTTTGCCGGTTCTTGCGGTTAGAGCCGATCTCGCTTCCGGCCACACGGAGCAGGTCGAATCCGAGCAACTCCAGGAGGGCGCGGTGGTTTTGGTGGTAATTGAACACGTTGATGTAAGGGGGGCTGGTCAGGATCAGAGATGCCTCGGCGCGGATGTGGCGATGGGTCAGCCGGGCGTCGCAGAGGGAAACCTCAAGCGGTGTCTCGGTGTGGGGCAGCCGGAGCAGGTTCTTCCGGACGCGAGCGGCGGCGATGGAAACGGCCTGGTTGAGGTTCGGAACGCGGCAGCCCTCGGCCTCGAAAAGAGTGAGCAGTGCCAGCAGGGTCTGGGCCTTGCTCCCGGTCCGTGAAAAGAGTTCCCTGGCGAGGTCCAGAAGATTCGAGGCGCTGGCACGGTAGTCGTCCACCGGGTTGAAGAGGGGCAGGTCAACGAAATCGCCCGCCGCTTTGCCAAAGAGGTGGTCGATCTCGGCCAGGAGTATCAACCGCTGGGGGCGCGAGAGGCGGCAGAGGGTAAAGAAGCGCGACATTGTGTAGGCAGCCGGGTTAATCTCGAAGCCGTGCGCCGGGCGGTCTCGGATGGCGCTTTCGAGCAATACGGTGCCGCTGCCACAGAACGGATCCACGACGAGGCCGGCACCGGTGTCGGACCGGTCAAGCAGGTATTCCACGAACTCAGGCGTGAACTGGCCGCGCCAGCCAAAGATGTTACTGCGTGTCTTGTTGACTACATCCAGGCGGCTTTGGTCAAGGACTTGCATGCTTCAGGTTCTTGCGGAAGGCTAATCCTTCTCGACCGCGCTGTCACTGGAATTCCCGGGCGGCCGGCGGTTCCTAACACCACGCCGACGCGCAACGGTTAGGTGGACCGGGTTGCAGCAGGAGTTCGGCTTCGATACGGACGGAGCGTTCCGACGTGGCGCACATCCGCGGGCCTCTAAAGGCGTGACGAGCAAGGCCGAGTTCGTTGTCAGCGGCTGCCGGGCCATTCCCAGGGTGAAGATTTTTCAAACCGCGTATTGAATTCCCCGGCCAGCGTTCTATAGTGCGCTTCGATCTGAAGCGCGTCAAATGAGCAACTCGACCGACGGCAGCGGGCCTTGGGACATCCAGGATGCCCGGAATCTATACAACGTTCACCGTTGGGGCGCCGAGTACTTTGACATCAGCGAGACCGGACGGGCGATTGCCAAGCCATTGCGGGACGCGGGCGCGTCGGTGGACCTCACGGACGTAATCGAGGAGGCCAAGGCGCGGGGGCTCAAATTCCCAGTGCTCATTCGGTTTCAGGACATCCTTCGGCACCGGGTCGAGTCGATCAACCTGGCCTTCCGCAGCGCCATAGCCGAGTTCAATTACCACGCCAGTTATCGCGGAGTGTTTCCCATCAAAGTCAACCAACTCCGGGAGGTGGTCGAGGAGATACTGGATGCCGGGCGGCCGTACGATTTCGGGCTGGAGGTCGGGAGCAAGCCGGAGCTCTTTGCGGGGCTGGCCCTGCAAAGCCAGCTCGGGAGCCTCATCGTGTGCAACGGTTACAAGGATGCCAGTTTCATCCGGGTGGCGCTGCTGGGCACAAAGCTCGGAAAGAAGGTCATCATGGTGGTTGAAAAACTGGAGGAACTCCGGCACATCATTACTCTTTCCAGGCAGTTGGGGGTGGAGCCCTTCATCGGCATCCGGATTCGGCTCTTGAGCAAGGGGGCGGGCAAATGGGCCGAAAGCGCCGGCGAAAACGCCAAGTTCGGCCTGACCACGGCCGAATTGCTGACCGCCACCGAAATGCTCCGGGCCGAGAACCTGGGCCATTGTTTCAAGCTGCTGCATTTCCACATCGGCTCGCAGGTGCCGGACATCCTGATTGTGAAGCGGGCGGTGCAGGAGGCGGCGCGTTTTTACGCCAAACTTTACAAGGCGGGCTTTAAGATCGAGAGCCTGGATGTGGGCGGCGGGCTGGGGGTGGATTACGACGGGAGCCGGTCGGCGTTCGACAGTTCGACCAATTACACCTTGCAGGAGTACGCCAACGACATCGTCTATTACATCGCCGACGTCTGCAACACCGAGAAGGTGCCCCATCCCGAGATCGTCAGCGAGAGTGGCCGCGCAGTGGTGGCCCACCATAGCGTGTTGATTGTCGAGGTCTTTGGGGCCATCGAGAAGATCCGGCCCGGCCAGAACTTCCAGTACGGCGATAATGAGCATCCGCTGGTCAAGGAGTTGCTCGACATCCAGAAGAACTTGCCGCGGCTCAACAAGCTGGAGGCCTACCACGACGCCCTCGAGCGCAAGGAGGACGCGCACCACATGTTCACCCTCGGCATGATGGACCTGCCCGAGAAGGCCAAGATCGAGAGTCTCTACTGGGAAATCAGCCGGGCTGCGGTGGACAGTTTCAAGGGCCAAAGTTACGTGCCCGAGGAGGTGCGCCAGCTCGACGACAGCCTGGGCGACCAGTACCTCTGCAATTTCTCGGTCTTCCAATCGCTGCTCGATCACTGGGCGCTGGGGCAGCTCTTTCCGATCATGCCCGTCAGCCGCCTCAACGAGCGGCCCACCCGCGAGGCGACCCTCGTGGATATTACGTGCGATTCTGACGGCCAGGTCAACAAGTTCGTCGACCTGCACGACGTGCGGGACACGCTCCCCCTCCACCCGCTGCGGACCAACGGCAACGGCCAGCTCGAACCCTACTACCTGGGCATCTTCCTCATGGGCGCTTACCAGGACATCATGGGCGACCTCCACAACCTCTTCGGCCGCGTCAACGAGGTCCATGTCTTTCTCGACCCCGACGAACCGGCCGGCTACTACGTCGAGGAAATCATCGAGGGCACCACCATCGGCCAAGCCCTGGATTCCGTCCAATACGACGAAAAGGAACTCAAACGCCAGATGAAGGCCCAGGTTGACGAAGCCATCAAGTCCGACCGGATGAAACCCTCCGAAGCCATGCGCCTGCTGGACGACTATGAACGGGGCTTGAAGGAGTACACCTACTTGAGTTTCTGACGAGGCGGAGCCTCAGGGCGTTTCGCCACCACCTCTGGCGCAAGGAAAAAGGGAACATTGAAAAATGCAAATTGAAAAATGCAAATTGAACATTTCAGGCCCTGCCCGGAGAGAGTGCGGATCACGCTCCCGCCGGCGCTTTGCCTTCGCCGTCACCCTTCGAGAATTTTCAATTTTCAATTCAGGCCACCGCGCCAAGCCGATGTTCTTTGCAATCGCTGCGAAACCTGACCCGGTTGCAACGAGTCTTGAAGGCAAAGAACTCCAGTCTCCCATGCCCTTCCCCCTTCGCCCTTCGCCCTTCGCCCTTCGGATTTCGGATTTCGGATTTCCTTCGGCCTTCGGATTTCGGCCTTCGGATTTCCGCCTACGCCCTACGCCCTACGCCCTTCGCCCTTAACGGCATGCCCGACCCCGTCCCCAATGCCGAACTGTTGCGCTCGCTGGGCCGGCTGGCGCGGGGTCTGTCGGCCCTGTTCTGGGCGCTGCCCAGCGCGCTCATTGTGTGCTTCTACACGGCCCGGGCCGAGGGCATCAGGTCCTTCGGCATCATGCCGCCCCTGGTGTGCGCCGGTTGGCTGGCTTACGGCCTGCGGCAGCTCGGGGCTTTCCAGAAACGAGAGCGGGTGTGGCGCAGGACCCTGGATCGCGCTCAACTGCTCAGCCTCATCAATCTCGGTCTGAGTCCGTTCCTCTACTGGTCGGGCCGGGTGCCGGCCAATGGCTTTTTCTTTCTGATGGTCCTGCTGCTGGCCCTGTGCGGGTTGCTCTTTCTGGGCAGCCTCAACCAGGTCTTGCAGCGCCTCGGGGCAATGCTGCCCGACGAGGCGCTGCGCCTGGAGATCAAGCAGTTCACCGCTCTGAACCTTAACCTGCTCACAGGGATGTTGGCCCTGACCCTGGGTTACGTGGTGCTGGTCCATGTTTTCAAGGGTATGCCGCTTTGGGTCCAGCGAGTTGCGGCGCTCCCGGACCAGAGCAGCCTTTGGTATCTGGTCCCTATCATCCCGCTGCTGCTGCTCCCCCTGGCCATGACCATGGCCCTGCTCTGGAAAACCAAAGAGGTCATCCTGGACAGCGTGTTTGGGGCCAAATAGGGCGCATTTCACGCATGCATCCCATGACGCGGCCGGCTCGGCTTTTTTGTGGACGGATGGCCTGGGCTGGCCTAAAAGGAAGGAACTCGTATGGGAATCGCTTGACAAACGGCCCTGTTCGTTATGAAAACAGCCGCCTTTCTGTTCGCCCTCGGCTGGCTGCCCTTGGCGCTGGCCGGCGCCGACCTGCCCGACCCCGCTCTGAACCTCGAGCTGCAGGCGCCCATCTCGACCTGGGATGAAGGGGTGCCGCTCGGCAACGGCCTCATGGGGGCCTTGCTCTGGGGCGAAACCAATACGTTGCGCCTCTCCCTGGACCGCGGAGACCTCTGGGACGAGCGCCCTTCCAAGCGTTTCCTCCAGGTGCGCGGCCGGTTCAACTGGCGCGAGATGCGGCGGATGGTTGCCGAGAACCGCATGGACGAATTCAACGACGTGTTCGACTCGAATTACGACTACGACGGGCCTCCGACCAAGCTGCCGGCCGGCCGTCTGGAGATCGTCCTCGACCCTTCGCAAACGATCGAATCGTTCACCTTGGACCTTGCTACCGCCCAGGCCGCCGCCCGGCTCCGAAGCGGCCACGAGATAAAGGCGTTCGTCAACGCCGCCAATGTCTGGGGACCTGTCGCGCTCCTGCGCATCCCCGGGCCGCAACCCAGAGAGGTGCGCTTGCTCAGCCCGGAGTCGGTGAAAAAGCTGAATTACCCGCCCCCGCAGTCAGGCCGGGATCCTGGCATGCGATGGTTCGACCAAGAGGGCGCCGAGGGCTTTGCCTACGCTGTCTGCGTCGCCTGGAAACGGACCGGGGATTCGACACTGCTGGGCGTCACGGTGGCCACCAGCCAGGAAGGCAAGAGTCCCTTGGCCGTGGCCCGGGCTCACGCTCAAGCCGCCTTACGGGAGGGCTACGAGCCGTTGTTTGCCGCTCACAAATCCTGGTGGGCCGGCTTCTGGAATCGATCGAGCCTGACGCTTCCCGAGCCGCACATTCTGAAGCAGTATTACCTCGCGCGCTATTTTTACGGCGCCGCCTCGCGCCGCAGCGCCCCGCCCATGCCATTGCAGGGCGTCTGGTCGGCGGATGCCGGGTCGCTCCCGCCTTGGAAAGGCGATTACCACAACGATCTCAACACGCAAATGACTTACCTGGCCTACCGCGTCTCCGGCGATTTCGACGAGGGCGCCTGTTTTCTGGACTATCTTTGGGACCGCTTGCCGGTCTTCAGGAGGTTCGCCCGGGATTTCTACGGCGCTCCCGGCGCCGCCGTGCCCGGGGTGATGAGCCTGGCAGGCCAACCGCTGGGCGGCTGGGGACAATACAGTCTCTCCCCGACCATGGGCGCCTGGAATGCGCACCTGTTTTACTTGCACTGGCGCCATACCGGCGACGCTGCTTTCATGCGGACTCGCGCCTATCCGTTCTGCAAGGAGATTGCGACTTGCGCGCGCGCCTTGCTCCAAGCGGACCCAAAGGGCCTCCTCAAGCTGCCCCTGTCCAGTTCGCCGGAGATTTTCGACAACTCGCGCCGCGCCTTTCTCAAGCCCAACAGCAACTACGATCTCGCCTGCCTCAAGATGCTGTTTCTTTCCCTGGCCGAGATGGGGGAGAGCCTCGGCCGGCGAAATGAATCAGCGGATTGGGCCGCCGTTGCCAGGCAGTTGGGCCAGTTTCACACCGCCGCCGACGGCACCCTGCTCCTGGATGAATCGACGCCGCTGCCCGGCAGCCACCGTCATTTGTCGAACCTGATGGCGGTGCATCCGTTCAACCTGCTCACGGTGGATGGCGGCCCTGGCGACCGCCAGATCATCGCCGCCAGCCTCGCGGACTGGGACCGCCAGGGCACCAGGGCCTGGTGCGGCTACACCTTTTCCTGGATGGCTTGCCTGCGCGCCCGCGTGGGTGACGCCGAGGCAGCGGTGCGCAACCTGGACATCTACGCCAGCGCCTTCGTCCTGCGCAACGGCTTCCACGCTAACGGCGACCAGACCAAATCCGGCTTCAGCGATTTCACCTACCGGCCTTTCACCCTGGAAGGCAATTTTCTGGCGATGGCGGCGGTTCAAGAAATGCTCCTCCAGAGCTGGAGCGCGCATCCGGGCACAAATGACCCAGGGGTGATCCGCTTGTTCCCTGCCGCGCCCTGGCGCTGGCACGACGCATCCTTCCGCGACCTCCGCGCCGAAGGCGGCCACAGGGTCTCCGCGCGGCGGGAAAACAACGCCACCACCTGGTTCCGCATCGTGGCCGGCAGCAAGGGCACGCTCACAATCCGCGACAACTTCGGCGGCCGTGAGCCGCGCTGGAGCCGCAAGGGGGTGAAACGAATTGGGGAGAATTTCGAAATCCACCTCCGGAAAGGCGACCGCCTCGAGGCGGAACTGGTCCGGCCGCCGCAAATCCTCCCGGAACCCGGCAATGCGGCTCAACCGGTGATGCAGGCAGCGCGAAGCCGCTAATGTAATCGTTTAAATCTGAATATGAACAAGTCCAAACCGAATCAAGTTTCCCCGTCACCCGGCGGCATGAATCGCCGTCGTTTTTTGTCGGCCACCGCGATGGCCTCGACGCTCACCATTCTCCCCCGGCACGTGCTGGGCGGGCCGGGTCAGAGCCCGCCGGGCGAGAAAGTCAACATCGGCGGCATCGGCGTGGGTGGGATGGGCGGGGCGAACCTGCAGGCCCTTGCGTCGCAGAACATCGTGGCCCTTTGTGACGTGGACCCCGATAACGCCGCCCATACCTTCAAGGAATACCCCAAGGCCAAGCTTTACACCGACTACCGCGAGATGCTGGACAAGCAGAAGGACCTCGAGGCGGTGCTCATCGCCACGCCAGACCACACGCACGCGCTGATTTCCATGGCGGCAATGAAGGCCGGCAAACATGTCTATTGCCAGAAACCACTGACGCACGACGTGTATGAATCCCGCATGCTGGCCAAGGCGGCCAAGGAGTTGGGCGTGGTGACGCAGATGGGCATCCAGGGCCACTCGACCGACGACATCAGGTCCATTTGCGAATGGATCTGGGACGGGGCCATCGGCGAGGTGCGTGAAGTGGATGCCTGGTGCAGCCTGACTTATTACCCTTGGGGGCACGCAGGCTGGAGTTCGCAATGGGGCGCCCGGCCCAAAGAGACACCGCTCGCGCCGCCCCAATTGAATTGGGATCTCTGGCTCGGCCCGGCCCCCTACCGTCCCTACCACCGCGCCTATCATCCGGGCACATGGCGCTGTTGGTGGGACTTTGGCTGCGGCATGATGGGCGATCGTGGCGCCCACACCTTGGACGTGGTGAATTGGGCACTGGACCTTGGAGCACCCGCCACGGTCGAAGCCACCTCCTGCGGCATGGACCCAGAAGTCCACCCCCTTTCGGCAATCGTCACCTTCCGTTTCCCCGCGCGCGAGAACCTGCCGCCCTTAAAACTCACCTGGTACGAGGGCACGCGGCCGCCTCGGCCCCAAGACATGGATGCGGACGTGGACTGGCCGGCCGAGGGGGGGGCGTTGTTCAAAGGCAGCAAAGGCGCGCTCATTTGTGGCGTCTCTGCGAATGCGCCGAAGCTGCTGCCGCCCACCCGGCATCTCGAGTACAAGCGACCGTCCAAAACGCTGCCGCGGATTCCCGATCACTGCCACGAACTGGATTGGGTGCGCGCCATCAAGAGCGGCCAGCAGCCATGCGCCAGTTTCGCCTACTCCGGCCCGCTAACCGAAACCTGCCTCCTGGGCAACGTCGCCAAACGCGTGGACGGCCTGATCGAGTGGGACGCCGCCAATCTGAAGGTCAAGAATTCCGAAGCCGCAAATCGGCTCATCACGACCCAGTACCGGGCGGGGTGGAGTTTGTAAATCGGCGGGGAATTGGCAGGTGCTCAAAACATTTATTGCTATCACAGGGCAAGAGATGCACAACATCTCAGGTTCTTCGAAGAGAGTCTTTTTCGGAAGGATCAGGTGTCGTCCCGAAGGGACGGCTGAACTTCAGGAGACGTGCCCACCGCAAAACCCTGAGATGCACCCATTCCCTCTTCACAGCAGCAATTGATCTCGACACCAGTGCTGGTGGCCGATAGGAATTGAGGCCATGCCGAAACTAAGAAGACGCCAATTCCTCAAGGGAGGCGCGCAGACTGCTGCGGCTTGGTGCTTGCTGCCCGCCATTGGCGGCGGCGCGCCGACGGCGGCGCCTGGCGAATCGCTGGGCGAAGAGGCCTACCGTCCGACCTGGTACCCGTTCACGGGCCATCCCGACGCCGATACCTGCTGGTCGTTGTCGGTGGGCCCCGATGGCCGGATCTACGCCGCGGCTTGCGCGGAGAGCGTTCCGGGTGGCGTGGTCAAGGTCGTCCGTTACAACGAAAAGAGCGATGCCCTCGACTACTTGTTCTCACTGGACGAGATGGTCGATGACCCCGCTGATTCCGGGCGCGCCACCCAATGCAAAATCCACTACAGCTTCGCGCCCTCGATGGCCGACGGCATCCTGTTCATGGCCACCCATCTCTCGGGGCCGCCCATCGATCAGCCCGCCTATTCGCCCTGGCGCTCCTGGCATGACCCCAAGCGGTGCTTCCGTGGCAGCGCCCTGCTGGCCTTCGACACCAGGACGGATCGGGTCCTGTGGTGGGACACCCTCATCCCCAAAGAAGGCTGCCGCTGCCTCTTGCACGACGAAGAGCGGCACCTGCTCTACGCCCTGAGCTACCCCCGCGATCACTTTATCATCTATGACACCAACACCCGCACCCGCCGCGACGCCGGCCGCATCGGCTCGATCAACGCGCAGACGCTCTTCCTGGACCGCAAGCACCGCGTCTGGACCACCGACGACTACGGCCACCTGGTCCGCTATGACCCGCAAAGTGACCGGCTGGAACGCTCGCCCTTCGTCCTGCCGCACAACCCGGAATTCCAGACCGGCTGGCACAGTGTCTTTTACGACGTCGCGCCGGCGCCCGACGCAGAGTCAGTGTACGCGGTCACCTGGATAGCCAACTCCCGGCTGATGCGCCTGTGGCCCAATGAGGGCGAATGGCCGCGCGTCGAGGACCTGGGCGCCGCCACCCAAAAGCGCGACCCCAGCGTCTCGAAAGACACTTTCGTGGACCATTGCGGCGGCCTCGTCTTCGGGGGTGACGGCCAGTTGTATTACGTGGCCTCGCGGTGGCGAGACCCGGTTTACAATCCCATGCCTGCCGACAGACCAGAGCGCGAAGGGGTCGTCTGGCGGCTCAATCCCGCCACCTTGGAGCGGCAGGAAGTCGCTCTCCTCAAGCATCCCAAAGACCCCGCCCAATATGTCTCGCGCGGCGCCGTGGACCATCACGGCAACTTGTTCTTCGGCAGCGTCGGAGTCAAACCCGTGGGGATCTTCAAGGTCCGGGTGCCGGCCCATCGCCGGAAAGAGAACGCCCACCTGCCCATCCGAATGTGGGGGTGAAAACCAGCCATGAGCGAACAAAAGAAACCGAGATATGACCGCCGCTCGCCCGAAGCCAGGGCGCTCATCGACGAGATTGTGCATGGAACGTTCGTAAAGGAGGGCACGATGGCCGCCTTCCCGACGTGCTTCCCGGGCGCCAGCACTCCCATCCCCGCCGACGAGAGCCACATAACCGCCCTGGCTGTTACCCCCGAAGGGATGATCTATGGCGGCACCAGCGGCCGGGCGACCCACCTGTTCGTCGCCATGTTTCACGGGGTCACCGGGGCGGTCTTCGACCGCGGCACCGTCGAAGGCGCGCGCCACTGCGCCGCCGTCTGCTGTGGAAAAAACAAGTTCGCCGCTTGCGTCAACGGCCCTGGGGGCGGACGTGTGGTGACGGGCGCCTTGCAGTCTCTGCCCTTTGACCTTATCCAGGAATGGGGGTTCTCCCGCACCCCGTTTCAAGACCTGGGAAAAGTGGACGGTGAACCTATCGTTCACGCGCTGACCGGGGACTCGAGGTCCTCGCTCGTTGGAATCACCACCCGACATCTATTCACTGTCGCCCTCGACGCGGGGAGGATTGAAGTTGCGGGCGAGGTGCCTGGGAACGGTCGCATCGCCCTCGGCTCCAAAGGCGGTATCTTTGGCCAGGATGGCCCAGGCCACCTCTGGCGTTATGACCAGGGCTCCGGGCAAATCCAACGCCAGGCCCTCGGGTTGCCCGAAGGCGCGTGGGACCAAGCCCCTCTCTCATGGGCCAGAGACCACCGGAGCGGCGTGCTTTATACTGCCGATGCCAACGGCAATCTCTTTTCATTCGATGAACAGCGCGGGTTCAGCGCGCCGCTGGGCCGGGCCAGGCTTGCGCCAATCGGCCCCTGGGCTGTAACGCATGATGGCCGGCTCTTCGGCTTTTGCGGTTCTGAAATGGCCAACCTGTTTTGCTATCACCCCGGGAGCGGCCAATTGACCAACCTCGGTGTGGCCGTCTCGGTGCTAGAACGGCGCCGGTACGGCTACGTCTTCGGGGATGCCGTGACCGGTCGTGACGGCCAAATCATCTTCGGCGAGGACGACGACCTTGGGCACTTGTGGATTTATTTTCCGAGGATCGTCTAACTTCATAGGCAGCACCACGGCAGCGCTGTCACCTGCTCATGAAGTTGCATCGGCCGCTGGCACCGGCACACGATGAAACCATGCGCGGCCTGCTTCGGCTGCTCCGCCAGAAACGTCAGCAGATGCCGCGCATCCCGCGCGCTCGGATTCTCGCTCCACTTGACCTCGATGGGCGTGAGCGCGTCCCCGCGCTCGATGATGAAGTCCACCTCCGCGCCGTCCTTGGTGCGCAGGTGATACAGTTTGCCCTCGCCGAGGTATTGCAGGCGTTTCCACAACTCGATACCCACCCATTGCTCGAAAAATGCGCCGGGATTTGCCTTCACCACATCGGGCCTTGGCGTCAGCCCGGCCGCCGCATGCCGCACACCCAGGTCGAAGAAGAAGAACCTGGGCGTCGAGAGCAGGGCCTTGCGCGGGCTTCGCGAAAAGCCCGCCACCCGAAACCCCAGGAACATGTCCTCCAGCAACTGGTAATGACTCTTGACCGTGGGCTGTGACACCCCGCTCTCCTGCGAGATGGCGGCGAAGTTCACGATCTGCCCGGACTCCGCCGCCGCCAGTTGCAGGAAACGCACAAACGCACCCCAATCTTTCACCAGCGCTTCACGGCGAATTTCCTCCTCCAGATGCACAAAAGCAAACGCCCGAAGCAGCTCGGCTCGATCTGGTTCCTCCGCCGCCACTATGCCTGGCAACTCACCGTATGCCAGCCGCGTCAGCGCGTCCGCTGCGGGAAACGGATTTTTCGGCTTCTCGCTCGCCGGCCAGTCAAAGGGCAGCGGCGACACCGCGTAGTCCACGGGCGCCTGATCCGCTGGATGCTCCGCCAGTGTCAACGGGAACAACCGATGGTAAAAGCTCCGTCCCGGCAACAGGTTCGCGCCGGTTCGCCGCAGCTTCCGGGCGGAACTGCCGCACAGCACGAACCGCCAGCGGGCCTTGTCGCCGTCGTAGAGGTGCTGCACCGCATCGAAAACCGAGGGCACGGACTGCGCCTCGTCCACGAAGACAAACTGCCCCCTCTTGGCTGCGGGCAGGCCCCGGCATTGTTTGGCAAAGGCTCCCGGATCCGCCAGGTGCTGCGACCGCTCCTGGGGATCCGCCAAGTCAATCACCAGCGTATCCGGCGGCAACAGCGACCGCAGCAACGTGGACTTGCCCGTCTGCCGCGCTCCGAAAACCAGGTGGACATACGGTCGCGCCAGCCTCTCCCGCAACGTCCCGGCATACCATCGGTCGAACATGCAGCACTTTATATTCAGGCGAGGAATATAAAGTCAAGTTTTCGATCACCAGGGCCCAGGCACCCTAAACCCTGGCCGCAGTCCGAGAGCCAGGCGCGCAGCCCTGAAGTCCGAAGGTCGAAGGCCGAAAAAAGTCCAAAGTCCGAGGTCCGAAACCCGGAAGAAGATCCGAAATCCGAAGGCCGAAATCCGAAGGAAATCCGAAATCCGAAATCCGAAGGCTGAGATCGCCAAACATTCGAGCATTGGCTCCGCGCTCAATACTGGGGCCACAGGCGCTTCCGTGTCATGCGACGACCGCACCGAAGGAGGGAGCGGAGGCGGACTTCGGACTTCGGATTTCCTTCGGAGTTCGGGGCTTCGGATTTCGGATTTCAGGGCTGCGGGGTTTGCCCTTTCCCTAACCAGCGTGACTTTAGAGCAGCCCTGCCAGGCCACCCCTGGCGTCACGACCAGGGCTCCCGGCCTGTTTGCGGCCCCTTCATGTGCCGCCGCGCACAGTCTGCCATTCGCGCAGTTGATTGGAGACTTGCGCGAGGCTGACGTTGATCTGGTTGAGCGTGACCCGGCGGTTCAGGACCACCACTGCCAGCAGGATGAGCGTTCCCAGCCCTAGCGCGCCCACGGCCAAGGCCACGAGCGTTACCCCCAGGCTCATGACATACGTCAGAATCACCTCGTGGCGGAGGTAGTTGTCTATGCGCTTGACACCGGCCTCGGCGGAATCGGTGCCGGTCTTGGCCTGCTCCATGGCCTTTTGGGACTCATAGAGCATCTCTCTTTGCTTGGGCAGATACATGATCACGTAGAACCCCACGATGAAAATGCTCGTGGCAATCGCCACAAATCCGAACACAAAGGCCGCGGCGGTCAACAGCCGCAGTTTGATCCGGTGCGAATGCACGGCCGTCTTGATCCGTTCGTTGATTGCGCCGGCGTCCGGCATTGCAGGGTTGGGCTGAGGGTTCATGTGGTCTTTCCTTTCCAGGCTTTTTTGAAGGACTCTTTGCCGCAATGAATGCGCTTGGAGACATCCAGCAGCCGCGGCCCGTGCAGTTCCAGCAACCCCTCAAACGCCGCTTCGTCGCCCAACTGGCTTCGCATCACCAGCGTCGGTTCATACAGGGTCTCCGGGATCGTCGACATCGCTGTCCATAGGATAAGTTACGCGGGCCGATGGAAAAGTTCATTCGCGCTGGACCGGCCGGAGACCGATTTTGGCCCGCGGCTCCAAGCCCGGGTAATTCATACCCTAAAAGCAATGCCTTTCGGGAACTCAAGTTCCCAATCAGGCGCACTCTTTCAACTCCGTTGCGAGTCCGGTCCTGCCGGCCTCGGCCAGTCCCGGCCTGCCCGAATTGGTTTCGGCGCGCTCGGGCGATGCTGCGGCCTGCACTCGCTGCCTCCATTCTCCAGGCGACATCTCCTGATGGCGGCGAAAGATGCGATTGAAGTGCTGAACACTTCCAAAGCCGGCCTCGAATGCAATTTCCGCACAAGTATGATCGGTGCGCCGGAGCAGGTTGCGGGCGCGGGCGATGCGCCGGCCCAGGATGAATCCGACCACGCTGGTGCCGGCCTCCTTGCGAAACAGGCGCACCAGGCTGCGCGTGGACAGACCGGCCGCCCGCGCGATAACGGGCAACGTCAGGCGCTCGCCCAGATGGACCTCGATGAAAGTGACGGCTCGGCCAAGTTGCATCCGGGTTCGGCCCGGTTCGTCCAGCAGGCGTTGTTCGTCGGCATGGGCCAGACGGTTGGCAATCAGCTCCAACACGTTGAGCAGGTCGCCCTGGCGGTCCTGTTGCAGGACGCGGTTTTTTCGGAAGAGCTTTCCCAGCGGGCCCGATTTGATGCCGGCCTTGACCAGGTCTTGGCGCGCCAAGCGCCACTCGGCCACGGTGGGGAGGCGATCGTGGACCTGGCCGCATTGGAGCAGGGCGATCATCTCGCCGCTGCGAATGACCGGGACAATGAATTCACTCAGGCCGGCATGGCAGCGATAGCGCAAGGCCAGCGCGCTTCGCCGCGCTTCCAGAAACCGGTCCTGGTCGCACATGGCGCATAAGGCCCGCCCCGCGGCCTCTCGCTGGAGGGCCGCGCAAAACGGCTGGGAGCGGCGCTCCGCATCGAAGAGCACGGCGCGTTGGCCGTCGGCGGAAACCAGCGCCGGGTTCACGCCGAAGAGCCGCCAGGCGATGTCCAACAAGCTGCGCAATCCGGGCATCGCCACGAGTTGGTCGAACGCATTCATGGCTGACAGGAGAGTCTGGCACAGGCGCCACTGCCGGGCAATACCTCCCTTCATGCGCTCTTGGGGCGATTGCTCCGCCTCCACGCCTGGCTTTTCGCCCGAGGCGCGGATTGGGGACTCCTTTTGGCCGTAACGGTTCGCAAATTGGCGCAATGCGTGTGGACACGGATCGACGTGTGGTGTAGGCTCCTGGTTTATCATGGACCCCGAAGTTTGCCATGCGCCGATGCTTGCTGCCTTCCCGCTGATCGACGGACCTCCACGGACCTGGAACGTACAGGTCAGACTTCCATCCACCCACCTCCAATGAGAGATATGAAACCAATCAACTTGACCTCCCTAACCAGTGCCTTGGTGCTCCTGCTTGTTGTTCCGGGCAGTCTGCGTGCCGCCTCGGAGTCGATCTTCCCGGCCACGGTCGTGCCCGATGCGGAGTACTATGACGCGCCGAGTTGGGAGTTGGGCACGATTTTCAACTCCTTTGCCCCGGGCCAGATCACCCAGGTGCGGGTCTTTTCGTTACCCGACGAATCTGGCGATCACGGCGTCAGTATCTGGCAGAACTCCACCGAGACACTGCTGTTTTCGACCAATTGGAGTTTTGGCGGCGATAATGCCTGGATCACCCTGCCGATCCCCGCCCTTCGGATCCAGGCGAATGTCGATTATACCATTTCCATTTCGACCACGCCCGCAGGCGCCTATCCGGACAACGGCGGTTATTTTAACAACCCCGGCGACAACGGGCAGCACTTGTTCTATCCGCAAGGGGCGGGGGTGTTTAATGCCACCTTGGGGAGCCCGCCTACCAACTCATACGGCAATAGCGCCTACTTGCGGGACATCGTTTTTCAATCGGATCCTTTTCCATTCATCGGCATCCAGGGCAATGGCCTGGCGATTGCCCCAGGGGACGTTACTCCCAGTCTGGGGGACGGCACCCAGTTTGGCGGGGTCAAAGTCGGGAGCTCTCAATCCGGCACGTTCAAGGTCGTCAATTCCGGCACCTCGAACCTGGTTTTCTCCGGCACCCAGGCGGTCGCCATCGCGGGTCCTTCGAGCGGAGATTACACCGTAACGAGCCAGCCGGTGTCGCCGGTGGTTCCGGGAGGCTCGACGACCTTCACCATCCGATTCGCTCCTTCGGCGCCCGGAGTTCGCGACGCCACGGTCATCATCGCCAACAATGCGCGGCCGCCTTATCAGTTTGCCATCGAAGGCATCGGCATGAGCAGCGGCAATCTCGTCATCGGCAATACCAGCGAAGGCAACGCCACCGGTGACATTGGCAATGGCACGATTACGGGCAATCGTTATCTTGCCCTTCGCAACATGCGCGTGACGGCGATCAACGCCAAAGTGCTGGAACCGGCGGGCACCACTGCCAATTTCCAGTGCGCCATTTATGCGGACACCTCGGACACCAACGGCCTGGCCGGCCAATTCCTGCAAGGCACCGCCGCGGTGGCCAACCCGACCAATGGGTGGCAGACCTTTGCCCTGACCCAACCCGTCAACCTGGGCGCCGGCTCGAACTATTGGCTGGCGATCTGGTCCGATACCGTCGGTGCGCTAGTCTATGGCGACGTCGGAGGGGTGGCCGGACAAGGCGTTTATTCCTATGGGGGGACTTGGCCCGATCCGATCAGCCTGGCGGTGGCCACTCCGGCCATTGCCTACTCCATTTACGCCGAGGGCGTGCCGGTGGACGACACGGGACCCGAGATGTATGTCAAAGGCGGCATCAACGCCATTGCCGATGGCTCTGCCAATGTTTCCATCCCCAACGGCACTGACTTCGCCGGCACTACCGCCAAGAGCGGAACTCGGGCGCAGACCTTTGCGATCTATAACGTTGGCAAGGCAGACCTGAATCTTAGCGGCACCCCGCCGGTTGCCATCACGGGCCCTCAAGCCGGCGATTTCGCGGTTACCACTCAGCCCGCCGCCACCATCCCTGCGGGCGGCAGCACGACTTTTGCCGTGCAGTTCGCCCCGTCAGATTATGCCGCCCGGACGGCCACGGTGGCCATTGCGCACACCGACAGCCCCACCAATGCGTATGCCTTCGCCATACAGGGCGCCGGTTTGGGCGGCGGCGCCAGCGTTCTGGGCAACGACGGCCAAGGCGCATACGCCCGCGCCATCGATAACACGCAGATCCACGGCAACCGCTTCCAGGCGCCCGTCACTATGACCATCAGCGAGCTGCACGCCAAGGTGTTGCAACTGACGGGTACGTTCGCGTGCGCCATCTATTCCGATTTCAACGGCTGGGCCGACCATTTCCTCCAAAGCAGCCTGCCGGTGGTGAATGCGACCAATGGTTGGAACACGTTCCCTTTGACGGCGCCCCTGGAGGTCACCGCCGGCGATTATTACTGGCTGGTCATCTGGTCCGACACAGTCGGCGCTCTTGTCCAGGCCGATACGTTCGGCACCTCTTACTTCGGCGATTATTCCTATACTAATCTGAGCGGGGAGTGGCCCGATCCCGTCGTCCTGCCAGGGAGCAGTCAGCTGTCCTTCCTGGACGCGCCGGCCCGGACTTATTGCATCTACGGCGAGGGAACGGCGCTGGGCCCGCAACCGGGGCCCGAGTTGGATTTGCGTGGCGCCGGCAAGCTGATTGTGGCGGGCGACACCACCCCTTCGACGCTGGACAGCACCGATTTCGGCAGTGCCGCTATGTATGGCAGCGGAGTTCAGCAGACCTTCACCATCACCAATTCCGGCAGTGGTCCTCTCCAGTTGACCGGCAATCCCATCGTCACCGTTACCGGCCAGCACGCCCGTGATTTCACGGTGACCTCGCAGCCGGCCTCACCCATCCCCCCGGGAGCCGGCGCGGCGTTCACGGTGCAGTTCAACCCGCTAAACCAAGGCCTGCGCGCGGCGACCATTAGCCTCGCCAACAATGACACGCTTGAAAACCCGTACCAGTTCGCGGTCCAAGGCGCGGGCTTCATCGCCGGTCTCGAGTCGATCTGGCCGGCTACGCTGTCCGGCAAGGATATTAATTTCGACGGCACGGTTTATGATCTGGGCACCATTTTCCAGGCTTCAGTCCCGGGCACGATCGTAAAGTTGCGCGTCTATTCGGTGACCGGCGACACCGGCGATCACACCGCCAGCATCTGGAACAATGCCGACGGGACCGTCATTGCCGGGCCCTACACCTGGAATTACGGCGGCGTCAACGCCTGGATTACCCTCGATATCCCGGCCGTGGACATTGACGCCGACACGCTGTACACCGTTTCCATTTCCACGGGCACCGGTCCGAAGCACGACTATCCCAACCTCGCGGCCGGCGCCGCCGCTGCCGGCAGCAACGGGCAACACTTGTCCTACCCTGCCAACGCCGGAGTCTTTACCACCGGCACCGTGCCCCCGGAGGCCCTCCCGACAGGCTCTTACAACGGCGGCAATTATCTCCGCGACATCGTGTTCGTACCCACTGGAACCGTGGTCAACTTTCCCGCGATGATGGTCGAGGGCAATGGCTCGTCCATTACCAATGGGAGCGCTTCCGCCAGCAGTGCCAACGGAACTGACTTTGGCCAGGTCGCTCTGGGCGGCAGCGGAACCAATGTCACCTTCACGATTACCAATACCAGCACTGGAACGCTCCATCTTACCGCGACTCCGGAAGTCGAGATCGGCGGGCCCCAGTTTGCCGAGTTCACCGTGATCTCTCAGCCCACCCTATCCATTCCGGCGGGCGGCACCTCGGCCTTCACCATCCACTTCGCCCCGGCGGCGGCAGGCGCGCGCAGCGCCACGGTTTCGATCGAGAACGACACCGACGCTGCAAATCCCTATGTCTTCGCCATTGCCGGCACGGGCGGCGTCGCGTTGCGAATTACCGCCGTCACCACCGACTTGAGTCCTGGCAATGTTACGCTGCAGTGGGCGAGCCAAGGTCGGCAGATCCAGGTCTATCGGGCCATTAAGGTCACGGGGCCATTTACCCCCATTGGCGCTCCGCAACCGGGCAATAGTTACACCGACCTCGGGATCTTAAAAACCAATGCAAGCGCATTTTACAGGATTGGCTATTAACCGGAAGCGGGTCCGCCAGGGCGCGCTCTCTGCCGCGCGCCCCCGCGGCTTCACGTTAATCGAGCTGCTCGTCGTGATTGCGATCATCGCCATCCTGGCGAGCATGCTCCTGCCGGCGTTGGCGCGAGCGAAAGCAAAGGCTCAGAAAGCCAAGTGCGCCTCGAACCTGAGACAACAGGGGGTTGCCTGCTCCATGTACCTGGACGACAATAAGCAGCGCTTTCCAACCAATGATCAGGGCATCGATTGGACCTACTACTCCTGGGGCGGCAAAGACGGCCATGACGGGGCTCCAACGACCGATCAGTATCGGATGCTGAATCCCTACGTTGCCGTGAGCGGGGCGGTAGCCACGAATTCAGAGGGGGTCGTCCGCGTCTTCTTCTGTCCGAGCGACACCGGAGCGAAGCCCGGCGCATGGAAGACAGATCTGGTGCCAACGGTCTTTGACTGGGACGGCAGCAGCTATTTTTACAACTGCAGCGCCAACAACAATGATGGTGATAAGGGGCTGTTCCAGAAAAAGAGCTCCGATGTCCGGAGACCCACCAAAGTGGTCCTCTGCAACGATTTTGCCTTCAATTGCTACTTCCAATATGAGACGTTCGGGACTGTGTTTCAATACATGTACTGGCACGATCGGAGCGCGCTTGGCTACGCCAATGTGCTCTTTGTCGATACGCACGTGAGCTATAATCGGGCCACCCATAACAAGCCTAACTTTCAGCAAAACCCCTCCTGGACCTTCATTTACAATGATTATTGACGCGAACCGCGCGTGTTAGCCCCTTGGACTATTGTTTTCAACGGAGATTCGGCAGGCCCCTGTGAACGCGATGCGTTGTTGCCGTCCAGGCGCGGGTTGGGCAGGCGCGTGGCTGGCGCTTCACCTCGCCTGTGGCAGCCTTCCCGCGGCCCGTCCTCAGCTTGATCTGACTGGCGCCTGGGACTTCTATCCCGGGGCGGGCGATGCGCCGCTGGAGGGCCTGGCCGTGAAGCCGGGCAAGATCGTGGTGCCGGGCGCATGGCAGGCCCAGGGCTACGGCCAGCCCGGCGGCAGCATCCCATCGTCCGTCGTCGGCTCGGACATCACGCCCTCGGAGTATCTGCGGCACAACCTCACCGCTCGATGTCTTTACGCGCGTGAAATCGAGGTGCCGTCGGCGTGGCGGGGCCGGCGCGTGTTCCTGTGCGCGCGCCGCGTCTATCGCTATGCGGATGTGACGGTCAATGGCAAGCGCATGGGCGACTACGAAGGCTTCAGCAGCCCGTTCGAGTTCGACGTCACCGAGGCGATTCGGTTCGGCCGGGCCAATCAATTTGTCGTCGGCGTGGATAACCGCGCCCGCCCGGGCCGGGACACCGTGGGCATGGCCAATTACTTCAGCAACGCGGGCGGTTTCGGCGGCGCGGTCTGTCTGGAAGCACGTCCGGCGGCTTGGATTCAGGAGGTCTTCGCCATGCCGCGCATCGCCGCCTCACAAGTCCAACTCCGCGTGACAATGAAAACGGCGAGCTCAGATTGGCCCAAGGGAATGATCGTCACGGCAGAGGTGACGCCGTGGGACCCGGCGGGACAACCGACCGCCTCGGCGGGTAAAACCGAGCGGTCGTTGCCGATTGCCGGCGCCAGGGAATTCACCTTGGATCTGCCGGTCACTCTAGCGCCTCTTCGGCTCTGGGGTCCGGACGATCCATTTCTTTACGTGGCGGCCGTGCGATTGCTGCAAAATGGCCAGGCGGTGGATGAACGGCAGGTTCGCTTCGGCCTGCGGGAAATCGTGGCCAAGGGAAACAAGTTATTCCTTAATGGCAAGCCCATTTTCCTTGCCGGATATGGCGACGACTCCACCTATCCGGTCACCGGGATGCTGCCTTGGGACAAGAGTATTTATCTCCGGCAGTTGCGTTTGATGCGCAGCTTCGGCTTTAACTTCGTCCGCCACCATTCCTGTATCCCTCACGACGAGTATTTCGATGCCGCCGACGAAGTGGGTATGCTGGTACAGCCGGAGGCCAGCATGGCCTACGTCAAGTTTTGGCCCAAGGCGCATGAGCTTTTCGCCAAAGAATGGCCTAACATAATCACGGCATTTCGCAATCATCCCTCGATTTGGGCCTGGTGCATGGGAAACGAGCTGTTCCTGAACGAACTCCCCCAGCGCGACACGAATACGCGCGCGGTCAATCTGTCGATGCCCATCACCAACGGACCGCTCCAGACGGTCGCCGCCCAGGACAACGGCGTTTACGGCCCGCCCGGAACCTTCCCGGCCCAGTCCTTCAAGCAATCAAACTACTACCGCGACCTCGAGGCGCTCGTGGATGGCCAATCATACAACCTGCTTGGCGATGCCGGCACTTCGCTCGTGTTTAAGGATGGTCCGCATGAACTGGGCCTGAAACTTACTTCAACCCGCCCCGGCAAAATCACCCGGATTCGTTACTTCCGCGTGCCCGAGGAACAAGGGCCCCACGCCGGGCGGATTTGGGATGACCGCGGACGCGAGTTGGCCCGTGTGGACTTTGCCAACGAAACCAGTTCCGGCTGGCAGGAAGCTCTCCTGCCGGGGCCTGTGCCCATGCAGGGCAATGCCGTTTACGTCGTGTCCGTCAACGCCAACACGGCCTACGCGGCAACGGCGCCGGGCCAGGCCGGATTCAGCCGCCAGGACACGCTGGCAATTGTTGAGCGGGCTTATCATCAAGCCAAAGAACTGGACCCCACGCGCCTGGTCCACGCCTCCGATGGCGGCACCCCCCAGAAGTGGACGGATGTCGTGTCCTCCGGGGGTTGGGAGAAGCTCGGGCCCAAGCCCTACTTGCTGCACGAGTACGGCAACTACACTTGCTCGCTCCCGGACTTTTCATTGATCCCGCGCCTCGATGGCGTAATTCGTCCACTCACCTACGAGCGCGCCCAGGCCTACGTGAAGAGGCACAACTTGGAAGCGGTCTATCCCCGCCTCTACCACAGTTCGTTGGCGATGCGCGCCGACGCCCAGAAACAATACCTGGAAGCCGCCAGGTCCACCGATTCCAATGCCGGCTACAGCTTTTGGCTTGGCATCGACTTTCCCGAATCGCCCGAGGGCTGCTGGGATGAGGGCATCCTGAATGAACTGTGGGAATCGAAGCCCGGATTGACTAATGGCCTGGCGGACCTGACCGGACCCACCGTTCTGCTGAGCACCGTTGGCCCCGAGGCCCGTTCCTTTTACAGCGACCAGACCAAGGTCGTGGGACTGCGCCTGTCGCACTATGGGAGCCAACCGCTGGAGAATGCCCGGGTGCTTTGGCGGCTCAGGGACGGGGAGAAGAGGCTCAAGGAAGGAGAACTGCCCGCGATCTCCTGCGGGTTGGGTGAAGTCAAGCCCGTCGGTGAAGTCAGCATAAGCGCCCTCGCCTCGGACGTCCCAAGGTTCCTCACCTTGGAGTGCGAACTGCGACAGGGAACGCAGCGCGTCACGAGGAACTCCTGGGAATTCTTCGCTTACCCGCGCGTCCCTCGCGCAGCCCCGCTCGCCGGCGTGTTCAGCGAAGCCGGCCCGATTCCCGGCGCCAGGGAACTGAGGCCGGAACAGGCCCTGCCGGCGGACCTCCGTCTGCTCATCACACGCGGTCTGAAACGCGAGCGGCACGCCGAGTTGCTGCGCGCCGGAGAAACGGCCGTGTTGCTGCTCGGAACCGGCGGGTGCAAGGCCATTCAAAAGCCCTCGGACTACTTCCTCAATGCCTTCGGTGGCGCCTTCGGCGGCATCATTGAAGACCACCCGGTGTTCGCGCCGATTCCCCACCAGGGCCGCCTCCACCTGGGCCTGTATCAACTCGTCGCGGGCGGAGGGTTGCTGGACGCGGAAGCCATGCCCCGCGCGTTGCGCGAGGGATCGGTAGTGTGGGGCTTGGGGCTGACTGCCTGGATCAGCACGGAAAAGAACCTCCAACGGTCCGCGCTTTACTGCGATGTAATCACCGACCGCCATCTGCACCTGGTTCTGTGCAATCTGGACATCCTGGCAAACAAGCCGGAATCCCGTTACGTGCTGGCGAAGACCGTCGATTACCTGCTGGCCGGCCAGGCCAGCGCCATGGCCAAACGATGCGACACCTCCGACCTGGGCGTGTTACTGCGATGAAACTCAATTTAAATCATGCCTCGCTTGCCAGCCTCGTTCTGGCCCTTTCACTGAACCTGTCAGCGGCTGCGGCTCGGGAGGGCAATCTGCAGCCAGCCGCCGAGCCGGATTTCAAGACCGCCTCAGGATGGTGGGCTGATCTTTGGAACATTTGGACGCCGGTCGGCTGGAAGGACCATCTCCACCGCTTCAATGTCCTGTGGAACGGCACCGTCCTGGCCAAGCCCGACATGAATCGCCGCTCGGGGGGGCAGGGCCTGCAACTCGCCCTCACTCCAGATTACGAGGAATGGGCCCGGAATTTTAAGGCCGACAAGCTGCGGCAGGACGACCACAAAGTGCGCCAGGGCTGGAACAACGATGAGGCCCCGGTGCTCTGGTCGGAATGGTCGAAGAATGGTTGGCTAATCCGCTCGGAGGTGTTTGCGCATATCCCCGGCGGCGGTGACGTGCAAACCGGTAACGAGCCCCTGTTTTTGTGGCTCCGACTCCGTGTGCATGACCCTGGCAAAGCGCCGCCGGCCGAAAAAGGCCAGAACTTCGACCTGATTCTCCAGGCCCCCCATCTCAGCACGGAGATGACGATGTGGAACAACGTCCACTTCACGCTGGACCAGGCGCGCTATCCGCGACCGCTGAGACCCGAGAACGGCGAGCTCGATCCCGTGAAAGGATTCCGCGTGCTCGAAGCAGACTCCAAAGTGCGGCTGGCGGTAGCGCCTGGCGGTGACAGCGCGGGGATTGTGTTCTCGGCCGCAGAAAGCGATCAGCCGTGGTGCCGGCTCCAGGTAAAGCTCCCGGCGAAAAAGGGGGCGCATGTCGATGTCCTCCTGCCTATGGTGTCTGGGGAACGGCCGGTGGTTGACGCCGAGATGGCCCTGGGATATGAAGCTGCGCTCTCCGAAACTCGCCGCTACTGGCAAAAGATCACGGCTTGTCCCACCTTCATCGAGGTCCCCGAAACCGCTATCAACGATTGCATCCGGCAAAGCGTTCGGTTCAGCAATCTCCTGACCGAGAAGAATCCCGCCACGGGGAAATACTGCAAAGTCAACGGTTCCTGGACCTACGCCGACCTGTGGGCAACCCCTGGCTCGATGGACATGGTGATGCTGATGGATACACTCGGCTACCACCGGATGGTGGAGCAGTACCTGAGCATTTTTCTTGAGGAGCAGGGCACCGTGAAACCGCCCGGACCCGCCTATGAACTGCATCGAGGCTATTTCAGCACCCCGGCGTTATATAAATCCATCGACTGGCTTT
>Ga0187853_10000966_pt1 | contig 27596 bp, 22 predicted proteins | sample June2016WEW_6_10_2_FD_132417 | JGI IMG/M metagenome (GOLD analysis project Ga0187853, IMG submission 132417) | Peatland microbial communities from SPRUCE experiment site at the Marcell Experimental Forest, Minnesota, USA - June2016WEW_6_100 | ecosystem: Environmental > Terrestrial > Soil >... | reverse complement strand
CTGCCGGTCAAGAACCAGCATTCAAGAGTCTCATCGGTCTCGTTCACTGTGAGTTCCTTCTAGATTGGTCACTGACGGCCATTTGACGCCGACTGCCGCAAGCTGATCGTTGGTGGGCCGGATCCTCGCAGGGCATAGCCCTCCGCTGTGGCTCGCCGACGCTACACATGGGCGGGACTTCGCCTTTGACAGCGCCAGATTTCGCGCGTGGCAACGCCGGGGTACGTCATGGTCGATGATGCAGGCGATCATAGTGATCCCGATCGCCGCCAACTAGGCCAACCGCGGTGGATCGAGGAGAGCTCGACGCCGTGCGAAGGGCGGCCCTCAAACCTGTGACGGACGAACGGCCAAATCATGGGAACATGGTTGAGGTGAAGCGTCGCATGACCCACCTGTGCACCGAACGCCAGGCTCATGGCCGTTCTCGCCTACTGCCCAGCCCCACTGTGCGCGCGATGTAAGAGCGAGATGGATCACCTCTCCTACCCCCCGACGATCAGCGCGACGCCCACCGAGATGGCGGGTGTGAACCTGTACACGCTCGCCAACCGCAACGGGATGGTCGTGAAGATCTTCAATCACGGAGGGATCATCCAGTCGATCTCGTTCCCCGACCGTCAGGGTCGATCCGATGAGGTCACGTTGGGCTTCGCGAGGCTGGCCGACTACGAGGCCTACAGTCCAGCGGCGTACCCCGGTAACAGCACCGGTGCCGGCGTCTACTTCGGAGCCCTGATCGGTCGCTACGCTAACCGGATCGCCCGTGGCGAGCTCACGATCGAAGGTGTCAAGTACCAAGTACCCGTCAACAACGGCCTGAACGCTTTGCATGGTGGGACGGTCGGTTTCGACCGGAAGCTTTGGACACCCGCGACCTCGTCGGGTCCCGGGACGGTCTCGCTCCGGCTCACGTACGTCAGCGTGGACGGCGAGATGGGATTCCCTGGCACGCTCACCTCGGTCGCTACCTATACCTTGGACAACGAGAACCGCCTGACGCTCACTTTCCACGCCACGACCACGGCGGAGACTGTGGTCAACCTCACCAATCACACCTACTGGAACCTGGCCGGTGAGTTCTCGGGATCGGTCTACGGGCAGATGCTGTACATCAATGCCGACCACTTCACGCCAGTGGACTCGACCCTCGTCCCTACCGGCATCATCGAGCCGGTGACGGGAACGCCGTTCGATTTCACAAAACCGACTCCCATCGGCCAGAACATCGACGGTGGTCCGCAGTTCAGCGATGCGGACAATCAACAGCTGCACACCTGCAGGGGATACGACTTGAACTGGGCCCTCAACCAGACAAGCCCGCCGTCACTGATGCTGGCGGCGCGGGCATGGGACCCCTCGAGCGGCCGCGAGCTCACCATCTACACGACCCAACCAGGTCTCCAGTTCTATTCCGGCAATCTCTCGACTGCGACGCTCGTCGGTACGAGCGGTCACCGGCAAAGCGACGGATTCGCGTTGGAGACCCAGCACTTCCCGGACTCGCCGAACCGGCTGAACTTCCCTTCGACCGTGCTCCGGCCAGGTCAGATCTACAGCCAGACGTCGGTCTACCAGCTGTCCAAGACCTGAGAGGCAGTACCACGACGTTCGCGTTCGTGTGAGAGCGCTGACACCGATAGATCTTGCGCCGCCTGCTGAAGACCGGTCGACGGGCTCACCGTCGCTAGTTTCCGTCGCATGGAATATCGCCAACTAGGTAACTCGGGACTGCGCGTCTCGACCGTCACACTCGGAACGATGGGCTTCGGCGGAACGGGATGGGCAAGTCCCGTCGGTCACATCGATGTCGAGGGTGCCCGCAGACAGATCGGCCTTGCGCGAGACGCCGGCGTCAACATGATCGACACCGCCGACGTGTACTCGTACGGGTTGTCGGAGGAGATCTTGGGCAAAGCGCTCGGCAGCGATCGTGATCACGTGCTCATAGCGACCAAGGTGCGCTTCCCGATGAGCGACGAGCCCAATGACGCAGGGCTGTCGCGTCACCACATCATCGCCTCGGCCGAGGCGAGCCTGCGCCGGTTGGGGACTGACCACATCGACCTGTACCAGCTGCACGGATGGGACGGCCAGACCCCGCTGGAAGAGACGCTGGGCGCGCTGGACTTCCTTGTCCGCTCGGGCAGGGTTCGCTATGTCGGTGCGTCGAACTTCTCCGCGTGGCACCTCATGAAGGCATTGGCCGCGTCGGAGCGTGCAGGTCTGCCGCGCTTTGTCAGCCAGCAGATCTACTACTCGCTGCAAGCGCGCGACGCCGAGGCCGAATTGGTGCCGGTGTCGATCGATCAGGGTCTGGGCATCCTGGTGTGGAGCCCGCTTGCCGGGGGCCTTCTCTCGGGAAAGTACCGTCGAGAGGGAACCGACGCCCCAGAGGGCAGCCGGCACTTGAGCGGTGAGTGGAACGAACCGCCGATACACGACCAGGAGAAGCTGTACGACACGATCGAGGTGTTGGTCGAGATCGGCTCGGCGCGCGGAGTGTCGGCGGCTCAGATCGCGCTCGCTTACCTCATCGGCAAGCCGGCCGTCACCTCGGTGATCGTCGGCGCACGCACCGAGGAACAGCTCGCCGACAACCTCGCCTCGGCTGAGCTCACGCTCACCGACGAGGAGCTGGCGCGGCTGGACGACGTCAGCGCAGAGCCGCTGCGCTACCCGTACTGGCACCAAGTCGGGAACATATCCGATCGGCTCAGTCCGGCCGATCTCAGCCTGCTCGGTCCCCACATCGCTTGACCACCGCAGTCGCCAGTTCGGGGCTGAAACCGGCCGTCCCGCCGCTAGCCGCTGCAGCCACCGGCTCGAGAAAGACAGGATCGCTTCGCCTTGGGGCCTGGGCGCTCTCGCTGCCTGAACTGAAGGGATCCCTGCGCTCATGAGAGGAACGGCTCGACACCGAGACGCCCTTTCGGTTGACGCCACGACGGCCCATGGTTAAGTTCAACTCATCAACGAAGTACGGAGGAGGTCTTTGATGCTCGTACCGACCCGTGATGATCGCTTCTCATTTGGGCTGTGGACGGTGGGCTGGCAGGCTCGGGACACGTTCGGGGATGCGACACGTGACCCACTGGACCCAGTTGAAGCGGTTTCTCGCCTTGCCGAATTGGGCGCGTACGGTGTGACCCTTCATGACGACGACCTGATCCCCTTCGGGTCCGACGATGCCGAGCGCGCTCGAAGGATCAAGCGATTCCGCGATGCTCTCGACGCGACCGGGCTGGTCGTGCCGATGGTCACGACCAATCTCTTCTCCCATCCCATCTTCAAGGACGGGGCCTTCACGAGCAATGACCGCGAGGTCCGTCGCTACGCCCTCCGCAAGGTCATGCGTAACCTCAACCTCGCCGCGGAGCTCGGGGCAGCGACCTATGTCTTCTGGGGTGGGCGCGAGGGCTCTGAAAGCGACGCGGCAAAGGACGTCCGGGCGGCCTTGGACCGCTTCCGGGAGGCAATCGACCTTCTCGCGCAATACGTCATCGACCGCGACTACCACATCCGGTTCGCGATTGAGCCGAAGCCGAACGAACCGCGCGGCGACATCCTGTTGCCCACCGTCGGGAGCGCGCTCGCCTTCATCTCGACGCTCGAGCATCACGAAATGGTGGGGTTGAACCCCGAGGTCGGCCACGAGCAGATGGCTGGGATGAACTTCGTCCACAGCGTTTCACAGGCTCTCTGGCACGGGAAACTCTTCCACATAGACCTCAACGGTCAGCGGGGAGCAAAGTTCGACCAGGATCTCGTCTTCGGTCATGGCGATCTACTGAGCGCCTTCTACCTTGTCGATCTTCTCGAAAACGGCGGGGTCGCCGGTGGGCCCGCATACGACGGACCTCGGCATTTCGACTACAAGCCCCTGAGAACAGAGGATGCGGCCGGTGTCTGGACCTCTGCCGCGTCCAACATGCAGACGTACCTCCTCCTAAAGGAGCGGGCGGCAGCGTTTCGCGCAGATCCTGCCGTGCAGGATGCCCTGCGAGCGAGCCAGGTCGCGGAGCTGGCAACCCCGACACTCAACGAGGGCGAGTCCTATCACGATCTTCTCGCCGACCGGACCGCTTTCGAGGACTTCGACCTCAAGACGGCCGCCGGGCACGGGTTCGGATTCGCCCATCTCGATCAGCTCGCTGTAGAGCACGTGCTCGGTGCCCGTTGACCGGTCTGACGCTGTGCGACTTCCCGCCGTGCATAACGACCCGGCATGAGGGCCCGATCTTCCGATGACGCTCGTCGCCGGAGTGGACTCGTCCACTCAATCCTGCAAAGTTGTCGTCCGCGACGCGGCGACGGGTGAGCTCGTCCGCAAGGGATGGGCCCAGCATCCGGATTCGACCGAGGTCGACCCGCAGAACTGGTGGAACGCCCTGCAGACCGCACTTGCCGAGGCGGGAGGCCTCGACGGAATCGCTTCGGTCTCGATCGCCGCGCAACAGCACGGCATGATCTGCCTCGACGAGGACGGGAACGTCATACGCCCGGCACTCTTGTGGAACGACACGAGGTCGGCTCCCGAGGCCGAAGCACTCGTGTCGGAGCTCGGTGCCGACACATGGGCACACGCCGTCGGAAGCGTCCCGCTGGCGGCATTCACCGTCTCGAAGCTCCGATGGCTCGCCGAACACGAGCCTGGCAACGCCGAACACACGGCGGCCGTCTGCCTTCCGCACGACTGGCTCACGTGGAAGCTGCTGGGCTCCCAGCACCAGGACGGTCTGAGGATCGGGTCGCTGACGACTGATCGCAGCGACGCGAGCGGCACGGGCTACTGGTCCGCCATCACAGACGACTACCGACTCGACCTGCTGCAGCGTGCGTTGGGACGCGTCGTCAATGTCCCGCGCGTCCTCAAACCGGCGGAGAGCCCCGGCCAGTGTGGTCCTGCACGGCTCGGGCCTGGAGCTGGTGACAACGCCTCGGCCGCTCTTGTAGTCGCCCCGATGGACGGTGACGTCGTCGTCTCGGTCGGGACTTCCGGTACGGCGTTCGCAAGCTCGGACGTCCTGATGCCAGACAGTTCAGGGACCGTCGCAGGCTTTGCCGACGCGACCGGGCGCTATCTGCCGCTCGTTTGCACTCTCAACGCTGCCCGCGTCCTAGACGGCGTTGCCCGGATCCTCGGTGTCGATCAACAAGGCCTCTCCGACCTGGCACTGTCCGGGCCATCGGGAGCCGATGGAATGGTCCTCCTCCCCTACTTCGAAGGAGAGCGAACTCCCAATCTCCCTGACTCGACCGGCGAGCTTTTCGGGCTCAGCCTCAAGACCTCGAGCCCCGCCCATCTCGCCCGGGCCGCGGTCGAAGGCCTGTTGTGTGGCCTGGCTGATGCACTTGATGCCATCGAGTCACATGGCGTCAATATCGAGCGTGTGCGCCTGATCGGCGGAGGCAGCCGCTCCGAAGCCCTCCGGCGGATCGCGCCGGCGATCTTCGGCCGCCCGGTCCTCGTGCCGCCCCCGGGCGAGTACGTGGCCGACGGCGCCGCCTTCCAGGCGATGTGGGTACTCGATCCGGGTCACAAGCCGGCGCCCTGGCCTCTGAGCGGGACGTTGCGATTCGACGCCGAACCGTCTCCTCAGGTACGTGCTCGATATGCGGAAGTTCGCGACGAACACATCTCCCGTGCACGTGTAGGCGAGAGATAACAGGGACCATGGCTAGGGGCAATCCCGAATTTGCCCGGATGCCGAATCAGACGGGGAGAGCGCTTCCCAGCGCGCCCGCGCGTCAGCAGCTGCTGAAGCGCCACAACCTCTCTCTCGTGCTCCGACAAATCGCGGCCTCGCGGAGCTTGTCCCGTGCACAGCTGGCCGCGCGGACCGGCCTCACCAAGGCGACGGTCTCGACACTCGCCGATGCCTTGATAGATGCGGGGCTCGTCGTCGAGCGCGATCCGGAACGAGGCCTCATCGGGCGACCGGGTAGTCCGCTCAACTTGAATCCGCGAGGCCCTGCCGGCCTCGGCATGGAGATCAACGTCGACTACGTGTCCTGCTGCGTCGTGGACCTCACCGGTTCCGTGCGTTTCCGGCAGACGATCGTGGGAGACAACCGGCTGCGCCGACCCGAGGTCGTGTTACGGCGGGCGGTCCGGGCCGCAGGTGCTGCCTGGCGCAAGGCCGATGCTGCAGGGCTCACCGTATTCGGGCTCGGCGTCGGCGTACCGGGTTTGGTGGACTTCGAAGGTGTTCTCCATCGAGCTCCCAACCTGGTGGAATGGCAGGGCATCCCACTTGCCGAGGTCGTCGCCGACATGATCGGCCGGCCTTTACGATGCGTGTACTGCGACAACGAGGCGAACCTGGCAGCTCTTGGCGAGCGCTGGTTCGGTCGCAGGGATGATCTGCAGGACTTCGTGTTCGTGTCGGGCGAGATCGGGGTCGGAGCCGGGATCGTCATCGGCGGTGAGCTGTTTCGCGGCGTCCGAGGCCTCGGGGGCGAGCTCGGTCATGTGACGGTGGATCCGATGGGACCGGAGTGCAGCTGCGGTGGCCGCGGTTGCCTGGAACGCGTCGCTGGCCAAGAGGCGTTGTTCAGGGCCGCAGGGCTGCCGGCAAAAGCAGGGCCCGCCAGCGCGAACTCCCTCACATCGGTCGCAGAGATCGTCCGGCGAGCGATCACTGGCGACCCGAGGACGCTTCTCGCCCTGGAGAAGGCCGGAACTGCGCTCGGCATCGCGCTCTCCGCGTTTCTCAACGTCTTGGATCTTCCCACCGTGGTCCTCGGTGGTCTCTACGCCGAGCTCGCACCGTGGCTGATCGGGCCCGTGACCGCCGAACTGCACGACCGCGTCGTTAACCATTCCTGGTCACCCATCGAGGTCGTCGTATCGTCCCTCGGTGGTGGGGCCTGCGTCAGAGGAGCGGCGGGCGTGACGATACGGCGGATCATCGACGATCCGGTCGCTGTGCTCCCGGAAGCCCTGACAAGGACGTGAATGCCCGCGCCTGACTAACTCGACTGATCTCTCAGCGGTTCACGCTTGACAGCCTCGCCGACAAAGCAGGGACCTCATACTCCCCGCGTGCCAACTGGGGATGTAGGAGTCCTCGAGTCCCGATGCTTGGTCACCAGCGGTTGTGCACAGACGGCGCGATGCACGACCAGTAGATCTCATGAAGACGGGCCAACGTGTCCTCGCTGAGCGTGCAGTGATCGCCCGCACTGGCGTTGTCGCGCACCTGGGCCGGCGTCTTGGCTCCCGGGATCACCGTGGACACAGCCGGATGCGAGCAACAAAAGCGGAGCGCGAGGCTAGTAAGGGTCTCGCCTTCAGGGAGAACTGCTTGAATCTCCGCCAGAGCGGCAAGACCTGCTTTCATGTCGACACCCGAGAAGGTCTCCCCGACGTCGAAGGCCTCGCCGTGGCGGTTGTAACTGCGGTGATCATTGGCCGGAAAGACCGTGTCGACCGTTATCCTCCCTGTGAGCAGTCCCGAAGCCAACGGCACGCGCGCGATGATCCCCACATCGGCGATCTGGACGGCGGGGAAAAGCCGCTCCTCCGGTCGTTGGCGGAAGATGTTGTAGATGATCTGGATCGTTGAGACCCCTGGGTAGTCGAGCGCCTTTAACGCCTCCTCCACTCGTTCGACGGAGACTCCATAGTTGGCAATCCTCCCGGCGCGCACTAGGTCGTCCATGGTGGCGAAAACCTCTTGGTGGTAGTAGAGGTCAGTCGGAGGGCAGTGCAACTGGACGAGATCGAGGCAGTCGGTCTCGAGATTCTTCTGTGAACGCGCGACAAAAGAGTCGATGTTCTCCGGCGAATACCCGGCAACCGATTGGACCGGCAGCCGGCGCCCAAGCTTCGTCGCAACTACGAGCTGCTCATCACGTTCGCGGCGGAGCCTGGCGATCAGCTGTTCGCTGCGACCGTCACCGTAGACATCGGCTGTGTCGAAAAACGTAACGCCGGCGTCGACGGCTGCATGCAGGGCCCGCATGGACGTCTCGTCATCCACGTTGCCCCAGTCTGCACCTATTGCCCATGCTCCAAAGCCGATCACGCTGACGTTGAATCCGGTCTTGCCAAGTCGTCGAGTTTCCATGGCCTCATGGTAGCGAGCCGAGGATTGGTCGACCGATGGACCATTGGGTCTCGGCGAGTCCGGAAAAGGGCAGCAGCAGATGGCGCTACGCGTGCCGATACGTGCCGTACTTCTTCGCGGACTCCACGAGTGCGTGAATATTCTCTGCTGGGGTAGTCGGGGCCATGGCGCACCCCGGGCCCAGGATGAATCCGCCGCCCGGTCCGCAGATGTCGATGACCTCATGGCAAGCGGCATCAACTTCTTCCACCGACCCGAGCGCCAGCAGATTCGTGTCGATGTTGCCAAGCAGGCATGTGGAGTCGCGTGCCGCCGCCTTGAGATGTGCTGCCTCCGTCTTGTGGTCGATCTCCAGTACCTGAGCCCCTGTTGCGATGAAATCGTCGGTAATCCGCTCCGTGTTGCCGCAGATGTGCACGTGCAAAATGATGCCGTGCTCTTTGAGTTCGCTAACCATGCGGCGCTCATGAATCCACGGGTACCGGCTGTATTGTCGTGGTGAGATCATGGCGGGCCCTGCTATCGGCTCGCCAATGGACGTGGAGCGGCCGCCGGACTCGATCAACGCATAGGCATAGCGAGTTGCGACGCGCCTCGCATAGTCGAGCAAAGCGTGGATGAGATCCTCCTCTTCACCGGTCGCCAGATCCATCATGAAATCGCTCATGCCGCGCAGTTCCGCCGCCAAGTCCATCGGCCCTTGATCCGCGCGCGCGCAGATCCAAACCTTGTCACCGATCTCACGTGCGAGGATGCGGATCGCTTTCAAGATCTCGGACATCGGGAAGGTAACATAAGGATCCGGCACCTCTAGGTCGACCACCTTGGAGAGGGAGTCGAGAAGTGGTCGGCCAACCACCGGCGCCGTGTCATCGCCGTATCGGACCTCCATGCCGCACGCCTCGGCATTGCAAGCCGTGCCGTTCTCCAAGAGGATCATGTCGTGCCCGAACTCGCGCCAGGCCGTGAGCATCGCCTCGGCAAGCAGGGTGCCGTCACGGAAGACCTCCGACATCGGCAAGCCCGAGGCGCGGGCGGCCACCTGGAAGTCGTGCAGATCCACGGGCACGCGGTCCGCCTCACGCAGCTCAATGGCAGCCGCTACACGCTCAATCGAGTTCATCCAATCACCCCAGCTAGTCGGCCGCTGCTGTCGACAAACATGACTTGAAACGCCGTGCGCCCGCGTGATCCAGCCGCGGGCCTTCGTCCGGCGGGTTGGTAGACCATCGTAAGGTCACGCTCGCCGCCACGCACTTTCTCGTGGCGCCGTGGTCGCCGTGACCCCGGCACAACCCGTGGGGTTGAGCCATTTGCTTGGTCCGACCGACTGTCAGCGACGTTCCGGCCATCTGTCGTCCAGCGTCTTGCCCCTACGGCTCAGGGCACGCGGGCACCGCCGCCTGTGACCGTCTCGACCATCGCCCAGAAATTCTCGAGAGGCGTGTCCAGCTGCACGTGATGAGTCGGCGCCAATATCAGGCCCCCGTCCACGCCGAGCGTGGCGATGCGGTCGAGCACCTCCTTGCGGACCTGGTCGGTACTGGCGAACGGCAAGGTGTGCTGCTCATCCATCGAGCCCCAAAAGCAGAGGTCCTTGCCGTACTCGCGTTTCACCCTGACGGGGTCCATCGCGGCGGGCTGAATCGGGTTGAGCACATCGATCCCGATCTCGATCAGCCCCGGGATCACCGCGTAGACGCAGCCGTCGGTGTGGTACGCGACCTTCACGTCCGGGTTGATGGCCTTCACGCGCTCGACGATGTGTGCCATTCGGGGCTTGAGGAAGCGCTCCCAGTGGCGGGGGGAGATGAGCATGCCCTGCTGTTGACCAACGTCGTCCCCGAGCCAGATCATGTCCACGCCCATACGCACGAGCGTCTCAGCCGCGGCGAGGTGGTAACGATAAGGGATCTCCAAGATGGCGTCCGCAAGGTCGGGATCTTCGATGAAGTCTGTCAGCAACTGCTCGAGTCCTCGCAGAGCCCATGCCGTCTCGAAGATCGTGGTGACAGTTGACCCGACGATCCAGTACTCAGCCCCACGCTCGGCGATCAGCCGCTCGGCATCGGCGTAGAGCTCCGGTCGACCCGGGTCGGGCGGGCGGTAGCGGGCGACCGCGTCGGCGTCGGCGAGGGGGTGGCCACACGGCTCGGTGTAGTGACCCACGCCGTACGGGGTCGTGTAGGGCACCGACACCCAGCTCACTCCCCATTCGTCGACATACTCGTCGCCCTCTCCGTAGTAAGAGTTTGCCCAGCCCACGGAGGTGACTAGGAGATCCTGATCGAGAGCGATCTCGAGGTCGTACGGATTGCCGCCACCGTGAGGATTATGCGCGCCACCCGCGACGTCAAAGCGCAGATCGGCGCGGAGCCGTTCGGCGAACTCTGGAGTGAAACTTGACTGCCACGGGCAACGATCCGGCGTCGCGTGACTCAGCGCTGTGGCTACACGTTCGCGATGCATGGTTCCTTCGCTTCCTGATTCGTACCACGTAACCGGCAGCACGAAGCAAACCAAGGAGTCGGGACGGGGACGAGGCGAACTCCGAGGAGATCCTAGCTAGCTGGCGATTCATCCCAATGGCCCTGCACGCCCACCTTTGGCGACCGTCGAGGGTCGATCGGCCTGAGAGTCTCTTCGGCGACCGTGTCGTGCCGCGCGTTCGGGGAAATGTCAGGTGCTTGTCGCCAACGCCGCCCGGCGGATCTGCTTGAGGTGGTGGAGCCATTCCACGTGTTCCCGGCCTAGTTGGTCGTGCAATGCACAGAAGACCGAGTAGACCTCGTCGTAGGTCTCGCGGTGCCGCGGAGACGGCTCGTATCGACGTGACATCGCCGGTCTGAGCTCCCCAATCGCTGTTTCGAAGTCGTCGAAACCACCAGTCGACGAGCCCGCAGCCAGAGCGCCGCACAGCGCCGCACCGCGTGCGGGGATCTGGCTCGAGTCGGGAATCGTGATCGACAGTCCGGTCACGTCCGCCAGCAACTGCATCATGAGCGCGCTGCGCTCGGCTATCCCTCCGCATGCGACGATCTCTCGAATGGCGACGCCATGTTCGACGAAGTTCTCGGCGATCCGCCGCGTGCCGAAGGCGACCGACTCGAGCAAAGCCCGGTAGACCTCCACCGGCGTCGTCGCGAGGGTCAGGCCGGCGATGACGCCTGATAGGTCCGCATCCCCGAGGATCGTCCGGTTGCCGTTCCACCAATCGAGAGCTACGAGTCCGCTCGCTCCCGGCGCGAGTCTGGTCGCCTCTCGTTCGAACTCCTCGTACCAGCTCGTTCCCGTGCCCGGTTCGCCGCTCTTCAGGCCGAGGAGCCGGCTCCCGAACCAAGCGAACATGTCCCCAACGGCCGCTTGCCCGGCTTCGTAGCCGAAGAACCCGGGTAGGATGCCGTTCTCCACAACTCCCGTGATCCCTGGCATCCGGGCCTCGTGCCGGTCGATGACGAGGTCGCAGATCGACGTGCCCACCACCATCAGGAACACTCCGGGACTCTGCACGCCGGCCCCGGGGACCGAAACGAACGAGTCGACGTTGCCGACAGCGACCGCGACCGATCTGTGCAAGCCGAGACGGGCCGCCACGTCGGCTCGCAGCGACCCGGCAGAGTGGCCGGGGGCGAAAAAGCTCGTCCCCAGTTTCTCGCTGGGGTCCGGAAACCCCGGGTAGGCGGCCTCAAAGAACGCGCGGGACGGTAGTCCGTCGCTCGCCGACCAGCACGCCTTGTAACCCGCCGAGCAGCTCGCTCGCGTGAGCTTGCCCGTCAGGTGCCAGACAATCCAATCGGTTGCCTCGACGAACGCGCTCATGGCGTCATAGACGGGGCGGTCCTTCTGCCAGGTCTCTATGAGCTTTGGGAAATACCATTCAGAAGAGAGCCGCCCACCGTAACGGGCGAGAAAGCTCTCATCCCTTTCGATCGCGACCACGTTCAAGCGATCCGCGACCGGCTGGGCGGAGTGGTGCTTCCAGAGCTTGACCCAGGCATGAGGGTGGTCTCGCCACTCGTCGAGCTGACACAGCGGCGTGCCGTCCTCGGTCACCGGCAGCACTGTGCAGCAGGTGAAGTCGATGCCGATGCCGATCACCTCTTCTGCTGTCACCTGGCCGGCCGCCAGCGCCTCGGGAATCCCGCGGTAAAGGACCTCGAGGTAATCACCGGGGTCCTGTAGAGCGGTATCCGGCGGGAGCTCCCCACTGCTCGACGGAAGTCTCTGGTCGATGACGCCATGGGGGTAGCGGACCTCAGCGACCGCGAGCTCTTCACCGCTTCGCAGGTCGAGGAGGAGCACGCGGCCGGACTCGGTCCCGAAATCGACTCCGATCGTCACGCGCCGATCGCCCGGCGGTCCCGATGCACTCATGCTCCACCCGCCACGGCGTAGCGCCTTGAGGTCTCGGGCGCGCTCACACGGATGTCCCACGTGGTGTCAGACGAACATTTCAGAATTTCAGGTGCCATCTCGCCATTATGTCGCGCTCTTGCGCCGGCCGAAGTTGACCGCGGTCGCTCGGCGATCTCGCGTCCTCCGCCTTCGCCCGGCTGCGCGGAGGTGGACTCGTTGTCGGATGTGAACGCCCTCCGCGACACCGGCTTTAGTCGCGATCCGGGCGACTCAGCTCACAGCGCCGTGAGCCGTCCCGGGGAAAGTGCGGCTTCGATCGCCGCCTGGAGCCTGGCTTGGCCTTCCAAGAAGTCAAGTACCGTGTAACGAGCTCGGATCCGGTTCGCCCATCGGAATGTCGCCCTCAGCGTCGCCGTCTCAAGGCCGAGGAACCCAGGCTCAGAGGGAATGCGCGCCACCAACAGGGCCTCGGCGACGAGAGGGAACACGCCCATGGCCTCGCCGACGTGCTCCTGCACGGATTCCCAGCGCGACGGCGTTGTCGGCCATGCCGAACCGTGCTCGGCAAGGAATCGGCGCTTCTCGTCCAGGACGGCGTTCACCTCAGCGTCATGACCGGCGAACCATGAACGCGCTTGGTCACCATCGGGAGTGATCGGGTGTGGGGAGGCCAGCTCCCGTATGCCTCCGCCAAAGGCATGCCGCTGAAGCCGCATAGCGAAGTGTGTCGCGTACCCCACCTGAAAACCGTGCGGAGTGTGGGCTCGCCGGCCGGTCGCCGCAAGAAGGTCCCAGAAATGTGACGCGTGGTGCTCACAGCCGCTCGCCGGTCGCGAGTTCCCGATCATCGCCATGGCGATTCCGGACTCGATCAACCCGCGCATGAACCCGGCTACCGCTTCTGTCGATCCCTCGAGGATGTCGGTGACATGCGTAACGGCGTGAAGCAGGGGTGAGGTCACTCGTCGCTCAACTTCCACGCAGAAATACTCGCCGTACAACTCGTGGGACGCCAGCCAATCGACGTGTGCGGACGCCTTGCCGAAAAGGTCACCGAGCCCTGCGCGGGTCATGTCCAGGGGCGCTGCGGCGATTGTGCGGGGGTCTGCGAAGATCGCCACTGGGGGAGCTACCGGAAAGCTCTTCTTCATCCCCCCGAACTCCATCACGGCGAGGTTCGACGCGTACCCGTCCATGGAAGCGGCAGTGGGCACGCTCACGAATTCCCGCTCCATAAGGCTCGCGACATACCGGGTCGTATCAGTGATCACGCCAGACCCGACTGCGACGATCGAGTCTGCTCCCGAATCCCTCAACGATTCGTGCAGACGCGAGACACTCGTCTCATTGGCTAGCAGACCATCGCGCTCGGGGAAGCAGAAGGATTTGACGCTCAAATTTGCTCGCGACAGCTCACCGATGACCCTGGATCCGGTGGCTTCCTCTGTGTTTGCGTCCATGACGACGAAGGGCCGCGACCAACCACGCCCTTCCACGTACGCGACAAGCTGCTCGACGGCCAGCTCGTCGATGACGACCTTCTCGGTTGGGATCCGATGGACCGCGCCGCAGGTGCAACGATCATCCGGCACGGATCCTGTATTGCCGACGATTCGTACGACCATGGACCTCACTACCTCGAAATGGGAAAATGCCACGCAGAGCGGGTTCAGAGCCCAGCGTCAGGCCGTAGTATGCCCCGAAACTGATCTCGTGGACCAAGTGAGAAGGGATGGGGCAACCTCTTGCGGGTATGCCCACCAAGTCGCTGTTCAGCCCGGGGCAAAGCCTTTCGGGCGCCGCTTGGCTAGGCTAGATCGTGACAACCCGACCGTTCCCGTAGACGAAGACCGCGAAACTGAGGTCGAGCCGCTCGCCGTGGCTCTTCCGGTCAGCTATGCCGGCACCTGCTCGTTGATCCCTGTCAGACGGCAGGATCGGTTACGTCGGCTCGGCGGTCAACCCGAAGCGTCTTGAGAGCTCCGATACCGGAAGCGGGAACGAAGAAGACCGACTCCGGGTGAACGGTGCCGTCGATCACGTCCCGGGCGACGTCGGATAGGCGGCGGCGGTTGTTCCGGGCATAGACCCGCAACATCGAGAAGGCCTCCGCCATCTCGACGCCGCACCTCTCGGCGATGATGCCCTTGGCTTGTTCGATGACTATGCGGCTGTTGAGCGCATGACTGAGCTGGTCGTTGAGAGCACGGAGGTCGAGCTCTGCGCGGTGGTGGAGGATCGCGATGCTCGCGACGTCCGCGAGAGACTGGGCCGTGTTTTCGTCTCTTTGGTCCATTTGGCCTTCGCGGCTTCTGAAGAGGTTCAGGGCACCGATCGTCTGTTGCCGCACGTGCATGGGCAGGGCGTGAACAGATCGGAACCCCGCCTCAATGGCGCGAGGTGTGAAGCGGGGCCACCTGTCGTAGGCCGTTGCCAGGTCGGGGTCGACGACCGGGAAACCGCTGCGGCAGCAGTCTGGACACGGTCCTTCCTCCGATTGTGACTCGAAGACTTCCAGGACGTGCATCGCCTCGCTGGATGAAGCGACAATGCCGAGCTTGCCGTTTGGCTGGGGGAGCATTAGCCCGGCGGCCTCGACGTCGAGGATCTCGACGCATCTGGCCGAGAGGAATGTGAACAGGTCGACGATGTCGAAGCCTTCGACCAGTGTGTCGGCCAGCTGAACCAGGGTGCGGGTCAGGAGAAGCTCTCGGGACGACTGAGGTTCGGTCAATTCGGACTCCCTCCTACGCGGCCGCCGATTCCGCACAGCAAAGAGGTCGCCCCCGTTGATCGACGAGCTGCGCCGAAGGCGACAACTTTCCGGGCAGCTGGCTTGTGACCGCACCACTGCTCAACCCGATTTCCAGGTTGCGGAGAACCCCTACGGGGATAAGGGTGAACAGCACGAGGACCGCCGTTGCCTTGCGCGTTGCCGACAACCGTTCGGTCGGGCGGCAGGCCGTAAGAGAGATGTCCCGCTTCACGAACAGCTGATGCACTCACCGCAGTCCGCCTATTGCAGACGTGAGGGCAGAAACGTACCTTGACCAAAGGGCCCCCTGCACTCCTGCGTTGCGCGCTCATCGCGCTTCCCGTCTCTTGCCTTCTCGTAAGCTCGAGGGCTTCTCAACCCTTCTTGCTACGCTAATGACCCCGTCGCGGCGAACGCCCTAGGCAGCAATCCTGATTACATAGGCGAATGCCCTGTTCCAGGGTCACCCGAGTGTTTGGAGGAGCTTTGCCAGAAGTTCTGCTTGCGAATGCACGCCGAACTTCCTGTAGATGGCGGTGAGGTGGTTCCTAACCGTACTTGGGCTCAGGTATAAGGCGGCAGCGATATCCTGTGCTCGCTCCCCAAGGACGAGCCGGCTGAGAATCTGCCACTGCCGTGTTGACAAACTGCCAGAAGCCACGCGTGATCGAACCTGGCCCATACCGCCAAGCACGTCGTCGCCGAGAGCAGCGAGTTGCTGATGAAGCTCAGAGCTCAACTCGACGCTGGAATCAGCAAGGGCGACGAGAGTCAGACCGAGGCGAGGGGGTGAATGTTGGCACATGGCCGCCACTAGGCACAAGACTTCTCGCCAACCGTCGTCGCAGGCGCGCAGGTGAGTTCGCAGTGTTACTGCACCGCCGTCTGACGCGACTCGGCCGACTGCCGACATGAAGCTCTGCACTTCGGCAGGCTGAAACAAACCGAGCAGCGAAGAGCCCTTATAGGTTTCCGGTCTGCAGCCAAGGATTCCCTCGATGTCGCTACTGACTTGTTCAATCGTCCAGTCGTGGTCGGTCACGGCAAGGCCAATTTTGAGGCTGGCGTCAAAATACGGCCAACGCTCCACCGTCGTTTCCGGTTCAAGAACGGCCAGACAGAATCTGTTCCCGTCTCTGGCCGTCACTTGCACGTAGACATTCGTCCTGAGCTCGGTGCCGTTGGCTCTCTGCAACCGACGGACGGCTCGGTAGCCCTCTATGGCTCCCGATGCAAGCAGCCTCCCCGTTTCCTCCACACGGGATCGGTCGTCTGGGTTCATAATGTCGATGGTCCGGAGACCGTCCAACGAATCGGGAACCCTGCCAAGAAGCTCGTAGGTGGCCTTGTTCGCGCCGAGAATGACCAGGTCCTCGATCCTGAATACGATGAGCGGTTGCGGGCGGTTGCGGAGGATTTCGGCGACCGCAGGCAGCATTAGGGCGCTCGTCATCGCACCTACAGACCCCCTTTCGTACACTGCATTCCTCAGAGAGCTGATGGCATCGACAAAGGACCCCGATAGCCCTCCTCACCAACATTAGTGGTGAAACGCTCCGGCCGATCTTCAGGGCTAGCAGTTCGTCCCGCCACCTGTCACATGGCGAGAACACCGTGTGCGTGTCATGTCCGCGCCGCTTCACGCCTCGGCTCTACCTAACGACCGTCGCAAAAACCGCCTCTTCGTTCAAGGCGCGTGACCCCGACGGCGCCAGCCATCGACGAGCGCTCGCGGTGCAAAGGTGGTGCAGGTTCCAAGCAATTGACAGAAGCCACGGGCAAACTATCTGGTGCGGGCAGTGGGGTCAGCTGGACCCGACCAGCGACCTCAGCCTTATCAGAACTGGTGAAAGTTGTCCTCATGTGTCGCGTCAAGTCGTGGCGGCTCGCAAAGCAGCCGGTCAGTCCAGTTGGACCAGCCGCAGCTTTCTTCGACCCACGGCGACCGACTTGTTGGGACTGCCGCGACGTCCGGTCGGCTCCCTGCGTGAGTTCGACCCGTGAGGTCGATCCGACTCAGTCACGCAAAAGATGTCCAGATCCGATCGATGGGCGCGACATAGAGACGGTCATCAAAGCCATAGGACCGCTCGCCGGCGTAAAGCGCGACTCCCGCGATGAAGGCATCCCCCGCGATGTCACGTAGACGCCCCAGTGCCCGCATGTCTTCGCTGGGAATTCGCGTGCCGCTCTTTACCTCCACTGCTGCAATTCTCCCGTCGTAGCGTTCGATCACGAGGTCGACCTCATCGCCGTCGTAGGTGCGCCAGTGATGCCATCCCGCGACACCATCGAGCCAAGTCGACTGTTTCACGAGCTCGCCGACAACGAACGTCTCGAGCAGGTGGCCGAACTCCGTTAGCGCACTGGCATCCCGGCGGAGAAGACGTTCAGGTGTAAGACGGAGTAGCCGCGCCGCCAGACCGGAATCGACGAGGTGGACCTTTGACGTGCCCGTCGTCCTTCTGCCGAGCGTTCGACCCCATGCAGGAAGCTGACGAACCAGAAAGACGGACTCGAGGAGCTCGACATAAGCAGCTGCCGTGTGACGGTCTAGCGCCGCCGCCTGCGCGGTTGACGTGATACTCAAGAGCTGGCCTGTCTGTGCGGCGAGGTGGCGAAGTAACACTGGAAGCTGGCGACGCTGTCGGATCTTGCTGACCTCAACGACGCCGCGTTCCAAGACGAGATCGATATAATCGTCGAACCATCGGTTTCGCGCGACAACGGTTCGCGATAGCGCGATCGGCATTCCGCCCGCCGTGATCCGTTGCGCGTATTCTTCTCGCGAGGTCTCCGACCTCGCACTCGTCAAGAGCCGCGATGGCTCTCCAAAAAGCAGCATCTCCACAAAGTCCTCACGAGTTCCCGCGATCTCACCCTGGGAAAATGGGAGGATCGGTAGGACGTTGACCCGCCCAGCTAAGTACTCCGCCACTCCAGGGCTCGCAGTTGATCTGGTTGAGCCAGTGAGAATGAACCGCCCGGGACGAAGCTCCTCATTGAGCTCGGCCTTGATCGCAGCGAGTAAGGCTGGTTCGTGCTGGTATTCGTCGATGAGGACTGGTGACGGTCCAGCGACAAACCTATGTGCGTCGCTGCGCACCGCGTCTCGGGTCGGAGGGTCGTCGAGGTCGATGACCTCCCTATCTCGACGCGCGGCAATTTGATGGAGAAGGTAGGTCTTTCCGACAGTGCGAGGTCCCTGAAGAAGTAGCAGAGGCTCTTCGTCGAGACGCGCGAGCACGATGTCTAGAACTCGGCGTTTGAATCGAGGCTGCCTGGGCATGCGCTTAGGCTAGCAACTGTCCGCCAATATCGCGGCGAGTTATTCACCAATTACGCGGGCCGTTGTCCACCAACTTCGCGGAAGCTGCCGACCGACTTTGCGTACCGGGACAGTCTCGGACAAGACGTCGCCGGTCCCAGGTGGGGGCCCAGGCGCGCATGCCGCGAGCACCACTCCCGCGGTCGCCATGAGTCCCAGGAACAGGATTGAACGGACAGGTCCCTTGAGCCAGATGATATTCAGAATACGGCGGGCCGAAGGTAGTCGCTGCAGGTATCCTCACCGAACGATGCACCGTGGCAACGTGTGCGGGTGTCACGCCAGGTTCCGACTACGCCCATCGGGCGCTCTCCCAGTGTGCTTTGGCGTCGTGTTCTGCGGCGTGATGGACTTCGCCGCCGAGCACGGCCTCCGGGTACTGGACTACGTCTTCATGACCGAGGACGCCAAGTGTTTACGGGGTTTCGAAGCGCGGACGACAGTTAGTCTGCTCAAGGCCGTTTGCTCGGAGACAGCGGACATTACCGCCCGTCGCAGATCCGCGCCGTCGGCCCTCCAACGCGAACCGCCACCGAGTCCCGACGCACCGCTAGGAGCCCCACGGTCCTACGGTGAGGTCTGACACCCCATAGACCTTGCAGCGCGCTGGCAGGTTCGGGCGTGTATGTGATTGTGAGGCTGATGAGCGGCTCTGGGCTGACGGACTACGACGAGTTCTTCGCCGAAACGCGCCCAAAGTTGGTCGGACTCGGGCTCGCGCTCACCGGGGATCTGCAAATCGCCCAGGAGCTAGCTCAAGAGGCCCTCATTCGCGCGTGGGTCCACTGGCGACGGATCCGTAGCTATGACCAGCCGGCTGCTTGGGCCCGGCGGGTCGTGCGGAACCTCGCGGCCGACCGTGCCAAACGTCTGCGGCGCACTCCGGCAACACCGCTGATCGAGCACGTACCTGCACCAACGCCGGACCGCTTGGCGTTGATATCGGCTCTTGCCATGCTGCCCAGGCAACAGAGAGAGGCGCTCGTCCTCCACGACGGGATCGGCCTGTCGGCGGCCGAGGTCGCGATCGAGCTGGGCGTACCCGAGGGCACGGTCAGGTCCTGGCTGAGCAGAAGCCGCGCCATGCTGGCGCCGATCCTCGGTGCCGAAGACAACGCAACGGAGGTGAGGTGTCATGAGCGCTCCTGAAGACGCGGTCCGCCAAGCCGTAAGGGACCTAGTCGCAAGCGGCGCGGCCGAGCCCTGGGAGTTCTCGCCTGCCGACGCTCGCCGGGCTGGCCGATTCCGCTTGGCGCGGTTCGCATCTGGCCGTCGCCGTTACCGACAGCCGAGGCCAGCCGTCGCGCGGGTAGCCACCGTGTTGGTCTTGGCCGTCTTGCTCGTGGCAGTCTTCGTCGCGCCGTGGCCACAGTTCCATCTGTTCGGCTCGTCTCCCACACAGCAGGCGCTCGGGCCTTTCGCGACAATGCCCCGCGTCGCCGAGTCGGGCGCCTCGGCGTGTCACTCCGACGGCTCTACAACCACTGGGTCACAGCCTGGCCTTGGCCTCGCCGCGGTGCAGTTCGTCTCCTCCGAGCAGGGTTGGGTGGTCGGCGCGGGTCGCATCCTCGCCACCGATGACGGCGGCCACAGCTGGCAGGTGCAGTATCGCGGGTCGGCGGGCCTGCTTGGCGTCGACTTCGTGGATGCCGACCACGGCTTCGCGGTCGGTGGCAGCCAGCTGCTGGCGACCGATGATGGTGGCAAAAAGTGGTCAGAGCTCAAAGAACCGTGCCTTCCCATCCGCTCGGTTCATTTCACGAGCCCCAGCTTCGGCTACGCCGTGGCCGGAGGATCACTGATGGATTCGCTCAAGGGCAGCGAGCTTTTCGTCACATCCGACGGGGCTCGTCACTGGCGTCACGACACGAAAGCGCCGGCGAGCGTCCAGAGCTTGTGTTTCACGACGCAATACGACGGGTGGATCGGCACGCCGGGGAAGGTCTGGCGCACAGTCGACGGAGGCCTCCACTGGTCTCTGTCATTCTCCGAACCACACCGCAGCGGCCCTCCTGGTCAGGGCGACGAGGCGATGGTGCAGTGTGGCGGCACGCGGGGCGCCTGGGTCCTGTTCCTCGGCTCCGGGGCCGCTACGACCCACTCCCCGTACGTGGCCTTTGCGACGAGGGACGGTCGTTCATGGCACCCGGTCCTCGAGGAGACCTTCACCGAATCGGGGATCATGCCCAAGGTCCACGCCCCCGACGGGCCCGGCACCTATCCCGGGCCGTTCAGCGCCGTCAGTGGCGAGACCGCCATCTTCGTGGGGTTCTCACCGGCACCGGCCGTCGCGCCCATGGACATCGCGACCGACAACGGGTCAAAGCTCAGCTCGAGCCGGAATGTGACCGGCATCTATGAGCCCACAGGCGTCGCCTTCGTGAGTGGAGACCGTGGGTGGGTCATCGGTGTGAGCGTCCCGATCGGCGGTTGGGTGATCGAGGCGACCTCCAACGGAGGGCGCACCTGGACGCGTCAGTGGTCGAGCGCCGTGGCCAGCGCCGTCTCGTACCCGACGCAGAAGACCGTGGCGGTCAACAAATCCGGGTATCCCGCGCTCAACTCGAACATGCTTCATGCACTGCTGCCCCTCAACGACGGTCAGACGCCGGTCCCGGTGCCGCGGTCGAAGATCTCCGGTGCGATCACTGTCCAGAAGGCGGTCGACATCGCCACGTCCACCGATTTCGCGAAGGGCGCCCGTGTGGTGGGGGCGAGCCTCGTGCGGGTTGTGACGGGCCCGGGTGTTCTGACGACGGCGGTCTGGCTCGTCCTCGTCGACCCCCCCGGCCCTCACCTGTGCATCACCCTAGTAGGACGCACTCCGACGAGTCCGAGCTGCCGTGTGAACGTCTATGTGGTCGCCATTGACGCGCAAATGGGCAGCGTTTTGTGGAAGGGCACAACGGTGTCATCGACGTTGGGTCCTCTCCCGGTCTTCCCCGCGACGGCGCCACGGCCGGAGACGCCGACGACCTTCCTCGCCCGCGCAAGGTCTGGCCTCGAGGGGACCTTCTCTGCTGTGTATCAGTTCAGTGGCCCGACTGCGCGCACCAACAACCCCGCCACGGTCACCGTCGCGCAGCAGGCTCCGGTGGGGACCAGTGCGTGGCCCGGAGACAAGCCCGGTGAATGGTCTTATCGCCTGACAAACCCCCACGGCCTGGCTGTGGAATGGGTCGTGCGAGGGAGCACCGTGGAGGACTGCTACCGCTTGCACGCCTCGAAGTGGCATTGCAGCGCGGGGAACTACCCGGGAGATGCCGGTAGCAACGGCTACACAATCGCGACCGAGCCGTATCTCCCGGGTACCGCGTATACCTTCCTCAGTTTCACCATCGATGGCGGACAGTCGCACGGCGCGCTGGCCATCCGCACTGAGACGTCGAGCTTCGGACCATTGACTTGCCTCGCGGTGAAGGATCCTGCCGAGTCCTATTGCCTGACGCGCGCCGGCCGGTTTGCCAGCTTCTTCACGAGCGCGGGTCTGAGTGGCACTGCCTGGACCGAAGCCAGGCTCGTCAGCGAGCAATCGACCGCCCCTGCGAGGGACTTCACTCTCTCCGGAGTTCCGAAAGGGCCTTTCGAGCTGCCGCCGCCAGGCTGAGCGACGACGCGAAAGCTGAACGCGACAACCGTGAGGTTGTACACGAAGAGGCAAGCCCCGCGCGTCGGACTGACTGCCACTTTCAGTCCGTCACGGGCGCTGCCATCAAAACAACTGCCGGCTGGAATACGCGACATTGCTGCCGAGGAGCTTCTTGCAGTCGTGACAGCGAGGCGTGTGTCGATTCTCGTCGCGTTGGCAGGATTGGGCTTGGTGGTCGGTTCCTGCACGACATCAACAAGTCGACCCCTCGGGCAGAAGCCAACCACCACGAGAACACCGTCGCCGCTTCGTCCAGTGCTCGCGGTGCACACCGAGGCAACGCCATCGGCCTGGGAACCTGTCGAGTACGGAAGAGCTCGGATCTCGGTGCCCGCGGGCTGGAAGGTCGGCTACGACCCGGGAGCGACGGCGCGTACGATCCTCGGCTCGCTTCGACCTTCTTCGAGCAGCAGTCGCCCATCTCCGGTCGAGATCCGACTCGTCCTGAGTACGGCTCAAGTGATTGCGGGCACCCCGATCCGAGGTGAGGCGCTGCTCACGAACACCACCGGCAGAACCATCACAGTCAATACTTGCGCCGTCGACGGATGGCTCTTTGTAGGGCTGACAAACAACCAGGTGAGCTACGACGCTTTCCGCTTCTTGGTGGCCTGCCATCCGACGATCCACCTCAGGCCGGGCGTGAACCGCTTCGCGGTCTCGATCTCAACCACGTTTCAGGGCTGCACCCAGACGCGAAGCGAAGCGACACCGCAGCTGCCAGCGTGCATTCCGCCGGAGACCCCGCCGCCACTTCCTGTAGGGGAATACACCACGAAGGTCGTCACCTTTGGCCTACCGCACGGGACACAGCTCCCGTCCCCGATCAGAGTCACGCTCCTCGCGACGCCCACTCCTGTCTCTCACGGCCCGTGGCCCGAGGATGTGATCGCGCGTGCAAACTTCGCCCCGCAGACTGCTGTTCTCATCCCGGGCTCCACGGCGTCATCGAAGACATTCGCCTTCGGTTTCGCGATCAACGGCTGCATGGAACCGTGTTCGGAACCAATTGTTCGCCTCGATCTGCGCTCAGGAGCACTCAAGGTTGGGCCCGTGATGTCTGCTACCTCGTATTTGGAGAATGTTGATGGGCGGGTCGTCGTCTTCACGGCACAGAAGGTGTCTCTTCCGGAGTCAGCGGTACGGATGACGTGTGGATCAACGACGGCGGCGTACTTCTGCTCTTGAACACAGCCACCGGCAAGATCGTCCGCCGAGAGTACGCCGGGGCCGACGTCGCGTCGCTGGCGCTCTCGCCCGACGGCCCAATCCTTTATGCGCTCAGCTATGTTTCACGAGCCAATGACGCGCGCGGCCTGGTCAGGGAGTTCAACGCCATCACTGGCCAAGTGCTAGCGACGCGTCGGCAGCCCTTCTTGTCGGGCGGCACCGCCGGGCTCACGCCTGTTGAGGGAGCCGTCTGGGTCACGAGCTATCTCTCGTCCGTCAGCGTGCTGAGCTCCAACGGTCTCCGGCCGATGGCCTTGCCTCAAGGCGCCTTGCCACTCGATCCGCCCTCGGCCACCGCCTACCGAGGGTTCACCGCCTACAACCTCGGTGCCTTCTTACTGCTCCAGAGCTACCGAGGCATGACCTGCCTCGCGCCTACGACAGGATCGCTACGCGCAACCGCGCTTTGGACAGCAAAGCAGGCGCCCAGTTGGACGCCGATCGCTCTGGTCGGCCACATCCTCGTGGCTGTCCAGGTCACAAGCTTCACGTCAAGCAAGGTCCTCGCCGTCCACATACCGGAGGCCTGCTTCGGCTGAGGCGGAGGGTGATATGGGGCCGTGAGCATGTTCGATGCGACAGCCTCTCGGCGCACGTCAAAGGCATTAAATTTAGACTTAGAAGGCGGGCCACCAAGCTGATCGCGCCAAGCTTGCACAGCGCAGAGGCGGTGAGCCAGCTCTCCGGTGGTCAGCTCTGTCAGGTCGTGCTTATCAGCTTCGACCCCTAAGTACTCGCCCTCGATTCAGGTTCGAGAGCATTGCCATGCGGTTTGCTGGTGTCACAGGGCACGAATCCGAAGACAGCTACTTGAGATGATCTTCAGTGACGATCAGACGGACCGTCTGGTTTCGGTAAGCGACGCACTTCACCACCTTCGGACAGTTCCTACTGCGCGGACGCATCGCCCGTTGCGTAAAGGGTTGACACGGCCTCGATTCCGTCGGACAAGATTCCGTCGTCGTCGACGATTGCCGATCCGTGGAGCGCTTACTGGACGTCGGTCAATCACGGCGGTGCGATCGACTTTGTGACAGCGCGGACGGGATGGCGCCTCGATGGTCAGTTCTGGGGTCCACGCCTCGACGACAACCCCGGAAGCGGTGTGGTGGATAACGGCTCTGCGTGGCCCGGTACCTCGATCGAAGAGACGACCGATGGCGGGACGAACTGGTCGACGATCTTGCACATCGCCAACGGCATCTGGGGGATAGACCTCGTCTCTAGGAATGTGGGCTTCGCTGTCGGGGTGACTTCCCTGCGCATCACGAGCGACGGCGGCAAACGCTGGCGGCAGGCTTCCGAGCCAGCGGGTCGCCCGCTCGTATGGGTCGAGTTCAACACGAGCAAGCTCGGCTACGGGCTCACCACTACCGGGACGCTGGTGCGCACGGTTGCCGACGGGTCATCGTGGAGCTCCACCAGGATGACCACAACAGCCACCGCCGCGTGCTTCGCCTCGGCTTGGGTCGGCTACGTGGCCGACCGCTCGGGTGACCTCTATGCCACCCACGACGGTGGGAGATCGTGGGCCGAGGTCGAGCGCGGGCCCTGCCGGCCGGAACAGTTCAGTGGTCCCTGGAGCGCCCTGTCGTGCAACGGCACGAGCATCTGGCTCGGCCTGCAGCTGATCTGTGCTGCCGCCTGTGCCGCTACCAGCCCGTACCTGGTTACACACAGCGCCGATGGCGGCTCCTCGTGGTCGACGATGGCTAGTGACTGGCCCGCTGCCTCACCGACAACCGCACCCGTCGCCTACCTGGCTGCTGTCGCGGCGGGGCGGTCGGACCGCGAGGTGGTCGTGGACCTTCCGACCGAAGACTCATCACCGCCGACAAGGCTCCGTCTCATCGCCAGCCAGGGGCCAGACAACACGTACACCACTGCCACGATCCCCGCACTGCCCGCCTCGTCCTCGGCCGCCTTGGAGTTACATATCTGCGACATGACCCTCGAGATCACGCCTACTAACAGGGCTTTTTCGGTGGGGCTACTCAGACTCGAACTGAGGACCTCAGCATTATCAGTGCTGCGCTCTAACCAACTGAGCTATAGCCCCGACGAAACGGTCACGCTACACCAACTTCACCGACATCTCCCAGGGCCGGTGGCGACGCTGTTCACACGATCGGCAATTTTGCCTGAGTGCCCGCGATCTCTGTCTCCTGGGAAACCTTTGTCACCGCCGCGACTGTCTGACCGTCATCGAGGTTCATGACCCGAACCCCGGTCGCGTCGCGTCCTTGGGCTGCGATCTGCCGCACCGAAGTGCGTATCATCACGCCCGCCGACGACACGACGATGATCTCGTCCTCGAGCGATGCCATGATCGCAGCGACGACCGATCCTCGGCGCTGGGTAAGCCGGATACCCCGGACGCCCTGACCCCCTCGGGTCTGGGCGTTGAAATGATCGAGTTTGGTGCGCTTGCCATACCCGGCATCGGTGACGATGAGCAGATCCACCCCGTCACGAGCCACGTCGCACGACACTACCTCGTCGCCCGCACGCAGCCGCATGCCCCGGACCCCGGCTGCACTTCGACCCATCGGCCTGACCTCGGACTCCGCGAAGCGAATGGCGGTGCCGTGCTTGCTCACCATCAGCAAGTCGTCGTCTCCACCCGTCCGGACGACGCGCACGAGCTCATCGCCTTCGTTCAAGTTGATCGCGATGAAACCTTCCCGGCGAGACTTGTCATACTCGGAGAAAGCAGTCTTCTTCACCTGACCGCTCTTGGTCGCGAAGACGAGGTACTGGTCAGGATCGAATGTCCGCGTATCGACAATTGCCTGGATGCTCTCGGACGGCTCCAGGGGTAGGAGGTTGATGATCGGCGTTCCCCGGGCGTTGCGCTCCTTCACGGGAACCTCGTGGGCCCTCAAACGGTAGACCTTCCCGCGATTGGAGAACAGGAGGAGGTGAGAGTGCGCCGTGGTGTGAAGGACCTGGTCAATAAGATCCTCCTCCTTCAGCCTCGTCCCTTGGACTCCCCGTCCGCCGCGTGCCTAAGCACGGAAGGCATCCGCCTGGACGGCCTTTATGTAACCGGCACGAGTCAGCGTGACGACGAGTTCTTCGTCCTCGATGAGATCCTCGACGAACAGCTCGCCGGGATCGTGGATGACACGTGTGCGCCGTGGCTGCGCGTGTTGCTGCTTGATGGCCGCGAGTTCGGCCGAGATCACACCGCGAAGCCTGGCGGGGTCGGCCAGAATCGCTTCAAGCTCTTCGATCGTCGCCCTCAACTGGGCCATTTCGGTCTCGAGCTCGCTGCGGCCGAGGCGCGTTAAGCGACCGAGGGTCATGTCCAAGATATGGTTCGCCTGTTCTTCGCTGAACGCGAACGGCTCGGCCATCAGGTTCACCCTCGCATCCGCCCGGTCTTCGGAGGCACGGATCCTCGCGATGACCGCGTCGAGCATGTCGATGGCGCGGAGCAGTCCCTCGACTATGTGCGCTCGTGCCAATGCCTTGCGGAGGCGGAATTGTGACCGCCTCGTGACAACCTCCACCTGGTGCGCGACATAGGCTTTGAGCGCCTGGGCAAGATTCAAAAGGCGCGGCACGCCGTCGACAAGGGCCAGCACGTGCACCCCGAAGGTCGTCTGCAGAGGAGTGTGCTTGTACAGGTTGTTCAGAACAACGTTGGCATTCGCATCGCGCTTCAGGGTGATGACGAGGCGTGAGACTCTTCCGGCCGAGTCGTTCTGCACGCTACTGATACCGGTCAAGTCACCCGATTCGATGGCGTCCGCGATCTTCATCTCGATGCCCGCGACCGAGGTCTGATACGGGATCTCGGTAACGATGATCTGGTCGGCACCCGACCGCGACTCTGAGATCTCCGCCACAGCGCGCAGCTTGACCGAGCCGCGCCCGGTACGGTAGGCGTCGAGCAGGCCTGCCCGGCCGAGGATCAAAGCGCCCGTCGGAAAGTCCGGGCCCTTGACGAACCTCATCAGCTCGTCGGGCGTCGCCTCCGGGTGTTCGAGGATGTGCAGCGTTGCGTCAATGATCTCGGCAAGGTTGTGTGGCGGGATGTTGGTCGCCATTCCGACGGCGATTCCTTGCGAGCCGTTGACGAGAAGGTTCGGAAAACGGGCAGGCAGCACGACGGGCTGAACTTCATTGCCGTCGTAATTCGGGATGAAATCGACGGTCCCTTCGTCGATGCCGTCGAGCAGCGCCAACGCGAGCGGG
>Ga0187853_10000957_pt1 | contig 27732 bp, 30 predicted proteins | sample June2016WEW_6_10_2_FD_132417 | JGI IMG/M metagenome (GOLD analysis project Ga0187853, IMG submission 132417) | Peatland microbial communities from SPRUCE experiment site at the Marcell Experimental Forest, Minnesota, USA - June2016WEW_6_100 | ecosystem: Environmental > Terrestrial > Soil >... | reverse complement strand
GAAGGCTTAACCAAAGTCTACTCCTATACAAAAGCGCTGACTTCCAATAAGGTTCCAGTGGTAGTTACGGGCCTAGGCAAAGATTTCATCGCAAGGAAAGCCGCTGAAAAAATTGGCGTTGACGCCATAATTGATTTGGGAGCGTTAATGCAAAACGATGCTGCCGTGGCTACTCCTGCATTTGGCGTTGCCTTGATGGTTGCAAGCAAACTTGAAGGAGAAATCGTCAAATGGATGCCACAATAGTGAAGGTTGGCGGCAGCTTAGCGTTATACCCTGAGAAACTAAGAGCCTTATGCGCAAAATTAAGCGAAATCTCCACGAAGCATAAGCTAATAGTGGTGCCGGGAGGCGGCGAATTCGCTGACTTAGTGCGAGATTTAGATAAACAGTTTAACTTATCCAATGAGGCTTCACATTGGATGGCAATTTTAGGCATGGACCAATATGGTTTCTTGCTGTCTAATTTGATGTCGTGCTCTTGCGCCGTAAATCAGCTTGAAAATGTTCAAAAAGTTTTGGATTCGGGGAAATTGCCAGTTTTTTTGCCTTCTAATTTGCTGCTTAGCAAGGACCCATTGGAGAACTCGTGGGATGTAACTTCAGATTCCATCGCCGTTTACATTGCAGGTCAACTGCACATAAGCAAAGTCTTATTGGTGACTGATGTTGACGGAGTTTATACATGTGACCCTAAAAAGCATTCAGATGCTAAATTGATTAAGAGGTTATCAGCTAAAGAGCTTCTAATGATTAATAAGCGAACAAGTGTTGACAAGTTTTTGCCTAAATTGCTCGTGCAGTTGCAGATTAAATGTTTTGTTGTTAATGGGCTGTATCCTGAGCGGGTTGAGGCTGTTTTAGATGGACGAGATGCTGTTTGCACATTAATTAATTAGCAAGTCCTGTGGATGCTTTTTTTATTTAGATCGCATTATCACTTGAGTTTCATAAGCAGGCATCATAGACTGGCGCTTACTTTTTGTTCCAACGATTTTTTGCAGTTCCAACCATTTTTCCAAAAAGATTAATCCTTTTCCCGTTATTTTTAATTTCTTTTGACCACAATTCTCGTCCACAAGCTCTAACCATTCGCGCAGAAGCAGTTGCATAATGCAATTTTGAAGCACAGCATAGGAAATATTTGTTTGGCGTCTAATGTAAGTTTTAGTTTGAGGGCTTCTGCATGAACTAAGCATCTCCGCGACGATTTGAATGCGGTCTCTCTTCTTGTTAAAAGCCGTTCCTTCCTTCCTCTAAGGGATTGGCAGTTAGTCAGGCAATTAAACGTTTGTTGTAGCGGTTTAGCAGTCACAATAAGACTGGTAAAAAGAAAATTAGAAAAAGGAAAATTGGAAGCTTGCGTTTAGATTTTTTTCTTGTCTAAGACTTCTCGGAAAGTCTTGTCGCAGCATTCGTAAAGCGCTATGGTAAGTTGTGTTCTTTTTCCTTTTTTATCTGGTTTGCCAGCCATCTTCCAAGTTTTCTTTGCGGTTTTGACTTCTTTTCCACAAACTGGGCATTTTGCCATGATTAATCCCTGTGGTTCAATGTTATCGTATGAATCAACATAAAACATTTTCTATCCATTGCCTGTAAAATAGCTAAAAAGGGCTCTTTTAATGGAAAAATTATTGAAAAAACATCATTTTTGCAATTTACAAGTAAGCCCTAAGAAGCTATATTGCGGTGGGCTAACTTGTAAGCGTTAGGTTATTAGCATTATTTTAGCGCAAATAAGATTTTTAGTGCCGAGGACTTGCTTGAAGAAGCGAAATCTTGTGGAAGAATTATTAGGCATAGGCGATGAAGCTTACATGAAGAAAGATGTCGATTATTGGTTTAGATTTGGCAGGCGTTGAAAGCAGACCCACGGGTTTCTGCATACTTGCAGATATGAAAGCAGAAACTTCCTTGGTTTACACAGACAAGGAAATGCTGAAAAAAATTAGAGAAAGCAAGCCACGAGTGGTTGCCATTGACGCGCCTTTAAGTCTGCCTCCGGGAAGAAATTCCATTGAGGAAAGGACAGGCATCCACCTAAGAGAAAGCGATAGGGAACTCCTGAGAAGAGGCATACGTTTTTTTCCCGTTACGCTTGGTCCTATGAGAAAACTAACCGAGCGAGGCATAAACTTGAAGAGAGTTCTTGAAGCCGAAAACTTCATCGCAATAGAGGTTTATCCTGGAGGCGCCCAAGACGTTCTTGGGATTCCCAGAAAACAGAAAGGACTCGAAAAACTGAAAGCAGGCTTGGAAAATTTGGGCATAAAAGGGCTGAACAGCCAGATGAGCGACCATGAACTTGACGCGGTCACATGTGCTTACGTTGGAAAACTGTTTTTGGAAGGAAAAGCCGTCACTTACGGAGATCCTAATCAGGGGATAGTGATGCCAAAGGGCGAAAAAAATCCAAAATAGCGCCATAGAAGCCTCAAAATCGCTTTGCTATTGCATATGTTGTTAGGGCAAGAGCAAAATTGGAGGATGCCGATAATAACTTAGTGTATGCCTATGAAAACTATGTCCATGAAAGCAGAGTTTGGATGGGTGAAAGTGAACGGAGTCAAATATGAAAAAGACATTGTAATTCACTCAGACGGAACGATAACAAAAAGGGAAAAGAAGAAATCCAAAGACCTGAAATCAATTTACGGTCATACACCTCTTTCAGAACGTGAACTAGAATTTTTGTCACAGGAAAAGTTCGAATTTTTGTATATTGGAACGGGTCATGAAGCCGCCTTGCCTATAACTCCCAAAGCTCTCCAAATATTGAAAAAGTACAATGCAGTAATCCTGCCTACGCTTGAAGTAATCGGTAAAATAGAGCAAGAGCAAAGGAAATTTGTCGCATTAATTCACGTGACATGCTGATTGACCGAGTGCTCATAAGCTTGTCTATGGCTTATCCAAAATGATGTTGTGGTGCCGAGGGCAGGGTTTATACTTTCGTTTAAAACCGTCAAATAGCGCTCTTGATAAATCATGTTCTTTTCTATCAAAAATCGTGGAAAAGCCTGCGCCTTAGTTCATATACCAACTTTTCTTCTTCCTTGCTCATCTCTCTATTATCTACTTGGTATTTTTTAGACTTTGAACCTGATGAAATTCTGATGAGGTCTTCCCATTTGTTAACACTTAGGAGTCTCCTTTGGAAATCTTCTTGGCATGCCTTCAGATATCGGATGGCGTAATTCTTTAGCTCTTCATTGCGACTCACAATCATCATCCATTTGATTATTTCAAAATCCACTTTGGGTTTACCCTTTACCTTGAATTCATACAGGAGATACAAACGGGGGTCAAGTCCATAAAAAATCACGTACCTCGTAATTAGCTCTTCAACCGCATATTCGCCTATCCTATCCGAAGTTGGGTCAATTGCGAACTGAATTGGTTCAAAAAGCACGCGTTTTGTGACAATCTCCGGATATGTATATTCAAACGACCGTCCTTGTGCTTCATTTGTTGCTCTTGGCAGAATATACTTGCCTTTGGCAGCTAGGAATAACCATTGAGCGGTCTCTTTGTCGCCAAAAAGGTTGTGTAATAACTTAATGACCTTATCTCCGACAATTGCTGAAACAAAATATGACCAATTTCCAAACACTACTGGAATTAAATCATGGTGCAATTTAATGACCTCACTAATAGTAATACTATTAATCCAGTTTTCTTCTGCGGAGAAGTATAACAATAAACCGGGAAGAGTTAAGTCGTAAATTGTCTTTTCTCTGGGTTGCTTTTGTTTAAGCACAACTCGAGCCAAATTCTTGCCTTCTAACCTTTCCAACACGTCGTGAGCGGTTGGTTCAGGTATCTTATTAGGCGTATTCTTTTTTCTGCTAATGGCATAACCAGTTGTCTTTCCCTCCTCCGCCAGCCACTTTAAAACCTTTTTTTCTATATCGGTCAATTCTTCGGACTTATATAATGCCATATCCGTTTGCAATACCCCCTTTTTCCGCTTACTTCAGCATTATTGCTGTCTTAATATTTGCGACTACTATTGAGGTTTATTAAGTGATAATTCATGGTTGAAATCAAGAGTCGCGTGAAAACCGCGGGATTTGGGGTCGAGAATACCGTTCATGCAGATGGTCCATGCAACGGGTCTATCAAAAGCAAAAAGGCAGAGATGGCTGTCCGATTAAATCTGACGTTGCGGGGTGAGACAGCTAGAATATTGATTGAGCTCAAGGCGAATGGCATTGTGAGGTCTTATGCGGATTGCGTTAATCAAAGCATTCGGTTGTTTTATGAAAAAGTGACGAAAGAAGAACTGCAATCTGCTCGGGCAAAGGTGCTGAGAAACAGCTTTGGAGATGATGGGTCTTGAGGGTAAGCTTTTTAAGTCATAAAGTCATAAAAGCATATAAGCATACAAATGGAGGGCGTTGAATAGATGTTAGTTGGGGTCCTTATTCGTTTCGCTCCAGAAGAGTTAGCAGTTTTCAATGCATATTGCAAGACTAACCACATTAATAAAACGGCATGTGCAAAAAGCGCTATACGACTGTATATTACAAATCGCGACCTTGTTAATGGCGTTATCAGAGTACAGGATTCGAGCCCAGATAACGCATCATTAGAGGGCAAAATGGACGCTATTTTTCAAAAGGTGAGCACTATCGAAGAAAAAATCAAATCAACTACCTTGGAGCGAGATTCTACACGTCAAGTTTTCATGGATAGAATCCTCGAAGCAATTCTACTGATTAGGAAAGATGCTGAAACTGAAACTACTACTGTAGACAAACTGAGAGTTCTCCTTGAACGAATCAACCCTTCTTTCAGCCCTTATCTATATGCTTCCGACTCTTGTTTCATATGCGTTCTTGATGAAGTTCTAAAAATATTGGAAGGTCAAGGTAAACTTCGTCTGAAGTATCCCGGAATTGTGAGATGGTTAGGAGGTGAATAAAGAATGCTGAATGGAAGAAAAATCGACAAAACAAAACTCCCGCCTTTACTCCAACGATATAGTGACTACTTGGAAATACGTCGCTCACCAAAGACAGTACAGGGGCGTCTCTACGCCATTTCCGACCTAAACGAATTCATGAACAAAGAACGCGAAAAAAGCATCGACCAACTTAACAGAGCTGACATCGAAGCATACATAGCCAAGTTCATTCACCGCAAAGAAGCTGGAGACATCGGTCAAAGAACTGTCAAATTTGCTGCAACCAACGTAAAGATGTTCGCCAAATGGCTAGTAAAAGAAGAAATGCTGTCATCACAGGAGTTCTTCAAAATAAATGAAGACCTTAGTGACCTGCGCGGCGAGAAAGGAGAAGACAATAGAACCGCTCTCAGCGAGGCAGAAGAAAAGGAAGCTTTCAGAAAACTACCCGATGTCTTTTACGTATTCGTAATGTGGCTTGGTGTAAACTTCGGACCACGGCTTCAAGAAATGTGCCACGCACGGATTTCACATGTAGACCTTAATGGGAAAAGGCGGCTGTTAAAAATTGAATTAAGTAAAGGGCATGACGCAAAAACACGATACATTCCAATATCACCAAGACAAGCACAAGAATTTATGAAATGGCTTAACTTCAGGAATGCCTTAAACTTGAAACATGATTTCCTGCTCTACAACCCTATAGACCCTTCAAAACCACTTACGGAGTACAGCCTCGGATGGATTTTCCAAAAAATGACAAAAATCACTGGAATTCATTTGTACTGCCACAGATTGAGATACACGTATGCCGTGAAACTTTGGAAACATCATGTTGACCTCTGGATTATAAGCCAAGCTTTAGGACACGAAAAAATTGAGACTACCGTAAAATATCTCAAGATTCGCCAAGAAGACTATTTCGACAATTATGAAAAAATGACAAAAGGCATGTTTTAGCGGAGCGACCTTCTTGACCTGCCGGCGTCCCACAATGGCAAAGCTTCTGGCGGTTCTAAGCGACGGCAAGCCCAAATCAAGTCTTGAAATAGCGAATGCAACTGGACTTGAAGGGGATGCCATCTGGTCTGCGTTAAACAGATGTTGGCATAACAACTTGATTCTCCGAACAAAAATTCCGCTCCACGTTTTTTCTCGCAACTTTAAAGGCAGAGGCGGCATCCGAAGGAACTTACGGAAATACCATTTATACACATTGAAACCTGAAAACGTTTTTTCTCTGTCAGTTGAAGGTAGGCTATTTGTAAGTTATGACAAGAGTAATTCCCTTAGAAAAACTAGCAAGGCACACATTATCTTAGGTTTCCTAAAAAGTAACGCGGACAGAGCTTACTTTGCAACGGAAATAGCAATGCAACTTCGTGAAAAAGGAGTTAGACAGTGTGATATCATGTCTAATGCCCGGCGGTGGCAGCGGAAGGGTTTGGTTCTAGTCCGTGGTTATCGAATGGATGACCGACAAATACCCTTCCAAGAAGGATATTTACTAGTGTATGTGGACGCATCGAAACCTAGAGATGATGCCCTGAAGGAAGCCATAGAAAAAACCGAACATGTTCTTTCTAAAAGGGAAACAACAAATCCAGTTCTGCAAAGAACTTTCCGAATAAGAGATTCAATTATTGAATCTACTAGCGCAAGAGAACTCGTTAGCTTCGCATATCTTGTGGAAAACATTGGTTGCAGCAAATATGAGGCGGAAGCCGCTATTAATAGGGCATTACAGCTTTATCCAGATTTGAAAGAGTTGCGATTGTTTAACGCTTTTCGATATTTCTACCATGATTCTCTGGGCGCACAAGAATTAGAAGCCTCAATAGCTATGAAAAAGAACTACATTAGGTTGACCAAAGGACGTTCAAACCGCATTGGACACAATTGGGAAGCCGTCACAGAATGGTTTATCGACAAGTTCACTACCGGAGCCCGCTTTTGGAATCAGGAACATCGGACAAAAATTATGGACCCGCGTCGAATCACCATACATCTGACTAAAAGCGTCGGAAGCCGCCGACAAAACGCCGAAGTTGACCGAGTGTGGGAAGTAACTCCGGGCATCTTCTCACCTTCGGTAACTTATGTCTTATCCTGCAAATGGGGCATTGTGTTCAAGCGAGATTTGGACGATTTCTTCAATGTTCTAAGATGGAGCAAAGAATTTGGCGTTACCACAAACAATGGTCGTGAAATAAGACAGGGAGTGGTTGGCGTGTTTGCAGCAAGCGCATTTAACCCAAAAGAAAACGTAAAACAACATGATGACCTCACAATCACCTTGGCTTCGTATGCCACAAGAATGAATGTGCAACTTCTGAAGGCTTCTGACTTTAACAGTAAGCTATACCAGAAGGGCTGTCCAAAGACAGCTAGCGTACAGAAAATATGTAAAATAGCTACGAATGAAAAACAAGTTCGAGAATTACTTGAAAGAGTATGGAACGAACCTAAAAAGAGCGAACAGTTAATTGCAGCATTTGTGGAGAAAAATAAGAAAGTCTATGAGTTCGAGGAATTTTTGGAGCAAAACGATTCTGAGAAGTCAAGTTCTCTATGTGAGGGAGTCAGTGCCGGACAAGCGGGTTATGGGTGAAAAATACGAAATTGACACCAGAAACAAAATGTTGGATGTGCGGCAGAAGCTCCAAAGAATTGGCAAAAACTGTTGAAACCTATTGGAAAAGCGGTAAACTAGGAGAAGACATGGAATTAGATGCTTGCTTTGAAATCATCGACATAACAACATACAATTTCAAAGAAAAAATACATGTCCCAGTGTGCATCATTTGTTCAAAATCTCTACTTCAATATACTTTGACCTATCTTAGAGACAAATTGAAAATTGACGTAAGCTTAGATAAACCCAAAGTATCCATAAATCTCTAACCTTTTTTTTGTTATGGGTGATAATCCCGCTGAATAGTAGCACGCGATGGTTGTTGTTTTTGAATATTCTCTTTTACCTATGGGTTCGCAAACGTTCCACAAATATTGTTGTATACTTATCAGCAATTCTTCCTGCTTTTTTTCTGTCAATTTCACTCTCTATGTTGCTCACAGTTTCGTTAATGGCTTGAAGGTCGATTATTGGAAAACACGGTGGACATTATGAAGAGAAAAAAAATCAGCTATCCTATAATTCCCCTTGACCAAAGAGTAGCAACTATTGTAGCTACAGAGAGTATCAAAGCAATAATTCCCTTGTAACTTTTCACAATACTTTCGAGTCTCTTCAGTAATCCCTCTATTTTACCATACTTTTGTGTTTCATCAATAAACTTACTTAAGAACAAAAACGCCATCGGGTCATCATTATAATAAAGACTTGTGCCGAACCTAAGTAATAATTCTCCAATATTTTCTTCTGAAAAACTAAACATGCGCCTAATTTGACTTGTACCCTTTGAAACCAAATTAATTTCTTTTGAATATGCCCTTCCTGTTGTTCTTTTTAAACCTAAAATTGACACGACAAAACTATCAACTTCTTTTGTAGCTTTTTTCCTTTCACTTGTGAAAAGGTAACTCGAAATTAAAACGCAACTAGCAAGAACCGATTCCCTATAATCAAGTTTCAAAACCTTATTTATCAAAAATTCGATAAAGTCAAAAAGAAACAGAACTGTAAATTGTATTATTAAAACAAAAACGACTAAAACAGTTGCAATAGCTACTTCTTGCGAAATTTGAGGTACTGATTGAATTAAGAAATTAATAAAAAAAGGTGAAGAGTAAATCAATAGAATGGCAATTAATCCATAAAAAAACGATGTTAAGAAAACGGAGATGCTTGTTTTACGTTTAATTAACTTTGCCCTCTCTTTACTTTGCTCTATGTTATCCTTAGTTATTTCTTTGGGATAATTATATTTGCTCAAAGCAAGTCAAGGGTATTATTACAGGCTTCCATTCTTTAGCTTTTTCATATGTAATATTGTAAAGGCTTATAATTAGAAAGCAAGAGATAATTTCTATCTGAAACAAATGAAACGCCCAATTCAGCATGTTGAACAAGATATAAGTTTTAAGATATTTTCTGAGGTTATCCCTTCCGAATGGATAATTAGAGATATTATCCCAGATTACGGTTTAGATAAGTCAGTTGAAATCGTTGAAAACGGAGAAGTAACTGGAAAAATAGTATTTGTCCAAATAAAAGGAACCAATAGAATTAGCATTTCCAATGGAAAAATCTCTTTTCCATTAGCGGTTGATAACCTCAAAGATTATATGAAAAGAGATAACCCTGTAATTTTAGCTGTTGTTGACTTAATCGATAAAAAAACATATTGGCTTTTTCTTCAGCAATATGTTTACGACATTTTAGAAAAAAAACCTGATTGGGAAAAACAAGGAACAATTAATATTTTAATACCAATCGAAAATGATATTTCTTTAACAATTGTAAAACTGAGAGAAATAGCTTTAGCGGGTTCAACCTACTTAATTTCAAAAAAACTTGATAAAACACCAATTGAGCATTTAGAAATGTGGAAAGATAATTCCGATGCCATAACTAAATTATTAAAAGTGTCAGATAAACTATCTCAAAAACAGTTTCTTATTAAATTCGATGTTTCTTATAGATATCAAAAAGAAAACGATTATGATAAATCAATTAAGGTCCTATTGGAAATCGCTGAAGAAACAAAGTCAAAGGACCCTGAAACTTACATTAAGGCTATTCTATCCATCGTTTATCGACTAAACCCTGTAAGTGAGTATAAAGAAATTTTCGAGCAACTTGATTCCATTAAGGAATTAGTTGAAAAGTCAAATACCAAAGGCTTCAAGATTATGTGGAAGGCAGATTACTTAGAAACAGTTTTCGCAAATTTAATATATAAATATAATTCAACTAGAATTTTACACTTGGTTGCCTCACAAAGTCACGAATTTTCAATGGCGCCATTTCTAGGTGTTGAAATTACAAAATTAATAACTGGAATATACCAAGTTGAAAAAGACTTTATCGAAAGTCTTACAGAAGCCTATCAAAGCAAAGAATTTTTTGTTTATTTAGACTTATTAAGACGACTTGCAAAAATGCAATATTTATGGTGCTATAATAATAGCTTAAAAGGTGACCAGTCAGCAATAAATTCTCAATTGAAATCGATAGAGTCTACTTTTCTCCTTGCAGAAAAAATTGCTCCTATGGTCTCTCCCGACATACTGTTTGAGGTCTACTTAGACCTTGCAAGATTATATTATTCACTTGAAAATATTAAATTACGGGATGAATATTTCAAAAAAGCAATGGATTTAGCTATCAAACTTGACCACAAAGGTTTCATAAATGCAGTTACAGTTGTTCAAGAGACAGCGCAAAAATCATTTACAATCCCTTACCTAATTAATATAAAAGATGAGCAAGAAAAAGAGCATCAAATTACTGATGAAGAAGAAGAAAAAATAGTAAAAGAACTTTTGGAAATGAGTGGAATAGATATAAATTCTAATGATGAATTTGCTGAACTAGCAAGGATTGGGCTTAGAGATAGAAATCCCGAAAGAATCCTGAGATATTGTGAAAACTTGCACACAGAAATCGTTAATTATGGACCGATTTGGGATATGGTTGCATTATCATCTACAGGAACAAAAATATTATTCTGTGAAAAGAAAAATATTTCTTTATTTGGCATGCAATTAGATGAACTTTTGGGAAAAATTAAAACATATTGCGTTAATTGCCCAGACTTATCTCCTAGAGATGAACACTGGAAATGGAGCCATAAGTGGCACAAAGAAAGACAACAGCCTGAAAAAATGAAAGAAAGTATTAAGAAATTTCGAGACTCCTGAGTAAAACCAGACCTTTATAAGCAACTTTTTTACAATTCAAAAGAATGCCCAAAATGTGGAAGCAAAAGAAAAAATATTAATGTGCTCGTTGAGGAAGGTCTATCCTTACGCATAGGAATTAGAGGTAAAGTGAGAGAAAAATCTGGGCATATAATAAGCAAATTTCTAAAAAGAGAAAAATTAAGTAATAAGGGGAAAGAAGCAAGAGAAGAGCTTCATATTAACATAAAAGATAACAAAAAGTATCATCATGTTGAAGAAAAAGATGAGACTGGCAACTGGCAAGTAGTTCACCATGAAGATGAACCGCTTAAGAAAAAAGAAACTAAACAATAGGACTTGACTCTATAATTCTTTAAAAAGCTACTTTCCGATAGTCAAAAATCTTTTAAGTAAATAGAAATAAAATAGTAACTGTGAAGGGAATGCAGAAACCCAATTTAGATAGACTGTGGCGAGTATGGATAAAGATACTTCCACAAGATACTATTGATGGTGATTTCAGAGGTTCGGTAAGCACAATAAAATCACAAATAACTGAGGTCGTTTCTGTTCTTGAAACAAAGAAGATGATAGATTGGTATTATTTCCTGATTCATGGCAAAGATAACGACCCCAACAATCTTTACTTCGATGTCATATTCTCAGTAAAAGAAGGCATAGAATCCGAAGAATTCGTTAAGGTACTTCCAAGTTATTGCTTAGAACCAAAACACTTAGACCGTGGATTTGGAGAGTCAATAGCAGGGATTAAGAAAGAACTGCTAAACAATGAAGAAATTGAAGAAGCATGGAGAATCATAGGTGAACAATCCGAGTGGATAATTCACATGGTGAACATTCACAAAGACGGAGAACTAACAATTCAGCAATTCATACAGTTCATGCACTTCTACATGAACACGATGGGTTTAGGACATCTTTCGAGACTGCAACTCCCACAGCCTTACGCATTTCAATTCTAAAATATAGAACTGTCTTCCAGTTTCTTTTTAGGCAACTTTTCCAATGTCCAGTGGTCTTTTTTGGTCGAAGGAAATTGAAAGTTAAGATTGAGGCGAATCACAGGGAAAAAGCAACTGGGAATGAATCAATAGCACAAGTGATTTAAGTCAAGAAAAAGAAATAGAGTTTTTGCGTTTTAATTTGAAGGGAGGTGATTGTGTGGCAAAGTTAACTAAGAGCGTTGAAATTGAAGCGTCTCCTGAAAAGGTCTGGGCTTTCGTGAACGACCCGAAAAAAATGAATGATGCAATGAAGGGATGGGCAGAGGGCGAACATACCTCTAAGGTTGTTGGAGTCGGTGCGACGATGCACTATGTTGGGGTGGCTGGTGGGTCACAGGCAGAGTGGGATATGGAAGTAGCAGAATTTGTGAAAGACAAGAAGGTGGCAATGCGTACTATAGGAGCAAGCAAATTCAAGATGACAAACTCATGGGTCCTTGAACCCACGACAAAGGGAACCAAGTCTACATTTTCCATGGAATATGAAGTTCCATACTCTGTCTTAGGCAAGTTAGTTGACAAGTTAAAGGTCAGCAAGGACATGGAAAAAAGCATGAGCAAAATGCTGGAAAACATGAAGAAGGCTCTTGAGGCGTAATTGAAAAGTCAAACGAAAGGATGCGGACATCCTTTCTTTATTCTTTGTTTTGGCAAGGGCGTAATTTCTAATAGAACTTAACTCCTATAATGTTATTAAGCAACTGCTTACATAACACTGCTGTTGAGTTTGAACTGAAAAAGCGAAAAGCCACATTGTTAACGGCGAAATTAAAATTTAATCCAACCAACCAAATATTCATCTGGGTCATTCTTAGTATTTTGGCGGTCAAACTACAAAAATCAGCCAATTGCCTCGATGGTAAGTTTCATTCGCTGTTGCAACTCTTTTAAGGATTGTTTTAGGCAGTTGTCCAAGTCATCAGCATTTTGAATCGTATTCTTGGCACATGTAAGAATTTTCTGTGATTCCCTTCGAATGTTTTTTAAGAATTCGTTATATTGGAATGCCTCGTTAATCAATTCTTCAATTTTTCTATCTTCCAGAATCTTTCTTATGTCAACTTGCTTTCCGTTGAAGGGGATTAAAGCTATCAGAACTGCCCTCAGCGCACCGTAAGCCACTCTGAAATTATCTCGGCTGGTTACCAAAATTACGCCTTCGGAGCAAGTTTCAATTATGAATCCGTTAGAACCTTTCGGCATGACTTCTACAGTGAGTAAACATAAACGTTCTCCTCGCATTTTCATATGTCTCTTGACTTCTTGGAGAAAAGACCTGCTCCAACCGCTATTGTTCTTTTTTGATTCAATAATGATTCTCCAATCAATGTTCGCTCCGTTGTATTTTGGCTTGGTTAGAATATCGGTATCTCCTGACATGCCTAGGGGTACGTGCTCATCCTCAGGGAAATAATCATTAAGTTCTTTTAGAAGTTCAGTCTCACCTTGCCTACCTTTGTCAACAGGCGATTTCTGAAATCTCACAAGCTCTTCCAACAATGGTAAGATGCTTGGAACTAGTTGCGACAGTAGTCTCATTTGTTCAGGCTGAGGAAAACCCATTTTTTCGAGAGTTTCTCTGAATTTACTGGTAAGGTCTTGTTTGACAGTTTCAATTTCTTTCTTTGTTGTGCTTTCAATGTTCTCGCCCATATTTTGAAGGATGCTAAAGACATTCTTGAAATTCAGAACAGATTCTCGGAGTAAGCTAAATTCAGCTTCCAGCGCGGTCTTAGTCTCTTGGAACTCTCTTTGCAGGTCCTTTCTAACATCTTCAGGCAGCTTTTCAATTAATTCAGGAAAGTTACGAGTGAATACTTCTATTGGTCTCAATATGTCAGTTACTTGTTTTTGGAGGTCCTCTCGCATGGAAACAGAAAGTCCTTCTATAATTGCTTTTGAATCCGCAGTTAGCCTCAGCTCGGGAAAATTATTCCATACTATTCGCGCTACAGATATTGCTGCGTTTAGCTTGCCATTGTCGGTGCATGCTTCAAGAAAACTTAGATTTGCGTTATCAAGTTTGCAAACATTGATATTGCCTCCGCAAATTGGACATTTTTGTGCAGACATCTTCTTAGTCCTCATTTGTTTTGAAGCTTATTATCTGAAGGGTTCTCCAAATAGAGAAAAACCAGTTCTCTCCATATGATGAAAATTGAGTCATTGAACTTCAGAGCAATCCACGTTTCGTTTCTAATTTCAAATTGTTTCAGTAACTTGGCAATTTCTGCTTTCTCGAGTATAACTACTGGTTTGGATTTAGCTAAGTCTAAAGAGGTATCTATTGAGACAATTCTATGATTGAGAAGGTCCATTAGCTCCTGAGGACTGGACACTATTCTTCTACTCCTATGATGCTTATATGACAATATGTCTATGTGATTAACATTTATAAGCTTTATGCTAATACATTTATGCGGTTATATGACATGCCTAAAGGCAATCCTCACCGAACTACAATTGTCTTAGATGAAGAAGTATGGAAGCGCCTTTTCAGATATGTGTTTGAAAAACATGGTACTGCAAAAAAGATGAGTTTTGAGATAGAACAAGCGGTCATAGAGTACTTGGACCGAAGAGAAAAATAAAACGCTATTCAAGATATCTCTTTGATATCTATTACGCTTTTGTTGGGTTAAAAGAGCGGAAAAGCTATCCTTTCGATATCTTTGGAACCTTTAAAGCTGTACCGCTTTCTTAATTGATGCTTGCCTCGAACTATTTGTTCGACTTATTGAAAACTCAACTTCTCCATTTCTTGGAAATGCTTGAGAACTTTTTGACCATTTTCGGTATGCTCGTAAACTGTTCTCACAGGTCGAGAGTCAATCACGGTTCTCTTGAGAAGACCTAGTTTTGAGAGGTTCCGAACGACCAAAGTAACAGTTGCACGGCTTTGCACAACATGATTATCGAGGGCAAAGCTCATTATCTCTCCATAGTGTAAAGAGCCTTTTTCAGACACATATTCAAGGATGTCGTAGGAGCCCTTTTTGGACATTTTTTTCATTAAATTCAAAAAAGCTTCACGTTTTTTCCGGTCCATCTTTCTTGCCCGTAAATGGGTTCCGAAGATACCGAGATAAGTTGTAAGCATACATTTAATAGCCTAAGCATTCATTTTGAATCTATACTTGAATGCGAACCATAGCAGAGGAAAAAGAGAAAATAGAATGTCAACGCAAGGAAAAGGAAATGGAAATAATTATTTACGGATATTGGAACGCAGGGTTTAAGCCAACGCCGCCTCCCAATGAAAATATCGATGAGAAGCTTAATCGCGGCGAGAACATAAGGATTTGTGACATCAAAATAAACGGCAAGCTTCTCGGAGGCGTAATGTGGAATGGAAAAACGTTGTGGATAAAGCCACCTTAAAAAAAGCACTTCCTTCCGAATTTGCAAGTGGATGTTTCATCAGTGGGTGAAAAACATGGACCTGTTAACGTATACTCAAAGCGAAGGAAAGCACATTCTCAATGTGCTAATTGCCAAAAAATCTTTGAGGTTGGGTGAAATACTGTATGGATATTTTAGAGTATTTGCAAGGTGTAGGAGTACACGGCGGTAGCCACAGCTTTGACGTTTTACTAGCTGTCTATGACACTACAATGCAGCGAAGAACCCCCAAGTGCAATGAAGTTGTGGTAAGCTATAATGACGTACTAACGTGGATAAACAATCACGGTAGAAACATCTCCACAGTAGCTTATCAAGCAAGAAAAACGGAGCTAACAGAGATGGGCATAATAACCAAACATCGCCGAAAGAAAGGAAGCGGGGAAGACATTAAACTTTCAGAGAAAGGACTTAAAATTGCTGAAATTATGAAAAAATTTATCGATGAAGTAGCTCAGGTGTACACAGAGGAACAGGCAATCTCGAACGCTCCGAGTGCAGCGCTTTTCCTTTAGGTTTCTTTTTTCTCATGGGTGTTCATTATGAAGTCAAGAATTCAAGCCTATTGGGATGCGGAAGTCAAGTTAAATCCCGCCCCTGAAGAAAATGGAGCGGACGAGAGATTAGAACGCGGAGAGGCAGTCAGAATCTGTGACATCAGTATTGATGGAAAGCTTAAAGGAAGTGTCTTGTGGAATGGAAAGAAATTGTCGGTCGAGCCTATATGATTTATTTTTGGAAAATTGTTATGAATAAATCAAAAGAGTCGAAAATAGTCGTGGAATTTCAGTGTAAGTTGAAGCAATAATTCGAGAGGCTTGGAAGTACTTAGCGCCAAAAGTGAAGGACCGACCAAAATCAAGTATCTTGGTTCCTTTGACTTCTAAGAGGATTTTGTTTCCGCATATCTCGTTCACTTCGCCTAAAACGTTAGCTTCCTCGCCGGTATACAATCTACCCCGGCTCAAATTTCTACTTAACTTGGATTAATAATTTATGAATAATCGGCTTGTCTTCCGCGTATCTAACGCGGTTAACGCATGAAATAAACATGCTTGCGCTAACAATAATTTTGGCATTACTCCTCGAATTCAAGCGCTTTGCACAATTTACGGAGAAATTTTACTCGATTCCAAGCGACTATCGATGTTAAAAGTACGAAAATTCTGGATATTGATGCTTTTTGACGGTGAGCCTTTATACTTTTTCAAGCACAGCGATTCCAATTATTAAAGCGCTTAAGTGGAAAAACCTAATGTGCTTCGCACATCGCGAATTATTATCTCAGAAATTAACGCGCAATAGTTCGGAAAAGCAGGCAAGTCTATTATACAAGAAATGAAAATATAGGTCGCTCATTACTAAACGAGGCATTAATCTGGTTCAAGAAACTTTGAGAAATTTCGTCAATGAGATTTCTAATATTTATCTTTCTGGAAAGGCAACTGAAGGAAGTTATTATCCTGCGTTAAAGTCCTCTATGGATGAATATATTAAAAGTAAGGGAATCGACGCTGAAGTTATTGTTCAGCCCAAACGCAGTGAAGGCGGCATGCCAGACATGCTTCTAAAGAGCCAAAACGGAATAATAGGTCACATAGAAGTCAAAGATATTCCGAATAAGTTGGACGAAACTGAAAAAACAAATCAACTTACATCATATCGTCATGCATACCCAAACCTAATTCTCTCAGATTTATTCTCATTTTATCTTTATCGAAATGGTAAAAAGATTTCTACAGCGACATTAGCAAACAAGAATTCATTATTGCTTTCGCGAAAAGTTCCAAAAATAAACGACGCCGCGAATGTGGAAAAACTACTGGATTCATTTTTAGCGTATGTCGCTCCAGAGTCTTTCACTGCAAAGGAATTAGCGACTGAACTCGCAAAAAGAGCGAAACAGTTAAGCAATGCAGTAGTGGTTGAGCTAAAAGACAAGAATACCCTATTATTGCAGGTTTATGAAAGTCTTAAAAACCAACTTCTGCCTTCTTTGACGGAAGAATATTTTGCTGACATGTATGCTCAGACACTCGCATACGGGTTATTTTTCGCTAAGGTTGAAGCGGGCTCCAAACAATTCAACAGAATCAATGCCTATAGTTACCTTCCAAATAATATTCCACTTCTCAGACGATTATTTTACATTATGCAAGACCCAAGCCTTATCGACCCCATAAAATGGATTCTCGATGATATAGTCACAGTCTTGAACAAAGCCAAAATAAATTCCGTGCTAAAAAATCTTCACACAAAATCGTGGTCAGAAGACCCCATTATTCACTTCTACGAAACTTTTTTAGCAGTTTACAACCCCAAGGAAAGAGAACATTTGGGTGTCTACTATACCCCTGCTCCCGTAGTCGCTTACATTATGGCTTCTGTTCAAGAATTTCTCGTTCGAACCTTTGGCAAGCAAGATGGTCTAGCGGATAGCAACGTCACGCTCTTAGACCCCGCGTCAGGCACTTTGACCTTTCCTATTATGGGCATAAGATTATGTTTCAAATTGTATTCAAAACAAGGTAAAGCAGGGGCTTTTCCGAGTCTCGTTAAAGAACATATTTTAAAGAATTTTTTTGCATTTGAACTCCTTTTAGCACCTTACGTAATTGGACATTTCAAAGCGACTCTGTCTCTTCAAGACCTTGGCTGTGATATTGCCGATGAACGATTTCAACTCTTTTTGACAAACGCTTTAGAAATGAAACTGCCATCGTCTCAACATACGCTTTTTCCAGAAATAGAAAATGAGGGCAGAAGTGCAAGCAGAGTGAAGGAAGAACCAGTTTTTGTTATAGTGGGAAATCCGCCTTATTCGGTGAGTTCAGATAACAAATCAGAATTTATAGAGAATCTCATGGACGCTTACAAGGAAAACCTTGATGATGAAAGGAACATACAACCATTAAGCGATGATTATATTAAATTCATAAGATTCGCGAACTGGAAAATAGCAGAGACAGCAGGTAAAGGCATTGTGGGTATGATAACAAACAATGCTTACTTGGATGGGTTAATACATAGAAGCCTTAGAAAAAAACTCTTTGAAGATTTTGACCAGATATACATTTTGAATCTGCATGGAAATTCACGTTCTCACGAGAAAACACCTGAAGGAGGAAAAGACGAAAACGTTTTTGATATTCAGCAAGGCGTGGCTATCCTATTTCTTATAAAAAATGGGGGCGAAAAAAAAGTCTATTATGCTGACCTCTGGGCGGATAGAGACTCTAAATATCAATGGCTATTATCACATAATGCCTTTAACACAAAATGGATAGAACTTCGCCCCGCTCCACGGGAATTCTGGTTCTACCCCAAAGAAAACTCGAGAAACTACGATAGCTTCCCTTTGTTAAGTGACATGATGCCTTTTCACAGGCAGGGAGTTAAAACACACAGAGATTGGTTAGTGGTGGGTTTTGACAAAGAGGAAATAACCACAAGATTGAATTCTCTAAAGACTCTGCCTGAAGACGAAATATTGATTGCTCTACAAATTGGCGAGCATTATAGGGCTGCATTAGCGCATGCGAAGAAACTTGTTTTGGCTCTACCTGATATTGACGAACACAAAATTGAACGGTACTCGTACAGACCGTTTGATACTCGATTTATATATTATGATAATAGAATTTTAGACCGTCCTCGCCCAGACCTTTACAAACAAATGGGCAGCATTTTCCTTGTTACCCGCCGCAATTCCAGACAATGGCCCGGATTGTGGTCTTTTGCCTATGTAACAAATGAAATACCCGACATTGACATGAGGGGAGGAGTTTATGTCTTTCCATTAATGGTTAATGGTAAACCAAATTTTTCAAAAACCTTCTTAACCTGGGTGACTGAGCAATTTGGACAACTCTTTGACTCTCAAAGTTTGCTGGGATACATATACGGCATACTCTACTGCAATTCTTATCGTAAGAAATATGGGTCAGAACTTAGAACTTGTTTTCCTCGAATTCCCCTTACGCCTGATAAAGAACTGTTTATGAAAATCTGCTCAATTGGAAAGGAATTAATTGAACTACATTTGCTTTCCAGCCGTAAAATTTGGCAATCAATGGCGGGTTTTCCTGAAATCGGTAATGATATTGTAGAAAAAATATTGTATGACCCTGAAAATTTCCGTGTACTGATTAACGGTAAACAGTACTTCTCGAAGGTAGACCCTGAAATCTGGAATTATGAAGTTGGGGGGTATAGAGTTTGCGAAAGATGGCTTCGAGAGAGAAACGGGCGGAAACTAAATTCCGATGACCAGATTGTATTTATGAGAATGGTTGGCTCCATCAAAGAAACTTTGAAGTTACAACAAGAACTGGATGTACTTTTCCCTCAAATAGAGCTAAATGTTGTCTCTTTGATTCAAACTATTGAACAACAAAAACTTTGAAACAGAACTTTAAAAATTAACTTTTATCTACTCCAAAGATTTCATTTGTTCATCTAAAACCATTGATGAGTAAACATTTTCTTTAATTAAACCGAAAAACGTAAAAAGTCTCTTATCTCATATTAGATTGAAATTGTCGGCATGATGGAGCACGGTTAAGCTTGATTTGAGTCTGGATACCACCGACTTGGACCCGCCTCAAGTTTCCCGGTTAGGCACTCCATCACTTTGCCGATTTTCAGACATGTTCTGAGTTTTCATTTCAGGATGTTTTTCTAACAATCTCTTAGCTAAAATTTGACCAGCTAACGTCAAAACCCATTCACCTGAAGCAAGGTTTTGAATAGGGTTAGGACTCCAATTACTGCGCGTCAAGTTGTAACAACCATCATAAACTGTTCTATCATTGACACCAAGAATTTTTGCCAAGTCGTGAACCGTGAGCTTACCTTTTTCATCTAACGATAGCAAGATTTTAGCGAAAACCTTAGACTTCGTTAATCTGTCTATTAACTCGTCTATTTTTTCATAGGATTTCGAAAGAGTGTCAACTCGGATTCTAAACGTTTGAATTGCGGTAACTAAATCTCTTATTGCTTCTTGCTTTGTCGTGGCTGTCTTGACTAAAACCTCATTTGGAAGGATACATACACCTTCAATAACCAAAGGTTGTTCCTGTCTCAGAAGTTCGGCTATAATTTTTACAGTCTCATTACCCAAGTCCAGTCCTTCAAAATATGGAAAAGTAGCTCCTGAATCAGTGAGCGAATACTTGTCTAAATCAACTGGAATAGGAAAGACTCTCAGTAATTCCAGCAGACTACTGCCTAATTTTACCAGCTTCTCCTGAGATGCGTTGACTTGCTGTGAACAATTTACTATTTGATTTTCAATTTCTTTCGCTTTTGATTCTTTTTTGCTCTGAAGGTAGAGGACCTCAGCAGCCGTATCGTATTGACGCTCTTCCTCTGCAACCCCCAAATAGTTCTCCTTAAGGTCTGAAAGGTTGTCTTGCAGTTTTTGGAGTACAGCTTTTTCCTGTATATATTCGACAACTTTGCTTTGAAAAGCATCAAGTTGCAGTGCAATTTGCTCTTTTTGTTCTGGAGTTAGCGCTAATTACACCTTACCGTATAGTGTTTCATTTATTTTCTTGTCATCCAAGAAGCCATTTAGAGTGGATTTTTCAACTTTATGTTGTTCAACACTCTTTTCTTCCTCAACGCTCGGTATTTCTATGTCCTTTTGCGCATTAACTTCAGAGTTTGAAATGTATTCATTTTTGTATTGCGCCCACACCAATGCACCAAAGAAACTGAGTTCATAACTTCCTTTTTCGGTACATATGAACGGAAAATTTTCCTTTAAAACAGTTTTGCAATTGGTAAAGAAATTGCGTATTTTTTTCATTTCCTCATCTTTGGTGGCATTCTTCTCAGAATAAAGTTCTTGCAGGGAAATATTTTGTCTTCCCCTTATGATTTCCCAGATTTCTCTGTAGGAACTTCCATGTAATTTTTCTGCTGTTTCCTTAATTGCTGGGTCAGGTTCTTTCAACGCGATATGCGCTAAACGTTTCACATTTTGTACTAGACTTTCTAACTCTTCCACTACGTCACTAATAGTTTGAACGTTGACTATTGTTATGTTGTTGGATTCTAAGATAACGTTGTCAAGTTTGAAAGGAATTTTCTTATCAACAGTTGAAGCTAAGAGGGTTACAGCGTTTAAGTAAGAACCACCTTCTAAGTTCAAAATCACTTTTCTTTCTGAATTAGGTAACGGAATATCGCAAGGAAGTACATCCAACGCAAATTCTTTTATTCCTACAAATACTTCTTTTTCTTGCTCCGTGATTGTGGTCTGTAAGGAGTTTATCTCTTCCTTTGTTTTATCTACCTGCTCAAACTTGAAGTCATTCTGAACAGTTTCGCCCCTTAGTTTTACCCATCTCTTTCGAAGTTCAAAATCTTCTCGCTCTTTTGTCTGTTGAGTTTCCAGTTTGGATAACTCGTCCTTTTTGACTTTCAAGAGATTTCGATTCGAATTGAGCTTTTCACTCTTCTGTTCCAATTCCGACAACTTCATTCAGACAACCATCCATACACGCGTACACACGTACAATAGCGCTTTTTACCCTCAATATCTCCTTACACAGATTCCAGATATAAGTCTTTCGCTTGAAACATCAGTCATAAGCGGAATGACCCAAAACGACAGACACTCAGAAATTAAAGGAATTGAAACGTGTAACAGACTGACCTATATGCACAATCTAACATTGATTTATCTGGAGGTCCAAACGGTGACCATACAAATCAGTACAATAGAATTGAACTCTGAGTCGGCTAATTTAGCCTATGAGATGGGTTTGAATGTTTCAAAAACATGCGAAAACGCCTTAAAAGAAGCAATAAGGAGACTACAAGGCTCAAATTCGGATTATGCTAGCGTTCGCAACGCGGGGACCGTTGAGAGTATATTCTTTTCAACAATCGCAAATACGTTCTTTATCTAAGCAATTGACAAGAAACGCTCACTTAGAGCAGGTTCTACTTAACTCATTGTTTAGCCATTAACAAATTGATGAAAAACACATGGGGAAAAACTTGGGGTAATATTCATTTTGGGCACTATACCCATTTATAACATGTTGTGTCCTTGCCATCTTTGAAGGAATTAGAAATTATTTCGTAAACGACAGTTTAAACGCTAAAGCGAAATTAAAACTAACGCTGAAATCAATGTCGATTTTCTACGGTTTTACGCTCAAAACGAGCGCAAAATGAGCTAAACAGATGGTTCTTAGATGGTGCCGAGGGCAGGGTTTGAACCTGCGACGACTCGGTCTTCAGCCGAGCGCTCTCCCAGGCTGAGCTACCTCGGCACCGTGTGCTGGGAGTGACACATCCAAGAATGAAGTGAAATGTTTTAAAGGTTTCTGAATTTGACTTTGTTGGCGTGTTTTTGGATTTGAGTAACTTATCTCGGCTGTCCATTTTGGTCAGCATTTCAATGCCGTATAAAGCCATGTGGAAACCCTATTTCTCGGCGCCGCGAATTCGCGCTCTGAAACCATTAACTGTCAGAAGCGTTTGCGTTTGTTTTGCCAACTCAGCACTGCATGTTCTGAGCTCGATTGTTCGGTAAATTGGGTGGGTGTAGGTTTTCTTGCTGAAAAACAGTGTTCCATCAGTGCTCTTGGTTATTAATTAGTGCAGTAAACCCATGAAGTGAGTTAAGAAGTAGCCTATTAAGCCACTGCCTAAAAAGCACACGAACATTAGGAATCCTTCTTGATTAGGCGACAATTCGAAATTCAGCTTTTTTCTCAGCCTCATGTCTTGCACCGCTATGCTGTTTGTTTTTTGGAGGGGAAAGGTTTTATGAAGGGAAAATACGTAGTTTCAATCCACAGTACCTTGCGGGCCGTTAGTCTAGCTGGCTAGGACGTCGCCCTCACGCGGCGAAGATCACCGGTTCAAATCCGGTACGGCCCACTTTACCTGAGACTGAAGCGTTTTGCTGTTGTGGCTGTGCAGTCACAAATTTTTAAATGCAGTTAACTGTCAGATGCTTTAGTAATAGTTTACCTGTTTATGGAGGTGTAATTGTGCCTGAAACATCCGTTAACATAACAGAGAAGTTGCAGAAGATTGGTCAAACTGCTCAGGAATACAAAGATGCAATTGTTAATCAATTCAAGGACATGGAAGTGGAAGTTAAAGACTGGAATTTTTCAGTTGGAAAAGCCGATAAGGAGTACACTGTTGAAGTTAACCTTAAGCTTGGAATACGGTCAAAAAAAGATAAAGCTTGAGCAAAATGCGCTTGCTGAAGCGTGGTTGGACACCAGAACCCTTTTTCTTTTAAGCTACATGTCTGAATCTTTTTTAAATTTTAGGTTCGTCGATTTATCACCAAAACAGATAAAAACTCGACTTTGCATCCATGAGGCTACTAATAAGAGGAAACGCATATGCCGTCTGAAATTACTGATGTTGAAAAGTTCGTAACTATGAGCGCTAAAGCAAAGTATTGCTCTGTGAAAAGACTTAAGGACACGGTAAAATTAAAACTTCGCACACCAAGCCAACTCTACACGCTAAAAATTGAACCCTTAAGAGCTGACGAAATAATAAAGAGGCTGCAATGCGAAATTCAAGAGAAAGAGAAGTAATCCTTTTTCTCAGCTGCTCTTTTCTGTTTTTATCCAGTTTTTTAAAGACTAACTAGATTCTTAATTGTAACATTACGCATTTTGTATACGAAAGCATCAACGGAACCAACTAAAACACTTGCTTACCTTAGTTTCGTCTGCTGTTAAATTTTAAAATTTTTCGAAGCTTAACGAATCTTAAATATACATAACTAATGCAAAAGCAAAAAGATTAAAAATTGCAATTGGCAATGATAACTAGTATTCTTTGCGGAGGAAAAGACGCATAAAAGCTTGAAACAAACAAAGCGTCACTCAAAATTCGCCCTTTCTAAGGTTAATTTAAGCTCTTTTTACGGTCAGTATGCTAATCCTCAGGTTATTTATTCAACCGATTTGCGCAAGTTTGTTGTGTAAAGGCTTTTTTACTGAGCGAAAAGCAGTCGAACGGTCATTTTTTACATTTAAAAGTTAAAAAAGTGATTAAATGTCGCGTTAAAATTATACTAACCTGATAAATTCTCCATGCCTCTTTAGCCTTTAAGAGGCTACGAGTTGCGAAGGCTTTATTGTTATGCCTTTTGTGAAAAGGAAAAGGATATTTCAGTAAGGTATGACATAAGCGTTTCAGCAATGAGTAAATGAGAATAACGTTTCATAAGGGAGCTGTGAATGACTTTGGGCGAGGCTAAATTGTCTGAGATGTTTAAAAAAGTGCGTTTGGTTGATGCTTTTGTATACCGTTCTATGCAACATGTACCGTTTATTTTCTTAAATTTTAGTTTGCCATTTTTTGCTTTTTTTATGTCAATTTACTTGAGGACTTGCCATGAGTGTTGAGCGTAATCTGATAATTTCGCTTTTGAAATTAACAAAAGAAGGCCCTGTTTTAACTGAAAGTGTTAATAGAGATGCCAGGATACCATCAGCAACTGCAAGGAAATTGCTGGGAAAACTGCAAAACGAAGGTCTTGTTTATTTGAAATCGGAAAGCGTCGAAGTTGACAGCAGTATGAGGCTTAAGCTAGCCGTTAAAGCAGCATCCTTAGGAGCGGATGTAGAGCATATCAGTAATTTGCTTTGTTGGCAAGAGTTTGAAGAAATTGCTGCTTTTGCATTGAAAAACAACGGATACGCGGTGGCAAATAACGTGCGATTTAAACACGCATCTCGTAAATGGGAAATAGACGTCGTCGGCTGCAAGAAACCCTTAGTCATCTGCATAGATTGCAAACATTGGCAACATGCAATTGCACCTTCAGTTTTGAAGAGAATCGTTGATTTACAGGTGGAACGAACAAGAGCACTGGTTGATTCGCTGCCAAACATATCCCTAAAACTCGAATGCACAAAATGGAGCAATGCCAAATTTATCCCCTCCGTATTATCCCTCATGCCTAGCTCATTCAAGTTCTATGACAAAGTTCCAGTCGTACCCATATTCCAACTGCAAGATTTCCTAAACCAACTGCCAGCCTGTACTGAATCGCTCAAGTTTTTTCCCAAAACTTTCAACTCTTTAAGTCATAATTTTTAAAATCGAGGTTTTGGCTAGCCTGAAGGCTGGGTAAAGGCTAAAAATGAACATTCCAGCCAAAGCTGCTAGAAGCCAACCAGTTATCTCCAAGATAGTAAAGCCCGTAACCAGCGGTTGTTGCATCAAAATAAGCAAAGTTATAATAGTACCAAGCGATATTCCGACCCCAAAGCTGGAAACCAGCACAATTATGCTTTGGATTGCCAAAATAAAGATAACTATTTTCGGTTTAGCTCCAACCGCCCTTAAAACAGCGAATTCTTGATGCTGCTCATCTACCGCAAGCATCATGTAACCCACCAGGCAAAGCGCTGCAGATACTAAAGTAAAGAGGGGCAGAAGCATTATCGTTTGCCAAGTTGAAGCTAAAAAAGCTGAATTCTTTGCAATAACACCATCAAGCTCAAAAACATTCAAATCTGGATCTGTCGCTTGAATTAACGTTTTGATTTGTGCAATATCTGCAGAGCGGTCAGTTGAATTGTTTAGCTTAACTAACAGTAAGTTAGGGTTAGAGACACCAGAAATATTCTCCAATCTTTCAATGGGAACGTAAGTGACTAAACCATTATTTACAGGATCAACGCAAACTCCGACGATACTGAAGGTGTTATTTTGAAACTCTATGCTTTGAACCAGAGGATTAGATAACATTGTATTCTTGCTAGTGTCAGGCGAGTACATAGCCTGAGCAACTGAATCGCCAATAACAGCCTCAAAATCGTCATTTGCATTTAAAAATCGTCCTTGAACAAACCATGTTCCAGAAAGGTTTTCTGGGTTAACACCGACTACTATTGCCTCTCCTTGTCTACTGTCTCCCACAGAATAGGTTTGTTCAGTGTCAGGGTTTACGGTGAAATTAGAAATTTCATTAACATGCTCCTTTAAAATTAACCGTGAATCAACCAAACTCACGCTTGACAGGGCACTTAATTGCCCAATAACCCCTTCTGGAATGGCTAGTTTTGGGTCGGAATAGTTAAAATCGCCTGTTTCCTTGGCTCCTGAAAACTTGGATAAAAGCAGTTTATACTGGTTGCCCATGCTGTTGTGGGCTATGGCAATTGTATCTGAATTAACGGTTTTTTGAATCCATGATGTTGTGGTGTCGCTGGCAATGATGCCGCCGGCGACTGAAACGGTGAGGAGAATGAAGACTATTGATAGCAAAATGACAATTCGAATAGTTGCTGATTGTCGACGAAACAGGCTCCTGGAAGCGATTCTCCAGGTTATGCCAGACCTTGATAGTGGCTTGTGCTTGTTCGTTGTGGTTAAACCGTAATAGTTCACGGGTGAAAGCGCCTTTACTGGTGACATTCTAGCCGCTTTAAGGATGGGCTGAAGACCAAAAACTACTGAAAGAACAAAAAAAGCAACAAAAACCAAGGGTGCAAACCAAAAATTAGGCAACTGATAAGCCGAAAAGACCACATTAGCGGCGGCGTAATCTATGAAAAAGCCGAGAGCGATGCCTAAAATGCATCCGGCAAAGGTTGTTGTAATAAGTTCTGTCATAAAGTATCCTGCAACAAGGCCATTTGGACACCCAGCCGCCTTAATCAAGCCGAAATCGCGTGTTCTTTGAGCCATCATCAAGAAAGCGATAAAAGAAGTTAACACTGCGCCCACTGCAAAAATCAATACGCCAATAAAAAGTATGAACTGAGAGAAAATAGTTGTTAAGCCCTGCGTTAATGTGCCAACGGCTGATGCTGCGTTAAACCCCAAACGGCTGCTAAATAGCAATAGAAACAATGTAGAAGCAACACTTAACGTTAAAGTGATGATGGTTAAGCTTGTTTGAAGCTTCCTTCTCAGCAAATCGTTGATTGGAAAAGCCGCTTTACTCATTTTTGCTCGCCAATTTGCCATCTTCAAGGCATAAAACTTGATCTGCCAATTCCCTTATTTGCTCGTCATGAGTCGAAACAATAACCGTTTTTCCCCGTTCCTTCAATAGCTGGAGCACTTGAGTGATTTTTTGAGCGTTTTTTCCGTCTAAATTGCCTGTTGGTTCATCCGCTAGGATAAGCTGTGGGTCGTTCGCTAATGCCCTGGCAAAAGCTACGCGTTGCTGCTCGCCACCGCTAAGTTGAGCGGGAAAATGATTTGCTCGGTGCTGTAAGCCCAAAGTTTCCAGCAATTCAGTTACGCGTTTTTCTATTTCTTGCTCGGGCTTTCTGGTCCACTCCATTGGAAACGCAACGTTCTCAGCCACCGTTAAAGTTGAAACCAAATTGTAAGATTGAAAAACAAAGCCCACATTGTTGCATCGAAAATCTGACAGGAAATCTTCATCTTGAACAGTCAAATCTTGCCCCTCTACAAAAATTTTCCCGCTTGTTGGCTTGTCGATTCCGCCGATTATGTTGAGCAGGGTTGTTTTGCCTGAGCCTGAAGGACCGCAAATTACGATAAATTTTGCTTTTGGAATTGACAGGGTTATGTCTTTTAACACTTCAAGTTTTAAGTCGCCTACTT
>Ga0187853_10000953_pt1 | contig 27805 bp, 27 predicted proteins | sample June2016WEW_6_10_2_FD_132417 | JGI IMG/M metagenome (GOLD analysis project Ga0187853, IMG submission 132417) | Peatland microbial communities from SPRUCE experiment site at the Marcell Experimental Forest, Minnesota, USA - June2016WEW_6_100 | ecosystem: Environmental > Terrestrial > Soil >... | reverse complement strand
CGGCGTCAATCTTCGGGCTTGCTTGTGCCGCGTACCCATGTACGCCTCCGCGCACCCCCTCGATATCCTTGCCAGGACGAAAAATGCCTCCTTTTCAAATCGGAAACTGCCAGCGTTCCATCCAGAGTTTCCGCATGTACGCTGGATAAGAGAATATCCTTGTTATTCAAAGCGCATTCTGCTACTATAAAGCTTTTTGACCGATCAATACGAGCTGTGCCAGCTCTGTGGAAAGGAATTTGGAATCATGAGCAGAGTATGTGAATTCTGCGGCAAAACCCCTCATGTAGGGAACAACGTCAGCCATGCAAATAACAAGACCAAACGTATCTGGTATCCCAACCTCCAGCAGGTGAGGCATGTCCGCCAGGACGGCAGTGTCAGACGTGTGCGCGCCTGTACGCGATGCATCCGCTCCGGAGTTGTTGTGAAGCCCGTTTGATCGTCTCGGGTTTAGCTATCGACTTTTGAGACGATTTGTCCCGAAATCCCTGCGGTCTAATAATGTCTCGAACATACATCACCGATCCAGAAAAGACGACCCATTTCGGATATCTTGCAATTCCCGAGAAGGAAAAGGTGGAATGGGTTCGCCGGCATTTCAACAGCGTTGCCCGCAAGTACGATTCCATGAACACTTTGCTGAGTCTGGGGATACATTACCAGTGGAAGCGGATAGCCGTGAGAATGATGGGATTGCGAAGCGGGGACCATGTGCTCGACGTATGTGGCGGGACCGGAGATCTTTCGCGGATGGCCGCCGGACAGGTTGCGCCTTCAGGCCGCGTGGTGCTCTATGATATCAACTGGGAGATGATGGCGGCCGGGCGCCAAAAGACCTCAGCTTCGTCTTATTCCAGCCTGGTTTGCTCCGTACAGGGCGATGCCGAAAAAATAGCCTTTCCGGACAAAAGCTTCGACGCGGCGATGGTTGGCTTCGGGATAAGAAATCTCACTCATTTTGAAAAGGGCTTCATGGAGATGCACCGGGTCCTAAAAGCAGGCGGGACCTTTATGTGCCTCGAATTTTCCGAACCTGTGACACCCTGGTTTCGGTGCCTCTACGATTTTTATTCATTTCATGTAATGCCCTTCATAGGAAAGCTTCTGGCCAACTGCCAGCCGGCCTACACTTACCTTCCGCAATCAATCCGGCTCTTCCCCAACCCCGGTGAGTTGAAATCGATACTTGAGCGGATAGGGTTTAGGAATATAAGATATCGAAGATTGACCAACGGGATCGCGGTCGTGCATCTCGGCAAGAAAGCGGGCTGAGGCGATGAAGCTTAACTGGGCGGAGCTGCTGGTCGTGAATAACCCCTACAGGGTCTTCCAGCAGAAATTTGAAATTGGCTGGATGAGAAAACATGCGCAGCTTCCCCCCGGTGGGTCTTTTCTTGAAATAGGATGCGGGCGGGGAGCCGGGGCATCGATCATTCGCAGGGAGTTTTCTCCGGGCTTTCTCTGTGCCACGGATCTCGACCCTCTGATGATCCGGCGGGCTTTTCGCTATCTCAGGCCCCAAGAACTGCAAAACATCTCATTTTGCGCGGCTGATGCACTCAATTTGCCTCATCCGGACGGCGCTTTTGACGCGGTATTCGGTTTTGGAGTGCTCCACCATGTTCCCGACTGGCAGGGTGCGCTTGCTGAAGTGGGACGCGTGCTAAAGCCGCACGGGATTTACTTGCTCGAGGAGCTTTATCCCGCACTTTATCAGAATTTCATAACCAGACACATCCTGCTGCACCCTACCGAAAATCGTTTCCGGGGAGAGGATCTGAAAAAAGCTCTGGACGCGACGAACTTTTTGGTCCAGGCTTCATTGGAGTTAAATCTTTTTGGAATTCTGGCCGTTCTTGAAAAAGCATGTTGATTCGCAGCAAAAAAATCGCTGAGGAGGGTGTTTTCGCATGAGCGTAGCGAGGCTTATTTTTGTTTTGTGCTTTGCCCTGGCCATCGCAAATTGCCCGCCGGCATCTGCCCAGGCTACTGCAGGAGGCAGCCCGGGTTTGGAGACCCCAAGCGGACCCGTAGTTGAGCTCCCGGAAAGGCTCTATGATTTTGGCGACCTGACCGATGGGAAGGAATATGTTCACAGCTTTGTCGTCAAGAATGTCGGAACTGCTCCCCTCGAGATAATAAAAGTGATAAAGATCTGAGGGATCGACGTTGGTCGGTTCGACCACACAATACCTGCGGGCAGTGAGACAAAGATACCGGTGAGTCTGAGTGCGGCGTCCTGTAAAGGCGGCGCCAAAAAATCGGTGCTTTTCCTGACAAATGACAAGAATTCCAATTTCGTAGTGAGTGTGAGCGGACACTCCCAATAGGTGGATAATCGGGATGTCGGATAAGGGATATCAGGGGTCTCCTCCTCCCGCGAGGGGTGCAGATCGGCATGTGCCCTCAATCTTAAAAGATTACCGCAACACTGCCGTTATCTTGGCTTTAGGGCTTGTCATTCTTACCCTCCTGGCTTGTCTTCCATACGCTCCTCAAGGCCCGTTCGACGCCCGCGACTATACCCGCGTGGCGGGAATCAGGCTTGAGCAGCATCCATGGGAAGCACTCATCGAGCCGCTGGCCGCTCCCTTCCTGATCCTGGCCGGGGCGCCAGATTTCAGCATTGCGGGGTTTTCTGTGCTGATCTGGGTGTTATTGGGCGCAGCAGCTTGGGGCATGTTCGCCGAATATCGGGCTCAAAGGAAGAAAAAGCCTTTTGCCATTGCGCTTAAAGGAATCCGGATGGCCCTTGTTGCGTCCTCATCATTGATCCTGATCATCTTATTATTTGTGGTGGCGCGGATTCCAGCCTGGCGGCTGGTCGTAGACGACCCCAACCTGCTTGTGGCCGACCTTCACAGCCACACCACAAAATCTCACGACGGCCTGGTCTCTACGCTAACGAACCTCGAGTGGCATGCATCCTGCGGTTATAACGTGGTGGCGCTCACCGACCATGATGAGCTCTTTGCGCATGAACTTAAAGTGAAGGCAGATTCACCTCTCGAGCGGCTGCAGGGATTCATCTCCGGTGTCGAGGTCCATACAGGCCAGAGAGTGATGGCTCTGGGCATTTGTGATTGCAAGGCCCCCCCTTTTCAACTGAAGATGGGAATGACAGACTCGCCGGATCTTACAGCCGGGTTTTGCAAAAAGATCCATGAGGGTTGCGGAGGGGCGGTCATTGTTGTCACCTTGAAGAGACTAACAACTGACGACATTGACCTGCTGGCCGATGATGGCGTAGACGGATTTGAAATCGTCAATTCCGGCCACCCGGATCTGCCGCCGTACCTTCGGCAAAAGGTCCTTGATACCTGCCGTTCCCGCGGACTCGTCCTTGCGGCTTCCACGGACTGGCATGGCTGGACTGGAATGGCTAGAACATGGACAGTCATGAAGGCGCCCGGGGCATTGGCTCTTCCGCCTTCTCAAAGGGCAAGCCTCGCAGTTCGAAAACTGAGGGAACACGACACGGATATCATTCCAGTGGTGGCCGGGTACATTGGTGAACCCTCACCTGTTCGCGCGATTTTCTCTCCAATTGCCGAGTCCATAAGATATGCCATGGAGCTCTCGACCGCTCGAGTTATATCATGGTGGATCTGGGTCTGGGCTGTCTTTGTCCTCTGGGCGTTCCTGCACAGGATTGGCCCCCGTCCGGGCAGTATCCTGTTTGCTTCGCTTGTCGGGGCTACGGGCCTGAGTCTGATTTTTGCCGCTCTTTCGCTCATTAGACAAGGAACTGAAAGCGTCACATCATTTCCGCTCCGTATCGGCCTTATCTCAGTTGCCATCGGGGCAGCCGCTGTTGGATTTTCAACGTTTCATGGGGTGACCTATTTAATGCGGGCGCGGCGCAAGGGCCGCACCGAGCAACGTGGCGGCAGCCTATATCAGCCTTGACCACGATGAATTTGGGAAGCGCGATCTTTTCATGCCGATGAAATCTTCCGGCCCGGTTTTGCCGGGCGTCCGCACTAATTGCAGCATTCAATCGATGCCCGGACAGAGCACACTTGTAGACTGGAACAAACGTTTTTTTCTCCTGCTCGCTCTTACCACAGTATTTCGTATGGCTTATCTCCTTGCGGTTCCACTGGACCTCGCTGCTGATGAAGCCTACTACTGGAACTGGTCTCGCCAACTGGACTGGGGGTATTTCAGCAAACCCCCCATGCTGGCCTGGATCATCGCCCTTTTCTGCCGGAACATAGGTTCCGGCGCGGCAGTTGTGCGGCTGCCCGCAGTGCTGCTGGGAACAGTTTCAGCACTGCTGCTTTTCCTGCTTGCAAGACGCATGTATGACTCACGTACGGCTTTCTGGGCGGTTGCGGCAGCATTGGCCTCACCCGGCGCGTCCGCTCTGAGCTACATCATGACCATCGATGCGCCTCTGATTTGCTTCTGGTCTCTTGCTCTGTACATGCTCTGGGCAGGACTGGAAAAAAAGGAAGGCGGTTCCTGGGAGTGGTACGCACTTGCGGCGGCCATTGGTCTTGGACTGCTAACCAAACAGGTGATGGCCGGGTTTATTGTCCTGATGTTTGTGTTTGCGGCGATGAGCAGAGATGATAGATACCTCCTTAAATCCCGCCGTCCCTATTTGTTTTCGCTCCTGGGGTTCGCTGCCTTGATTCCACCCATCCTGTGGAACGCTTTTCACGGCTGGGTCACGTTTTATCATACCGCCACTCACTTTGAAGCAAGCCCGCACAATTTCATAGCTACTTCAACTGAATTCATAGGCGGACAGATCGGGATCGTTTCGCCTCTGACCTGGATCCTGTTTGCCCTGCTCTCTGCCTTGCTGCTCTTCAATTTCAAGTCCAGGGATCGCCGTGTGCTATATCTGCTGTGCTTCAGTTTCTTGCCTTTGCTCGGTATCGCGGTCCTGAGTTTGCGGCAGAGGATTCAACCCAACTGGCCCGCCATGGTATATCCGGCCGGAATGATCCTCCTGTCGGCCTGGGGCTGTGGCAACATCTCGGCTGGTCCGAGACTGGATTCCTGGAGACCTTACTTTAAAAAAGGGATCATGGTCGGGGCTGTTATGGCGCTGCTCGCCTATGCTATTCCTTTTTGGGCCGGCGCCGTGCATGTCCCCTCGGCGGACAGGCTGATCGGCAGGCTGCAAGGCTGGCGGCAGCTCGGCGTTGAAACAGGCAGAGCACTGGGGGAAGTACCTCGCCCTCAGAGCACCTTTATAATGACTTTCGATCGCCAGCTTGCCTCAGAACTTGCCTTCTATGTACCCGGCCAGCCAGGGGTCTACGCTTGGCGTATTCCCGGAGGTGTACCGAAGTGTCAGTACGACATATGGGACGGGCCCAAAATTGGCTGGGACGCTTTAATAGTTGTCGAAGGAACCGATTCCCTGCCTGCTGCTGCAATCTCCGGGTATTTCCAGGCAGTCGGGCAGCTTGGCTACGCATCATCGGGAGCAGAAGGGCGTCGCGACTACAGCCTATACCTTGGGACCTCCCTCAAGAATTGGCCGGGTAAAAAACAATAAGTTTGACACATGTATTGTCGTTTAACCGGCGGCAAATCAGCCCTGTTTGGAGGAAAACACCAGGGTCCGCAGAATATCCTCTTTGCCGATGATTCCCACCAGTTTCCCGCCTTCCAAAACAGGAATCGTATGAATACTCTTGTTGACCATTATAGAGGCTATTTCATCTATGCCCTCTTCCGGACCCACTGTCACCGGGTCGGACGTCATAGCGTCTGAGGCCTTTAATGCCGCAATTTTTTGCATTTCTTTTGCTATCTTGCCCGGCCGATAAATCGGGATAAAAGCATCCAGGATTGTGAAAACCGAAGGAATCGGGAGCTTCTTTTGTTCGGCGATCAGATCGCTCTGACAGATCAGGCCAACCAGATCGCCGTTGCTGTCAACGACGGGCACGCCGTTAAATCGCTTTTCGAGCAGCAACCTGGCAATTTCGGTTACCCCTGTTTCCGGGGTAACGGTGATAACATCACGTGACATTATGTCTTTGGCCTTTAGCATCGGAAGTACTCCTTTGGCTATGAAAACTATGGACGCCTGCAATAATCTAAAATTTCATTACCCATCCGCTTTGCCTCGCAAAGGACCTCTGCCTCATCCACCGTAAGCACCTGCCCATCCTTTACTATCTGCCGGCCATCCACCCACACGAATCTTACGTCACTCCCTCGAGCCGCATATACGATGTGGCTGACCGGGTCGTACATCGGCGTCAGGTGAGGTTGATTGAGGCTGAGTGCAATAAGGTCCGCCTTTTTGCCTGGTTCGATGCTCCCGATCTCATTTTCCAGCCCAAGAGCTGAGGCGCCCCCCAATGTGGCCATCCGGAGCGCCTGTTCGGCGGGGCAGGCGAGGGGGTCTTTTCTAAATGCCTTATGAAGCTTGGCCGCAAAGCCGATTTCGGAAAAAAGGTCCAGGTCGTTGTTGCTCGCGCATCCGTCAGTACCGAGACCGACCTTTACTCCGCTGGAGATCATATCCGGAACTGGAGCGACCCCGGAGCCCAGCTTCATGGCGCTCTCCGGACAATGGGAAATAGAGGCGCCATTGTTTGCAATGGACTCGATTTCATCTTTCGATATCCATATCCCGTGAGCGCACAGAGTCGACTCATCCAGGACCCCGAGCGCATCGAGATGCATTACCGGTCTCAGGCCGTATCGTTTCTCGATCTCATCGACCTCTCCTCTCGTTTCGGAAATGTGGGTCTGAAAGAGGATTTTATGACTGCGGCAAAGCTCCTTTATGCGCTTCAGCGTTTCCGGGCCGCATGTGTAGGGAGCGTGGCAAAAAAGGGATGGGCGAACGCGATCTGTCTGAGCGGGGAAGTGCGACAGAAAAGCTTCCGCGCGTGCCTGGAAATTGGCCGGATCTGGCAGGTCGGGGGTGGGGAAATCGAGAATCCCCTGGCCCATAACGGCCCGAATCCCTACATGAACGGCGGCGAGGGCGGCCGACTCCTCAAAAAAATAGCCGTCGCAGAAGCTAGTCGTGCCGCTCCTGAGCATTTCAACCGATGAAAGCATGGTCCCCAGATACACACTATCGGGATTGATAAAAGCGTTCTCGACAGGAAAGATACTTTCCTCAAGCCACTTCTTCAGGGGCAGATCGTCTCCGATGCCGCGAAACAGGCTCATAGCGGCGTGGGTATGCGTATTTATCAAGCCGGCCATGAGCAGAAAGCCTGAGAGGTCGACTTCCCGGCGCCCACAGAAATGATTTCGAAGCTCACCGGAAGGGCCGACCGCCGCTATGCGCTCACCCTCGATTGCAACGGCCCCCGAACGAAACCGGCTCATTCCAGGGTCGCAAGCAACAAGCCAGTCGGCGTTGAAAAGCAGCCAATCGACTTTGCGGACCGGCTCATTTTCGGGCTTTTTTCGCAAATTCGCGGACATGACCGAAAATCTCCTCCAGATCCAGCGTAAGCAACGTGCGATCCTTCATCACAAGGCGCCCGCCAATGACGCTGTGGCGAACGTCTGCAGCCCCGGCCGCATAAACCAGGTGGCTTACGGGGTTGTAAACGGGCGTAAGGTGCGGTTTTCTAAAATCCACCACTATCAGGTCGGCAAGCATACCCTGGGCGATTTGCCCGGTCTGCCCCTCCCAACCGAGAGCCCTGGCCCCGGACCCGGTCGCCATCCTGAGCGCCGTTGAGGCCGAAAGCACAGTCGGGTCGAGTGTTGCTGCCTTGTGGAGCTTGGCGCACGTATTCATTTCTCCGAACATATCAAGGTTGTTGTTGCTTGCGCAACCGTCCGTGCCCAGGGCCACCGTCACGCCGGATTCGAGAAGGCGCGGGACAGGGGCGATACCGGAGGCAAGCTTCATATTGCTTTCCGGATTATGGACCACTTTCACCTGGTTTTGGGCAAGCATCCTGATATCGGTTTCATTGAGCTCAACGCAGTGATCGGCCACAAGACGCCGGCCCAACATACCAAAACCCTCGAGGTGCGCGACCGGACGCTTGCCGTACAAGTGTAGTATCTGTTCGACTTCGGCTTCATTTTCCGACAGGTGGACTACAAGCGGCACTTCGTACCGAGCCGACATCTGGTAACACTTCCTCAGAAGATCCGGAGAACAGGTATAGAGGGAATGTGGTTCGATGGCAATGCTAACCAGAGGATCTTCCCGCCACCTGTCGATGAGCAATTCGGTATGTCTCAGGCCGTTTTCGACCTTCCCGTAGGCGGGAGAAGGGAAATCGTAGAGTACCTCGCCCACAAGCGCCCGAATGCCTGCTCTTTTTGCCGCCTCTGCGACCTTGTGCTCGAAAAGGTACATGTCGCAAAAAGCGGTCGTCCCCGACAGGATCATCTCGGCGCAAGCAAGCATTGTCCCCCAGTAGACCCACTCTTCATTCAGGTTTTTTTCGGCAGGAAATATGTGACCCTGCAGCCAGTCCATAAGGGGAAGGTCGTCGGCAAGACCGCGGAAAAGCGTCATAGCGGCGTGAGTGTGAGCGTTTATAAGCCCCGGGAGGGCCACACATCCTGAAATGTCCAGAGTTTCCGATGATTCAAAAGCCGATTGGATTTCATCGGAAGGCCCCACTGACTCGATTTTTCCTCTCCCAATGGCGATACCTCCGGGACTGAAGGCGGTGGAGCCCGAGTCCAGGGTTAGCACGACTCCGTTGAGAAACAGAATGTCGGCCTTTTTTTTCCTTGTGCTGTTCTTTTGTGGTTGATCGGCTTCCGGCAATTTGCTTCATCCAATCAATAACTGCCACCTTCTCGATGTTAATTTGAGAAGGCCCCGGCATCGGTGTTTCCATTTATAAAAGGCAAAGGAGCGGTCTGTCTGGCCACTATGAGGGTCGCTGCCCAAAGTGTCACGGTACTGAGCAAAACGAGCCCGAAAAACCGAAGATACCAAAACGGCCCCATGTCAATAGATGTCAAAATATGGCTCAGTGCAATAAACCAGAACACAGCCTTCCACCTGGGGGGGATACGCCCATATGAGTACCTCTCCCAAAGTATGACAAGAAGGACCATCACCGGCACTACAGCCATCGAAACGTAATGAGGATGAAATACAGGACTTGTCACAAACATTAACGGAATAAAGGCGCTGAAGAAACAAACCTCTGCTATGGTTGCATCTACTTTCCCCGAATACCATCTGCCCTTCCACCCCGAAGCAAGCAGGGTAATAGCCAGCATTATAAAAGCTATCGTCCAATGACTGGCTCGTACGCCCGGATCCGCAACATCCGGGCGGCTATTTCTATCGGGATACATGAGGTTATGTATTACGACCATCGGAGAGTTGCTGTCTGTGCTCCTGATTCCGGTGAGCTCATTCCCGAGCATGCCTCCAGGATCACCACTGATACCTCCAATAACAATTCCCTGATAGAATGATTTATACGACGATGCCGTTCTCGCCGGCCCGAGCACAACCAGGGGCACGAGGATCAGCCCTGCCAGCAGTCCAATGGCGCTTCCGGATAACATGCGCCAATCACGGCGCCATAAGGGGAAGGCCAGCAGAAGAGCTGGAATCACTTTTACGCAAATTGCAGCGGAAAGCCATAGACCCGCACTAAGTCTTCTGCCTTTGAGAGTCGAGGCGGCAACGCAGCACAAGAAAAACGCTACAAGCAGATCCACCTGTCCACGCATCTGGCATCGCGCAATCGCCGGAAAAAGAATCAACAGGGGAGCGGTCCGCAATGCCCACCAATGCAGCGAAAAGCGGCATCCCCTGCCTGCCGCCTGGTTCCTGAACGGATCTTCCACGCTCCTGGCAAGGATTTCTATACCGGCAACCCCAAGGGCCATGGTAATCATATACCAAAACCCCACAGTAACTTCATAAGGCAGATATCCCGTCCGATCTTCTCCATGGGGAGGGTCTGCCAGTGGAGTCATAAGGATGGCCAACAGAGGTGGGTAAACGTAGTGCCATCCATGGTCATCGGTTATCTTGTACATATCGCCGCCTGTGCGTACAGACCACGCGGCTCTCAGGTAAGGACCAATGTCGGTCCTGCGCATTTTCAGGAATGCACCGCGAAATTCCACCATTGCGCCGAAAAGAATGACCGTAACAAGAAGCAGGCTTAGCCCGATCACATGGAGCTTCGAAAGAGGCTCTGAAGATGTCTTCAGAAAGTTTGCAGAAGCTGGTTTGTCTTCCACAGCGAATATCCCGGGATTCAGGGGTTTGTAAAACAATTCTATCGTACTACACCCGATCAGAAATCACCGATCTTTTCCGCGCTGTTTGACGCCAATCGAACACTACGGAGGAGACCCAAATCACGTCCATGTCGATACTTTACCATGCTTTTGGGCTGAAGGGTACTGAGCACAGAGCGGGCCGCTTTATGGCAGACAGAATTATCTTTAGCGCCGAGATGAACGACCGATGAGTCCGATACCCTCGGTGCGGCTGCAGGGATATAAGTTTCGAAGGGAAGTCGAACGGGTCGATTTACATGAATCCCATCGGACGCAAGAAGTGCATTCTGGATCTCATTTTCCACCGTCTGAAATGTAGTGCGTGTGCAACACTAGCAGGGTGCTGAAAAATGATTGGAATTCCCACTTTACAGTAAAAACCCCGTGAGGCCGTCACCCCGGCGAAGGCCGTGGTCCAGTGTTTTGCCTTAAAAATCAAATAGTTCAAAAAAGCTCTAGATTCCGGCCCCCGGACTGGACACTTCCGGGGCAGGCCCCGCCGGAATGACGAAATGACGAGTCTTTTTAAGGTTCTTTTCCCACCATCAGACCTTCTTTCAGCAACCTGCTAGGGTGGCCGACTCTTCCGTTCGTGACAGGGACTCATCGCTGCGTATGGATATTAGCTGGTTTCCGTTCGGAAAGGGCCCTTTCCCGCCTTGGGGCGGTGGGACCGCCAGCCGACTTGGCCACTGCCTTCGGCGGTGGCCGCAGAGGCTTCGGCGGGCTCCCTCGCCGATCTCGACGCTCCGCGAGGCGGTACCAGTGTACGCCTCCGCGCAACCCCTCGATTTCCTTACCAGGACGAAAAATGCCTCTTTTTCGAATCGCAAACTGCTAGCATTCCGTCCGGAGTTTCCGGATGGACGCTAGCTGGTGAAATCAGCACAAGCGATAAAACTTGCCCTCTTCTTGAGCCATAGTAGATATGTTGCCAGCTTTTCAAGCATCTTCTCGCCGTTCGGATTTTTCAGCCACCCAGGCAGACCCCACGAAGCAAGGTCACTAAATTCCCAGGGGTGGAAATAAATATTCAGGTAACCATTATCGTTAAGCGCCCACGATGACATCGCCTTGAAAAGCCATAGGGGCGTGCGTTTAAAGCTGAGCCAGAAAAGAGGATAGCGGATTACCGGGCTCGTTGATATGGGAAGGACAGGCAAGCCCTTCGAGCGGTGAGGCAAGCGCGGGGTGAATAGGTTCATATATCGGCCCGGAAGCCATATCGGGTTTAGCGAAGAGTCATAGGCATAGCCTGCGGCAAGTATGTCATCATGGCGAACAGCTTCCAACCGGGGGCTACGAAACCCGCATACCATCTTACCGGTCAATCTCTCCAGTTCGATGCGTGAAGCTGACAGGTCGCCTGGCTCCAAGCCTGAATGATTAAAGCCGTGGGATGCTATTTCATATCTCCCGGCCAGCCTTGTCATCAGGTCCGGCCGGCTTTGCGCAAATTTTACGGTTACAAACCAGGTTGCAGTGATATCTAAGTTTTCAATCAGGCCGAGCAGCCGAACCAGTCCTTCGCTTGTAACGCCGACCCCTTCTTCAGGACTGATCGGCAAACCATATTCATTCGGGACGTCGAACTCCTCCACATCAAAGCTCAACAACACGCATTTAGTCATAAAGTTCCTTGAGGTTCCTCGACTCGACCAGGTTCTTGCTGAACGCTGTTCCCAAAGGGGCCTTATTACCAAACGAGAGTTCAAGCTGCAAGCAGCCCGATTCCATATCTGCTACTTCATCTGCAACTTCCCGTTTTTCCATGGTAACTTTCAAATAATCTGTGGATTAGGCCATATCCGCATCGATAAAGCAATATGCATCTGCTTCCACCATCTCGATGTTGATTTAAGAACTCCTCGGTATGGGTGTTTCCGATACAAGAGGCATAAGAGCAGTCTGTTTGATCACTAAGAGGGTCGCTGCCCAAAGTGTCAAAGTACTGAGCAAAACGAGCCCGAAATCCTGAACATACATAAACGGCCCTATGTCAATAGATTCCAAAAGATGGCTCACTGCAATAAACCAGAACACAGCCTTCCACCGGGGGGGGATATGCCCGTATGAGTATCTCTCCCAAAGTATGACAAGCAGGACCATCACCAGCGGCAGAGCCATCGAAACATAATGAGGATGAAATACAGGGCTTGTCACAAACATTAACGGAATAAAGCCGCAGAAGAAAGAAACCTCTGCTGCGGTTGCATCCACTTTCCCCGAATACCATCTCTTAAAATTGGAAATATCGACCAGTTTTTGTATTCAACTTATGCAAAGGTCTCGTAGCGGGACAAATGTATCTACCGTAAACTGGGACATTCCGAAAAACTTTTGCTTTTCTCTGTGTCTTCTGTGTCTCTGCTTCGAAAAGCTTTAGGCTGAACCACGGATGAACACGGATAAAATGACTTAGCGCCCGCATCCAGGGCACTGCGCCTTTTCATGGTTCTGGGTGTCCCAGCGGGACATGAGATGCTGTGGTGGAATCCCTGCGCTCGCGGTAATTTCACCTTGGTAAAAAATCCACGCAAAAGGACTTCGCTCCGAATCTGGAGATGAAGGCAAATTTTGCCGGAATGACGAGTTTATGAGTCTTTTTGTGGTCATTTTCCCATCTGAGCAGCCTTTTTCGGAACCCTGCCAGTTCTGCCATACTTAAGAGACAAACAGTCATATATAAGCGTGTTTGGGTGTTGGATCCTTTGGCATGCCTTTTGCTCTGATTTGCGGGAGGTATTATGGCCGAACTGAGGCGCAAAACCCTTTGCTCACAGAGGGTAAGGAATGAGTGAAAAAACGGAATCACCTCTTTATGCGCGGGCTCCGGTGATGGGAGCGGCTTTTGGTTTGTTGCTGGTTTTGGGGTCGATTGTAATGAGCGCACACGGTTTCTTGGCCTTTTTCAGCCTCGAAGGGTTAATGATCGTGGTAGGTGGCGTGATGGCCGTCGCTTTCATGAGTTTTCAGGCAAGCGATGTGCGCAAGGCGCTGCGCGCCATTTCGACTATGCTCAAAGAGTCGCCCATAACGCACGAATACCTTCATCGCGATACGATGAACATCATGAAATGGGGGCGTCTGGTTAAAGAAAAGGGAATGCGTGCGCTGGAGGCCAGCATCGGAAAGAGCGGGATAGACGATGCCTTTGTCAGGTATGGGCTCAATATGGTGGTCAGCGAATACACACCGGAGGAAGTGCGCTCGATGATGGAAACGGCGGCAGATGCCTATTATGAGCGAGACAGCATACCAGTTGACATATTGACAGCCATGGCGAGCCATGCGCCGGCTTTTGGCATGGTTGGCACGCTGGTGGGTATGGTGACCATGCTGTGTCACCTTGACAGCGACATGACGGGCATAGGATCAAGCCTAGCGGTAGCGTTTCTTTCGACACTGTATGGTGTGGTATCGGCGCGGATGGTCTATATGCCTGCGGCGTCCAAGTTGCGTCAGGAGGTCGAAAAGAGCCGTTTTCGGAACCAGTTGATCACCGAGGGCATGGTGATGCTGGTCAACAACAAATCGCCCATGTGCATTCAGGATCGTCTGAACAGTTTCATGCGCCCGGAGAATCACAATTATTACAATGTATTTGGGGAGCATGCCGGATTTTTTAAAAATTTGCCGTATGCACAGCTTGATTAGTTGGCGCCGGGCGGCCACCGGCCATGGTTGGCTCAGGCCCTGAAAGCCATCAGGAACGCCTGGCTGGCGCCCTAAGATCAAGTGCGCCTATGTGTTGATCGGGAATGCAGCGCCGCAACGACTGAAGGTCGTGAACGCATGATGTATCACTGGCAAAAGAAACGAAAGAAAGTCAGCCACACCGATGACTGGCTCATGACTTACGCGGACATGATTACATTGTTGTTATGCTTTTGTATCCTGTTTGTGTCGGTTTCGATTTCTCAAAAGAAAAATAGACTGAAGGCGGGCGCGGTGCAAAGGGTGGAGCTTCCGGCGCAGAAGCCAAAGCCGAGCGAGGCCTATCGGCCTCTCCCCACTCTTGATGAGATGATAAAATCTGAATTGTTTGATCCTGATAAGGAAGAGAAAACGGAAAAGTCCGGCCCCCCCGAACCCGTGGTCGAAGCGGCTGTTGATGAGACGTCCGAGCATGTCCCGCCACCGGTTTCTCTGCCCGAGATTGTCGATAGCCTCAAATCTCAGGGTGCGGCGAACTTCGAGCAAAAAGGCGACAGAATTACCTCACTCGAGATAAGCAGCGCTGCGTTTTTCGACAGTGGTTCGGCCATACTCAGCCCGGCAGGAAAGGCGATATTGCACGAAGTGGCCGAAAACCTGAAAGTGGAAAAATTCAAGGACTATCTGGTCACTGTTGAAGGCCATACCGACGATGCACCGATCAACACAGCGTTGTTTCCGTCCAATTGGGAGCTGTCGACTGCACGCGCGGCAGCGGTGGTGCGTTTCTTTCTGGATGAAGGGATTCAGGCGCAAAAACTTCGCGCGGCTGGTTATGCCGATACCTTTCCGAAGGTATCCAACCGCGATGCAAACGGCAGGGCAATACCAGAAAACCAGGCACAAAATCGCCGCGTCGTTATTAAACTGGAAAAAATAGAAAAAACAACGTAGCGCTGTTGCTGAAGGCAGGCAGGTGATGGAACACCAGGGTCATCAACAGTGAGTCTATCGCCCCGGAAATGGGAAATTCTCTAATTTGATCCTTAATGATAAGGAAAGAAAAATCCCCATGTCAGTATCCGGCATCTCCTTGACAAACAACGTGACTCAAAGTGCTTGGCAGAGCGCTTTTTCACAGAGCCGACAATACTTCAACGATCTTAGCCAGGCACTCCGATCGGGCGATTTGGCTGGTGCTCAGAAAGCCTTTGCCTCCTTGCTGGCAGCCAACAGCAGCCAGGATTCAACCAGCCCTCCGCCTTTGAAGGAAGCGAGCATGACCGCTGGATTAGGTATCCGACTTTCCGTCGAAGCAGACATGGAGCATTGGAAACGCTGGGTCGCCGACCCTAAGGTATTACGTTGGTTCCCATTTTCTTCCGAAGAAGAGATCGACAGAGCAGTGCGGTAGGTGTTCAGTTTCTTGCCGCAACAAGCGGTGGTTACCGCCGAATGCGATGGCCAACCCTGTGGCATCGCGGGTCTTGTATTGCCAGAATACCGCAAGACCATGCATCAAGCGGTGTTTTCGATTATAGTCGCCGAGTCCCACCGCAACTTGGGTGTCGGGACTTTGTTATTAGAGACGTTGCTGGCGAGAGGAAAAGCTTTGCACGGGTTATCTCTCATATTGCTTGAGGTGTTTGAAAGAAATCCGGCCCGTTCTCTCTATCAGAGGATGGGATTCGTCTATTATGGTTTTCAGCCCTTCTACAGCAACATGGATGGTCAATTCTTGGGGCGCCATTTGATGTTCAAAGCTCTTTAGCCAGGATACAGAAAAAGGCTCCCTTCTGATTCTTGGTTGCGTCGGCGCCAATCGCTCAAAAAACGAGTGAATCCCCAAAAAACGTCACTGCCTTGCGATTAGATACATTGTGGCTTAGGCCATATCCGCATCGATAAAGCAATATGCATCTGCCTCCACCATTTCGATGTTGATTTAAGAACTCCTCGGCATGGGTGTTTCATATACAAGAGGCAGAAGAGCGGTCTGTTTGATCGCTAAGAGGGTCGCTGCCCAAAGTGTCACGGTACTGAGCAAGACGAGCCCGAAGTACCGAAGATACTGAAACGGCCCCATGTCAATAGATGCCAAAAGATAGCTCACTGCAATAAACCAGAACAAAGCCTTCCACCAGGGGGGGATATGCCCATGTGAGTACCTCTCCTTAAGGATGACAAGCAGGACCATCACCAGCGGCAGAGCCATCGAAAGGTAATGAGGATGAAATACAGGGCTTGTCACAAACATTAACGGAATAAAAGCGCAGAAAAAAGAAACCTCTGTTATGGTTGCATCCACTTTCCCCGAATACAATCTGCCCTTCCACCCCGAAGCAAGCAGGGTAATTGCCAGCGTGATAATAGCTATCGTCCAATGCGCAGCGCGTACGCCTGGATGCGCCACATTCGGGCGGTTATTTTTGTCAGGATACATGAGGTTATGCAGTACGACCATCGGAGAGCTGCTGTTTGAGCTGTTAATTCCGGTCAGCTCCGCCCCACGGCTGCCTCCAGGATCACCCGTGATCCCCGCAATAATAGTTTCCTGATAGAAGGACTTATACAACGATGCTGTTCTCGCCGGCCCGAGCACAACCAGGGGCACGAGTATCAGCCCCGCCAGGAGTCCAACGGCGCTTCCGGAGAGCATGCGCCAATCACGGCGCCATAAGGGGAAGACCAGCAGAATGGCTGGAATCACTTTCACGCAGATTGCGGCTGAAAGCCACAGACCCGCACGAAGCCTTCTGCCTTTGAGAGTCGAGGCGGCAACGCAGCACAAGAAAAATGCGATAAGCAGATTCACCTGTCCACGACTCTGGGCCTCCCCGATCGCAGGAAGAAGAATCAACAGGGGAAACGTCCGCAATGCCCACCAACGTTGTGAAAAGCGGCGTCCCCTGCCTGCCGCCAGGTTCCTGAACGGCTCTTCCACGCTCCTGGCAAGGATTTCTATACCGGCAACCCCAAGGGCCATGGTAATCATATACCAAAGCCCCACAGTAACTTCGTAAGGCAGATATCCCGTCCGATCTTCTCCATGGGGAGGGTCTGCCAGTGGAGTCATAAGGATGGCGAACAGAGGCGGGTAAACGTAATGCCATCCACGGTCATCGGTTATCTTGTACATATCGCCGCCTGTGCGTACAGACCACGCAGCTCTCAGGTAGGGACCAATGTCGGTCATGCGCCTTTTCAGGAAGGCACTGCGATATTCTGTAATTGCGCCGAAAACAATGATCGTAATGAGAAGCAGGCTTAGCCCGATCACATGGAGCTTCGAAAGAGGCTCTGAAGATGTCTTCAGAAAGTTTGCAGAAGCTGGTTTGTCTTCCACAGCGAATATCCCGGGATTCAGGGGTCTGTAAAACAATTCTATCGGACTACACCGGATCAGAAATCATCTGATCTTTTCCGCGCAGAGTTCGGAGAATACCTTGATGATCTACTATTTGTGAACAGGCGTAATTCTAACCCGTGAGAGCATTGCTGGATCGGGGAGCGGATCAAGAATTCCCAGGGGTCCCACTCTCAGGGCTGCGAGTCTGCTCCAGCAGGCTCAGCCGCTGTTCGAGGAGTTCCACCCTGGTTTTAAGGTCTACAAACTCCTTTTGGCGGACCACCTCCAGGTTTTCGGAAATTTTCTTAAGAGATGACTGAAATTTGGAGTTTATGTCCTCCCATTCCCGCCCGCCGCTGTTGACCAGGTCTTCAGTGAGTTTTTCAGCTTCCTCGCTCGATAATGTTCCCTCTTTAACCAGCTTTCGGGTCGCTTCGCGGATCTTGTCGCGAGTCAGCACCGCCGCGCCGATTCCCGCAAACATCCCTTTTTTCAGCAACTCAAGCATTGTAGCTCCTTTTTTCTAATTTGCGCCCCTGCAGGAAAGCGCAACAAAGATGTCGAAAAGCCAAATTGTCTATAAAATAGCAACATTTCGCGAAGGCGCAATAACGATCTGAAACTGGAGAAGATATGAACACTATCAGGCAAGAGATTATATCCCTTTTGTCAGAGGGAAAGCACGGGGCAAAATCAGTTTCCAAGATCCTGCGCATCAGTGAAAAGGAGTTTTACGAGCACCTCGGCCACATCGGCCGTTCAGTAAAATCTCACAACGGCAAGCTCAGGGTAATTCCAGCCCTTTGCCTGGAATGCGGCTTTGTCTTCGAGAGCAGGAACCGGTTTACGTCACCGGGAAAATGCCCGCGATGCAAAGGAGAACACATTCAGGACCCAGAGTATAGCATTGAAGGCTCTTAGTTATTTATTGAGAAAACGGACGGCTTCGTGGATAATAGAAGTTTAGAGAATTCAATTATGCGGTATTCCGAAAAGAGATGATCTGGGGGTGAGCATGCAGGAACGCGTAAAGAAGGCTAACAAGACTTATTGTGATGCGCATGATCAGAAGGGTGTTAAGGTTTGCAGTTGGGAAAAAATGCCAGGTTGGCAAAAGTTTCTGAAGGGCGAAATAACCGAGACTCAGCTTTCTGAAGAGGCCAAAAAGGAACTGGCCGAACTGGATCAGGCGTTCGGCAAATACGTGCGCAGTGATAAGGACGAAGAACACCCGGAGCCCGAAAAAGAAGGTCCGTTGGGTGAGAAAGTGAAGATTGCCAGCAAGATCTATAGGAAGGTGTGTGTCGATTCCGGTAAGAGCTTATGCTTTTTTAAGAACTTCGCCACCTGGCAGCAGTTCGTGCACGGCGAAATCGGAGAAAGCGAGTTTTACGAAAAGGCCCGTGAAGAAATCCTCGAAACCGGGGCCGGGAAGAATAGCGAGAATTGAGGAGGCGGGGAACAGAAAAGAGAAGGAAGAAGATTGAAAAAGACCCTTGCCCTCTTAACTACAGTGAGCAGTGAGCTTTTATGAAAAAAATCGGGCTCGATCTTTGTTAGTCAGGTCGGGTGTCGGCGCGGATGGCGGAGGTTGGATTTTGGATGGCGGATGTCGAAGTTCGAAACTAACAGTTGTTGTGGGGAGGACGTTCGATGGGAAGTGAGAAAGACTCGGACTTGAGAATCCAAAAGGAATCGCCTCTTGAAAGGTTCGGACTGAGCCTGGCTGCCTGGAGCGAGAAATGGTTTCCGGACGCCTTGGTATTCGCGCTGCTCGGCGTCGTCTTTATTTTCCTTTTCGGGATCATCATCGGAGAAAAACCGGTGAATCTTGCCCTGGCCGGCGGTAAACAGTTTTGGGTATTGATACCATTTACAATGCAGATGGCCATGATCATCATCGGAGGCTATGTGGTTGCTTCGACCCCGGCCGTGTACTGGGTCATTCGCAAAGTTGCCCTGATCCCAAAGAACGGAAAGACAGCAGTTGCCTGGATTGCTTTTTTTTCAGTAATGACGTCCCTGATATCCTGGGGGCTCAGCCTTATTTTCAGCGGTCTTTTGGTCCGCGAGATGACCCGCCGCCTGGACGATATGGACTACCGGGCGGCCGGCGCTGCGGCCTACCTGGGACTGGGCGCAGTATGGGCACTGGGACTTTCCTCATCAGCCGCGCTGATGATGGCCACAAAGAGCGCCATTCCGCCCAAGCTATTTGACATCAGCGGCCTTATCCCTCTAACCCAGACACTGTTCATCTGGGCAAATTTCTGGACCATATTGGCGTTGACCGTAGTGTCGATTTTAATCGCCTACTTTTCGGCGCCTAACCCCAGTCGAGCCAAGAATGCAAAGGCTTTTGGCCTTTCCTTCGAGCCGCTCGATGTGAGTGTTGAACCAAGACAAAAACCGGGGGAATGGCTCGAATACAGCCCTCTTCTGATCGTCATAGTTGGGGCCATCCTTGTCTACTACCTGATAGACGTATTCCGGACTTCACCTACCGGAGCGCTGGCGGCACTCGATCTGAACACTTATAATATGATGTTTATCACGGTCGGCATGATCCTGCACTGGCGGCCCAAGAGGTTTCTTAAAGCTGTCGCCCAGGCGGTGCCTGCCACCGGCGGCGTATTGATTCAATTCCCTTTCTACGCGGTTATCTTCGGGATGATAATCGGCACCGGCATAAATGGATGGCTGACCGACCTGTTCTACAAAATAACTACTCAAGGCACCTACCCGCTCCTGGTGGCCGTTTACTCGGCCGTACTCGGGGTATTCATTCCGTCGGGCGGATCGAAATGGGTCGTTGAGGCCCCCTATGTTCTTCAGGCCGCCAATCTGCACCACGTAAACCTAGGGTGGGTCACCCAGATATATAATGCGGCCGAGGCGCTGCCCAACCTGTTGAATCCCTTCTGGATGCTGCCGCTCCTGGGCCTGCTGCACGTAAAGGCAAGGGACCTGGTAGGCTATTCGGTTTTGCAGTTGTTAATTCACGTTCCGCTCGTTTTCTTTTTATGCTGGCTATTTGCCCAACTCATACCCTATGTCCCACCATTGAAATAGTAAGTGTTGAGCGGGGTGACAAGAGCCGGTCGAAATCCGATCTGCCATTTTGCAAATGGAAGGAAGACCCTGATGCCTGCGCACAAGCACACCATCGTAGAGCAATACGATGGAATGGTGGCCTTCGGGCTTTCACGGGAACTGGATGAAAAATCGCTGATGTACTACCTTCAGAAGTTTTCGGATGATGACCTGCTGAGGGTCCTGGCGCCCCGTCTTTCAGATGAGGAAATAAACCGGTTGTTCGCCCTGATTACTGAACTCCTGCGAAACCACCTGAGCGACAGCGAATATCACGGGTTATTTCTTAAGGACTAAGAGGCGTATTTACGGGCAAGCCCTAAGAAAGATCGTTCAGAGCGCACGTTGCAAGGCTGCGATCAACCTGTCGTTTTGATCTTCCAGGCGCACCGCTACCCTGAAATACCGGTCGTCAAGCCCTTCGAATGACTCGCAGTCGCGAATGAGAATCCGATCGCGTTCGAAAATATCCCATTTCAGCCGGGAGGCAGGCGGAAGCCTGCGGTCCATCCTGACGAGCAGGTAATTGGCCTGTGCAGGAAAAACTTCCAGGCCGGGAATAGCTGAAAGCTCCCCTGCAAGTCTTTGGCGTTGTTTCGAAATAAGATCCAGGGTCTTGCGCCTGTATTCGTCCTGCGCAAAGCAATAGGCGCCCGCAGCCTGGGCCAGGGTGTTTACCGACCAGGGTGGAAGATGGCTCCTTACCTGCGCGATAACCCTCGGCGGGGCGAGCAGGTAGCCGATCCGCAAGCCGGGCGCTCCGTAGAACTTGGTGAAAGATCTTATGATCGCAAGGTTCTGAGACCGGTCCAGGAAGAGCTTCAGGGAAGCCTGCTCGCAAAAATCGATGAAAACCTCGTCAATCAGAAAAAGGGGGCGCCCGGATTTACTGCTATTTTCGGCAATCCAGCTAATTGTCTCGGAGGCAAGGAGTGATCCGGAGGGGCTTGCCGGATGCGTGAGCAAAACGGCCTCAAAAGCATCATGTTGGAGTGCGGCTTCCAATTGTTGGACTATTGGTTGAAATCGATCTTCCGGGGTCGAAAACAGCTTTTGCAACCGCGTTCCCTGAAGCTCGAACGCTTTGGCGTATTCGCCAAAGGCGGGTAATACCACCAGCGCTTTGCTTACTGCAAGCGCGCGCGGCAACCAATAGATCAGTTCAGTCGAGCCGTTTCCGACCGCAATACATCCAGGGTCGATATCGTGGAATTTTGAAATGGCCTCGATCAGGAGTTTGTTATTTATGTCGGGGTAGCTTGCCAGGCGGTGAAAGCAGCCGGAAAGAATCTGCGCCAGGCCGGGAGGCGGACCGAGCGGGTTTATGCTTGCGCTGAAATCCAGAATGTCATCGGGAGAACATCCGGCACGGGCCGAAAGCTCGTAGATATTTCCGCCGTGAACGACGCTCATGCTTTAAGCCCTTCATTACCTTGAAACAACAAACCTGACGCAAACGGCCATAAAGAAAGCCAGCCCGGAAGTCAAATACATAAGACGGACCATCCGATCGTAGGTTTCCAGTGTTATGTGATTAATCGTATCACCCAGCAGGGGTTTTTCGACAAACTGTCCAAAATAGAAACCGCCGCCGCCGAGCTGGACCCCGAGCGCCCCTGCCGCTGCGGCTTCCGGATATCCTGCATTGGGGCTTTTCATCTTTGGCGCATCCCTCATCATGATGTTTGCGGCAACCCGCCAGTTCATGCCCATGCAGGCGGAGGCTCCCACCAGCAGCCATCCGCTGATCCTTGCCGGGACCCAGTTTGCGAGGTCGTCGGCTCGGGCCGCAAAAGAGCCAAAGTAGCGGTAGCGTTCATTTTTATATCCCAGCATGGAATCCATCGTGTTTATAGCTTTGTACACGAGAGCGCCAACCGGTCCGAAGAAGCCCAGGTAAAGAAGAGGCGCCACTATTGCGTCGGAGATGTTTTCAGAAACTGTTTCCACCAGCGCGCGCAGGACGCCGTCCTGGTCAAGTTGCGAAGTTTCGCGGCTCACGATGAGTGACAGGCGCGCACGGGCCAGGGCGAGGTCACCCATGCGCAGGGCTTGTGCGACATGGGATGATTCCTTATGGAGACTGCGGGTGGCAAGAGTGGAGTATGCAAGCCATATCAGAGCAAGATTGCCGAAAATCGAGCCTACAGTCTCTGAAATTGCGATGAACACCTTTGCCGCGCTCAGCACAACTGCAATCACGACGACCCAGAGAGCGAATCCCGAAAACCGCATGAGAACAGGGGGGGCCGACTCCGTATAGAGCACGTCTTCGGTCCCGGCGATAACTCGGCCGATCCATCGGACCGGGTGAGGCAGCCGTCGAGGATCGCCTGCCGCAAGGTCGAGAAGGTAAGCCAAAACAAGATGCCAGGGGAGAAATGCCATTTCATTTCCCTAGAAGGATATCGAGAATCCGGGCCACATCGACGTGCTTGCGCACAAGTTCGGCAAGCTTGTCGTACTGCTCCTCTTTCCAGAGCCGGAAAGAAAAAGAATCCGAAACCGTGCCCACAATCTTGCCGGACCTTCTTCCAACATCTTCGAGGAACATGTTCCGGAACCCGTCGTTGTCGAAGATACCGTGCATGTATGTGCCCCATGCTCTTCCGTCGGGCTGTGAGAGCCCATCCTCCATGTCGACAGCCTTGCCCTCCCGCCTCACGATCCTGAAAAGCGCTTTTGCCTCCCCGCGCGAGATGCTCCGGCCCATGTGGATTTCATATCCCGAAAGCATCTCCCTGCGCCCTGGAAAGGGCAGCGATTCGGAGATAACGCTGGCTTCAACCTGCGAGGTTATTTTTTCGGGATACATTTCGGTTTCCATATCCAGAAGGCCCAGGCCGGGGATGGCATCTATCGAGCTTTCAATTCCGAGCGGGTCGCGCACTATGGAGCCCATCATCTGGTATCCGCCGCAAAGCCCGACTACGGTGCCGCCCGATTTATGGAAGGCGCACAGCGCATCGGCCATGCCATTTTTGCGCATAGCCGCAAGGTCTTCAATAGTGTTCTTGCTTCCTGGAATTATCACCGCATCGAATCCGAAAATTTCGGCCGGCCTGTCGAAATAAACCAGATCGATCCTCGGGTCGTTCTCGAAGGGGTCGGCATCCGTGTAGTTGGAAATGAACGGCAGACGGACTATGCCGATACGAATGGCGCACGGAGCGGTTTTGCTGTGCGCTTTGTCCATTCGCCGCCCGAGCGCCACGGAGTCTTCTTCAGGCAGCGCGATGTTTTCGAAGTAAGGCACAACCCCGAATACCGGAACACCGGAGCGCGATTGCAGTATTTGAACCCCGTCTTCAAACAGGCGAGGGTCTCCCCTGAATTTGTTTACGATAAACCCGATAATCCTGTCCCGCTCTCCGGCTTCCAGCAGTGATAAGCTTCCGAGCAGGGCAGCAAATATGCCTCCCCGGTCGATGTCTCCCACCAGGATGCATTTGGCGCCGGCCATTTCGGCCATAGCCATATTCACCAGGTCGTGTCCCTTTAGATTAAGTTCGACCGCACTCCCGGCCCCTTCCATGACTATCAGGTCGTTTTGAGCGCAAAGCCTTTCAAAGGCGCCCCGGACTATTGGGACAAGTTCTTTTTTGTATTCGTAATAGTCTTTTGCTGAAAAATTCCCGATCACGCGTCCGAGCACGATCACCTGAGAGCCCATTTGCGAAGTGGGTTTAAGAAGGATGGGGTTCATGTCCACATGAGGCTCGATTCCCGATGCCTCGGCCTGGACAACCTGGGCGCGCCCCATTTCCCCGCCTTGCGGAGTGATAAACGAGTTCAAGGCCATGTTTTGCGCCTTGAAGGGCGCCACACGATATCCCTCGTTTTTGAAAATGCGGCAGAAAGCAGCGGCCAGCACGCTTTTGCCTACATCGGACCCGGTCCCCAGAAACATGAGTGACTTTGCGCTGGACATTCTAAATCGGTTTACCTCCCCTTTGCCCACTCGGCGCAGTGGCCTACGAATTGGCCGGCGGCCTCGGGGGCGCTGCCCCAGTGCAGGTGAATATAGCTGGCAAGCACAGAACCTGCCTGATAGCCCTCGCGACGGGCGGCTTCGTGTTTACGCCCGCGCAGGTCATAGGCGAACTCGAGCTTTGAGTTTTCGGAGTAGTGGACTTCATCCCTTCCTGCTTCCCGCTTCACGCTTCCTGCTTCAAGCCCCGCTCCCACTATTTCGGAGTAGTGGAATTCATGGCCCCGGATGACCATGCCGGGCCCCCCGAGCAGGCATTGCCGGCGCAGGATGACTTCGGTATATCCAAGCGCCTTGCGCCGGGGCAGCATTTTGGTCCCGAATGGCAGTATCCCTGCCATATTGTACTTTTCCCCATCAATAGTATCTATAAAACGGCCAAGGGTCATCAGGCCGCCGCATTCGGCATAGATCGGCATCCTCAGCGCGGCGCGCTCGCGAAGAGCATCAAGAAACCGTCCATTCCCGGATATGGCCTTCGCAAAAAGCTCCGGGTATCCCCCGCCCAGGTATGCTCCCGAGCATGTCTCCGGGAAGGTCTCGCCGCACACCGGAGAAAAAAAGCGAAGCCGCGCGCCGGCCTTCTCCAGAAGCTCCAGGTTATCAGGATAATAGAAGCAGAAAGCCGCATCGCGCGCCACTGCAATCTCAGGCGGCGAGCTGCCGCAGCCGGGATCTCCACAGCCCCCCCACCCACCGGCGAGGCGGGCGCCTGGAAGGCCGGCCGTGAGGTCCGAAGCCAGAGGGCGAGGCCCCGTTTGCATGGAATATCGGGCCTTTTCCAGGAGCAGGTCAATGTCGATGCGCTTTTCCATAAGTTCGGTCAACGTCTTCTGCCATCCGGCGTCCAGCCTCATTTCGTCAGCGGTCACAAGCCCCAGGTGCCTCTCGGGTATTCGGACCCGGTCTTCTTTGGGAATGCCGCCTAAAACGGCGACTTCCGGACATGCGGAAGCCACAGCCTCTTTCAGGTACTCCAAGTGCGCCTCTCCGCCGATCTGGTTGAAAATGACCCCGGCAAAATTCAGCGCCGGATCAAACCGCTTGAATCCGTATATCAGGGCCGCCACGCTCCTTGCCATGCTCCGGGCGTCCACAACCAGCACGGCGGGGACGTCGAGCCATTTGGCCATCTCAGCGCTGCTGCCCGATTCCGACTGGCCCTCGTAGCCGTCGTAGAGTCCCATTACGCCTTCGATCAAACCGACATCTGCTTCTTCCATAAGGCGCCGGAAAAGCTCCTCGTTCCATCGGCGGCTGAGCATCCATCCGTCCAGGTTGCGGCTTTGCTTACCGGCTATCAGGGTGTGAAGCCCGGGGTCTATAAAGTCCGGCCCCACCTTGAAAGGCTGCACAACAAGGCCTCGGGCCCTCAATGCGGCGAGCAGCCCGAGAGTAACGGTCGTCTTGCCGCATCCACTGTGCGTTCCACATACCAGAAAGGCCTGTTTTTGCCGCGAGCTGCCCTCAACTTCGGCTAATCCTTTGCATTCTTTGGGGATCATCTATTTATTCCCGTCATTCCCACATTAATTCCCACATTAATGTGGTGTTACCCCTTTATCTATCAGCAGCCACACAGTAGAAAGGGGTAATCTGGTATCCCGGAGCCTGGCGCCCCGAAAACTCATCATGTGTTTTGTCCCCCTCAGGTTGTGTTATTCCGCACTAATCGAAACTATCCTAATTTCAGATCGGCTTTTTGGAAATAGAAAAACGTATCTTCTCCTTCATTGAACCCGTAGCCCAAACAATCCAGGTATTCATAAAAGCGCTGGATTTCTGATATACTTCGAGAGATTGAGGAATTAAGGGATTGCGCATCTTGCGTCCCTAATTTATGTTTTTTTGACAGGAAATTTCTTCATGGCCTTCATTTGTCTTCGCGTCCGAACTTGGAGCGAAGTTGGGCGGACCGGGGTTGTTTTTGCCTGGAGCGCCAAGAATTTCTTACGTATCTTTTTTATTTATGTTTCTTCTGTGACGCTCGTACCTTCTTCGCGTTCTTCGTGACCCCTGGTTCCGGCTTGTCAGGGTTAAGGATTGAGGGAGCGTGGGGGGTACACCCTGCAGCGGCGATACTGAGAAAAATATGCTCTGGAAATTGAAGCAGCGTCATCAAAAATGGCTGGAAGGCGAAAAAGGGACCGTCTTCAAGGACTGGGGAGGTAAAATACGTATCGCCCTGGCCTTTCCAAACCGCTACGGCGTGGGGATGTCAAATCTCGGGTTCCAGTTCGTATACGACGCTCTAAACCGGTTTGAAACCGTAGTGTGCGAGCGTGTATTTTACCCGGAGCCCGAAGATCTCGCCATGGTCAGACAATCTCACGGAGGCCTGCTGTCGGTAGAATCTCAAAGACCGCTTGCCGATTTTCACCTGGCGGCCTTCTCCGTTGCTTATGAAAACGATTACACAAACCTTATCGAAATGCTTCAACTGGCCGCAATTCCGGCTCGGGCGCAAGACCGGACCTCAGCGCACCCCCTGGTGGCCGGTGGCGGAGTTGCGCTTTTTCTTAATCCAGAGCCGATTGCCCCCTTTTTGGATTTTATATTCATTGGAGAGGCGGAATCGCTGCTGCCCGACTTTATCGACTTTTGGAAACAATTCGAAAGCAGCTCCATCGGACGTTCTGAAATTTTAAAAAAGATGGGCAAATCGGTTCCAGGAATCTATGTTCCCTCTTTTTATGAGCCTTTGTTCAAATCGGACGGGACCCTGGAGTCTATTCGCCCCCTGGACGGAAGCGGCCTTCCGGAAAGGGTTGCATGCAGGCGGGCCGATTTTTCAAAAAGTCCTCCATGCAGGACCTCTGTACTAACGGCCGATACCGAATTCAGCAATGTAGTTCTGCTCGAGATTGGAAGGGGGTGTGGACGGGGATGCCGGTTTTGCGCTGCGGGATTCATCTATCGGCCGGTCCGCTATCACGGCGTGGATGAGCTGATGCAGGCCGCCAGTCCCGCAAACTCCGGGACCAAAAGGATCGGCCTCGTGAGTGCTGCGGTATCCGATCACCCGGAGATAGTCCACCTGTGCTCTTCACTGCTCGATCAGGGCGCCTCCCTTTCCTTTTCTTCGCTCCGGGCAGATACGCTTAACGCCCAAATCCTTTCATCGCTTGAATCGAGCGGGCACCAGGCAGTAGCCATCGCCCCCGAGGCCGGCTCGGAGAGGCTCAGGCGGGTTATCAACAAGAATTTGTCGGAAGCTCAGATATACAACGCAGTGGAAATCCTGGCCCAAAAGGGAATCCTCAATATCAAGCTCTACTTTATGATAGGGCTTCCGACCGAAACGAGGGAAGACCTGGAGGCAACCGTTGAGATTGCAAAAGGGATCCGTCATCATGTACTGAGCGCAAGCCGCGGTAAAACACGGCTTGCAACCATTACCCTAAGTGTAAATTCCTTTGTTCCGAAGCCTTTTACGCCGTTTCAGTGGACGGCTTTCGCAGGGGTGGGAGAGCTTAAGGGAAAAGCCAAAT